>Ga0070670_100005075_pt1 | contig 11073 bp, 10 predicted proteins | sample KBSS63metaG_FD_64665 | JGI IMG/M metagenome (GOLD analysis project Ga0070670, IMG submission 64665) | Switchgrass rhizosphere microbial communities from Kellogg Biological Station, Michigan, USA - KBS S6-3 metaG | ecosystem: Host-associated > Plants > Roots > Rhizosphere > Soil ... | reverse complement strand
GACCGAGATCCGTCTCGCCCCGGGCCTCAGCCCGAACCCGCCGCGTCGTGTCCTGCGTGGGCGTCCTCGTCGTGTCGCGACGACGCGTCGTGTCGGCTTGTGCCGAAACGATAACGGGCCTCGCAGCGAACACCGCGATCGCCAGAAGCACGGCCATCATACGTGACATCGTTTCCTCCTGTCGGGCGACTCCGATTCCACAACGACTCGAGCGACGCTCGCACGCGTCGGCTCGCGCGTGAGCTCGAGCGCAATCTGTGCGCCGGGCGGGGCGTGTGGGGGGCGCCTCCTGGGAGTGAAATGACCGCGCCCTGCCTCGGCAATTCATTGTGGACGTGGCAACTCGTTCGCCTAACGCAGCCGTGATCGCCGGGGTGGCTGGACCAGCGGGAGGGCGGAGGCGGCAACATGCTTGGGCTCGGCTGACTTGCCGGTCGGGGAGAGATTCGCCCGTTGTGAAGATCCGCGCTGTGGCAACAGATTGGACGCCCGACCTGACAACATCCGGGTCCAGGTCGACCGTAGTCGAGGCACAGCATGATCGATGAGGCAAACTTCGCCGAGTGGGCGCGCCAGCTGCGAAACCGCCGTCCAGCCTACCGCATTGACACACGCGACGCGGCGGATCGCCAGTTCACCTCGTTCGCGCTGAGCGAAGGGCTGGCGATCGTGACCACGCCGAGTGGTGACGTCCCGTCGGCAGACGCACCGTATCTGTTCGGCGTTCGGTTGACGCAGAGCGGTGAGAAGCTCGTTCGCGAGCTCGCCGACTGAGTCCGCCTTCGGCGTCGCCCGCTCGGCGGCCGGGCCGCCTAACGCTCGTCAGGCGGTCGGCGAAGACCCCATCGCTGAGGCTACGCAATCCCGAAAGTCCGCCCAGTCCGCCCGCGCGCGTTTCGCGTAGTCTCGCGCGAACGCGAGCAGACGACCGCGTATGGGCCTCGATCGCGCGAAGGCGATCAGCGCATCGACGCTCGCCGCGCCACCCTGCGACGCCCCACGCAGCTGCGCCCAGGCCGTGAGCTCGCCCATGGCTCCCACCGCGCGCCGGAGCTTGCCGACACGACCGTCCCATGCGGCGAGATCCAGTCGGTCCGCCATCGGTTGCAGCTCGCGAACGACGAACGGTTTCGTGCCGATGGTCAGTCTCGACAACAGGTCGGGAGGAATCGCTTGCATGCGTTGCTGCACCTGGATGACCCGGTCGGCCTCATTGCGTCTCGATGGCTGTCGGTCAGCCAGCGATGGCGCCAGGTAGACGGCCAGCGCCGACGCTCTCGCCAGCTTGACATCGAGGATGCGCGCGTCGCGACCGCCGTCACCGCGGATGAGCACTGCATAACGCGGGACGCCGAGGCTGCCGGTGCCGGCGATGCGCCCGACGACATCGAGGACGCGATAGTACGCGGGATCCGGCTGACGGGCCGCGAACCGGGCGATGCTCTGGGCGACGCGGCGCCGCTCGGCGACGGCTAGCCGGAACGTCCGCTTCTCGTCGATCCGAAATTGCCGGCGGCCCTCGCGTACAATGGTTCGGTCGTCGAGCAGCTCGCCCTGGGTGCGGTTCTCCACCGAGCGGAGGAGGTCGCGTATCCACCCCGTCGCGATCGAGCGTTCGATCCAGCGCGCCTTGCCTGCTGTCAGCGCGGCCGCGTAGCCATCGAGGAAGCTGGCCTCGAGCTGGCGCACGGTCTGCGTCGAGAGGCCTAACGATTCGGCCGCGAGGCAGGTGCTGGTGAGAAAGCGGGCGGTGTCGCGCGTGGCTGGTGCGAGCGCGGCCTCGTCGAAATCGTTGAGGTCGAAATAGGCGAGACCGTTGTCCCCTCGGTAACTGCCGAAGTTCTCCAGGTGGAGATCGCCGCAGCACCACGCGAGAGGAGCGTCGTCCAGCGCTTCGCCGCCCACAGACGGCCAATCCTCCCAGAACAGGTGCGCCGTTCCGCGAAAGAACACGAATGGGTCGCGGGCCATCGCGCGATATTTCCGCGCGACGAGCTCCGGGCGACGCCCGCGGTTGAAGGCCTCGATCCGCTTCCACACGGGCCGATCGCAATTCGCTCGCGACGAAGCGCGACGTGACGCTCGAGACATTGGATTGACGATGGTCAACTGTAACGCGCGGGTGCCAACGGTGCCCATCCTCTAGCGAGGAGTAGCTTGCGTGCCAGTGACACGCGGGGCGGGGATCCGATGAAGCCGTCGACCGGGGCCACTGGCTGACCGCGACGCCGATTCACAACTTTATCGCAGCGCAGTGGCGCCTCCAATCCGGCTACGTCGGCGCGAACGCAATGCACATCGCCGAACACCTCAGCGACGCTCTTCTCGCCGCACGCTTTTCGCCTAACGGGCGGTGGGTGGCCTACCGGTCTGACGAGACCGGGGCGCCAGAAGTCTACGTCCTCTCGCCCCGGGAACGCCTGCTCAGGCGCCGCTGACATGACTCGACCGAAACAGGGCAATGATGCGACCGTGGTCCGGGTCGGCGTCATCGGGTACGGTCTGGGCGGCGCGGCGTTCCACGCGCCATTCATTGCGGCCACACCGGGGATGGAGCTAGCCGTCGTCGTTACGCGGGACGGCGATCGACAGCGTGCGGTGGCGAGCAAGTATCCGGGCGTCCGCATCGTGGACGATGCAGCGCAGCTCTGGGACGGGACCCTCGGCCTCGATCTCGTTGCGATCTCGACTCCGAACCGGACGCACGTTCCGTTGGCGATGGCAGCGATCGCCGCCGGAATGCACGTCGTCGTGGATAAGCCGGTCGCGCCATCGTCGAGTGAGGCGCGCGCCGTCGCGGAGGCGGCGGCCAAACGTGGCGTGCTCATCGTTCCGTTTCAGAACCGGCGATGGGACGGTGACTTTCTCACGCTCCGCCGACTCCTCGCGGAGCGGGCGATCGGGGACCCGATGCGGTTCGAGTCACGATTCGAACGATGGCGGCCCGTCCCTACGGGTGGCTGGCGCGAGCGCGGTGCGGCTGACGAAGCCGGTGGGCTGCTCTTCGATCTTGGGAGTCACCTCATCGACCAGGCCCTGGTCCTGTTTGGACCCGTGACCGACGTGTACGCCCACCTCGATCGCCGGCGGCCCGGCGTCGGGGCCGACGATGATACCTTCGTTGCGCTGACGCACGCCTCGGGCGTTCGATCCCACCTGTATATGAGCGCCGTGGCCGCGCAGGGCGCGCCACGATTCCGACTTCTGGGACGGACGGGCGCATTCACGAAATGGGGACTCGACGTCCAGGAGGATTTGTTGCGTGCCGGCGCCCGCCCGGAAGGCCCGAACTGGGGGATCGAGCCTGAGGAACGTTGGGGAACGTTAGGCATCAATGGGCAGGCGCAACGAGTGCCAACCGATCGCGGTGATTACGGCGGGTTTTACGCTGGAGTCGCGCGAGCGATTCGGGGCGAGGGACCGCCTCCCGTCGATATTGCCGATGCCATCGCCATGCTCGAGGTCATCGAGGCAGCGCGGTTATGCGCCGGACGGCGTCCGTCCGCGTAAGCAAACTCGGCCTTTGGGCCGGCGTAAGTTCATAACAATTAGTGATGGAGATCACGTTCGCGCCTAACAACTGTAGTGCGGGCACGCGGCAACTGTGGCGTGGGCGCACGCATAGGGATCCGTTAGACGGAGGTTAGACGACTCTCAGAGGTGGATGGGGTTTGCGCGGCGGCGGAGTCCCGAAATGACTGCATAACCGGACTGCACATCGGTCACCTCGTCGCTTCGGCGCGCCGATTGCTGGGGCGCGAAGAGCATTTCCGTCTCTCATCAGCGTCATAGGCGTGTCATGAACGCAGCGGAGTACTTCGAGCTGGTCGACGCCGTCACGAAAATCCACGGCAAGACCCAACTCCGAGTCGTCGCCGATCGCATCGCGACGACCCCCATGCATCCTCTCGAGCGCCGCGTCCTCGAACGGGCGCTCCGAGCGAGGACCGAGGCACTCGACCTCCAAGGTCATCTGCTGACCCCGGAGCTCGTCCTGGCCTCCGTGTCGGAGAAAGAGTCGCTCGTGGCGCGGGGATGACACCTCCAGGGTGGCCGGAAACGTTCGCCGACGCGCTGGACTTGCTGGACAATCTGATTCCGACCGCGACAAAGCAGTATCTGCACAGTCTCGCCGAGAGTGACCTCGACCGCGAGCAGTGGGGCCTTGGCCTGGCCATCCGAAACGAGCTCGAGCTGTGGCGCGAGGACGCGCCACTCACCCAGTGGTTCGTCGCGCGCGGCGTCGACAAGGGCGAGGAAATGTCGATCGAGCTGGTTCGCGCCTATTGGCGACGCCTTCATGGGCTGAAGCCGGCCCCGGAACCGAATCGGGAAGCCCTGAGAGGAATGGCGGATGGGGGGATGAGGCCGTCCGGATCTAACGCTCATCCCTCATCGCCCGTCCCTCATCCCCGTTAGGCGAAGCGCCGCCGGCGTCGTCCCCAGAAACCGCTTGACCACCCGGGTCATGTGGCTCTGATCGAAGAACCCCGCGCGAACCGCCACGTCCGGAAGCGAGAGCGACGTCGCCGTCAGGAGCTCGCATGCGCGCTGGACGCGAAGGCGACGAACGTAGTCGCCAACCGTGCAGCCAAGGTGGTCGCGGAAGGCGCGCGCCACGTGCACGCGATGGACTCCCGCGACCCTCGCGAGCGTCTCCAGATCCGCCACCACCGCGAGGTCGGCCCGCAAGTAGTCCTGAACATGCGTGAGCCACGCCGGCGGGCACCGATCGGCACGGCGGCGCTCGCGACGCGCACTCTGTGCCAGCACCTCGAGCGCGATGCTTTCGATCACGAGCCCGGAGACCGACCCGGGACCCGCCGCGCCCAACTCGGCGTAGACGCGTGCGGCGAGATGGACGATCCGGTCATCGCGAACGATCGTCGGCTCATGAGGCGTCGGCACTTCATCGAGGTCGGCAAGTGTCGCCAACGGCTCGATCACGAGGCAACGGCCGCCGGCGTTTCCGTAACAGCACGCGTGGCCGTCGCCCGGTGGCGAAACACGAACGCTCGGCGCCACGCGGGTCACCGTCTGCATCCCCCGCCGCTCCTCGATGCTGCCGTGGGCGAGGAAGCAAATGTGCGCCGTGTGCCGGTGCTCGCCCACCGTTCGGACGTCTGCCGGCCACGTGTGTTCGACGAGGCGAGTGCGCCCGCGGGTGAGATCCGCGGTCCGTCGCAGCGCCGCTTCTTCCGGTGTCGCCGCACGCATCGATAGTCCGCCGTTCGCTCGGGTGCCCTTTGGTGCCCTCGAAGAAACGGCCGAGCGCACCCCGAGCCAACAGCGGCGGGATAACCGGCGATTAGACGGTACCGGACGAGGCCCGATATCGGTTCGTCCCACGCCGCGGCACGAGCCGCGGTCGAAGTCCCGTTCGCGACGGCGCCGCCTAACGCGGGCGACTACGCGCGCCGTTCCGCGGCCGAGGAGATCCGGGCGATCACGGCGCGCCGACGGTCTCGGGCCACGACGGTGGTCGACCCTTCGCTCATCGTCAGCTGGAGCCGACCGCCGGCCAGCGATCGCACGGAGCGGATCCGCTCCATGTTCACGAGTCGGCCACGGTGAATTCTCAGGAAGCGTTCGGTTCCGAGGTGTTGCGCCAGCCGATCGATCGGAACACGCGTCTTGAGCACCACGCCGTTTTCCTGATGGATCCGGACGTAGTTGCGCGCGGCTTCGACGTACACGATCTCGGGCACGCGCATGGCGATCTGCCTGAACCCCGACTTGATGAGGATGACCTCGGCCGGCGAACCGGCGACAGGCGTCGGAAACGTGATGGATGGCGGCGCAAGCTCGCGGGTGAAACGCGCGGTCTGCGACGTGGGCGCGATTCTGCCGAGAAGCTCTGGGCGAGGATCGCTAGGCGCCGGCTGGCGGATGACCGGCGTATCGATGGAGTCGCGGCGATAGCTCATGGGACGAACGATGATCACGCGCACACGGCACGTCTTGCACCGGTGTAGCACGCCCGCGCCCAGGCTCGATTCCGCGACATCGATTGTGACGAGCCGATGGCGACCCGATCAGATCTCGCTGCCCAACCGATCACGGAACGCATCTCGGTAGCCTCGGCTCAGCGTGAGCTTCGTACCGGTCGAGAGGATGATCACGTACTCTCCGCCGAACATCGGCTGCAGCTCGCGGACGCGCGCGAGGTTCACGATCGCCGAGCGATGAACGCGCGCGAAGTGGCGGGGGTTGAGTTTGCGCTCGAGCGACTTGATCGGCTCGCGCACAAGGTAGCGACCGCGTGCCGTGTGGACCCGTGCGTAGTTGTCTGCCGCCTCGATCCAGTCGACGTCCTCCACCTGCACCACCGTCACTCGTCCTTCACTCTTCACGAGCAAACGGTCAGCGTACTCCTCGCGCGCTCGAAGCGCCGACAGCACCGCCTCGAGTCGTTGATCGATCGTGTCGGCGCGCCGCTCGGCGAGTCGCGATCGAGCGCGGCCAAGCGCGGTGCGAAACCGGTCTTCATCGAACGGCTTGAGCAGGTAGTCCACTGCGTGGACGTCGAACGCGCGAATCGCGTACTCGTCATACGCGGTGACGAACACGATGACCGGCATCGGCTCACCCGCCAGCGCCTCGAGGACATCGAAACCGTCGAGCTCCGGCATTTGCACGTCGAGAAACAGGAGGTCGGGCCGCTGCGCGCGGATGACGTCGACGGCCTCGGGTCCGTTGCGCGCCTCGCCGACGAGCGACAGCCCGGATGACGCGCCGATGAACGTGCGCAACCCGCGCCTGACGAGTGGCTCATCGTCGGCGATGACGACGCGGACGTCAGTCACCGGCGGCCGCCAGCGGAGCGTCCGACGTCGCGGGCAGCGGTGGTCGCACGAGCGGTTCTCCGCGGTCCTCCGTCGTGAGCTGGAAGGGGATGCGGATGCGAGCGACGCATCCGCCTTCGGGCAGGTTCGCGAGCGTCAACTCCTGCTGGTCATTATAGAGGCGCTCGAGTCGCGCGCGCGTCGTCGTGAGGCCGATGCCGTCGGGACGCACGTGTCCACGCGTCAGCCCAGCGCCGTTGTCGCGGATCTCGACGTTGAGCCACTCGCCGTCGCGTCGCGATCGGACCTCGATACGGCCGGTTCCCGCGTTAGGGCTCACGCCGTGGCGGATGGCGTTCTCCACGAGCGGCTGCAGGATGAGATCCGGCACGAGAGCGCCGAGCGTCGCGGGTTGCACATCATAGGCGATCTCGAGCCGGTCGTGGAAGCGCGTTCGCTCGATCTCGAGATAGAGCGTGAGAAGCTCGAGCTCTCGCCGGAAGCTCACCTGCGGCGTCGTGGCGCGGGACAGCGTGAGGCGCAGCAGATCGCCAAGTCGCGTGACGACGCGAGTCGCCGCCGCCGGATCTTCTCGAATGAGTACCGTGACCGCGTGCAGCGTGTTGAACAGAAAGTGCGGGTGCACCTGCATCTTGAGCGCCTGCACCTGGGCCAGCGCGAGCTGCGCCTCGAGGTTTGCGGCCCGAAGCTCTCGCTCCCGCAGACGCCGGTGGTAGCCTAACGTGGTCGCGACCCCGAGCACGGCGGCGTAGATGAACGCGTCGCCAAGCAGCCGGCTCAACACCGCCGCCGAGTACACCTCGGCGCGGTTGTTCTGCATGCGCGCCAGCGCCTCCGGCTCGAGGTAGCCCTGAATCACGAAGCTGATCTGCAGCCACAGCACCTCGATCACGACGGCGATGACGAGGGCGATTCCGAGGTGCGTCCACGCCGATCTCGCGAGGCGATCGCGCCGAAACGGGAACCGGTCGGCCGCGTAGAACACGATCGGCGTGATGGGCACCCATGTGAGCCAGCGCGGGATCTGCAGCAGCGCCCACGGCCATTCGTTCCCGAGCGTCCCGCGGAGCAGATTGGCGGCGACCGTCTGGAGCAGCCCGACCGTCGCCGGGATGAGCCACACTAGCAAGATGAGCGACCAGGTGGGTCTCCTGCCCACGAACGCCCGCTCGTCGTCCCACCACGTCGAGCCTTCGGGCTCGGCGACGGCGGGACGATCGGTCAGCGGCGTGCCGGGTGTCATCAGGTTGAATTTATGGCGTCGAGGTCAATACCGCCGATCGAATCACGCGGCTCCAAATAAACAATCAAAAACTTCGATTTAACCGCAGAGGACGCGGAGGATCGCGGAGGATCGCAGAGAATCGCATTAGGCTGGTCCTCTGCGACCCTCTGCGATCCTCCGCGTCCTCTGCGGTAATGCCGTTCCGCCGTTGCCTAACGTGAAGCAGTCCGCGCCGGGATCGGCTGCACGAGCGACCGGATCGACCCGATGCGGTCGACCGCCCAGCCGCGATCCCGAATGCGAGCGACGACCATGTCGAAGTAGAGCGGCGTCGCGGCCGGTCCGCTATACGCCCAGCGCAGCGACGGCACGTAGGCCACGAGGGCGCCGGGGTAGTCCGGCAGATCGATCGGTTCGACCCACACGGAATCGCCGCCGATGCGCAGCCACTGCGGTTTCGATATGACCTTCGCTTCGGAACTCCCCTGTTTCCAGTTCCCGAGCGTCGTGCTCACCGCCGAGGCGGCGCCGGCCGTCACGTAGATCGGGAGCTTCCTCTGGACGAACCACGCAGCACCGCCGCGGCCCGTGTTCGGGGCTGTCACGAGGAGCCCGGCAATGGTCGACCCCGGGTCCGCTGACCCGAGCCATTGGGCATCGGTCTCGCTCCGCTGCGGTACGCTCGCGCCCTCGAGAAAGAGCCAAGACTTGCCGAGCTTCACCGCCGCCTGCGTCGCGCCGGGTTGGCCTAGGCGTGCGAGGCGCGGCTCGAGGAGCTTGGCGGAGTCCATCGGAAGGTCCCACATTGGCTTGCTGGACGGGCCGCTCGCGAACGCGGTCCTCAGTGAGTCGGAGATGGCGAACGAGTCGGCCGGCGCTTCCGCGTCGAAGTTGGCGGTGAGCACGACGAGGCGCTTGTACATGCGGCCCATTCGGCGCACGTCCCACTGCGTGGGATACGCGATGCTCGAGCTTCCCGCGACCGGGAACTTCGTCCAGCGCGAGTACCACATCTCCGTCTCCATGTTCCCCCACGGTGCGAGCCCGAAGTCGTTAGGCTGGCCGGCGTGATAGCGGGCCATGGCGAGGAAGCCATCGTTACGCCGGAGAAAGATCGTCGTGGGGAACCCTTCGATCGTCGCGCTCAGGCGCGCGTGGGGCTGGCCGGCGATCGTGGTGTCGGACAGCGCGCGCAGATCGCTCGCGGCGTGAGCGGCGAGCAGCAGCCGCTCGGGGGCGAACGCGAAGACCTCCTTCCGCTCGTCGATGTAGGCGATGTTAATGGGCGCCCATGGCGAAGCCGTGCCGTTGGCGTTGGGTGGGAAACGCCGGATCCCCACGTCCTTCTGGACGATGTCGGTCATCTCCTGCATCTGCGGGCCGCTGACGAACCGACGCGTGTTGCGCCAGGCGACGAGGGCGTAGTTCCGAAGGTCGCTGTGCAGCTCGTACGTGCTGATGAGGTCCGACGGGCGCGTCTCGAACGTCATGCGCTGCCAGAGGGTCATCATCTCGAACCGCACGCGTTCGATGCGGGCGAGGGTTTCCTGGCCGCCCATCCGGGCGAGGGCGGTGTCGAGCGCCGCCGCGGCGGCTGGCTCGCGGTGTGCGACCGTAACCGGTGGCGTGATAAAGGCAGCGGCCGTCGCGATGGCGAGCGTGCCGGCGCTCAGCCGGGCGGGGCGCAACTTCCGGACTATCGACATGACAACTCCATTCACGGGGTTTGGTGGAGTCGCCAAGGTGTAGCCGCCCCGCGCGGGCGAAAACGACGCTGTGGTGAGTGGCGGAAATCGGGGGCGGGCGCCGGAAATGGGGTCAGAGTCAAATTTCATCGTTCTGTTGCGTCACCCGTACGGTTGTTTGCCAAAACCCGCGTTGCCGTGCGCCCGATATCGTTCGAATGATGAAATTTGACTCTGACCCCATTTGGGCTATGACAGCGATCCTTTTCTCATCGATGCGCGCCGGGTGTGTCGTGGCGTCGGCGATCCTTCCGGCCGTGGTCGTCGCGCAGCCGCCGGTAACGGCGTCCCGCCTGACCGTCGAGCGGATTTTCGGCTCACGCGAATTCGCCGCCCGCGGTGCGGGGCAGCTCCGCTGGCTCGACGACTCGACCTACGTCGCGCTGCAGGCGAGCCCGCAACAGAACGGGGCGGAGCTCGCGCGCTTCAACGCGCGAACGGGGGCACGCGACGTCCTCGTTCAATCAACGTGGCTGACGCCTAACGGCGCGTCCGCGCCGCTCGAGGTCGAGGACTACTTCTGGTCCCCCGACCATAAGCGCCTGCTCGTCTTCACCGCGTCGGAGCGCGTCTGGCGCGAGAACACGCGCGGCGACTACTGGGTGCTCGACCTGACCTCGCGTCAGCTGCGGAAGCTCGGCGGCGAGGCGCCAACGTCCACACTCATGTTCGCCAAGTTCTCCCCGGACAGCAGGCGCGTCGCGTACGTCAGGCAGAACGATCTCTACGTCGAGGACGTCGCGAACGGCGCGATCACGCGCCTCACGAGCGATGGCTCCCGCACCATCATCAACGGGACATTCGACTGGGTCTACGAGGAAGAGCTGAGCCTGCGCGATGGGTTCCGCTGGAGCCCGGACGGCAAGTCGATCGCGTACTGGCAGCTCGATGCGAGCGGCGTCAAGGATTTCGACCTCATCGACGACACGGACTCGCTCTACTCGTTCGTCAATCCGGTTCAGTACCCGAAGGCTGGCACCACGAACTCCGCGGGTCGCATTGGCGTTGTTTCGGCGACTGGCGGCGCGACGACGTGGCTCGCGATCGATGGCGACCCGCGCAACCAGTACCTCGCGCGCATGGATTGGGCAGGGCTCGGAAACTCCAGTGAGCTCCTGATCCAGCGCATGAATCGGCCTCAGAACGAGATCGACGTGCTGCTCGCCGACGCGCGGACCGGCACGGTGAAGACGATCCTCGTCGAGCGCGACTCCGCCTGGGTGGACGTGGTGAACGACGTGCGATGGCTCGACAAGGACCGCGAGTTCACGTGGATGAGCGAACGCAACGGATGGCG
>Ga0070670_100005072_pt1 | contig 11075 bp, 7 predicted proteins | sample KBSS63metaG_FD_64665 | JGI IMG/M metagenome (GOLD analysis project Ga0070670, IMG submission 64665) | Switchgrass rhizosphere microbial communities from Kellogg Biological Station, Michigan, USA - KBS S6-3 metaG | ecosystem: Host-associated > Plants > Roots > Rhizosphere > Soil ... | reverse complement strand
AACTACGCCGAGGATCACGATCTCGAAGTCGGCGACACGATCGAGCTTCGCTCGACGGCCGACCGCGCGGCGCGACTCAGGGTCGCAGGGACCTTCGAGCCGGCGCCGTTCTACCCGCTTCTCGGGAGCGTCAACGTGTCGACGGAACGCTTCGACTCGCTCTACGACCGACCGCGCAACCAGTTCACGTGGGCCAACGTCGCGGGCGATCCGAACGACGGGAACCGCGCACCGCTGGAGGCGGCGCTCGCGGGCTTCCCGGACACGCAGCTCGAGACACGCGAGCAATGGATCGACCGCGAGGACGCGGACTTCAACGAGTTCATCTCGTTCCTCTACGTCATGCTGACCCTTGCCGTCTTCGTCAGCATCTTCGGGATGATCAACACGCTCGTGCTGTCCGTGTACGAGCGCACGCGCGAGATCGGGATGCTCCGGGCCATCGGGATGACGCGCCGGCAGGTGCGCCGCATGATCCGCCAGGAGAGCATCATCACTGCGCTCATCGGCGCGGCGATCGGCCTGCCGCTCGGCATCTTCCTCGCGGCGCTCGTGAACCGCGCGCTCTCGGAGTTCGACGTGCGCTTCGCGATCCCGTGGGGGCAGCTGATCGTGCTGACCCTCGTCGCGATCGTGATCGGCGTCCTAGCCGCGATCATGCCGGCGCGCCGCGCCGCGAAGCTCAACCCGCTCGAAGCGATCGCGTACGAGTGACGGGTCGTCTGTCGCCTGATCGGCGACGGTGCGCGCACGGGCTGTAACCTCGCGCCGTGGGCCGCTTCGCCGTCAGAGGGCTGCTCAGCCGCAAGCTCCGCACCGCGCTGACGGCGATCGCGATCGTCCTCGGCGTCGCGATGATCAGCGGCACGTACGTCCTGACGGACTCGATCGACCAGGCTTTCGACACGATCTTCACCGACATCCGTGCCGGCTCGAACGCGGTCATCTCGGGCAAGTCGGCCGTCGACCTCTCGAACCAGGAAGGCCTGAGCGCGCCGACGCTCGACGAGTCGCTGCTTCCCCAAGTCCGTGAGCTTCCCGACGTCGCGCAGGCGGAGGGGAGCGTCAACTCGGACGCGACGCAACTCATCGGCGACGACGGCAAGGCGGTGGTGTACGGCGGCGCCCCCAACCTCGGATTCTCGATCTCCGATCCGAAGTCGCCGTTCAACATCCTGACGCTCCTGCAGGGTCGGTGGCCGGGAAACAACGAGGTCGTGATCGACAACGAGACCGCCTCGAAGGAGGACTTCGAGGTGGGCGAGACGATCGGAGTCCAGGCGGAAGGCCCCGTCCAGCACCTGAAGCTGTCCGGGATCGTCCAGTTCAGCTCCGGCCTGACGATCGGCGGCGCAACCCTGGCCGGCTTCGACCTGCGGACGGCACAGCGGCTCTTCAAGAAGGAAGGGCGGTTCGACGAGATAGCCGTCGCGGCCAAGCCGCAGGTGACCGACGCGCAGCTCGTGCGCGAGCTCCAGGGAATCCTGCCGCCGACGGCGCAGGTTCGGACGGGGAGCGAGCAGGCTGCCGAGGACGCCGCCGACACGAACGACTTCATCTCGTTTCTTCGCGGCTTCCTGCTCGCGTTCGCGGGGATCGCGCTGTTCGTGGGCTCGTTCGTCATCGCGAACTCGCTCTCGATCACGATCGCGCAGCGAACGCGCGAGTTCGCGACGCTGCGGACGATCGGCGCGACGAACCGGCAGATCATGGGCTCGGTCATCGTCGAGGCGCTCGTCGTGGGAGTGGTCGCCTCGGTCGTGGGCCTCTTCCTCGGCTTCCTTCTCGCAAAGGGGCTCTTCAAGCTCTTCGACGTCGTCGGCTTCACGCTTCCGAACGCCGGGCTCGTGTTCGAACCGCGAGCCGCCGTTATCGCGCTCGCCGCGGGGATTCTCGTCACGCTCCTGGCGAGCATCTACCCAGGGCTGCGCGCGACGACGGTTCCCCCGATCGCGGCAGTCCGCGAGGGCGCTCAGCTGCCGGGCGAGCCGCTCGACCGCATCCGCGGACTGGGCCGGGGCATCGTCGTGACGGCCGTCGGCCTCGTGGTCGGCGTGGTCGCGATCACCACGACGCCCGGAAACTCGCTCGTGAGCTCGCTCCTCGCCGTCCTCGGTCTCATCCTCATCCTCTTCGGGTGCGCGCTCTTCCCGTCGCGGACCGTCGGTGCGGTCGTCTCGATGGCGCTCGGCTTCGGCGCGCTCCTGTACGGGCTCTTCGTGCCGGGCCTCGGAACGACGAGCGTGCTGCTGTGGATGGGTGTCGGAGTGCTCCTCCTGTTCTTCGGGGTTGCGCGCGTGTCGACGCGCCTCATCCCGCGTCTGGCCGTGATCATGTCCCCGGTCGCCCGCTGGTCGGTCTTCCTGCTCAGCGTCGTCGCGTGGCCCTTCTTCACGCTCCCCTGGTGGCTCCTGCGCTACGGCGCGTTCGGGCCGGGCGCGGTTGTTAGACGGATCCTCGCATTCGCCCCGTTCGTGCTGATCGGGCCCGTCCTCCTGGTCGTCGGGATCGTGTCCGAGCCCTCCTCAGTGGGCCTGGCCGCCGTCGGCGCGCTTTACACCGCGCTGGTCGTGATCGTGGTCGTGATGCGTGCTCGCAAGGCGCTGAGCCCTTGGGAGCCCGAGTGGCCGGCCGAGTTCCCCGGGGTGGTCCCCGACCGGTCGACGTCGCGGGTCGGCGCCGAGAACGCGCGCCGCAACCCGCAACGAACCGCCTCGACTGCGGCCGCGCTCATGATCGGGCTCGCGCTCGTCACCCTCGTCGCGACGCTGGCGTCCGGGATCATCTCGTCCTTCACCGACGCCGTGAACGAGCTCTTCACCGGCGACTACGCCATCACAGCGCAGAACAACTTCTCGCCGATCCCGATCGACGCCGCCGAGGCGGCCGCGAAGGCGCCGGGCGTCATCGCCATCGGGAACGTGCGAACCGGTGAGGCGCTCGTCTACAAGAAGTCGGAGTTCGTCACGGCGGTCGATCCGGGCACGGCCCAGGTCATCAACATCGACTGGAAGGAAGGGTCGCAGGAGGTGCTCACGCAGCTCGGCGACGACGGCGTCTTCGTGGACGACTCCTACGCGGACGACCACGACCTGAAGCTCGGCTCGCCGATGGAGCTCACGTTCGCGAACGGCACGACGAAGAGCTTCGTGGTCAAGGGGATCTTCAAGCCGCCGACCGGAGGCTCGCCGTTCGGCCCCGTGACGATGTCCGCCGCGGCGTGGGACCGCGAAACGCCGTCGCCGCGGAACCTCTACTCGTTCGTGAAGATGGAGGGTGGGGAGACGGACGCGAACCAGGCTGCGCTCGACAAGGCGCTCGCCGACTTCCCGAACGCGAAGGCACAGGACCGGGAGGCGTTCATCGACAACCAGATCTCCGGCCTGAGCTCTGTCCTGAACATCCTCTACGTGCTTCTCGCGCTCTCGGTCATCGTGAGCCTGTTCGGGATCATCAACACGCTCGTCCTCACCGTCTTCGAGCGAACGCGCGAGATCGGGATGCTCCGCGCGATCGGGATGACGCGGCGCCAGGTGCGGCGAATGATTCGGCACGAGAGCGTGATCACGGCGCTCATCGGCGCGGCTCTCGGAATCGGGCTCGGCATCGTGCTCGCGGCGCTCCTCATCGCGCGCGTCGACTTCCTCGTGTTCGCGTTCCCGACGACGCAGGTCATCGTCTTCGTGATCGCGGCGATCGTCGTCGGCATCGTCGCGGCGATCTTCCCGGCACGCCGGGCCGCAAAATTGGATCCGCTCCGCGCTATCGCGTACGAATGACGCCGGCTGCGGCCAGTTCCGCGATCTCCTCGTCCGCGTAGCCGACCTCCGCCAGGATCTCTGCGGTGTGCTGGCCGACGAGCGGCGGGGGCGAACGATGCAGCGCGCGCTCCTCGTCGAACGAGAGCGGTAGTGCCGGGATTCGGATCGACCCGACCGTGGGGTGGTCGAGGTCCTGCATCACGCCCAGGGCCTGCGTCTGCTCGGCTTTCGCCACGTCGGCGATATCGGCGACGGGTGCAGACGGCACGCCTGCCGCCTTCAGGAGGGCGAGCCACTCCCCCGCACGGCGCTGTCGGAGCCGGTCCGATACCAGGGTCGCGAGCTCGTCGCGGTTGCGCACGCGGTCCGGATTGGTGCGGAAGCGCTCGTCCGTGACCAGCTCGGGAAGCTCGAGCACCTCGCACAGCAGCGTGAACAGGCGGTCGTTCCCGCCGGCGACCATGAGCTCGCCGTCCCGGGTCGGGAAGACCTGGTACGGCGCGACCATGGGGAACACCGTGCCCTGCGGCTTCGGGACGGTGCCGTCGGCCCAGAACCCGACGAGGTGGTAGTTGACGTATCCGAGGGCCGTCTCGTACAGAGACGTGTCGACAACCGTCCCCTCGCCGGTCCGCTCGCGGTCGAGAAGTGCCGAGACGGTGCCAAGCGCCGCCCACATTCCCGTCCCCATGTCGATGAGCGACGATCCGACCCGCACTCCGGACCGCCCCGGCTCGCCGGTCATGCTGATGAGACCGCCCGCTGCCTGCATGAGGGCGTCGTAGCCGGGCTCGTCGGCGAGCGGTCCCGCGCGGCCGTACGCGCCGAGTGAGCAGTACACGAGCCGCGAATTGCGCGCGCGAAGCGTCTCTGCCCCAAGCCCGAGGCGCTCCGCGAGCCCGGGGCGCAGGCTCTGCAGGAACACGTCGGCACGATCCGCAAGCCTGAGCACCGCTTCCCGGCCGCGCTCGTCGCGGAGCGACACTGCGAGCGAGCGCTTGCCGGCGTTCACCGCGAGGAACATCGCGCTCTCACCGTCCCAGAACGGCGGCCCCCAGGCGCGCCCGTCGTCGCCCGTGTCAGGGCGCTCGACCTTCACCACGTCGGCGCCGAGTGCGGACAGGATCTCTGCGCAGTACGGGCCTGCGATCGACGTCGTCACGTCGACGACGCGCATCCCGTGGAGCGGCAGGTGCGGCACCGGCGGATCATCGCGCCCTGCGAGGATGGCGCCAATGCCGAGCTGGCTCGACTTCAACCAGATCGCCGACTGGGTGTCGGGTGCGTGGTGGAGCTACCCGCTCATCTTCGGGGTCGCGATGGTGGACGCGTTCTTTCCGGTGGTCCCGAGCGAGACGGTGGTCATCATCGCCGGCAACATCGCGGCCTCGGGCGACCTGAGCCTGCCGCTCGTCATCGTGCTTGCCGCTCTCGGGGCGATGGTCGGCGACAACATCTCGTACGGGCTCGGCACGCTCGTCGGCGAGCGCACCGTGAAGAGGTGGTTCTCCGGAGAGAAGTCGCGCAAGCGGCTCGAGTGGGCGGAGCGGATGCTCGACGAGCGCGGCGCGTACATCATTCTCGTCGCTCGGTTCATCCCGGGCGGACGCGTGGCTGTGACCTTCTCCTCCGGTTACATCCCCACGTTCCCGTGGCGGCGCTTCGTCCTCTACGACGCCGTGGCGTGCTTCCTGTGGGCGTCCTATGCGGCGCTGCTCGGCTACTTCGGCGGCAAGACGTTCGAGAATCACCCCTGGTTCGGGCTCCTCATCGCGCTCGGCATCGCGCTTTCGCTCGGGTTCGTGGTCGAGGCGGTCCGGCGCCTACGCGCGCGCAGGTCCGGCGATGGCGCCGAGGAAGCCTGACCCGCTCTCGCTAGCGTCGTGGGCATGAACCGTCTCGCGGACGCGACGTCCCCCTATCTGTTGCAGCACGCCGACAACCCCGTCGACTGGTTCGAGTGGGGTGACGAGCCGTTCGCGCGCGCGCGGGCCGAGGACAAGCCGCTTCTCGTGTCCGTCGGCTACAGCTCCTGCCACTGGTGCCATGTGATGGCCCACGAGTCGTTCGAGAACGCCACGACCGCCGCGCTCATGAACGAGCTCTTCGTGAACGTGAAGGTCGACCGCGAGGAGCGTCCAGACGTCGACGCGGTGACGATGGAGGCGGCCGTCGGGATGACGGGGTCGGGCGGCTGGCCGACGACCGTCTTCATGACGCCGGAGGGGAAGCCGTTCTACGCCGGGACGTACTTCCCGCCCGAGTCACGTCACGGACTGCCGAGCTTCCAGGAGCTGCTCCGCGCCGTTGCCGAGACCTGGCGCGAGCGACGCGACGACATCGAGCGGCAGGCGACACGCATCGACGATGCGCTGCGCTCGACCTCCGGCTCGGAGGCGTCCACCGAGCCCCTCACGTCATCGCTCCTCGGCGACGCGGCGACCGGAATCGCCGCGACATTCGAGCCCGCCTTTGGCGGCTTCGGTCGCGCGCCGAAGTTCCCGGCGGCGCCGACGCTCGAACTCCTCCTGCGCCGCGGTGACGCGACGTCGCTCGCGATGGTGACCGCGACCCTCGACGGGATGGCAGCGGGTGGGATGTACGACGTCGTCGGAGGTGGCTTCCACCGCTACTCGGTCGACGACCGCTGGCTCGTCCCGCACTTCGAGAAGATGCTCTACGACAACGCGCTCCTCGCCTCGACGTACCTCCACGCATGGGTGGTCACAGAGCACGAGCGGTATCGCGAGGTCGTCGAGGAGACGATCACGTACGTCCTGCGCGTGCTCGCGCTCGAGAGCGGTGGGCTCGCCTCCGCCCAGGACGCGGACACCAACGGAGTCGAGGGGCTGACGTACACGTGGACGCCGGAGGAGGGAGATGCGGCCGGCCTGCCGCGCGAGACGCTCGAGCCGTTCGAGCACGGTCGCTTCATCGTGCGGGGTGCCCTCGATCCCGATCTCCGCGGGCGACTGCTCATCGAGCGGGACACGCGTCCGCAGCCGTTCCGCGACGACAAGGCGCTCTCGTCGTGGAACGGGCTCGCGCTCGCCGCGCTCGCCGAGGCGGGGTACCGCCTCGAGCGACCCGATTGGCTCGATGCCGCGCGGCGGCTCGGGGCGTTCCTGCTCGGCCCGCTGTCGGCGGACGACGGACGACTGTACCGCTCGATCCGGGACGGCAGGACGAGCGGCTTCGGGTTCCTCGACGACTACGCGAACGTCGCATACGGCCTCCTCGAGCTCCACGTCTCCACCGGGGAGCTCCACTGGCTCCTCGAAGCACGGCGGCTCGTCTTGCTCGCCGTCGAGCTCTTCGCCGACGAGGAACAGGGAGGATTCTTCCTCTCGCCTGCGGACGGGGACGCACGCGTCCCACGGACGAAGGATCTTCAGGACACGCCCGTCCCGTCGGGGAACTCGATGCTCGCCCATGTCCTCCTGCGGCTCTCACGCATCTGGGACGACGAGGAGCTCGAGCGGCGGGCGGTCACCGTCTTTCGGCTCGTCGAGCCGGCGCTGCGCCGGGCACCCGGATTCTTCGCCTGGGCCTTGTGTGGGATCGATCTCTGGCTCAGCCGTCCGCGCGAGCTCGCGATCGCCGGCGACGTCGACGCCCCGGTCGCTCGTGCCGCACTCGCGCCGTTCCAGCCAACGACCGTCGTCGCTGTCGGGCCGACCGAGGGCGTGCCGTTGCTCGCCGGAAAGGGTCTCGTCGGCGCGAGAACCGCCGTCTACGTCTGCGAGCGCTTCGCCTGCCAGACCCCCGTGACCGAGCCCGAGGAGGTCGTCGCCTGATGCAGCTCAGCCTGATGATCGAGGGGCAGGAGGGCGTCACCTGGGACGACTGGGTGCGCCTCGCCCGGCTGACCGAGGAGAGCGGTCTCGAGGGCCTCTTCCGCTCGGATCACTACACGGCGATCATCCGGCCCGACGCCGACGCGCACGACGCATGGGCGACCCTCGCCGGGCTCGCGGCGCTCACCGAGCGGATCCGCCTCGGCACGATGGTCTCGCCTTCGACCTTCCGGCACCCGAGCGTGCTCGCCCGCATGGCGGCGACCGTCGACCACATCTCGGGCGGGCGGGTCGAGGTCGGCATGGGCTCGGGCTGGTACGAGCGCGAGCACGAGGCCCACGGCTTCGCGTTCCTCGACGGCAAGCAGCGGTTCGATCTCTTCGCCGAGCAGGTCGAGGTCGTCGTTCGCTCCTGGACCGAGGGTCGCTTCGACCACGACGGGCCCGCGTACCGGCTCCGGGATCAGCAGGCGCTCCCGCGGCCGGTGCAGCAGCCACATCCGCCGCTCGTCCTCGGGGGAACCGTCAAGCGACGGTTCGCCGCGCTGGCGGCGCGCTACGCGACGGAGGTCAACACGCTCGGCGCGCCCGACGAGGAGCTCCGCGAGCGCAGGGCCAAGCTCGATCACGCCTGCACGGAGGCGCGCCGTGATCCGGCCACGCTCCGCTTCTCCGTCATGACGGCGTGCTTCGTGGGAGAGACCGAGGCCGATGTCCGCGAGCGCGTGACACGCTTCCTCGCCGCGAGCGGCCGCGACGACGACGACGCCGGGTCGTTCATCGCCGAGCGTCGGGACCGCTGGCTTCTCGGTACGGTGGAGGAGGTCGCAGCGCGCATCGAGGGCCTGCGTGCGCTCGGTGTGACGCGCGTGCTCCTGCAGCACCTGAACCACGACGACGACGCCATGGTCACCCTCGTCGGGGATCGCCTGCTTCCCCAGCTCAGGTAGCGTCCCGCGTCATGACGACAACGGAATTGACGGGTGCCGAAGAGGTCGCGTGGGACCTCTCGGACCTCTACGACGGTGGGGACGACCCCCGCATCGCGCAGGACGTCGAGCAGACCGTGGCCGCCGCGGCGGCGTTCCGCGAGCGCTACTACGGCCGCGTCGCGGAGCTGAGCCCCGGCGAGCTGCGGGAGGCGATCGAGGAGCGCGAGCGGATCGAGTCCATCTTCACGCGCGCGATCTACTACGCGCACCTCTGGTACTCGACCGACCAGAACGACGCCCCGCGCGGTGCGCTCGTCGCTCGCCTGACGGAGAAGGGTGCGACCGTGGACACGCAGCTCCTCTTCTTCGGTCTCGAGATCGCAGCCCTCGATGACGAGCAGGCCGATGCGCTGATCGCGAGCGACGAGCTCGAGAACTGGCACCACTGGCTGCACACGATTCGCAAGTTCCGGCCCTACGTCCTCACGGAGCCAGAGGAGAAGATCCTCACCGAGAAGTCCGTGTCCGGCTTCGCGGCCTGGGACAGGCTCTTCGACGAGCTGCTGGCGGCGATCAAGGTCGACCTCGACGGCTCGGAGCTCGGGTTCGAGGCGGCCATGTCCAAGCTCTACTCGCCCGACCGCGATCTGCGTCGACGCGCCTCCGAGGCGATCTCCGACGCGCTGGAGCCCGGCCTCAAGACGCGGTCGTACATCTTCAACACGATCGCCGTCGACAAGTCGATCGACGACCGGCTGCGCGGGTACTCGACGTGGATCTCGGCGCGCAACCTCTCGAACGACACGACCGACGAGGCCGTCGAGGCGCTCATCGACGCCGTCGTCGGCCGATACGACGTCGTCCAGCGGTACTACACGCTCAAAGCCAAGCTCTTGGGGCTCGACCGCCTCTCCTTCTACGACCGGATGGCGCCGCTCGATGAGGACACGACGCAGATCGACTGGCCGGAGGCGAAGCAGCTCGTCCTCGACGCGTTCTCGGACTTCTCGGGCGAGGTCGGGGAGATCATCTCGCGCTTCTTCGACGAGAACTGGATCGACGCGCCGCCGCGGGAGGGGAAGAGGCCAGGGGCTTTCTGCGCGACGAATGTCCCCGACGTGCACCCGTACGTGTTCATGAACTACACGGGCGAGCGACGCTCGGTCCTGACGCTCGCGCACGAGCTCGGCCACGGCCTCCACGGCTACCTCGCACAGCCGCTCGGCCTGTTCAACGCGTCGACGCCGCTAACGACAGCCGAGACCGCATCGGTCTTCGCGGAGGCACTGACGTTCAAGCGTCTGCTCGCCCTCGAGGAGGATCCCCAGCGGCGGCTCAACCTGCTCGCAGGTCGCATCGAGGACTCGATCGCGACGGTGTACCGCCAGATCGCGATGAACCGGTTCGAGGACGCCGTGCACACGACGCGGCGCGAGGAGGGCGAGCTCTCGGCGGAGACGTTCGAGAGGCTGTGGCTCGACTCGCAGAACCGGCTGTTCGGCGACTCGGTCGACACGGACGGTTACGCCACCTGGTGGAGCTACGTCCCGCACTTCATCGGGACCCCGGGCTACGTGTACGCGTATTCGTACGGGTTCCTGTTCGCGCTCTCGATCTTCCGCAAGTACGAGCTCGAGGGTGAGGCGATCGTCGGGCCGTACCTCGACCTCCTCCGCTCGGGCGGTTCGAAGCAGCCCGAGGAGCTCGCACGGATGGTCGGGCTCGACCTCACCGACCGGAAGATCTGGGACGCAGGCATCGACGCGCTCGCATCGGAGCTGGACGAGGCCGAGGCGCTCGCCGAAGAAATCGGCTTGGGCTCGGTGTAGCTAGGGCTGCACGCCGAGCAGCGCCGCCTCGATCTCGCGGAGCCGCTCGACGTCGCCACGCAGCGCGGCGGTCTCGTCGTTGAAGAGGAACGCCTCGGCGAGTCGTACGATCGCGTATCCGAGCGTCGCAGGGTCCACCGGCGCTCGGTAGGTTCCTGCCCGTGCCTCGTCCTCGACGAAGCCCTGGATCTTGGCGACGGCGCGTCGATGGACGATGCCGCTGCTCGAGGTGAGGATGCGCAGGCCGTCGCGCTCCAGCTCGAGGAAGCTCCGGAGTGCGGGGGCGGCCTCGAGCCCGCGGTTGATTCGGTCGAACGTGTCGAGAAGCGCATCGCCGCCGGCACCCTCGGCTTCGGCACGTCCCTGGTCGAAGAGTGGCTCCGCCGCGCGCCACACGGTTTCGCCGACGAGCCCCTCGCGCGACCCGAACCAGCGGTAGATGGTCGTGCGCCCGAGGCCGAGTTCCGCCGCGATCGCGCGCACGTCGATGCGCCGGCCGTGCAGGTAGCGATGAAGTGAGGCGCCGAGCACGTCCTCGCGGCTCGCCGCGGGAGGGCGGCCGCGTCGTCGGTCGACCGTTGTCGCCGTATCGATCGTCATTTCCGCGTATTGATACACGAGACGCTCCGTGTCATCATTTCATTCTCCCTAACCGCGACGTCGGAGGCGTCGTTTCAAGCTGTAGCGGCACCGGCGTACCCGCTGTACGCTCGCGGCCGACAGGCAGGAATCGGAGGGCTCACAAGGAGGAAGATT
>Ga0070670_100005071_pt1 | contig 11079 bp, 9 predicted proteins | sample KBSS63metaG_FD_64665 | JGI IMG/M metagenome (GOLD analysis project Ga0070670, IMG submission 64665) | Switchgrass rhizosphere microbial communities from Kellogg Biological Station, Michigan, USA - KBS S6-3 metaG | ecosystem: Host-associated > Plants > Roots > Rhizosphere > Soil ... | reverse complement strand
GACACGCGTTTAGCACGGCCTCAACGCCGCCGTTGAGCGAGCCCAGATGCAGCGGAATCTGCGTGCCCTGCGCGATCAAGCGGCCGCGCCCGTCGAACAAGCCGACCGAGCAGTCGCGCCGCTCCTTGATGTTGGTCGAGAACGAGGAGCGCACGAGCGTGTTGTTCATGTCTTCAGTGATCGACAGCAGCCGATTGCTGAAAACCTCCATCGCGATCGGATCGAAAATCTGCGGTTCGGGTGCGGTCCGGGTCATGCGGTGCGTCCTGTATTGATGACGATGTTGCCGATTCGATCGACGCTGGCACTCTGTCCCGGCGCGAGCAGCACGGTCGAGCTCATTTCCTCGATCAGCGCGGGGCCCGCCAGCTTTGCACCCGCCGGCAATTTCGCCCGCGCATGCACGGGCGTGTCGAGCCAGCCATGCTTCACACCGAAATAGATTTTTCGCTGAGCTGTGACCGCATCCTTGACGCTGCCGCCCGTAGCGATCTCACGCAGCGGCGCCTTGGCGACGGCACCGACGGCCTGCAAACGGCAATTCACGATCTCGACCGCGCGGCCCGGCACGTCGTAGCCGTATTCGCGCTGGTGAGCGGCGGCATATTGCTGGAGGAAACTCGCCATGCCATCGGCCGCAATGCGCGGCATCGCCACCATCACCTCGAAGTTCTGCCCCTGGTAGCGCGCATCGATGTGATAGCGGAATGATTGCTCCGCGCGCGGCACCCGCTCGCGCTCGAGCCAGGCGCCTGCTTCGGTTTCCATTTCCGCGAACAGCTTGCACACGTGCCGCCAGCTCTCCGCCGTGACCTCCGCGATTTCGCTGCGCACGAAATCGAAGCTGATGTCGGTCAGCAGCATGCCGCGCGCGCACAGCGTGCCGGGTTCCTGCGGGACGATCACGGTCGGAATGCCGCACTCGATCGCGACGTCGATCGCATGCAGGGGTCCGGCCCCGCCATACGCGAACAATGCGAAACGCGACAAATCGTAACCGCGCTCAGTCGATACCGAGCGGATCGCGCGGCTCATATTCGCGTTCGCGATCCGAATTACGCCCTCCGCGGCCTGTTCCAGCGCGAGCCCGAGCGGCTGCGCCACTTTTTTGTCGATGACCTCGCGTGCAGATTTTTCGTTGACCTTGAGACGCCCGTCGAGCAGCGCCACCGGGTTTAAGCGATGCAAAGTAATCTGCGCATCGGTAATCGTCGGCTCGACGCCGCCGCGCGAGTACGCAGCAGGACCGGGATCGGCGCCGGCGCTTTTCGGGCCCACTTTCAAAGCGCCCGCGTCGTCCATCCACGCGATGCTGCCGCCGCCGGCGCCGATCACGTGGATGTCTATCATCGGCGTCTTGACCGGATAGTCCGCCACGAGCCGGCTCGAGCTGAACAATGGCTTGCCGCGATAGACGAGCGACACGTCGGTGCTGGTGCCGCCGACATCGAAGGTGACGAGGTTCTCGAACCCGGCGACGCGGCCGATTTCAGCGGCGCCGACCACGCCGGCCGCCGGCCCCGACAAGCAGGTGCGCACCGGGTATGCGCGCACCGCGCGCATCGACATCAGGCCGCCGTTCGAATGAATCGTGAACGGCTCGACCGCGATGCCGAGGTTCTTGACGCGCGACAGGAAACCTTCGAGGTAGGTTTCCATGCGCGGGCCGACCGCGGCGTTGAGCAAAGTCGTCGACCATCGCTCGTATTCGCGAAATTCCGGCAGCACGTCGCTCGAAATGCTCACATATGCGGCGGGCAGCACGCGCTCGACGATCCGGCGCGCCGCCTGCTCGTGCGCCGGATTGCGATATGAGTGCAGAAAACACACGGCGACGGATTTGACGCCGGCGGCCTTCAATTTTTCCGCCGCGGCTTCGACTTCTCGCTCGTCGAGCGCTGCGATCACGGCGCCGTGCGCATCGACCCGCTCGCTGATTTCGTGCCGGTGCTCGCGCGCGGCCAGCGGTGGCGGCTTCACGACGTTGTAGTCGAACAGATGCGGCCGCACCTGGCGGCCGATTTCGATCACATCGCGAAAGCCCCTGGTTGTGAGCAGGCCGGTGAGCGCGCCGCGCCGCTCGATGACGAGGTTCGTGGCTACCGTCGTGCCGTGGCCGACGTGGCCGACCTGCGCCGGCGCGATCGTATGCATCCTGAGCAGATCGGCGATGCCCTGCTCGATGGCCTGCGACGGGTCACGCGGCGTAGACGCCACCTTGTGATAGCTGACCTGGCCGTCCTCTTCGCGCAACAAGGTAAAGTCAGTGAACGTACCGCCGACGTCGATACCGATTCGATACACGGGGATTCAAATATCCTATTCAGGCTTGATGCCGGCGTCCTGGATAACCTTGCGCCATTTGACGATTTCACTCTGGACCCGCGTCGTGAAAACCGCCGGACTGCTCGCGACGATGTCGGCGCCCTGACCGGCCAGCAGTTCGCGCATCGCCGGCGCGCTCAGGACACGTGCAGTTTCTTCATTCACTTTGCGGATCACGTCAGGCGGTGTGCCGGCGGGAGCAAACAGGCCGAACCAGACGATCGCCTCAAAACCGGGATAACCCGATTCGGCGACGGTCGGCACCTGCGGCGTCGTCTGCGAGCGCTTGAGGCTGCTGACCGCCAACGTGCGCAGCTTGCCGGCCTGAACATGCGGCAGAGAAGTCATGATGACGTCGAACATCAGCGAGAGATGGCCGCCGAGCAATTCGATCAACGCGGGTCCGGTGCCCTTATAGGGCACATGCACCATCTTGATTTGCGCAACCGACTGGAATAGCTCCATCGCCATATGCGAAGTGCTGCCGGTGCCGGCGGTGCCGAAATTGAGCTCTTTCGGATGCGCCTTAGCGAGCGCGACCAGCTCCTTCACCGATTTCACGGGAAGCGAAGGATGCACCGACAACATCTGCGGAATGGTCGCGATCTCGGTGATCGCGGCAAAATCGCGCTGCGGATCGAACGGCAACTTCGCATACAACGAAGCCGCCACCGCGTTGGTGGTGTTCGTGCCGAGCAGCAGCGTATAGCCATCGGGCGCCGACTTCGCCACGTGATCGGAGCCCACGATGCCGCCGCCGCCTGCGCGGTTGTCCACAATCACCGGCGTCTTCCACGCTTCGTTGAGCCGCTGCGCGACTGAGCGTGCCAGCAGATCGGTCGAGCCACCCGCGGCGAACGCCACGACGATGCGCACGGTCTTGGCAGGATACGACGCGTCGGCGGCAAGCGCCGCGCACGTCCCGCAAGCCATCGCAATCCCTGATAGAAGCGTGAGCAGGTGGCGCATGAAAAATCTCCCTGGGAGTAAAAATCCGTGACCGTTCCGCAATCGACTCTACTATAACCAACCCCGGTAGCTACTCTTTACGCTCGAGCAATGAATTCGCCTCGCCGAGCGCCGGATAACCGGCGGTATCCGGCTGCGCGCGAAATGGCGGCGCGACCGGCACTGGCAGCGCCGTAATCTGCTTTCCACCCGCAGTGAGTTTGGCGGCAAACACGCCGCGGGAAATGAAATGGGCATCGCGCAACGCATCCCCTATCGACGCCATGATGTTGCAGCAAACATCTTTGCCCTCGAACAGCGCGCGCCATTCGTCGGCGGATTTTGCCGCTATTTTTTCGGTTACCGCCCGTTTGATTTTCGCGGCATCGCGGTCGTCGCGCACGTCAGCCGGCAGTTCAATCAGCGCGCAGAAGTTCTCCCAGAATTTCTGCTCGAGCGGCGCGGCCGCGACGAATTTGTTATCGCGCGTCCGATAGATGTTGTAGCGCGGCGAGCCGCCGGTCACGAGCTCGCCGCCGGGGGTCGGCCAAGCGCCGGCGATTTCGCCGTTGCCGATTGCCCAGTACATGAAAGTGAAGAGGTTGTCGCCCATCGCGATGTCGAGCTTGCAGCCCTTGCCCGTGCGGTCGCGTTCGCGCAAGGCGAGCAGGATATTGATGACCGCGGGATAGGTGCCGCCGCCGATATCGGCAATCAGTGCAGGGGGCGGCACCGGTGCGCCGTCGCTGCCCGCGGCGAGCGCCAGCATGCCAGCGTCGGCGATGTAGTTCAGATCGTGCGCCGCCACGTCCGCGCGCGGGCCATGCTGGCCGTAACCGGTGATCGCGCAGTATATGATGCGCGGATTGAGTTTGGAGAGCGCGTCATAACCGAGCCCCAACCGGTCCATGACGCCGGGCCTGAACTGCTCGACTATGACATCCGCGGATTCGAGCAGCGGCTTGAGTTTTTCGACGGCGGCCGGGTCTTTGAGATCGATCGCGATCGAGCGCTTGCCGCGGTTGAGCAGCGCGAAATTGACGCTGTCGGCGCCGAATTTCGGCTGATACGAGCGCATCTCGTCGCCGCGGCCGGGGCGCTCGATCTTGATGACTTCGGCGCCCGCCTCGGCGAGCAGCAGCGTTGCCAGCGGCCCCGGCAGCAGCGTGCTGAAATCCAGCACCCGCACATCCGAGAGCGGGCCTTTGCTCATGTGAGTTTAACGGTGACCATTCGCGATTTGGCGACGCGCGCGCGGCGCGCGGGCGCGTAGGGCTGCTCGCCGGTTGCTTCATACAGCGCCTGCGTCACGTCGAAATGATGCGCGAGCCCGGTGCGCTCGAGCAGCGCAACGGGCCCTTCGGGGTAGCCCAGGCCGAGCTTGAGCGTCGTATCGAGGTCGTCGGCGGTGGCGAGCCCTTCATCCAGCCGCCGCAGCGCCGCATTGTAATAAGGCCGCACCAGCCGGTCGATGATGCGTCCCGCGAAATCGCCGCACACGGCGACTTGCAGGCCCGCTCCTTCAATGACCTCCTTCGCCGCGGCGAGCGCTGCTTCACCGGTGCGAGGCTGGCGCACGAGCTCGACGAGTTGGGTCGGCTCGGCGTTACCCAGCCGGAACCGCGCGAAACCGAGCACGTTGGAACCCTCTTCGGCGCGGCTTTCGCCCGTATACGCGCCGAGCGACTCGGTGCCGAGCTCGATCAGGACCGCGGCCTTGTCTTTCCACTTCTTAAGCGACTTCGCATGCCTGCCGGCGTGCTCGCCGATGACGATGACGACCCGCGCGTATTTAAGATCCTTGGCCGCGCCGGCAAGCAGCGCGTGGGTCGCGGGAAATGAGCGGCTGAATCCGGTATCGAGGATTGCGTATTGCATGGCGTCCTTATGCTCCGAACATTGCGTTGCCCGCGTACTTGAAAAACCCCTGGCCCGTCTTCCGGCCCAGATGACCGGCCGCGATCATGCGCTTGACGAGTGCCGGCGGCGCCGCGCGCGGATCGTGCGTCGACGCATACAAAGCTTCCGCGACCAGCAAATGCGTGTCCAGCCCTACAAGGTCGAGCAATTCGAGCGGGCCGAGCGGATAGCCGAGGCCGGTCTTGATCGCGCGGTCGATGTCGGCGGGCGCGGCAACGCCGGCTTCCACTAGGCGGATGGCGTCGTTATTGAACGGCACCAGGAAGTAATTGAGGATGAAGCCGGGATTGTCCTTGGTCCTGACCGGTGTCTGGCCCATGGCCTCGCAAAACGCCCACGCCGCCGCAAACGATTCGTCGCTCGTGCGAATGCCTGGCGACATCTCGACCAGCTTCATCAGTTGGGCGGGCAGGCAAAAATGCATGCCGACGAAACGCTCGTCGCGGCCTGATCCGGCGGCAATCTCGGTGATTGACAGCGTCGACGTGTTCGATGCAAACAACGTATGCGGCGGGCACACCTTGTTCAACTGCGCGAGCAGGTCGTGCTTGACCTTGAGATTTTCGAATACGGCCTCGATCACGATGTCGCAGGCCGACATGTCGGCGATCTTGGTCGTGGCGGAAAGGCCGCCCATGATCTTGTCGACCTCATCCTGCGTCAATTTCTTGCGCTCGACCGATTTCGCGAAAAATCCGGCGGTCTGCTTGCGCGCGCGCTCCAGCGCGTCCGCGCGCGTGTCGTAGACGATCGTTTTGTATCCCGCGCGCGCCGCGACGATCGCGATGCCCGCGCCCATCGTGCCGCTGCCCGCTACTCCTACGGTTTTTATTTCAGACATTTATTCCCCCAATGCAGCCGCAGATACACGCAGATAAACGCGGATACCCCAGTAAAGCATACGTCCAATGCGCTTTCGGTGAGAGGCTTGCTTTAGTTTTTTCATCTGCGTTTATCTGCGTTTATCTGCGGCCATAACGATTTACTTTTTTATAAAACTGCGCCCGATCAACTGCCGGTGTATCTGATTCGTGCCTTCCCAGATCTGGGTGATTTTAGCGTCGCGCATCAGGCGCTCGACACGATAATCCTTGCAGTAGCCGTAGCCGCCGTAAAGCTGCACCGCATCGGTCGCGATGCGCATCGCGAGATCCGATGCGCGCATCTTGAGCATCGACGCCTCGACGCCGAAATCGGCGGCGCCCGAGTCGACCATGCTCGCGACGTGCCACAGCCACGCTTCGCACATTGCGAGATCGGTCGCCATGTCGGCGAGCATGAACTGTATGCCCTGAAACTCGACGATTTTGCGGCCCGACTGGCGGCGCTCGTTGATATAGCCGATCGCATCTTCGAACGCGGCGCGCGCTATGCCGAGCGCGTGAGCGGCGACGCTCGGCCGCGACTTGTTGAGCGATGCGAGCATTATTTTCAGGCCATCACCGGGATTGCCGAGCAGGTTCGCGCGCGGCACGCGGCAGTTGTCGAACGCGAGCGCGGCCGTGCTTGACGCGCGCAAGCCCATTTTGTCTTCCTCGCGCCCGACCTTGAGGCCGGGCGTGCCCTTTTCCAGCACCAGCACGGAGATCGCGCCCTTGCTGTCGGCGATTTCGCTCCACTTGCCGAACAGCATGTAGAGATCGGCATGCCCGCCGTTGGTGATGAAAGTCTTGGTGCCGTTGACGACGATGGAGTCGCCGTCTGGCCGGAATTCGGTCTTCATGCCGGTCGCGTCCGACCCTGCAGTCGGCTCGGTGATCGTCAACGACGCGATGCCGCCGTTTGCCATAACGGGCAGCAGCCGCTTTTTCTGCGCGTCCGTGCCGAAATCGATCAGCGGCTTGATCGCGTGGAAGTTGGTGGCCCATACGATGCCGGTCGACGCGCACGCTTTCGACAGCTCGCGCACGCATTCGAGGTACGCCGCATACGACATCTGCGCGCCGCCATACGCCTCGGGAATGAACATCGCGTTAAGTCCCAGCGCGTTGATCGCCTTCACATTGGCGTGCGGAAATTCGCCGCTGTGATCGCTCTGTTCCGCGCTGGGCGCGACCACATCGACCGCGAGCTTGCGCACGCTCTCGACGAGCATCGCCTCGTCGGGCGGAAGCTTGAGCGAAGCATCTAAGCGGTTAAAGACGTTCAATGGTTGATCCCCTGTGCGCCGTCGATATAAATCGTTTCACCCGACAGAAACGGGATGTCCTCGCTGAAGATCGCCGCCACCAGCCTGGCAACGTCCGCTGGCTTGCCGGTTGCGCCCGACGGTATGCGCTTCTTCAGATAATCGGCGAGCGGCCCGCTAGTCATCGCGTCGCGATTGAGGTCGGTCACGATATACCCGGGCGCGACGTCGAGCACGCGAATGCCCCGGTTCGCCCATTCGACGGCGAGGCAGCGCGTGATCGCGCCGACGGCCGCTTTCGATGCGCAGTAGGCGACGTTGCGCTTGACGCCGATCTTGTCGAAGAACGAACCGATGTTGACGATGCAACCGCCGCCGCTCTTGACGAGATGCGGATAGGCTTCGCGGCATGCGGTGTAAACCGCAGTTGCGTTGGTCGTCATCACTTTTTCGTACGTCGCGGTCGGGAGCTCATGGCTCGCGCCGTCGAGATGGATGCCGGCATTGTTGACGAGTCCATCCAAAGCGCCGGCTTGCTCGACAACCGTGGCGAATGCGGCCTTGAGGCTGGCTTCGTCGGTGACATCGCATGCAACATCCACGAATTGGCCTGCTACCGCTTTGGCACCCTGCACTTCGGGTCCCTTGCCTTTGCGCGTGAGACAGGCCACGGTGAAGCCGCGGTGCACGAGTTCGACGGCAATCGCCGCGCCAATGCCGCGACTGGCGCCGGTGACTGCGATGACTTTGGCCTTGGTTACCACCTCTACCTCAAGACTCTTATGGCCGCAGATACACGCGGATGAACGCAGATAAAACCAAAGGCCAGGACCATATTATTTGGAATTTTCATCAGCGTTTATCTGCGGCTTCATTTGTCTTTAAATTGCGGTTTGCGCTTCGCCGCGAACGCGTCCATGCCTTCGGCCGCATCTGCGGTCTGGAACGCGAGGGTGGAGAGATTCGCTTCGGCGCGCAGGCCTTCCGCGACCGGGTTGTCGAGCGCACGCTTGATCGCCTCGCGCGCGAAGCCAAGCACGGGCAGACTGTAGCCCGAAAATTCGCGCGCATACGCCACACCCTGCGCGACCGCGTCGCCTTCGATTAACCGATTCACGAGCCCGATGCGCGCCGCCTCCTCCGCATCCACCGTGCGTCCCGTCATGATCATTTCAAGCGCGCGCGGCTCACCGATCGCACGCGGGAGGCGCTGCGTGCCGCCGTAGCCGGGAATCAGGCCGAGCTTGATTTCTGGCAGGCCCATCTTCGCGTTTTTGGTCGCGATGCGGAACGTGCACGCGAGCGCCAACTCAAGTCCGCCGCCGAACGCATAGCCGTTGATAATCGCCACGGAGGGTATGGGCAGCTTGTCGAGCTTCGCGAACACCGCCTGCCCCATCTCCGCACCTTCTTTCTGCGCAACCAGCGAGCGGCCAGTCAGCTCCTTGATGTCCGCGCCCGCGCAAAATGCTTTGGTGCCGGCGCCGGTGATCAGCAAGGCACGCGCATCGCTCTTTGCCACTTCGTCGAATGCGCGGCTGAGATCAGCGATCAGCTCGAACGATAGCGCGTTCAATGCGTCGGGCCGGTTTAACGTGATCAGCGCGAATTCTTCAACGCGGGTGAGTTCAACTGCCATAGAATCTTTTAGCCACAGACATTACGGGGGACGCAAAGAAAACGACCTCGTATTCTAAAGCTCTGTGTTCTCCGTGTCCTCTGTGGCAAGTTCAGGCTTTCCGTTTTTCAGGACTGATCCAGCGCACCGCTATGGGGCGGATTTTTCCGATCTTCGCCATTTCAACGAGCTCGCGCTTCAATATCTTGCCGCTCGCGGTCTGCGGAAACGCATCCATGGCGATGAAATATTCGGGCATGTCGTACTTCGACAAACCGTGCTCGCTGAGATGATCGAGCATTTGCGCGGCGTCGAGTCGCGTGCCGTCGCGCGCGATGATCGCCAGGCACACGCGCTCGCCAAGGCGCTCGTCGGCGATCGGGAAAGCTGCGGCCTTCAACACCGCCGGATGCTTGACCGTCAGATTCTCGATGTGCGCGGGGTAGATGTTGTGGCCGCCGCGGATGATCAGGTCTTTCTTGCGCCCGACGATTTGCAGATTGCCCTTGGCATCGAGGCGCCCGAGGTCGCCGGAGAGAAACCAGCCGCTCGCGTTGAATGAATTCTCGGTAGCGCTCTGGTTGTTGAAGTAGCCGAGCGTCAGCAGCGCGCCGCGCGTGCCGATCTCACCCAGCTCGCCGGATTTCGCTTCGATGTCCGGGTTTTCCTGGTCCCACAGCCGCGTTTCGTAGCCATGGCACGCGCGCCCGCAGGTCGTCGTGATCACTTCGACGTCGTCGTCGGGCAGCGTGTACTGGTGCGAACCGTTTTCCGTCATGCCATAGATGTTCTGCGGCTTGATGCCCATGTCGAGAAACGATTTCGCCGTCTGCGGCGGGATAATCGAGCCCGCCATGTAGAAAATCCTGACCTTGCCGAGCTTCTGCATACCGCGCGATTTCATGTCGGCGAGGATGTCCATCGCATGCGTCGGCACGCCCATCACGTACGTGGCGCCCGTCTCGACGATCCAGTCGAGCGGCTTCTTGCCTGCCGGCAGATCGTTGACCACCACTTCGAAGCCGGCGACGAGGCTCTGCTCGAGGGCGACCGTGCCGATGTGGTGCGACAGCGGGCTATGGCTGAACAATATCGTTTGGTCGTCGTGATGCCAGTCCCTGACCATCGCGCGGCCGTTCGCGAGCAGCGTGTTGTCCGAATGCAGCACGCCTTTCGGCATTCCCGTGGTGCCCGACGTGAACGCCAGATAAGTAATCTTGTCGGGATTAAGATCGGGCTCGGGCAATGCCCCCGAAGCGCTTCCCAACGCCGGAAACTTCGCATGGGCGCCGGATTCCGCGGATTCGACGCCGGGCGGCGTCAATCGATAAACGCGCTTCATTGCCGGCTGCGCCGCGGCTGCCGCGAAGACATCGACGCGGTCCGCGTCGGCGCCGTATCCGGGCTGCGCAAACAACACCGCCGTCTGGATACGACCGAGCAATTGCACGATATCTGCAACGGTGTAGTTCTGGTGCAGCGAAGGATTGCACACGTAGCCGTTGCGTGAGCACGCAAGCAGCACCACCGCCGCTTCGACGCGATTGGGCAGCCATACCGACACGCGCTGACCACGCTTCAAGCCCGCAGCGTGCAATTCCGACGCCAGCGCATCGACCCACACCGCCAGTTGCGACCACGTGAGCCGCCGCCGGCTGTCGCGCAATGCATGCGCATCGGGGCGCACGCGCGCGTGCTCGCGCAGCAGCGAATATAGCGTGTCGTCGCGCCATACACCTTGCTCGTAGTATCCGCGCGCGGTCTGCGGGTCGTGCAGCGTGAGCAGTCTGCTCATGGGCGGCTTTCGATTGCGGCGCTGCACGCCGGCAATCGGCGCCGGCGTGAGGCGTGAGGCGTGAGGCGAGAGGAGATCAAATCCTTGGTTCCATACAGGACAACCGCCAAAGACCACCGCGCCACGTTCGCCTCACCCTTCACGCCTGACGCCTCACGTTCTTCTCAATGCCCAAACTTGTCCGTATCCGGCTTGCGCTTCTCGCGCATGGAGGCGCTCAATTCCTTGGATTCGTCAGTATCGAGATACAGCCGCAGCAGGAGATCGTGCGAGATGCGACCCAGTCCGCCGACGCCGCCGTGGCGCGCGGTGAACGCCGCTTTCAAGGATGCGAGCGCAAACGAA
>Ga0070670_100005068_pt1 | contig 11084 bp, 7 predicted proteins | sample KBSS63metaG_FD_64665 | JGI IMG/M metagenome (GOLD analysis project Ga0070670, IMG submission 64665) | Switchgrass rhizosphere microbial communities from Kellogg Biological Station, Michigan, USA - KBS S6-3 metaG | ecosystem: Host-associated > Plants > Roots > Rhizosphere > Soil ... | reverse complement strand
CGTCCGTGAACCCCTGGTCGCGATCGAAGTTCACCCGATATGCGCTCACCGACCACCGCTTCGCCGGCAGCACTTCACCCGTCGGTACAAACCACAGGCCCGTATCGCCATTAATCGTTGTTGTTGCGGGGCGGGTTTCGGTTTCGGGGGGAGGAGGTGTAGAGGTCTGCCCGAAAGCGGGAGCGGCGGCCGCCCCGAGTCCCACCGCCAACCCCAGTGAGACAATCCATCTGATCTGCATCTGCCGTCCTGACTGGGGGCGCGCCCGAGACGCGTCCCCTTTATGAGCCGTACCTGCGCGGGCCAGCCCGGCTCAACCACAATAGTGTAACACGCGCTCAGGAGGCGAGACTGCGCTGTTTGCCGAACATCCAGGCGACGAGCACGCTGAGTCCGTAGAGCGCGAGCATCGGGCCGGCCATCAGACACTGCGAGACGACGTCGGTACCCGGACTGACCACCGCGGCGACGATGAAGATGATGAGCACGGCGTATTTGGTGTTGCGCACCATGAAGCCGGCGGTGACCACGCCCATCCGCGCGAGGAAGAAGACAACCATCGGCATCTGGAAGATCAGTCCGAAGCCGAGCATCATCTTCACGTAGAGGCCGAACACCTCGCCGATCGACGGCCGGAACTCCATGTACTCGGTTTCCCAGCCGAGAAAAAACTTCCAGGTCCACGGGAACGCGGCGTAGTGCGAGAAGGCGGCCCCCATCATGAAGAACAGCGTGCAGAAGACGACGAACGGCACGGCGAGCTTCTTTTCGTGGGTATACAGGCCGGGCGCGATGAACAACCAGAGCTGATAGATGACAAACGGCAGGGCGATCAGCAGGCCCGCGAGCGCGCCGATCTTCATGGTCAGCATGAACGGCTCGAAGCCGGTCGTGAACATGAACTTCGCGCCGTTGGTGGCGTGAAGATTCTCGTAGAGCGGCATCCAGATGAACTTCTGAATACGCTGCACGAAGATGAACCCGACGGCGCATCCGCCGACGAGCCCCCAGACACACGCGATTAGCCGCTTGCGCAGCTCGTCGAGGTGGTCCAGGAACGACATCTTCGCCCCTTCGTCTTCGATGACGTCGGGGTCGGTCAGCTGGATGTGCCGATCGTCGTCGTCCGGCTCCGGCTGGGCGGAGCCGCCAAACTTCACGATCGTCATGGCGTGGTATTAGGCGTCGCCCGACGCGCGGTGAACGGGCTGGTCTTCCTCGTGCGTATCCACGGGCTGGGGGCGAGCCGGCTCAGGGGGACGCTGGCGCTCAGAAGAGCGCTGTTCTTCGATGCGGATCTCCTCGTCCAGCGTATTTCGCAGTTCGTTCGAGGCTTTCTTGAACTCATTGATGCTCTTGCCAAGCGACCGGCCGAGCTCAGGGAGTTTTCGGGGCCCGAAGATGATGAGCGCGATCACGAAAATGATGATCAGCTCGGGCATCCCGATGGAACCGAACATAATAGAAATCCTTGTCTAACTGAGGGTTAACGACCCGGAAAGAACATTATAGAAACCCCCTTCCGGCCGGTCAAGGACGGGTGTTACGATCAGATGATGCGAATCCCTCGTTTCGTTCCGGTGGCCGTTTTCGCCATTATCCTGTCCGCCATCGCCGGCGGCCTGTTCGGCAGCAGCGCCCTGGCGCGGCAGGATGAGGTTTCCCAGCAATACCGCGTCTTCACGACGGCGCTTGCCGCCATCGAGCGGGAATATGTCGAGAACGTGCCATCGGACCGGCTGGTCTACGGCGCGATCGACGGCATGCTGCACACCCTCGATCCGCATTCGAGCTTCTTCGATCCCAAGTCGTATGCGCAGATGCGCGAGCGGCAGGAAGGCCACTACTACGGCCTCGGGATCACGATTCAGTCGATCGACGGCGACATCACGGTGATGTCGATCTTCGAGGGTTCGCCGGCGTACAAGAAGGGCCTTCGCCGCGGCGACGTCCTCGCCAAGGTCCGGGACGACAAGGGCACCGACCTCGACATGAAGGGCTGGACGACCGACCAGGCCGTGAAGAAGCTCAAAGGGCCGAAGGGCACGGTCGTCAACGTCAGCATCAAGCGGCGCGGCTATGAAGGGTTGATCAACATGGACGTCGTGCGTGACGAGGTGAACATCACCACGGTCCGCGCCGCGTTCATGATCGACAAAGAGACGGGATACGTGAAGCTCGATCAGTTCACCGAGACGTCGGATCGAGAGCTGGGCGATGCGCTGCAGAAGCTGAACGCCGCCGGCATGAAACGCCTCGTCTTCGATCTGCGGGAGAACCCCGGTGGGGCCCTCGATCAGGCGATTCGCGTCGCCAACCGGTTCCTCCCCAAGGGGAACATGATCGTCTATACGCGGGGCCGCGTGCCCAATGCGAACCAGGACTACCGCGCCACGGAAGAGAGCCAATACACGCATTTGCCGGTGGTCACTCTGGTGAACCGCAACAGCGCCAGCGCGTCAGAGATCGTCAGCGGCGCGCTGCAGGATCACGATCGCGCGCTCATCGTGGGCGAGACGACGTTCGGCAAGGCGCTCGTCCAGTCGGTCTACCCGATCAGCGACGGAGCGGGCGTGGCGGTCACTACCGGGCGCTACTACACACCGTCCGGGAGACTGATTCAGCGACCCTGGGACGCCGCGTTCGATGAATACCTCACCTACACCCTCCGTGAGCAGACGAACGAGCATCCGCACAAAGCGTCGGACTTGAAGTACACCGACGCGGGTCGAAAGGTGTACAGCGGCGGCGGTGTCGAGCCCGACAAGTACGTCGTCGGCGCCAGCTACGAAGGATTCAATCCGACCAGGTTCGGCCGGCTGCTGTCGGCGCGGCAGGAGTTCGCGAATTTCGCGGATCAGTACGTCGCGGAAGGGGACACGCGCTTCAGCGCGGCGAACAAGAACAAGAAGCCGATCGCGCGCGGCTTCGCGGTCACTGATGCGATGCTTCGCGAGTTCCGCGAGTTCCTGACCACGCGCAAGGTCAAGATTGACGAGGACAGCTTCGCGAAGGACGAGACGTTCATCCGTGCGATGATTCACTTCGAGATCGATTCGACGCTGTTCGGCATGGACGAAGCGCGGAAGAACCTGATTGCGAAGGATCCGCAGGCGCAGTTCGCGCTCGGACAGTTCGGCGAGGCGGAGAACCTTCTGACCCTGGCATCGACCCACAACGCGCGGAAAGGACAGTAGGCGGAATCAAGCGGGATAGGGCATTTGGCCCTATATTTTGCGGTAGTAGTTTAGTGTTGCCCCAAGGTATGGGGGCTTGTTAGACTGACGCCCGTTCGCCGGTTCCTAGGGGACACTTCGCTTTGGGCGGAGTGTGGACGCCGGCCGTAACGCTCTTTGCCGTCACGTCATCGCCTCCAGAACAGAATAGAGTTTCGAAGCGAACCCAGCCGCTTCCGGGTCGAGGTTTCCCCTCGCCCCTGAAGCGGTTTTTTTTTGCACGCCGGGGCTGAAGTCCCGGCCTACAACGGTAGGGCGGGGCTTTAGCCCCGCCGGAAGGTACTCATGCGGCTTCAACGTCTCGAGATTGCCGGCTTCAAAAGCTTTCCCGATCGATCCGAACTGACGTTCGACAGCGGCGTCACCGCGATCGTGGGACCGAACGGCTGCGGCAAGAGCAACGTCGTCGATGCGCTGACGTGGGTGCTCGGGGAGCAGAGCGCCAAGAGTCTGCGCGGCGATCGAATGGAGGACGTGATCTTCGGCGGCAGCGACGCGCGGAAGCCGACGGGTGCGGCGGAGGTGCGGCTGAAGCTGGCAGGTGTCGCGTCGCGGGTACCTGGCAACATCAGGGACAGCGGTGGTTCGCAGCCGGTGCCGTCGACGGCTGGAGCGCTGATGGCGGGGGCGGCTGTCGCCCTGCAAATTGAAACCGAGGATCCGCCGCTGATCGTCCGCGACGTCGAGGTGATGCGCCGGCTCTATCGCTCCGGAGAAAGCGAATATCTCATCGACGGCGAGTCGGTCCGTCTTCGCGACGTCCAGGATCTGTTGATGGACGCGGGACTTGGCATCAAGGCGTACGCCGTCATCGAGCAGGGGAAGATCGGGCAGATTCTCAGCGCGCGGCCCACCGACCGCCGTCAGCTGATCGAGGAGGCTGCCGGGGTCACGAAGTACAAGAGCCGGAGGCGGGCAGCCGAACTCAAGCTCGAGGCGGCGCAGCAGAACCTCACGCGCGTCGACGACATCGTCTTCGAGGTGGAGAAGCAGCGCGGCGCGTTGAAGCGTCAGGCGGCAAAAGCGCGGCGCTACCGCCGCTTGCGCGAGGAGCTGCGGCGCTGGGAAAAAGTTCAGTTCGCGAATCGATACCGGCTCCTCGGCGAAGCGATTGAATCCACTCGGTCGAGGCTGGCGGATGCGCGGGCGCGCGAAGCCGCGGCGGCGGCGCGTCTCGCGGAGGTCGAAGCATCGCTCGAACGGCTGCGTCTCGATCTCACGGACGCGGACGGCCGGACCACCGCGGCGCGCGAGGCGGCGCACGCGAGCGAGCTGGAGATTGGCAGGCTGCAGCAGCAGATCGCGTTCGACAAGCAGCAGGTCGAATCGCTGGGGGCGGCGGCGGCGGACATCGAAGCCGAAGTCCGCGCGCTCGATGTGCGCCGCGGGCCGGCGGAAGTGGAGCTCGAGGCGCGGCGTGACGCCGCGGCACGCGCCACCGGCGACCGCGATGCGGCAGCCATGGCGCTTCGCGGCGAGGAGACCGCCTACGAAGAGCGGCGGCGGGAGATCGAGGGGCTCGAGGCGGACGTCGAAGCGGCGCGCAGCGAGGTGTTCGCGGCCGTCAATGCGGCGACGGCACTGCGCCACGCCATGGAGCATGCCGGCGCGGCGCGGACGCGGATGGCCGAGCAGATCAACCGCCTGGAAATCGAGAGCGAGGATCTGCGCATCGAGTCCGAACGGGCCGATCGGGAGCGTGCGGGCGCGGCGGAGGCCATGCAGCGCGCCCGCGAGGCGATGGAAGCGCTCCGCCTCGAGCGTGCCGCCACGGAGTCGGAGCTCGCCGGGGCGCGCCTCGATCGGGAGCAGCGGGCCCAGGAATTCCGCGCCCGCGAGCGGGACCTCGCCGGGGTTCTCGCGCGGCTGAAGTCGCTCGAAGAGCTCGAGGCGGCGCGCGCGGAGTACGGTGATGCCGCTCGCCTCGTGCTGGCGGAATCGCAGGCGGAGGTTGGACAGCTCGGTTCGGTGGCGGACTACCTCGATGTCGACGCCGGCTACGAGCGCGCGGTTGAAGCATGCCTCGGCGAGCTGTTGCAGCACGTCGTGGTGGAGACACACGAGCATGCCGCCGCCGGGCTGCAGTTCGTGCGCGCGCAGAATGCCGGCCGTGTCGGGTTTCTGGTCGCGGCCTCAGCCAGTGGGACGCCGGAGAGTGCCGCGCCGGCGGCCGATTTGACGCCGCTGTCGCAAATCGTCCAGATCAGCGGTCCGGCGCGCGACGCCATTCGTGACGTCGTCGCCAACGCGTGGATAGCCGGCAGTTACGCCGTCGCCTGCTCGGCCGCGCCGCTGACGACCGATCCGATCGTGACGCGCGACGGGGAAGTGTTCCGCGGCGCGCACGTGGTGGAGGGTGGCAGCCGCGCCGAGGCGCGCGGGATCCTGACGACGAAGCGCGAGATCAAGGAGTTGCGTGAGCGTGCCGACTCGGAGGGCACCTCGGTGGAGCACCGGCGCGGCGAGCTGTCGGCCCTTGATGTCACGATCGCGACGCTTGAGTCCGGGGTTCTGTCGCTGCAGGGAGAGATTCACCGCCAGGAGAAGGCGGTTGTCGGGTTCGAACTACAGCTCGGGAACACGGGCGAGACCCTCGAACGCATCAACCGAAAACGCGAGCAGATCGCGACCGAGCGCCGGTCGGCGGAAGAGGAGCGGCGAACGCAGGAGGCTCGCCACGACGAAGCCCGCGAATCGATTGCGCGGATCGAGTCGGAACAGCGAACGGCCGACAGCCTCCTGAATACGGCGCAACGCCGCCTGTTCGAAGCGCGCGAGGCGGCGCAGGCGCAGGCGCTGCGAACGTCGGAAGCGAAGGCGGCGCATGCCGCGCTGGTCGAACGCGCCAGCGCGCTGGCCATCGAGGTGCAGCGGCTCGAGGAATCTTCGCGCGAGCTCGAACTGCGGGTAACCACGCGACGTGAAGACCTCGCGCGCACACACTCGCGTCGGGCGGTACTCCTCGAATCAATCGTCACGTCGGAAGCGGCACTCGACGCGGGGCTGCGCACGTTCGATGAGCTCCGCGACCGCGTGCGCGAGGCGGACCAGGCGTCCCAGGCATTGCGAGTGCAGTTCGACGAGCAGGAAGGCCGGATCCGTGAGGCGCGGCGGGCGCTCGAAGCGATTCGGACCGAGGCGGGTCAGCTCGAGGTCGCGCGTGCGACAGCAGAGTCGGATCTGTCCCACCTGGCGAGCGCGTGCGTGGAATCCGTGCAGGCGTCGCTCGACGAGGTGGCGGCGGAAGTGGCGCAGCTCGAGAGCGAAGGACTGCTGGCAAGCCCGAAACCGGTCGACGATGCGCCGGAGGCCGCGGAGGTCGAGGACGAGGCCAGCGCAAGCGCCCTACCGACCGCCGAAGGCGGTCTGGCCGAAACGCGTCAGGAGGGCGAGCGGAGGTCGATGACGCCGGACGAAATGGTGGCGGATCTGCGCGCCAAGATCGAGCGGATGGGTGCGGTCAACATGATGGCCATCGACCAGTTCGACGATCTCGAGTCGCGCCATGCCTTTTTGACGACCCAGCGCAAGGATCTCGTCGATTCGATTGCGGCGACCGGAGAAGCCATCAGGCGGATCGACAAGACGACCAGAGAGCGGTTCCGCGAGGCGTTCACCGTCATCAACCAGAACTTCGAGCAGACGTTCACGACGCTCTTCGGCGGCGGGCGCGCGGGACTCGTGCTGCTCGACGAGAGCGACCAGCTCGAGAGCGGCATCGACATCATCGCGCAGCCTCCGGGCAAGCGTCTTCAGAGCGTGCAGCTGCTGTCGGGGGGCGAGAAAGCCCTGACCGCGATGGCGCTCATGTTCGCGATCTTCAAGTATCGCCCGAGCCCGTTCTGTCTGCTCGACGAGATCGATGCGCCGCTGGACGATGCGAACATCGGCCGGTTCGTGGAGATGCTGCAGGGGATGCAGGAGCATACGCAGTTCATCCTGATTACCCACAACCGGAAAACGATGGAAATTGCCGATCGGTTGTACGGCGTGACGATGGAGGAGCCTGGCGTTTCGAAACTGATTTCGGTGCAATTGAACTGAAGCAAAGCTTCCAGCTGCCAGCTGCCAGCTTCCAGCTACCAGCTACCAGCTATCAGCTGGCGGCTGGAGGCTGGAAGCTGGCAGCTGGTAGCTGGTAGCTGGCAGCTGGTAGCTCTCTTGAACGAAGACAAGGCTTCCCGCTACCATCGTCTGAAACGGCGCTCCGCCGTGCTGTCGGTGGTCGTGACTGCATCACTCCTGGCCGGGTTCCTGCTCTCGGGTGCTTCGGCAGCGGTCGCTGGCCGTGCGCGGCACATCGCCGGCGCGGCACCCGGCGAGTATTCGTTCGCCGCAGTGGCGGTCTATGTCGCGGCGTTCGCCGTGGTCCAGGAACTGGTCGCCTTTCCGCTCGCCCTCTATCGCGGCTTCATCCTCGAACGGCGCTATGGACTGTCCACCGAATCGCCGGCGGCATGGTTCAGCGATCACCTCAAGGCGGCCGGGCTCGGCCTGGCGCTCGGCCTCGGCGGAGCCGAGATCGTTTATGCCAGCTTGTGGTTGACGCCGATCTGGTGGTGGCTGCTCTCGGCCGGGTCGTTCGTCGTCGTCATGGTCGTCATGGCGAAGGTCGCGCCGCTGGTGCTGCTGCCGCTGTTCTACAGATTCACGCCGCTGACCCGCGAGTCACTGCGGGCACGGCTGGTCTCGCTCTCCGAACGCGCCGGTGTCGGCGTGCTGGGTGTGTATGAGTGGGGCCTCGGCGACAAGACGCGCCGCGCGAACGCAGCGCTGGTCGGGACCGGCGCCACTCGCCGCATCCTGGTATCGGACACGCTGCTGGCCGAGTATTCGGACGACGAGATCGAAGTGATTCTGGCGCACGAGCTCGCGCATCACGTGCACTACGACATCCTCACGGGCCTTGCCGCCGAGGTGCTGCTGCTCGTCGCCGCCTTCTTCGCGGCGGCGACCGCGCTCGCGTTGTGGTGGGCGCCGCTCGGGCTCGTCGCCCCGAACGACATCGCCGGACTACCGCTGCTTCTTCTTGCCGGCGGCGCGGTTTCGCTCGCTGCGACTCCCTGGGTGAACGCGCTGTCGCGATGGAACGAGCGTCGCGCCGACCGCTACGCGCTCACGCTGACGCGCCAGCCGGCGGCGTTCATCTCGGCGATGAAGCGGCTCGCGCTGCAGAACCTCGCGGAGGAGCGTCCCTCCCGCGCCGCGCTCTGGCTCTTTCATACGCATCCGCCGATCGAACAGCGGATCGAAGCCGCCAGGGCCTTCAAAGGTCAGGCCGCGTGAACCCGGCGCTGAGCTTCGTCGTGCCGATGTACAACGCGGCGCCGACCATCGCCGCGCTCGTGCACGACATCGAGCGGATGAACATCGAAGGCGGGCACGAAATCGTGCTGGTCAACGACGGCGGCTCCGACAACACGATGGACGTGTGCGCGACGCTGGTTCGGAAAGCGCGCGTGCCGATGACCGTGATCGAACACGCGCGCAACTTCGGCGAGCACAACGCGGTCCTCACCGGCTGGCGCCACGCGCGCGGCGATTACATCGTCAACCTCGATGACGACGGCCAGAACCCGCCGCGTGAGGCGGTCCGGCTCTGGGAGCACGCGGTGACGACCGGCATGGACGTCGTCTACGGTCACTACGACGCGAAGCAGCACTCGCCGTGGCGCAACTTCGGGAGCTGGCTGACCAACAAAATCACCGACCGTGCGCTGGACAAGCCGCCCGGGTTCTATCTTTCGAGCTTCCGCTGCGTCAGCGCGTTCATGGCCCAACAGGTCGTGGCGTACGCAGGTCCGTATCCCTATATCGACGGATTGCTCCTGCAGGTGACGCAACGGATCGACTCGGTAGTCGTCGCGCACGAGCCGCGGCGGTCGGGCACCAGCGGATATACATTCAGGCGGTTGTTCCGCCTGTGGCTGAGCGCGTGGCTGAACTTTTCGCTCCTGCCGCTGCGCATCGCGACCGTGGCGGGCTTTACGACGGCGGCGGCGGGGATCGTCGCCTTTCTCATCGTCCTGTGGCTGCGAGTGACGAACCGCGGACCCGGCTTTGGCTTCGGCTGGCTCATGTCAGCGTTCCTGGTCTTTTCCGGAACCCAATTGATCATGCTGGGGTTGATCGGCGAGTATCTCGGGCGCATGTTTCTGACCGTCAATCAACGGCCGCAGGCGGTCGTACGCGAGGTCATGCGGAGCACAGGAGGCAGGGGCCGAATTCCGAATCCCTAATCCCTAATCCTTGAATCCTTGAATCCTTGAATCTTTGAATCCTTGAATCCCTGAATCCCTGAACCTCATCTCGAGCGGGTGGCAAAGCATGAGCGTGGTAAGACAGTGCATCACAACGGTCGTCGCGTTTGTGATCCTGGCGAGTGTCGCGTTCGCTCAGGCGCGGCCCAACGTCGTCGTCATCTACACCGACGATCTCGGGTACGGCGATACGACCGCGTATGGCGCGACGGCGATCAAGACCCCCAACATCGACAGGCTCGCGAAGGAAGGGCTCCGCTTCAGCGACGCGCATTCCGAAGCCGCCACCTGCACCCCCTCGCGTTTCGCGCTGCTGACCGGCGAGTATGCGTTCAGAAAGCCGGGCCGCGGCGTCCTCCCGGGTAACGCGGCGCTGGTTATCGAGCCCGGCCGGACGACGCTGGCGTCGGTGTTCAAGAAGGCGGGCTATGCGACAGGCGCGGTGGGGAAGTGGCACCTCGGTCTGGGTCCGGCTGGCGGTCCCGACTGGAACAAGGAAATCGCTCCCGGCCCGAATGCAATCGGCTTCACCTATTCGTTCATCATGGCGGCGACCGGCGATCGCGTGCCGACCGTCTACGTCGAGAACGGTCGCATCGCCGGTCTCGATCCTGCGGATCCCATCACCGTCAGTTACAGCGATCCGGTCGGCAACCTCCCGACGGGAAAGGATCATCCCGAGCTCCTGAAGATGCCGTCGAGCCACGGCCACGATCAGACGATCGTCAACGGCGTGGGGCGCATCGGATACATGACCGGCGGCAAGGCGGCGCTCTGGAAGGACGAGGACATGGCGGACGTCTTCACCGGCAAGGCGGTGGAGTTCATCGAGAAGAACCGCAGCGCGCCGTTCTTCCTCTACTTCGCGACGCACGATCCGCACGTCCCCCGGGTCGTGCATCCGCGGTTCGCCGGCAAATCCGGACTCGGCCCGCGCGGCGACGCGATCGTTGAGGCCGACTGGTCCGCCGGCCAAATCATCGCGACCCTCGACCGCCTCGGGCTGGCGAACAACACGCTGGTGATCTTCACCAGCGACAACGGCCCGGTTGTCGACGACGGGTACAAGGACGATGCGAAGGAAAAACTCGGGAGCCATCGGCCGTCGGGGCCGTTCCGCGGCGGGAAGTACAGCACGTTCGAGGCGGGCACGCGCGTGCCGTTCATCGTGCGCTGGCCGGGCCACGTGAAGCCGGGCGTCTCGGACGTGCTGGTATCGCAGGTCGATTTTCTTGCGTCGTTTGCCGCCTTCACGAAACAGCCGCTCGATACCGACGCTGGTCCGGACAGCATCGACACGATGGCGGCCTTCCTGGGCGAGTCACCACGCGGACGCGAAAGCGTGATCGAAGAAGGCGGCGGCCTCGCGCTGCGCCGCGGCCAGTGGAAGTACATCGAGCCGAACAAGCGTCAGCGAATCAGCCAGGACACCGGCATCGAGCTGGGCAACAGCCCCGAGCCGCAGCTCTACGACCTGTCGAAAGATCCGGGAGAGACGAAGAATCTCGCGGCGGAACTGCCCGAGAAGCTGCGCGACCTCGCGTCAGCGCTCGAAGAATTGAAGAAGGCGGGAAGGACGCGACGTTAG
>Ga0070670_100005067_pt1 | contig 11084 bp, 12 predicted proteins | sample KBSS63metaG_FD_64665 | JGI IMG/M metagenome (GOLD analysis project Ga0070670, IMG submission 64665) | Switchgrass rhizosphere microbial communities from Kellogg Biological Station, Michigan, USA - KBS S6-3 metaG | ecosystem: Host-associated > Plants > Roots > Rhizosphere > Soil ... | reverse complement strand
ATTTCGGGCGCGGTCCCATTGGTCGCGAGCGTCACCGACGAAGCGTCTATCGCGGCCGCGCTCGACGCTTTCGGCGCGATTCCCGATCTGGTCGTGAACAACGCCGGCATCGTTCGCTTCGGCTACCTGATCGATCAGCCGCTCGAGGATTTCAAGCGTGTCCTCGACGTCGATCTCGTCGGTGTCTTCATCGTGGCGCGCGCTGCCGCCCGCCGAATGGCCTCGCGCGGATCGGGCGCGATCGTCAATATTACCTCGATCGGCGGGGTGGCGTGCGGCACCAATGCCGGCGCGTACCCGGCCGCAAAGGCGGGTGTTGCAAAGCTGACCGAGCAGATGGCGCTCGAATGGGGTCCGCAGGGCATCCGCGTGAACGCGATCGCCCCGGGCTTCATCGATGGCGGCATGTCGGCCGGTTTTTTCAAGGATCCGAAGATCCGTGCGCGACGCGGGGGCGCGGTCCCGCTTCGCCGCCTCGGGACGCCGGAAGATGTCGCGGGCGTGGTGCTGTTCTTGAGTTCGGATGCCGCGACCTACATCAGCGGCCAGGAGCTTGCCGTCGATGGCGGCGTGGTGAAAAGCGTGCTGCAGCAGCTGCCCCGGGACTAGGCTCCTGACGCCGACGTCGATTGGCGCTTCGACATGAGGAAACCTTAGCCGTGCAGAACGTCGCGGGACTTTCGGTCGTGATCACCGGCGGTGGCTCGGGGCTCGGCCGCGGCGCTGCGCTCCACCTCGCAGCGAAGGGCGCCAAGGTCACGATCAGCGGCCGCCGGCGCGAGAAGATCGAAGCCGTGCAAGCGGAGATCGGCGCCAATTGCCGCGCGATCGCGGCCGACGTCACCAACGACGGCGACCGCCGCCGGCTGATCGACGCCGCGGTTGAGCATGGCGACGGCATCGATGCGCTGGTGAACAACGCCGGCAACATGGTCCGCGGCCCGATATCGGAGCTCGACGCGGGACAAGTGCTCGGCGTGTTCGACTCCAACGTCGTCGGGCCGATGATGCTGACGGGCCTTGCCGTCCCGCATCTTGCGAAGCGCGGAGGGGCGGTCGTGTTCATCGGCTCGGTGCACACTCGGCGGTCGTTCCCCGGCGCGTCTCCGTACGCGGCCACCAAAGGGGCGGTCGAAGTGCTGGCGCGCGTTCTCGCGGCGGAGCTCGGGCCGCAGCGCATTCGCGTGAATTGCGTTATTCCGGGCGCGGTGCCGACCGAGATCAATCTTCGTGCCGGTCTCTTCACCGAAGCCGAGCACAAGAGCCGGATGGAAGCGCTGGCGCCGATGCACGCGCTCGGCCGCATCGGCACCGAGCTCGAGATCGCCGAAGCGATCGAGTACCTAATCACCGCCGAGTGGACGACCGGAGCCTCGCTCGTCGTCGATGGTGGTCTTTCGCTGGGCGTGTCGAATCTCTGACGACGCATGGCTGAACCGCTCGACGCATCCGGCACGACTGTGGCGCCACACCGCTCCGCCGTCACGCGCGGCCTCGAGCACCTGTGCGCGCTGCTGGTCGCGGTCATGGTCGTGCTGCTGTCGATCCAGGTCGTCGGGCGATATGCGTTCGACAATCCTCCCGACTGGACCGAGGAGCTTGCGCGGATGACGTTCATCTATCTCACGTTCGTCGGCGGCGCGCTGGCGATCGTGCGCAACGCCCACTTGCGAATCGAAAGCCTGCACGAGCGGCTGTCGCCTCGCTCGCGAACCCTGCTGGACATCGGGCTGGCGATGGTCGGGGTGACCTTCCTCGCGATCACCGTGTATTACAGCATCGGCCTGCTCGGACGGCTCTCCCATCAGCCGATGACCGCGGTGCCGATCTCCAAGGCGTTCATGTTCGCCGCGGTGCCCGTCGGCTGCGTGCTGATGCTGATCTACGAGATCTTGCGCATCCGCGATTACGTGCGTGCGTTGGCGCGCGACACCGACGGAAAGGCTCGAGGTTAGCGATGCTCGCGCTGATGTTCGTCGTGTTCGTCGCGCTGCTCGTCCTCGGCCTCGAGCTCTGGTACGCGATGGGACTTGCCAGCATGCTCTATCTGGTGGGCCTGACCTTCTTCGGCGCCATCCCGATTCCGCTGACGCTGATTCCGCAGCAGCTCATGGCCGGCGTCGATTCGTTCCCGTTGCTGGCGGTGCCGATGTTCATCCTCGCCGGCGAGTTGATGACGCGCGGCGGCGTGACGCAGCGCCTTGTGCAGTTTTCGAGCGTGCTGGTCGGCCACATCAAGGGCGGGCTTGCGCAGGTGTCGGTGGTGGCGAACGTGATCATGGCCGGCATGAGCGGCAGCGCGGCCGCCGATCTCGCGGCCACGGGATCGCTGCTCATTCCTGCGATGGTGAAGCGCGGCTATCCGGCAGATTTCGCCTCGGCGGTCATCGCCTCGGCGTCGACCATCGGCCCTGTGATTCCGCCGAGCCTGCCGATGGTGATCATCGGATCGATGGTGAGCGTCTCCGTAGGGCAGCTCTTCATGGGCGGCGTCGTGCCGGGACTCATCATGGGCGTCGCCATGATGGTCGTCGTTTACCGCTTCGCAGACCGCGCGAAGCTGCCGGTCGAGCGCATCGCCACCCGCAGCGAGTTCGTGCACGCGGTGTGGGACGGCGCGCTTGCGCTTTTCATGCCGGCAATCGTGCTGGGATCGATCGTGCTGGGGATCGCGACGCCGACCGAGGCCGCCGTCGTAGCCGTCGTCTATGCCTTCATTCTCGGCGTGTTCGTCTATCGCGAGATCAAGTGGGCGGAGCTGCCCGAACTCTTCACGAACGTTGCGGTAACATCCGCCGCCGTCATGGTGACGGTCGCGGCGGCTCAGCTCTTCGGCTGGATCACGGCGGCCGAGGGACTCGGCAATGCGATCGGCGCGTCGCTCTCGTCGCTCACGAAGAACCCTTACCTGATCCTGCTCATCATCAACGTGGTCCTGCTCGTGCTCGGCATGTTCATGGAGCCCATTCCGATCATGCTGCTGACCGTGCCGATTCTCTTTCCGGTGGTCACGAAGCTCGGCATCGATCCGGTGCATTTCGGCGTCGTCGTGACGCTCAACCTGATGATCGGCTGCCTCACGCCCCCGGTGGGGCTCAACCTGTTTCTCGCGTCGGCGATCAGCGGTGTCCCCGTGATGCGCGTAGCGCGCGCTGCGACGCCGTTCATCGTCGTCCTGGTGGTCGTGCTGGCTCTGATAACCTACATACCGCAGCTCGTGCTCTGGCTTCCGCATCTCACCCAAGCGGGCAGGTAACCGCCCTTAGGGCCGGGTCAAGCATCGACGAACGAGCGAAAGCTCAATTCGAGGAGGACGCATCATGTCGGACAGAATCGAAGCATCGCAACGCGGCCGCGGTTTCATGCTCGTGGCGGTTGGCATGCTGGCGGCGCTCGCCGCCGTGCGCGCCGTCGCCGCCGAGCAGGCGCCGCTGCGCTTTCGCATGGGCACCGTCCAGGCTGAGGGCATCTATACGGAAGGCCAGCGCAAGTTCGTGAAGCTCGTCGGCGAGCGCACCGGGGGCAAGGTCGTGATCGAGCACTTCTGCTGCAATCAGCTGGGCGGCGAACGCCAGCTCGCAGATGGCGTCAAGCTCGGCACGATCGGCATGGCGCCGGTGGGCGCGACGGGTTCGCAGATCTACGACTTACTGTTCACGCCGTTCATGTTCCGCGATCGTGAGCACGCGCTCAAGGTGCTCAACGGCCCGATCGCAGACAAGTGGGCGGAAGACTTCTACAAGCAGACGGGCATCCGTGTGCTCGGCCACTTCGTCCAGACGCCGCGCCAGTTCCAGACGGTCAAGCAGCCGATCCGCACGCCCGCAGACTTCAAAGGCATGAAGCTCCGCGCGCCGGAGATTCCGGTGATCGTCGCCGGTGTCAAAGCGCTTGGCGCGAGCCCCGTCGTGATTGCGTTCCCCGAGTTGTACACGGCGCTGCAGCAGGGCACGGCCGACGGCTGGGAAGCGCCCGTCGGCAACATGTACGACTCGAAGTTCTACGAGATCGCGAAATACCTGAGCGTCGTCAACTGGACGTTCAACTGCAACGAGCTTCTCATCAACGACGACCTCTGGCAGAAAATGACTCCGGAAACGCAGAAGATCGTGAAGGACACGTGGAGGGAAGTCGCGACCGAGACGTCGAACAAGCTTGCCGACGACGAGAAGAAGACGATCGAAGAGATGAAGAAGTTCGGCGTACAAGTGCTCTATCCCGATCCGACGCCGTTCCGTGAGGCGACCAAAAACGTATGGAAGGATTTCGCGCCCAAGATCTGGGGACCCGGCGTCTACGAGCAGGTCGAAGCCACGAAGTAACGCGACCCCCATGTCCGCGCGCACGATCGACGTCCACGCCCACGTCCTCTTTCCGAAGGTCATGGGTAAGTGCGGGCAAGCGGGCCCCGAGATGGGAGTGCGCAATGGCGTGCAGTTCTTCCGCTCGGGCGACTACGTGCTCGAGAACGTGCGGTTCGTCGATGCGCCGTTCTCCGATCTCGACCGGCGCCTCGAGCTCATGTCGAAGCTCGGCATCGATCACCAGGTGCTCTCGCCCAATCCGCTCACGTATTTCTACCGGCAAGCCGCGGCGGACGGGCTTGCGTTCTGTCGCGCGAACAACGACGAGATGGCGGCGGCCGTGGCGGCGCACCCGGCGCAGTTTTCGGGTTTCGCGCAATTGCCCATGCAGGATCCTGCACTGGCCGTCGACGAGCTGAGGCGCGCCGTCGGCACGCTGGGCCTTGTCGGCTCATACGTCGGAAGCGACATCGCCGGTCGCACGCTCACGGATTCGTCGTTCGAGCCGCTGTGGGCGGCGCACGAGGCGCTGCGCGCGCCGTGCGTCGTGCACCCGGCGCCGCGCGACGCCGAGCTCGCGCCGGGCGACGTCCCGCACATGCGGCAGTGGGACCTCGATCTCGTCGTCGGGTTCGCGGCCGACGAGACGATGGTCGCCGCCCAGTTCGTCTTCGGCGGCATTCTGGATCGACATCCGCATCTTCACCTGCACATTCCGCACGCGGGCGGCAACACACCGTGGCTCAAGGGCAGGTTCGAAATGGCGCTCTCCAAGCGGCCATGGGCCAAGGGATTGCTGAGCCGGCCGCTCGGCGAGATCTGGAAGCAGATGACGTTCGATTGCCTCATCAAGTCCGGCGCCAACATGGAAATGCTGGTCAAGGCCGAGGGCGCCGATCGCATCCTGCTCGGCACCAACTTCGCGGGTTGGGACCAGGACGACGCCATCGTTGCGTCGGTGGAAGCGCTGCCGGTTGCCGCAACCGATCGCGACCTCATCCTCGCCGGCAATGCGCGGCGGCTCTTCCGCGTCGGGCACTAGGAGTCGGTAGGCGGCCGGCGCCAGCGTTCGCCACGATTTCCTACCGGGCATTCATCGTGCAAACCCGCAACCTGCTTTCACTCGCCTATCTCACGGTCAACGGCGCGGACCCCGTCGATCATCTCGAAGCCGCAGCGGCTGGCGGATTCGATGCCGCCGGACTGCGCATCGTGCCGCTCAGCCACCTGAACATCGACTACGGCGTCATCGGCAACCGCGAGCGCATTCGCGGGATCAATAGGACCCGCGAGCGCACCGGCGTCAAGGTGTTCGACATCGAAGTGTTCACGCTCAACGAGAAGACCGACGTCGCACGGCTGCTGCCTGCCCTCGAGACGTCGGCGGAACTCGGCGCCTCGTTCGTGCAGGCCGTGAGCGAAGATCCGGACGCCGGGCGTGCCGCCGCGACCTTTGCGTTGCTGTGCGACGCGTCGGCGCGCTTCGGCCTCTCCGTGTCGCTTGAGTTCATGCGCTTTCGCACGCTGCGCACGATCGAGGATGCGTTGGCGCTGCTCGCGGCGGCGGCCAGGCCCAGCAGCGGCGTGCTCATCGACGCGCTGCATCTCGCGCGCTCCGGCGGCAGTGCGGCGGCTGTTGCAGCGATTCCGCGCGACCGCATCGCCTACGTGCAACTGTGCGATGCGCCTGCGCAGTCCCCGTCCGTTGACGGCCTCGCGCACGAAGCGCGCACCGAGCGGCGGCTGCCGGGCGAGGGCGACCTTCCGCTCGAGGACCTCTTCGACGCGTTGCCGGACAACGTTCCGATCAGCGTCGAGGTGCCGCGCAGCCGCGACGTTGGTCGAACCGCGACGGAGCGCGCGGTGCTTGCCGGCGATGCCACGCGCGCGTGGCTCGCCAAGTATCGCGCACGGCTCGGACGATGAAGAGCGCGCTCGTCACGGGCGCGGGCAGCGGCATCGGTGCCGTCGTGGCGGCGCGAGCGGCGCAGCGCGGCTATCGGGTCGGCGTGCTCGACATCGACGAGGCGAAAGCGCGTGCAGTCGCGTCATCGCTGGGCGGCGGCGCCGTTGCGCTCGCAGCGGACGTGACGAATGAAGAGTCGGTGGAACGTGCCGTCGGGATGTTCGGGGCGGTTCCCGATCTGCTCGTCAACAACGCGGCCGTCACGCAGTTCGGCTCGCTGATCGAGCAGGGAATCGTCGGATTCCGGACGGTCGTCGAGATCAACCTCATAGGCACATTCATCCCGGCGTGGATCGTCGGCCGGCGAATGGTCGCGCGCGGTTCGGGCGTCATCGTCAATATCACGTCGATCAATGCGATCGCGCCACGTCCGAACACGGGCGCCTACCCGGCGACCAAGGCGGCGGTCGCGAAGCTGACCGAGCAGATGGCGCTCGAATGGGGGCCCGCCGGCCTGCGCGTGAATTGCGTGGCGCCGGGCTTCATCGATGCCGGCATCTCGGCGCCGTTCTACGCCGATCCGGAGATTCGCAGAGAGCGGGGCGCCCGCGTTCCGGTGGGGCGCCTGGGGTCCGGGGACGACATTGCGGCGGCGGTGCTGTTCCTCGCCTCCGACGAGGCGAGCTACATCAACGGCCACCAGCTCGTGGTCGACGGCGGCGTCGTCCACAGCCTGCTCGGGCAGATGCCGCTGCCCTCCGGCAAACCCCGAGCAAAGGCATGAGCGTCGCGCGCAACCTCCTGCTGACAGGCGGCATCGTCCACCCGTTCGAAACGGCCGCGCCGGCGCTCGACGGCGTGCTTCGCCGCCACGGGATCGAGTCCGTCGTGACGATGGACATCGAAGGCGGACTCGCCGAGCTCGCGCTCGGCGGGTTCGACCTGCTGACGATCTATGCGCTCCGCTGGTCGATGGGGGACGACAAGTACGCGCCGCACCGGGCGCAGTGGGCGCTGTCGCTTTCCGAGGTGGGGAAGTCGGCGATTCTCGCGCATCTCTCGAGCGGCCATGGTCTCTTCGGAGTGCACACCGCGAGCATCTGCTTCGACGACTGGCCAGAATGGAAGAGCCTCCTCGGCGGGGCGTGGGTATGGGGACGGTCGGGTCATCCGCCGCTCGGGCCGGTCGACGTGCACGTGGTCGAGCCGCAGCACCCGCTTGTGCAGGGTGCCGGCGACTTCACACTGACCGACGAAGTCTACGGCGATCTCACGCTCGAGCCCGACATCGTGCCCCTGATGCAAGCCGCCGCCGTCGGGGGCGACCGCGCAATGCATCCCGTGCTGTGGGAACGGCGTGTGGGAGCAGGGCGCGTCGTTTACGACGCGCTCGGGCACGACGCCTCGTCGATCGAGCACGCCGTGCATGCGCGGATCATCGCGCGCTGTGCACTTTGGGCGCTGGGACGGCCCCGAGGCGAGGTGCTCGACGTCTAGGACGCGTGCTCACTCGAGCTCGACGTTGGCGCTCTTCCTCACATCGCTGACATCGCGCGCCGGACTGGGCTAAGCCGGACGGGCGAGGGCAACAAGCGGCCGAAGGCTCTCCGCGCTCGCGATGCGCATGGACACTGCGATGATCTCGTCCGCCTTGGCGGCACCCAGGATCGGATCGACCAGGCCGTGGAACTTGGCGCCCAGATCGTCGGTCGACATGGGCCGCTCCACGCTGCCGATCGCGTGCGCGACGAACACCTGGTGCGAGCGGCCGTCGTTCATCATGATCGTCACGTCGGCCGACGCCTCGTCGATGCGCTCATCGACGACCGCATGCACGCGCTCGCGCAGCGCGACGACGTCGGCGCGGGCGACGATCTCGTCCGAGAACTCCGTCTCGCCTGCAGCACCGAAGACGATTCCCGCAGCGCACGCGTGGTAGACGCTGAATTTTCCTTCGAGGCCGATCCGGGGCGTCTTCTTGCCCGTGAGCTCGAGCACTAGAGGGTGGACGCGGACGTCGATCCGCGCGATGTCCTGCGCGCGCAATCCGTGCTGGTTACGCAGCTGCACACAACCGTCGATGCTCGGGTGGATGACGATCCCGCATGCGAATGGCTTGTAGGTGTTGAACGAGATCTCGAACCGCTCGCCGAGCTCGTCCGTGATCTCGTGCCATGCGCACTTCGTCGAATAGGTCTGTGCCATGCCGCGCGGCGCCTCGATCGCTTTCGCGGACGCCGTGAAGCCGTGCTTCGCCATCAGCGCCGAGGTGAGGCCGGCGCGCGCGGCGCCGCCGGGGTGGAAGGGCTTGGTCATCGAGCCGAACTGCTCGCGCATCCCGATCGGTTGCGACGCGGCGATCCCGAGCGCCATCGTCGTCCTGGCGACATCCAGGCGAAGGAGGCGAGCGCAGGCAGCGGCCGCGCCGAGCATTCCGGTGGAGCCGGTGATGTGCCAGCCGCGGTCGTAGTGATCCGGATAGATCATGTTGCCCACGCGGCACGCGACGTCGACGCCCAGGATCAGCGCGTCGATCAGCTCGCGGCCTGTCGAGCCGACGTGCTCGCCCAGCGCGAGCGCGGCGGAGGCGACCGGCCCCGCCGGATGGATGATGGTTTTGAGGTGCGTGTCGTCGAAATCGAACGTGTGCGACGAGATGCCGTTCAGCAGCGCGGCGCTTGCAATGTCGACGCGCTCGGATCGTCCCAGGACGGTCGCCTGCTGCGATGGCGCGAGCTCGTTCACCGCGGCAAGCGCCGCATCCAGCGTGGGATGGCGCGCCGCGCCGATCGCGCAACCGAGCCAGTTCATGAGCGTCCGGTGCGCCTCACGCTCGACGGCCGGCGAAAACTTTCCGGACGGGTGCTCGACGACGAATTCGGCAAGGATGCTCGTGATCGGTGGAGCGTGGTCATCCGCCGCGACCTTCGTGCCGTGTGCCATGGTCGTCGCCTATTCGGTGAGCTGGATGTTGCGTTCCTGCGCGACCTTCGTCCACTTCGCGATGTCGTCGCGGATATATTGGCCGAACGCGGCAGGCGTCATCGGCATCGGCTGCAGAGCTTCGGCCGACAGCCGCTCGGCGAACGAAGGATCGGCGAGCATCTTGTTGATCTCGCTGTTGAGCGTCGCGACGATCGCGGGCGGGAGATTCGCCGGCCCGACGATGCCGTACCACTGCACGCCGTCGAAGCCCTTGAACCCGAGCTCCTCGAAGGTCGGCACGTCCGGAACCAGCGGGTTGCGCTTCAATCCCGTGATGGCCAGAGGCCGCATCTTGCCGGCTTTGATGTGCGGCAGCGCGGCCGCGAGTCCTGGAAAGAGCGCTTGCGTCTGGCCACCGAGGATGTCGGTAATCGCAGGACCGATGCCGCGATAGGCGGCGTGCGCGAGATCGATGTCCGCCGCGACCTTCAGCTGCTCCATCGCGAGATGGGTGAGCGTCCCCGGTCCGGCCGAGCCATACGACAGCTTGTCCTTGTTGGCCTTGGCGTACGCGATGAATTCGGGCAGCGTCTTGACCGGCAGCGACGGCGTTACGATGAGGATGTTCGGCGTGCCGCCGACCATGGCGATGGGCGTAAAGTCCTTGACCGCGTCGTACGGCAGCTTGCGCACGGCAGGATTGGTGCCGTGCGTGCCGACGTAGCCGACCATCAGCGTATAGCCGTCGGGTGCCGCGCGCGCGGTGGCCTGCGAGCCCACGACGCCGCCACCGCCGCTTTGGTTCTCGATCACCACCGGTTGCCCGAGGGCCTTCGACAGCCGCTCGCCGACCTGGCGCGCGACCAGATCGACGCCGCCGCCGGGCTGGACCGGCGCGATGATCTTGATCGACTTGTTGGGATACGCGCCCTGCGCGAGCGCGACGAGAGGAGCGAGACATGCGGCGGCGATGATGCCCGCGTGCGCGACAAGACGATTCTTCAGCATGGCGTTCCTTTGCGCAGGGGTCAGTGTGGTCAGCACGAACCCCAGAGGCATTTCGGATAGCGAACGCCGGAATTCTAGCGCGGTGGCGCCGATCGCTGATCCTGCCACGGCTTGCCGCCTATCGCCGCCGAAATCAGCGCAGGGCTTCGACCGGGTCGCCGCTCGGTTCGACGCCCCATGCGGAGCGCAGTACATCGGCGCGGCTCAAGCCGATGTCGCGCAGGCTGCGGTCGCTCATCCGTTCGAACTCATCGAGCGCGATCGCAGTGCGCCGCCGCTCTTCGAGCCAAGCGTGAAGCGCCTCGGCCGCGCGGCGGATGCGCCCGGCCGCCACGTGTAACGCCTCCGCTGCCTGCAACATCGCCGAGGTCGAGTAGTACTGGTTCTGGTACGCAGTCATCGCTCATCCTTTAGTTGTCCCGCATGGATTGCACTCTACGGTGGGACGGACGGCGGGACGATTTCGCGCGCAGGCTTGAATTGTTTCGTTTGTTTCAGCCTGATCCCATGCGAGCGTCGCGGCGTTAGTGGACGCTCCGAGGCGTTTCAGTGCACACGCGCAACGGCGCGTCGTCACTCGCGATCGAGTCGATGGCGCAGGTCGCGACCAGCAGCTCGTTGGCGGCCGGCGGCGATTCGTGCAACAGCCAGTGCGCGCCGTTCAACATCAGCGACAGCGCGACGACGGCGACCGCCAGGGTCGTCCACCGCATGCCTGGCGTCGGCTTCGAGGCGCGGTTGCGCCGTTGATGGCAGGGATCACCCGAACGGCAGGGAAGCAGCATGATCTTGGACATCTTGGGGTCCTTCACTTCATTTGCCCAAGCCGTAGATGCCTAGGCAACTATTTACGGAAAAAAAGGGGGTCATCGGTTCTCCAGCATCCGGTTCAGCAGCTGCTCCAGCGTCCCGACCTCCTGCTGGGTGAAGCCGCGGAGGAA
>Ga0070670_100005063_pt1 | contig 11088 bp, 9 predicted proteins | sample KBSS63metaG_FD_64665 | JGI IMG/M metagenome (GOLD analysis project Ga0070670, IMG submission 64665) | Switchgrass rhizosphere microbial communities from Kellogg Biological Station, Michigan, USA - KBS S6-3 metaG | ecosystem: Host-associated > Plants > Roots > Rhizosphere > Soil ... | reverse complement strand
TTTTCCGCGACCAACTCCTGCACTGCTTTTGGCGACATATCGAAAACCACGCAGTGATGGCCTCTTTTAAGAAGCCGCCGCGCCATGTTCGCGCCCATTCGTCCAAGACCAATAATGCCGATCTGCATATCAAACTCCTTTTTTCCGAAAAGATTGTTGTAGGGGCGACCGGCCGGTCGGCCCTACCTTCGTGTCCTTCGTGTGCTTCGTGGTGCATCAGCTTATCACCTGCTCCACCGCGGCTCGCAGCCGATTCATAGCTGCGACAACTCCTTCGCTCTCATTAAAAATTGCCGAACCGGCGACCAAAACGTTCGCTCCCGCATCAACTGCCAACGGCGCAGTCGTCGCGTCGATGCCGCCATCCACCTCGAGATCGTAGCCAGGCTTAACCTCCTCGATCATCTCGCGGACGCGGCGAATCTTTGACAATGTCGTATGAATGAATTGCTGATGCCCAAAGCCCGGATTAACCGTCATGACTAGCACCTGATCCACGTCCTGAAGAATTTCTTCCAGCACTGCGGCGGGGGTCGCCGGGTTAATCACGACGCCAACGCGCTTGCCGAGATCCTTCACCCGTTGCACTGTGCGATGCAGATTGTTGTTGCCTTCCCAATGCACGAGAAACGAATCCGACCCCGCTTGTGCAAAGTCATTCAGAAAAAAGTCCGGGTCGGAAATCATCAGGTGCGTCTCCAAGGACAGATGTGTGACGTGGCGAAGCGATTGGACGATCGGGACACCCCCATAGAAATATTAGGTACGAAGTGTCCATCCATAATATCGACGTGGATGCGATCGGCCCCGGTCTGCTCCGCCTCACGGACTTGCTTGCCTAAATGCGCGAAGTCAGCCGAGAGAATAGAGGGAGCAATTTTAATGACGTTGCTCATATAACTTTTGCTCGGGATCGCGCATCATTCTTGCCGGCTAGTGATACTGACAGACACTTTCGCTGAAGAACTTGCCTGCCCTTCCGCCACAACCCCCCCTGCCGGTCTTTTCCAAGATGGGTTAGCTCTCCCCGAAGAAAGAATTGCAGCTATTGTTTAGCTGATACCATCACGCTTCAGGTATTGGAGGCTTCGAAAATGCTTTTAATGGACTGATCTAACACGGCGTTGAACTCAGCATCAGATTGTTGGGCCGACAGCCCTTCTACCAGCGCTCGAGAAAAACTCGCCACGATTCCACGATTTCGGCGTAGCCGCTCGTTCGCCTGTTCGCGCGTATAACCGCCCGACAGAGCAACCACTCGTACAACATTCGGATGGCTGGTGCACTCGGCGTAGAAGTTGTCGCGATCCGGCAGGGTAATCTTGAGCATCACCCACTCTCCGGTTGCCAACCTGTTGAGATCCTCCAGGATCGCCGCTTTCAACAGTTCTTCAGCTTTTTCTTTCTCGGGGCAGTGAATATCAACTTCCGGCTCGATGATCGGCACGAGACCCGCATCGATGATCTGTCGCGCTGCGTCAAACTGCTGGCTCACGATATTATTGATGCCGGACGGATTTGCTTGTTTGATGAACGAGCGCATTTTGGTTCCAAAGATGCGTTTCTCTCTGGCCCTGTTCACCAACTGCTCAAGGCTCGGCATCGGTTTCATCAATTGAACACCCTCTTTCTCTGCCGCAAGCCCCTTGTCCACCTTCAGAAATGGCACGACACGTTTCACATTCCAGAGATAGTCCGCAGTCGGCTGCCCCTCTATATCTCTGTCCATGGTATTCTCGAACAAGATGGCGCCAAGAATGCGCTCGCCGGTGAAGCTCGCGCTCGTGATGATGCGCGCCCGCATCTGATGCACGAGTCCAAACATCTCTTCTTCGTCGGACCACGCGCTTTCCTTGATGCCGTAAGCTTTCAGCGCGCCAGGAGTGCTGCCGCCGCTTTGATCGAGCGCCGCAATGAAACCGGGCTGTGCTTTGATCTTTTGCAATTGCTGTTCATTCAATCCGTGCTGCTTCATGACGCCTCCTTCAATCTTCTGTATCGCCGAATCAGATTGTTCGTCGAACCATCGTGTTTGAGAGTGGGCTCCGCCTGGCTCTCTAGTTCCGGGATAATGCGCTGAGCCAATACTTTACCCAGCTCCACACCCCACTGATCGAAGGAATCAATGTTCCAGATAACACCTTGGGTAAAGACTGAGTGCTCGTACAGCGCGACGAGCTTGCCGAGAGTTTCCGGCGTGAGCCGCTCGGCGAGGAGCGTATTCGATGGACGGTTGCCCTCGAAGACCCGGTGTGGCACGAGCCAATCCGGCGTGCCTTCTGCCTTGGCTTCCTCAGGCGTTTTGCCGAAGGCCAGTGCCTCAGTCTGAGCGAAGACGTTCGCCAGTAGCATGTCGTGATGCCGGCCAAGCGGGTTAAGCGTCTTGTTGAAGGCTATGAAATCGCATGGAATGAGCCTCGTTCCCTGATGAATCAACTGGTAGAACGAGTGCTGACCATTGGTGCCTGGCTCGCCCCAATAAATCGGTCCGGTATCATAGGTGACTTTGTTGCCGTCGAGCGTGACGTGTTTGCCGTTGCTCTCCATGGTCAACTGCTGCAAATAAGCCGGGAATCGTTTCAGATATTGCTCGTACGGCAATACCGCGACGGTCTGGGCGCCGAAGAAGTCGTTGTACCAAACAGCCAACAAACCCATGAGCACCGGCAGGTTGCGCTCGAATGGAGCGGTGCGAAAGTGCTCGTCCATTTGATGAAAACCGTCCAGCATCGCGTGGAAATTCTCCGGGCCGATCGCAATCATCGTCGAGAGGCCGATTGCGGAATCCATGGAATAGCGCCCGCCGACCCAATCCCAGAAGCCGAACATGTTCTCCGTATCGATGCCGAACTTCGCCACTTCCTCGGCGTTCGTCGACACCGCCACAAAATGCTTGGCGACCGATTTTTCATCACCGCCAAAACCTCGAAGCAACCAATCTCGCGCCGTGTGCGCGTTCGTCATCGTTTCAAGAGTTGTGAAGGTTTTTGACGAGATGATGAAGAGAGTTTCCGCCCGCTCGAGATCCTGAACAGCCTCGGCGAAGTCCGTCCCATCGACGTTGGAAACAAACCGAAACGTTATGGCTCGCTCGCTGTAATGCTTCAGTGCTTCGTAGGCCATCACTGGTCCGAGATCGGAACCGCCAATGCCGATGTTGATCACGTTGCGAATCCGTTTGCCGGTATGACCTTTCCATTCACCGCTGCGCACGCGAGTAGAAAAATCAGCCATCTCATCGAGAACGGCATGGACTTGTGGCACTACGTTCTCGCCATCAACAACGATCGATGCGCCTCTCGGCGCGCGCAGTGCTACGTGCAATACCGCGCGGTTTTCCGTGCTGTTGATCTTTTCGCCCCGAAACATGGCATCGATGCGTTCGCGCAGTCCCGATTCGTCCGCGAGCTGCACGAGCAGCTTCAGAGTCTCGTCGGTAATGCGGTTCTTCGAATAGTCGAGATATAAACCTGCTGCTTCAGCGGTCATGCGCTCGCCGCGCTTCGGATCATCCGCAAAGAGGTGGCGCAGATGTAGCTCGCGAACACTTTGATGGTGAGCGGCAAGCGTATTCCATGCCTGACGTTCAGCGAGCGCGATGGATCTCGTCATTTTTCTTACTCCTTTTCGTTTTGCTCGCGACTGCAGAGCGAGAGGTCGCGCGCATCGAATTTCTGTGCCGATCCGGTTCCTCCCATAGGCGAAAGCCGCCGCGGAAGGCGTTCGCGTTATCACCTCTGCGGCTACCCTTCGGTAACTCTTTCAGTTTCTTTACGTTGCCGCCACCGATGACCACGTCGTCGGGTTCGAGAGCGGCAATCAGCAACTCCACCACGTCCGCGACATGGCGCCGCCATTTTTTCTTGCCTCGGGTTTCCAAGCTGCGCGCGCCGACGTAATCTTCATAAGTCCCTTGCTTGTAAGGAAGATGAGCCAGTTCCATGGGCTCGATGATGCCATCGACGATCATCGTGGAACCGAGACCGGTCCCAAGCCCGAGGAATAGCATCTTCCCACTCTTGTAGCTTCCCACCGCTTGCATCGCCGCGTCGTTGACGACTTTAACCGGTCGTTTGAACGCAGCCCTAAAGTCAAATCCCATCCAGCCGCGTCCGAGATTATGCGGTTCGGCGAGCGGGCGATTTCTAACGACCGGCCCAGGATAACCGATTGACACCGCGTCGTACTTCCAGTCCTCGGCGAGCTTCTTGACTCGGGCAACCATCCGCTGCGGCGTCAGTGTCGGCCCGGATGGAAATTCCCGCTTCGCTTTTTCTCCGGTAGCGAGAATCTTTACGTGGGTTCCGCCGACATCGATCACTAAAACGTTCACGCTGCATCCCTTGTCGCAAAAATTTCTTTCTTCGTGCCCCTCGTGCACTCCTGTGAAATACAGTGCCGAGGGAACACGAAACCCTCACCCCTACCCTCTCCCGCAAAGCGGGCGAGGGCGAATCGGATCCAAATTCCCTCTCCCATTCCGATGGGAGAGGGTGAGGGCAATCTCATGCTCTGCAGATAAGCCTAAGCTCATGATCTTCTCGTTGTGCATGCCCACTTGTGTTAACCGCCGAGCCTCAGCTCGCCTTTGCAAGCTTGGCGCTCTTCGACGCGATGACACCCATGAGTTCGTTCCACGAAGTGACGAAAGACTTGGCGCCTTCGTCTTGGAGCTTTGCGGCCAACGCGTCGATGTCGATGCCGGCCTTGGCGAACTGGGCCAAGGCCGCTTCGCAATCGCCGCCATCGTTCGACATGATTTCGCTGAGTTCGCCATGATCGGCGAGAGCCTTTAACGTACCCTCGGGCATTGTGTTCACTGTGAAAGGCGCGGCGAGAGCCTTTACGTAAAGAACATCGGAAGCCTTCGGATCTTTGGTTCCCGTGCTGGCCCACAGCAGCCGTTGCGGACGTGCGCCGGCGTTATAGATACGCTGCCACCGTGGCGAGCCGAGCAGTTCTCGGTAAGCCTTGTAGGTGCGCTTTGCGATAGCGATACCCAATTGGTTGTTAAGCACAGCCGGCGTTTTGCCAGAAACGGCTGCATCCCAGCGGCTTACGAAAAGCGAAGCTACTGAGCCGACGTCCGCCTGAAGCCCGTCATCGATCCGTCGCTCGATGCCCCGCAAGAAAGCCTCGGCCGCGGCTACGTAATGTTCGTGGGAAAACAACAACGTGACATTGATAGGCACGCCGGCGAAAATCGCTTCTTCGATCGCGGGCAGACCTTCTTTGGTCCCCGGAATCTTGATGAATAGATTCGGGCGGCCCGCACGCGCGTGCAGGCTCTTGGCGGCAGCGACAGTGCTAGTCGTGTCGTGGGCCAGCAGGGGAGAAACCTCCAGCGACACCCAGCCGTCCACTCCGTTGGTCCGGTCGTAAATCGGTCGAAATAGATCGGCGGCCCGTGTGAGGTCCTCGAGTGCCAACTCGAAGAATAGCTCCTCGCCCGACTTACCCTCGTCGAGCTTTTTGCGGATCGCGGCATCGTAGGCGGTACTGTTCTTGATTGCGTGGTCGAAGATTGTCGGATTCGAAGTGAGACCGGTTACCGAGAACTCGTCGATATAGCGCTTCAGTGTGCCGGTGTTGAGTAAATCGCGCGTGATGTTATCGAGCCAGAGACTCTGGCCCAGGTTGTGGAGCAACTGGGTCGCCTTCATAACTTTCACCTCCAGGGAGATTTTGAATTGATTATTGGCCGCGAGCAGTTCTGCCAGATCATAGTCAAGCAAATCGCCGATCCGCTCCGCCGTCAGATCCGCAGGCCGATATCCGGCGATGGACTTCGCGTCGTGAGCATACTGGCCTTGACGCGGGAATATGGTCGTTACACGGTCGCCCCAGATTTTCTTGACCGCGTCCAAGATGCGCACCTTGTCATCTACGAGAACATAGTGCTCAGCCGGGTAACGCCGCTCGACGTCATCCAGCGCCTCCTCTTTGTGAATATAAATGAGCACATGGCCGCCTACGGCCTCGAAGATCCCCGAGCGTTCCACCTTGCGCGGCTGAAACACCACATCGCCGTCCGAGAGAATGACCGTCGAACCCCATGAACGGAACCGCTCAAGCACATCGAGGGATCCGGGATAAAGACGGTTGGCGAACGGGTAATCCACCAGGAACGACGACATCGAGAGCAGGTGAGGTTCTCGCGGGTGTTCCACTCGAAAGCGCTGCAGAGCGCCAAGATAATCGCGGTAGCCCAGATCAGTGAAGAGCTGTTCGAGGATCGCCCAGTAACGGTCGCGGCAGTCAGCGCCGAACTCACGTTCGAGGTGGCGCTTGAGATCGTCTTGAATGCGGTCGTTATCGAGCAGAGTGTTATCGACGTCAACCAAAAACACGATGGGTTCAATTAGCGCCATGCGCTACTTCACTCCACGGGACACGGCTTCACGTTCCAGATTTCGGCTGCATATTCACCGATGGTTCGGTCGCTCGAGAATTTTCCGGAGCCGGCAATGTTTAAGGTCGCCTTGCGCGCCCAAGCGTCTGGATCTGCGTACAGGTCGCATAGCCGTTCGTCTGCATCGAGATACGATTTGAGATCTGCCAGATGCATGTAATAGTCTCCGTGCGTCAGCAGCGCATCACGTAATGGATTAAAGACCCCCGGCTCATACCGACTGAAATGATTGGAGAAGATGAGATCCAATGCCGCACGAGCCTCCGGTTCGTGATCGTAGTGCCAGTGTGGGTTGTACCAGCCGCGGCTGTCGGCGACCTGGTCCGCCGTAAGACCGAAAAGAAAAAAATTCTCTTCGCCCGCTTCTTCTGCCATTTCGATGGTCGCGCCATCGCGCGTACCGATCGTCAGGGCTCCGTTCATCATGAATTTCATGTTACTGGTGCCGCTGGCTTCGTAGCCGGCGGTGGAAATCTGGTTCGAGACATCACTCGCCGGGATCAGCCGCTCTGCCAGTGAAACACAATAGTCGGGCAGAAAAAGAACCTTGAGCCGGCCGCGCATCGCCGGATCACCGTCGATGGTACCGGCAAGATTGTTGATGAACTTGATAATGACCTTGGCGAGTTGATAGGCAGGCGCCGCCTTGCCGGAGAAGAAGAATGTTCTCGGCGCCATGTGAAGGTTTGGATTCTCGCGCAGCCGATTGTACAGCACCACGATCCGGAGGGCGTTCAGCAGCTGGCGCTTGTATTCGTGTATGCGCTTGATCTGGCAATCGAAGATACTATTCGGGTCAACGGTCTCGCCGGAAGTGCGTTTGAGCCAACCGACAAAGTTCGTCTTGGCCTCGCGCTTGGACTTTTGGAAATCATCCCGCAAACTCTTATCGTCGGCCAGCGGCTTCAACCTGCTCAATTCACTGAGGTTGGTCATCCAGCGGTCCCCGATAGCGGCGGTGATCATCGACGCGAGCGCCGGGTTTGCCATCCGCAGCCAGCGGCGTGGAGTGACCCCGTTGGTTTTATTGTTGAAACGCTCGGGATAGATTTCAGCCAAGTCTTTGACGGTCGTCATGCGTAGGAGTCGTGAGTGTACGGCGGCGACACCGTTCGTGCTGTGCGAGCCGACGATCGCCAGATTGGCCATGCGAATTTTGCGCTGGGCGCCCTCCTCGACGAGGCTTACGCGTTGGACGCGGCCTTCATCTCCGGGAAAACGCGTTCTGACCTGATCGAGCAGGCGGCGATTGATCTCGAAGATCATCTCGAGGTGACGCGGCAGCATGATCTCGAACCATGCGAGCGGCCATTTCTCGAGAGCTTCGGGCAGTAAGGTGTGATTCGTATACCCAAGAGTTTTTTGCGTAAGCTCCCAGGCTTCATCCCATCCGAGGTGTGCTTCGTCCAACAAAATTCGCATCAACTCAGGAACCGCCAACGCTGGATGGGTATCGTTGAGTTGGATGGCTACTTTCCCAGGAAGGTCTCTCCAGTCAGTATGGCTCGTGCGAAAACGCCTGATCAGATCGGCCAGCGAACAGGCAACAAGGAAATACTCCTGGACAAAACGTAATCCCTGGCCCATCGTAGTGTGATCGTCCGGATACAGAACTCGTGTCAGAGATTCGGCCTCGAGCGTCTCGGCTAGTGCGCCGACGAAATCACCGCTGCTGAATTCTTGAAAGTTGAAGTAGTCCTGCGCGGCCGCGGCCCAGAGCCGCAGCGTATTGATGGTCTTGCCGCCATAACCAACAACCGGACGGTCGAACGGGACACCGATGAGAGTCGATGGGCTGCCGGTGACTGCGCGCAAGCTACCGCCGCGTATTTCAAACGAACAGTTGAGCTTTACCTCGACTGTCTCGTAGGGACGCGCGACTTCCCAGGGATCAGGACGACGGAGCCAGTTATCAGGTAGTTCCTGCTGCCAGCCGTCCTGGATGGTCTGTTTGAAGATACCGTATTCGTAGCGCAGGCCATACCCCATCGCTGGAATTTGCATCGTAGCCATTGAATCGAGGAAGCAGGCCGCGAGTCGTCCGAGGCCGCCGTTACCCAGACCCGCGTCTGGCTCCTGTTCCAGCAACTCGAACCAATCGAGATTTTTTTTCCTAACGAATTCTCTCGCGATCGGATCGAGGAGAAGGTTCGTAACATTGTTCGCGAGCGAGCGCCCGATAAGAAATTCCATCGAGAGATAATAAACCCGTTTTGGATTCCTGCGCTCATAGGTTTTTTCCGTATGCACCCATCGCTGCGAAAGAATATCGCGCACCGAGCGGGCCATCGCCTCAAAACGCTCTCGCGCTCCGAGCGTCGACGCTTCCATAACGTTGTCAAAGAAGAGGTGCCGCTCGTAGAGCGCATCGTTCGCTCCGCCGAGCTGAACCGGCCCGCAGCCGTATTGCTCAAGTAGTTTCGCTCGGTCGTCGGATCTCTTTGAGGCGGCGTCAACGGACCCTTTTGGCGTCTGAGCTTTCACCATGTTTACGCCTTTCTCGTCGAGTCTTCCGTTGCCGCCAGTTCTTTTTACTTCATATCACCACTGTCGGCTAGAAACGCTGGTCGGGCTGATCGGGGGGAGCCTTAAAGAGTTTCAGCATGACGCTTCCGCCGAAATTCCAACACCTCCGATCCCTTTCCTAACAACACCACATCCGCCAGATTAATAAAGAGCCCATGCTCGACCACACCGGGTATTTCGCTCAGCATACGTGCCAGGGCGGGCGGATCGGGGATCTTCCCAAAGTGACAATCGAGGATGTGATTACCTTCATCAGTGACGAATGGTTCTCCTGCTCTGTCCTTCCGCAACTGCACTGTGGCACCCAGAGCCGAGATTTTCTTACTAACGACTGCCTGCGCGAATCGGATCACCTCGACCGGCAAGGGACAATTGCCAAGTACTGAAACCTGCTTGGTGGAATCAGCAATAATGATTTCCTCTCGGCTGGCAGAAGCGACGATCTTCTCGCGTAACAACGCGCCTCCGCCACCTTTGATGAGCCGCAGTTCAGGATCGAACTCATCCGTGCCATCGATCGTCACATCGATCTCCTGAACTTCATCTAACGTGATCAGGGGAATTTCCAGGGAGACGGCTAGGCTCTGAGTTTGGATCGACGTGGCAACACCTCGAACCTTCAAGCCCGCGCGAACGCGCTCTCCCAAAAACCGGACGGCATACGCCGCCGTTGAGCCCGAGCCCAGACCTACAATGTCGCCGGCGCGCACGAATTGGAGGCTGGCATGGGCGGCCAACTGTTTTTCTTGATCATTGGCCATGACAGATCAGCGAAAAATCCCGGTGCATCTATGTTCTCGCTAAACGGCGTCTGTTGTAAAGTCCGCCCCGTCACCGGGACCAACGGATCAGCGAAAGTTACTGTACAAGTTGGCAGCGAGCCTGCACCAAAGCTCATGCCGGCCGCTGTTTGGGACCACCCTCGGATGGGTCTCTACTGGGTTCATCGCGATGGAGCAGTTCGATAGTAAGCCTGAGGCTCCGCTCCTCAGCCGCGCAGCTCGAACAGACTCTTAAGTCTAGAGCATCGCTATGGATCCGGTATTTGGCTTCCTGATTTTGTGAACATCGCTGGCATTTCATGGATTACCCTATTTACGCTCGACCGTTGCCAAACATTCTTCGGTTGTCGCTCTGCCTATGGAATTCTTCGATCCTTCGGCTGTACCGCGGCCGTTGTTGAGACCAACTTTCCCGATCGTGCGGGCGATCAACTCCCGCCCCCGCCACCGTCACCACCGCCGCCATATCTTCGCGATTCGTCGCGACGCGCTTTGTCGATTTCCTCGTCGAACTGACCTCCGATGCGCTCGGCTGCCATAGCAAGCTGCGCGTCGTCCAGTTTGGCGGCCAATGTTTTTCGAATGTCATTGCGAATTTCCATGTTCGGATCCCAAAAATACCCGTAGACGAGATCTTGTGAGATGTACTCCAGCGTACCATCAATCGCTCTCAGGCCGTTTTCTACTTCACTACGGCCCCAATCCCGCTCGCCTGTCTTCAACAAAGCAATCCCGAGATACAGATGCGCGAACGGGTCGTCTGGAGCCAGACTGACCGCTCTTTCCAAAGTCTGGCGAGCTTCTTTGTCTCTGCCCGTTTCGAGATATGCTCGTCCCAAATAACCCAATACGCCTGCAGGAACTCGGTACGGAATCTTGTAATTGGGATCGGTGTCGGCTGCACGCGTCAAATACCCGACAGCATCGTCGGCGTGCCCGATTTGTAGTGCGTTGCGACCAGCTTGAACATCTCCGCCGGCGCTGGAGCAGGCCGAAACGAACAGCAACACCGAAAAATAGATCGGCATAAAAATACGGTGTGACGTCACAAAGTTATCTCCCGTTTTCGCTGTTCTCGATCTAGGTTGCATCCGATGGGCGGCTTTTCTTCACGGCGACAGCGAACTGAGGTGCAATGAAGAGACCAAGCTTAAGCTCCGGAAATGTCGATGATAGTAAAACCACCGCTGCCGATAGTTCAGCAACGTGACGAAATGTCGACCTTCCTGAGACAGGCCCTGTGCAGTTTTTCTCTCGGCCAATGGAGTTGCGCTTCCTGACCCACTCGGGCGAACGCCCGAGCTTATGATTCAGTACTCTGGAAGCCTTTACGATCCCGAGCTCCAGACATTCACCAGGGTTTTCATT
>Ga0070670_100005061_pt1 | contig 11089 bp, 3 predicted proteins | sample KBSS63metaG_FD_64665 | JGI IMG/M metagenome (GOLD analysis project Ga0070670, IMG submission 64665) | Switchgrass rhizosphere microbial communities from Kellogg Biological Station, Michigan, USA - KBS S6-3 metaG | ecosystem: Host-associated > Plants > Roots > Rhizosphere > Soil ... | reverse complement strand
ACCCGGCTGACGCGCAGGGGCCGTTCGGCGCGGTCGGAGCCGCTGCGATCGAAGACCCAGAGCGTCGGTCTTGCTCCGGCACTCAACTCGGACGCGGCGTTCGACTTTGGTGGCCACAGCGACGAACGGGCGCCTTCATAGGCGTAGGACGCAGATCATGCGTAAGCTGACCGGCAATTAACAGCGCCCGACTCTGGCGCCAGAATAGGAGTTAACCTCGAGAAACTAGATCTGAAAGAGCGGATCGTCCCGCAAGCTTGGATGGCGAGAAATTGGCCGCGCGACATGCGCCAGTCGGCATCGTGCGCAGAACAGTCTGGCGCTGTACTTTCTCCGTTGCCAAACTCATCAGGTGCTCGCAAACCCTTAAGGATTACCGCAGGCACAGAGTCGGGACCTGTCAGGTCTGACAGTTGGTTCACGCACAGCGCGGCGCGTATGGTAGGAGTCGCGCAACGACTAGAGGGCATCCTGTGACCCTGCCTCCCCGGTTCGATCCCACCGCGCATCGAGTGCATGACCGCGTTTCGCGTCCGCCTGAGCACTCCAACTGGGGCCGCCACGGGCCGTATATGCGCACTCTTGCAGTAGCCCTCGTGCTCACGGCGCAGCCGCCTCTGCGGGCATGCTCATGGCGTTGATGGGGGACTGAGCATAGAGCCGCAGATGACGAAGGGCAGCAGGGCACCGTTCCTCGTGAGGGTCGAGAAGTTTGTCCTCGACGGTCGGATGTCGGGACATCCGATGGCTCGACCAGACTTCCGCTTTGGGTCGACCAGAGCTAACCGGCTAGATGATCTCCGCTGCTGCAAGCAGTAATTCGATTCGAGGCGCGGGGAAGCAGACTTTCGAAGACGACGCGATCGGCCAGTAGTGGCCAGTCGTGATCGACTGCTTTGGGGGAGTTGTCGGATTGGCTCAAGTTGACCTGGGGCCATGACGTCCCGCGGTGGTGCACGGTGGGGCACACTGTCGGTCTTCGTGGCATGAGCATACGTACGCTCCTCTTTACCGACGTGGTGGACAGCACCCGTCTAGTCGAGCGCGTCGGCGATGCACGCGCTGCCGAGTTGTGGTCAACGCACGATCGTCGATCCCGCGCACTTCTCGCACAGCATCGCGGCCGCGAGATTGATCGCACCGACGGCTTCTTCCTGCTGTTTGAAGAACCGTTGGATGCTGCCCGCTACGCGCTCGGTTATCACCAGACAGTCGCGGACCTCGGACTGAAGGCCCGGGTGGGCATCCACGTCGGCTCTATCACTCTTCGCAAGAACTCGCTCGAAGACATCGGCCGTGGCGCGAAGCCAGTGGAGGTCGAAGGCCTCGCAAAGCCATTTGCGTCACGAATCATGGCCTTGGCGGGCGGCGGGCAAACGCTTTTGAGTGCTGCTGCGCGCGATGCGTTGGCCGACACGATTCCAGACGGTGCGGCGATCGAGCGGCACGGCCACTACCGACTCAAAGGGATCGAGGAGCCCATCGAGACCTTGGAACTCGGAGTGCGGGACTCTTCGCCGTTTTCCCCGCCTGCGGACACCGACAAGGCCTACCGCGTGGTTCGCGCACATGGGGACATTTGGCGTCCCGTTCGCGAGGTCCGCCAAAACCTTCCCACCGAACGCGACGCGTTTATCGGCAGGACCGCAGAGTTGCGTTCGCTCTCTGCAAGGTTTGACGCAGGCACCCGCCTGCTCACGGTCCTGGGGCCTGGGGGAACGGGCAAGACTCGCCTTGTCCGTCGCTATAGCTGGATCTGGCTCGGGGATTGGCCGGGTGGCGTCTACTTCTGCGATCTCTCCGAGGCTCGATCGCTCGACGGTATCTATTTCTCGGTCGCCTCTGCGCTCGAGGTCCCCCTCGGCAAGGAGGACCCTGCGGTTCAACTCGGCCACGCGATAGCGGGGCGGGGCCACTGTCTTGTTGTCGTCGACAACTTCGAGCAAGTCGTGCAATACGCCCCGGAGACCCTCGGCCGTTGGCTCGACCAGGCGCCCGACGCCGCTTTTGTCGTTACCAGCCGCGAGCGGCTCCACCTTGCGGGTGAGGAAATCTTCCCCGTCGAGCCGCTGCCCTTGATCAAGGATGCCGTCGACCTCTTCGCCGCTCGCGCCACGGCACAGAAGCCAGACTTTGTCCTGGGCGAGGGCAATCGTGCCGCGGTGGCCGAGGTCGTGCGACTGCTCGACGGCCTGCCCCTGGCCATCGAGCTTGCCGCGGCGCGCGTTCCGGTGCTTTCGCCTGCGCAGATCGTCGAACGGCTGCGCGACCGTTTCGGCCTGCTGGCGGGCGCGCGCGGTGTGGCGGCGCACCATGCCACGCTCAGGGCGGCTATCGATTGGTCCTGGGAGCTGCTCGCGCCATGGGAGCAGGCCGCCTTGGCCCAGTGCTCGATTTTCGAAGGTGGTTTCACACTCGAAGCCGCCGAGGCCGTGCTCGATCTGTGCGCATGGCCGCAGGCGCCCGCGGCAATGGATGTGGTGCAGGCCCTGTCGGACAAGAGCCTGTTGCGAACCTGGATCCCCGTCGCGCATAGCCGCTACGACATCGAGGAGACATATTTTGGGATGTACTTGAGCATTCACGAATATGCAGCGAACAAGCTTGCCGCCAGCGGACGGGAAGCAGGACGGGCAGCTGAAGAGCGTCACGGACGGTACTTCGCCCGCTTCGGTACGGACGACGCGCTCCGGGCGCTCGGGCGGCACGGCGGCGTCAAGCTGCGTCGCCTACTCGCACTGGAACTCGACAATCTCGTCTCCGCGTGCCGCAGAGCGGTGGGGCGCGCCGACGGCGAGTGTGCGGTCGCCACCTATCAAGCGGTCCGGGCGGTGCTCACGCTACAAGGGCCGGGCGCACTTGGGATCGATCTCGGCTCAGAGGTGCTCGCGTTGGACACACTCGATGCATCGCAGCGTATCGCGGCGCTGGATGAGCGAGCCCTGGCGCTCCACCGAGCAGGGCGCACCAAGGAGGCGGCGAGCGGACTCAAACAAGCTCTGGAGCTCGCGCGTGGAAGCGGTGACCGTCGCCGCGAGGCACGCGTTATTGGCAATCTGGGCAACCTGCGGCGCGATCAGGGGTTGATGACCGATGCGCGGCCGCTTCTCGAGACTTCGATCGCGATGGCGCGCGAGACTAACAGTCGTGGCTCAGAAGGCAGCCTCATCGGCAACCTCGGTATCCTGCACGCCGTGCAAGGGCGGCTGGAGGAAGCGCAGGCGCATTTCGAGCAGGCCATTGTCATTCACCGCGAAGTGGGCAATCGTCGCTTGGAAGGCGCTGACACTAGCAACCTCGGCCTCGTGTACCAAGAGCAGGGAAAGTCTGAGGAGGCCAGAGCGCACTTCGAGCAAGCCCTCACCATCCACCGCGAGGTCGGCAACCGTCGAGACGAGGGACTCGTCGTTGGGAATCTTGGCCTTCTGTGTAGCGACCTGGGCCAGTTGGACGAGGCACGCCAACTCTGCGAAGACGCGCTGACGATCTGCCGTGAAGTGGGCGATCGCCAAAGCGAAGGCGCCTTCCTTGGGGGTCTTGCCGACGTTCTTCGCGACCTGGGCCGAACCGAGGAAGCGATGGTTCCCTGCGGCCAAGCGCTCGCCGTTCATCGTGCGGCGGGTAACCGCCGCGCCGAAGGCGTCGAGCTCGGCCGCTTGGGTCACCTTCTGGCCATGCAGAGACGCTTCAATGAATCCCGCGAAGCGCTCCGGACGGGCGAGGCACTGCTACGCGAGATTGGCGATCAGTTGTCACTTGCCGTTCTCCTTTGCAAGTCGGGGCACACTGAGCTTGCCGGGAATGACATCGACGCCGCCCGCGCGGCGCTCGCCGCAGCGGAGAAGGTCATAGAAGCGGCGGGCGCCGGGCCTGGCACCGAGGCCGCCCGCGCGGTCAGCAAGCTCCGCCGCGCGCTCGCACTGTGAATTCCGAAATTAGAAATCGCTCTGTATGTAGGTTTTTGGTCCCAAAGGAGGACGGGGAAGTTGTCGTCGATTCCTGGACCGTGCCGGAGTTAGTGCCTCCCTGACAAGGCGTTACCGACTAACCGGCCAAGGGTCTGTACATCGACGCCCCCGTTTGCCAAGCTTTCAGTTGGTGATTGGTTCGGAGGTATCGAGTGCACCCGTACATCCGGACTTTCGCCGCGGCACAGCCGCTGTCCCTGATGGGATTTGCTGGTCGGGTCCCGACTGCTTTCTCGCACTCGCTACGTGCAAGCGAGCGACCCGCCCAGGTGGTAGCGCCCTGGTTCGGCAAGGAAGCCGCTCGAGCCGTCGGCGGTGATCCGGTTGCGGAACTTCGAGTTGGTGCGCACGAACTCGCCCGGTCTTGCCCGTGTCGTACCATCCCTCGTGCCACTGGCCGTCTTTTAGATGACCGCTCATGCCGCGTACCCCGTTCGGCTGCGCAGGACCGGCGACCATAGGCTCCTCCTCATAAGCTTCTTCGACTTCTCGCTCTGCATGACGGACTCACATTCGCCATGATCGCGCGCAGGCCGCAGTCTGCCTCGGTACGGTGACAATCGGCCCCCCGGCGCCCGTTCGGCGCACACCTCCGCCTGTAGCGATGTCCGCCACCGAGTCCGCCGCTGCCACTGGCATCGTCGACCTGCCGCCCGAGCCGTCGCTGCCCACCCGACCGTTGGAGCGGACGCTGCGGCTGTTCAGCGACGTCCGCGACGGCGAAGGGCCACGGCTGCTGGCGCTGACGCTCAACATCTTCCTGATCCTGGTGGCGTACTACGTGATGAAGCCGGTGCGCGAGGTGCTGATCCTGGCCCAGCCCGGCGGCGCCGAGCTCAAGAGCTATGCCTACGCTGCCCAAGCCGCACTCTTCATCGTGTTGGTGCCGCTGTACGGCGCCGTGGCCGCGCGACTGCCGCGGCGGCGGCTGATCAACTGCGTGACGGCGCTGTTCATCGCCTGCCTGCCGGTCTTCTACATCCTGGCCGAGCGCGGCGTGGTCATCGGACTGGTGTTCTTCCTGTGGATCGGCGTGTTCAGCCTGATGGTCACTGCGCAGTTCTGGGCCTACGCCAACGACGTGTATACGCCGGCCGCGGGCCAGCGGCTGTTCGCGGTGATCGCCTTTGGCGCATCGTCCGGCGCCGTGGCGGGCGCGTGGCTATCGGGCCGATTTATCCAGATCATCGGTGCGCGCGCGCTGCTGCTGGCTGCCGCCGGAATACTGGTGCTGAGCCTGGCGCTGTTCAATGTCATCGACCGACGCGACGGTCAGCGGCGCCAGGTCGGCCGCGCCGCCGTTGACCCGCCGGAAAAGGCCATCGGCGGCCGCAGTGCATTCGCGCTGGTGGCGAGCAACCGCTACCTACTGGGCATGGCGCTGGTGATCCTTCTCCTGAACTGGGTGAACTCGGCCGGCGAGTACATCCTCTCGGCGATCGTCAAGCAGGCCGCCGAGGACCAGATCGCTGCCGGCCTGCTGGCGCGGGCCGACCAGGGGCGCTTCATCGGCGCGTTCTTCGCCGACTACTTCCAGTTCGTCAACATCATCGGCCTGTTGCTGCAGCTGTTCCTCGTCTCGCGGCTGGTCAAGTGGCTGGGCGTGTCGATTGCGTTATGCGTGCTTCCGGTGGTGGCGCTGGGCAGCTACGGGGTGGCGATGCTGCTGCCGTCGCTGGCCATCGTGCGCTGGGCCAAGACGGCCGAGAATGCGGTGGACTACTCGTTGATGAACACGGTGCGGCAGATGCTGTTCCTGCCCACCACGCGCGAGGAGAAGTACAAAGCCAAGCAGGTGATCGACAGCCTGGTCGTGCGCTCGGGCGACGTGCTGGCCGCCGGCACGGTCTACGTGGGCACCACGGTCTTCGCGCTGAACGTGTCGCAGTTCGCCGCGATCAATGTGATCCTGGTCCTGGTCTGGCTTGCCGCGTCGGTGATGACTGGCTTGGAATTCAATCGCCGCAGTGCCATGCCGGCCAGGGCGGCTGAATGACCGCGATGGCGCCGCCGTCCGCGCCGCCGCAGCCCGCGCCGGGCAAAGTCAAGCGCTCGTCGCCGCTCATTCTGGCTGGCCTCCTCGCCGGCGTGGCGGTGGGGCTGTTCTTCGGCGAAGACGCAGCCGTGCTGCAACCGCTGGCCGACCTCTACATCCGCGGCATGCAGATGACGGTGCTGCCATACCTGGTGCTCACGCTGGTCGGCGGGCTGGGGCAGTTGGACCCCGTCATGGCGCGGCGGCTGGGCCTGCGGGGTGCCGCGCTGCTGGGCCTGCTGCTGGTGCTGGCCTGCGCGGTGATCGCGGTGATGCCCCTGGCCTACCCGCCAATGGTCAGTGCTTCCTTCTACAGCGACACGCTGATCGAGCCGGCGCAACCATTCGCGCTCGGCGAGCTGTATGTACCGTCCAACCCCTTCTACGCGATGGCCAACGCCATCGTGCCGGGGCTGGTGCTGTTCAGCTCTGCGCTCGGCGTGGCGCTCATCGGCGTGCGCGACAAGGCGCCGCTGCTGGCGACTCTGCTGGCGCTGGAGCGCGCCGTAGTGAGAATCACCCGGTTCGTGCTGAGCCTCACGCCCTACGGCGTGTTCGCGATCTCGGCTTCAGTGGCCGGCACGATGTCGCTCGAGTCGCTGGGCCGGCTGCAAGCCTATTTCGTCATCTTCGGCGCCGCCGCGCTGCTGTTGGCCTTCGTGGTCATTCCGCTGGCGGTGGCCGCGCTCACGCCCTTCGGTTGGCGCCAGCTGGTGGGACTTTGCCAGGAGGCGTTGCTCACTGCGTTCATCGCCAACAGCGCGTTCATCGTCCTGCCGATGCTGGTCGAGAACGTCAAGACCGCGCTCGCTGATGAAGCGATGGACTCGAACGACACGCGCTCCGCCGTCGACGTGGTCGTGCCGATCTCGTTCGTCGTGCCCAACGCCGGCAAGCTGCTGACACTGCTGTTCGTGCCCTTCGCCGCCTGGCTGGCAGGCGACCCGATGGGCGCCGAGGCCTACCTCGCGCTGTTCGGCGTGGGCGTCCCCAGCTACTTCGCCAAGGCCCAGGTGGCGCTGCCTTTTCTGATGGACCTGCTGGGCGTGCCGCACGACCTCTTCAACCTCTACATTCCCTCGAGCATCGTCACCGGCAAGTTCGATTCGATGGTCACGGTGATGAGCCTGCTGGCGCTGGCCCTGCTGACGGCCAGCGCAGTGGCGGGCCGGCTGCGGATCGAGTTGCGCCGAATTGCGCCGGCGTTGCTGATCGCGCTTGCCGCCACGGTGGTCACCGTGGTAGGCGTGAAGCTGGGCCTGTCCCACGCCATCGACACGGTCTACCGCAAGGACGAGGCGCTGAAGAACGCTTACCTGCCACGCACCACGTTGCCGATCACGCTACTGGCCGAGGCGCCGCCGGCCGAGACCGTGTCAACGCCAGTGCTGCAGCGCATTCGCACACGGGAAGAGCTGCGGGTCGCCTTCGTCGGCGACCGGGTTCCGTTCGCGTTCGTCAACGCGCGCGGCGATCTCGTGGGCATGGACGTCGAGCTGGCCCAGCGGCTGGCGCAAGACCTGGGCGCGACCCGGGTCGCCTTCGTCCCGGCGGATTTCGGCCAGATGACCCTGCTGCTCGCAGAAGGTCGCATCGACGTGGCGATGGGCCTGCCCTACCTGCCCGAACTGCTGACGCGGGTGGCCTATTCGCTGCCCTACCTGGACAGCACCCTGGGCCTGGTGGTACGCGACGAATTGCGCGACGAGTTCTCCTCGGCCGCCCGCCTGGCCAAGCGCTCGCCGGTGACCATCGCGCTCCTCGGCGACTCGCCTGCGATACAGCATCGCCTGCGCGAACAGCTGGCCGGCGTGGACCTGCGTTTCGTCGCGCTGTCGTCGCCGAAGGACTTCTTCGAAGGCAAGGCGCCGCAGGTCGACGCCTTCGCCATGCTGGCCGAGGCCGGCGCGGCGTGGTCGATCCTGTACCCGGCCTACTCGGTGGTGGTGCCGCAGCCGGGGGCGATCACGGCGCCGGTCGGCGTCGGCATGCGCAGGGGCGACACCGAACTGGCCGGCGTGGTCAACGACTGGCTCGTGATCCAGCGCAGCGCCGGGGTGTTGAGTCAGGTGCGAGACTACTGGGTGCTCGGACATGGTGCCCAGAAGGGCAGCCGGCGCTGGTCGATCCGCCACGACGTGCTGGGCTGGGACCGCCGTGCCGACAGGCCGGCTCGATGATTCTCGAACGCGGAGGTGCCCGAGCGATGACCCGAATTGAAGACCTGACCCGGCAAGCGCTGCTGGCGCTGTGGCTGGCCGGCACGATGACCTCGAGCGCCGTGCTGGCGGCGGCAACGGCGGCCACCGCCGACGGCACGACGGCGCAATACAAGCGCTGGATCGTCGAGATGAAGGAGCAGCCGCGCGGCCCCTTCAGCGGCATCAAGTGGTTCTGCCGCGACGGCCGCGTGCTCGCGCCCAAGGACTTCGCCTGCGCCGGCAAGGGCCAGGGCTGGCAGCATGGCGAGTGGAGCGACCGGACGCGCCAGATCCGCGCCCAGGGTTACCTGGTCGCCAACCTGCTGGCCGGGCTGGATGTCGACAAGACGCTGGCCGACCCGGCCTTCGCCGATGCCTACGCGCAGTGGCTGGTCGAGAAGTTCCTGATCGCCGCCGACGACGGCTGGGTTCTGCGCAAGGCGCAGTACTACCGCGGCGCGGTGCAGGAAGAGGACGAGCGCGAGACCGCGCGACGACTGCTGATCGGCATGGCGGGCCAGCCGGCCTGGATCGGCCACCGCTTCGTGGCGCTGCGTACGGGTGCGCGCTTGCTGCCGCATGGCGGCGACGGCGCGTCGGCGCAGAAGGTGCGCAATCTGGCCGCGGCGCTGAACGACCGCGACGCGGGCTTCGAGAAGCTGCGGATCAAGATCCACAACAGCCCCGAGGCGACCGATGCCGAGGCGGTGCGGGCCTGGGCCAAGAATGCGAAGGATCCCAAGCTGGCCGAGCAGGCGAGCGAGCTGGCGGCCGAGATCGATCGCGTCTACGCGCCGCGTCCGTTCACCCAGGTGCTCGACGCCTCGGCCAAAGAACTCGCCGCCGACGCGGCGCTGAAGCCGGTGCTGCAGGAGGCGCGCACGGCCTTCGCGGCGGCCGGCGGCGCCGAGCAGCGCCTGACGGCGTCGGCAGCGCTCCTGCGGCGTCTGCGCGATGTCCTGCCGCAGGTCGCAGCGGGCCCGCGCCGACTGGGAGTGCTGGATCTGTCGCTGGCGGCCGAGGGCGAGCACTTCCGCGCTGCGGCGGAGTTGCGCGGCGCCGACGACAAGGGCACCAAGACCAGCCGCGCCGGCATGATCGCGCGGCTGAGGGCGGGCGCCGATGCGGCCTACGGCAGCGGCCTGATCGGCGCACGCGAACGCGCCGAGCTCGACAAGGCCTTGGCCCGCTTCTCGGGTGACGAGATCTCGCTGGGCGAGCACCTGGGGGCGCTGCGCTCGCTGGGGCTGTTGCCGGCGTGGGGTTCGCAGACGCTGCGCCAGCATTTCGGCGAGGCGATGGACAAGCTTGCGGCCATCGAGCCGGCGGCCGATCTGTTCATCCAGGACCAGTTGCGCGGCAGCCCGCTGCTCGCCTATTCGCAGGGACTCGACGCGCTGACGCGCGACGCCAATCGCGCTGCCGGCGTGCAGCACCGGCTGATGGGCCGCGAGATCGGTGCCGGCTTCACCGCGCTGAACCCCGGGCTGGCGCGCGGCGTGCTGTATGCGAACCCCGACATGAAGGCGGTGGGTGGCTTGCGTGCCGACGGCATCTACCTGCTGCCGGAGACCGTGTCCGAGCTGCCGCCGGTGGCCGGCATCCTGACCGCGGGTGCCGGCAATCCGCTGTCGCACGTGCAGCTGCTGGCGCGCAACCTCGGCATCCCGAACGTCGCGGTGGACTCGGCGCTGCTGCCCGAGCTGCGCCGCCACGACGGCAAGCGCGTCGTGCTGGCGGTCAGCCCGGCCGGGCTGGTCGAGATCCACGAGGACGGGCCCAAGTGGGACGCGGCCTTCGGCACACAGGCCGACAAGAAGGCCCAGCCCGAGCAGACCGTGATGTTCGCGCCCGACCTGAGCAAGCTCGACCTGAAGCAGCGCGACCTAGTCAGCCTGGACAAGCTGCGCGCCGACGATTCCGGCCGCACCGTCGGCCCCAAGGCGGCCAAGCTCGGCGAGTTGAAGTCGCGCTTCCCGGACCGCGTGGTCGCGGGCGTCGGCATCCCGTTCGGGCTGTACCGCGCCGTGGTGCTGGACAAGCCGTATAAGGGCAGCGGCAAGACCGTCTACCAGTGGATGGTCGAGAGCTTCCGCAAGCTCGAGGCGCTGCCGGCCGGGTCGGCCGAGGCCGGGAAGGCCAGCGAAGCACTGCGCGCCGAGATCTACGGCATCGTTCGCAACACCGATCCCGGGCCGCAGTTCCGCGAGCGCCTGCGTGCGGCGATGACACGCGAGTTCGGCGCCGAGTTCAAGGGCGGCGTGTTCATCCGCAGCGACACCAACGTCGAAGACCTGCCCGGCTTCACCGGCGCCGGACTGAACCTGACGCTGTTCAACATCGTCGGCTTCGACAACATCGTCAAGGGCATCACCGAGGTCTGGGCCTCGCCGTACACCGCGCGCGCCTGGGCTTGGCGGCAATCGCACATGTCGGGGCCCGAGCACGTCTATCCGGCGGTGATGCTGATGCGGACCGTGCCGGCCGAGATCTCGGGCGTGATGGTCACGCAGGATGTCGACAGCGGTGACGCCGGCGTGCTGTCGGTGGCGGTCAACGAGGGCGTGGGCGGCGCCGTGGACGGGCAAGCGGCGGAGTCGGTCCGCATCACTCGCAGCAACGGCGATGTGCGGCTGATGGCGGTGGCCACTGCGCCTCGCAAGCTGGTGCCGCTGGCTGCCGGCGGCGTCGCACGCCAGCCCGTGAGCGGTAAAGACACGTTGCTCGGGCCGGGCGAAGTGAAGCAGCTGATAGCGTTTGCCGAGCAGATCCCGAAGCAGTTTCCCCAGTTCGGCGAGGACGGCAAGCCTGTGGCTGCCGACGTCGAGTTCGCGTTCGTCGGCGGCACGCTGGGGCTGCTGCAGATCCGCCCGTTCAACGAGAGC
>Ga0070670_100005055_pt1 | contig 11100 bp, 6 predicted proteins | sample KBSS63metaG_FD_64665 | JGI IMG/M metagenome (GOLD analysis project Ga0070670, IMG submission 64665) | Switchgrass rhizosphere microbial communities from Kellogg Biological Station, Michigan, USA - KBS S6-3 metaG | ecosystem: Host-associated > Plants > Roots > Rhizosphere > Soil ... | reverse complement strand
ACGTCCGGCCGGCCGAGCAGCACCCGCGCCATGGCGACGCGCATCTTCCAGCCACCGGACAAGGTGCCCACGTCGCCGTCGATGCGGTCGTCGTCGAACCCGAGGCCGTGCAGCACCTCGCGCGCCTGCGCCTCGAGGCCGTAGCCGCCCAGATGGTCGTATTCCTCCTGCACCTCGCCGAAGCGGGCCAGGATGCGGTCGAGGTCATCTCCCTTGGCGGGATCGGCCATGTCGCGTTGCAGCGCCTCGAGCTCATGGTGCAGGTCGCCCAGGCGGCCGCTGCCGGCAATGGCTTCGTCGAGCACCGTCCGCCCGGCCATCTCCTCGACGTCCTGCCGGAAGTAGCCGACCGTCAGGCGCTTCGGAACCGACACGTCGCCTTCGTCCGGATTTTCCTCGCCCACGATCATGCGGAAGAGCGTGGTCTTGCCGGCGCCATTGGGCCCGACGAGGCCGACTTTCTCGCCGGCATTCAGCTGAAAGGAGGCGTCGACGAACAGGACCTGTTTGCCGTACTGCTTGCCGATCTTCGAGAAGGAGATCAAGGCGTCCGCTTCAACCGGCGACCCACGGCGAGACCGAAGTGATAGGCGCCTTCCTGCTGCAGCCAGACGTGGCGCGCGTGGTTGTCGGCCAGCTCCACGATGAGCACGCGCGCCTGCTCGGGGAGCGCCGCGGCGATCTGCTCCACCAGCTGCTCCTGCCGCTGCACGTCCACCGGCGCGAACAGCTCGTCCTCGTGAATCGCCTGGAGCAGCGCCTCGTATTCGTCCTCGGCCTGCTCCTCGGCGTCGGAAAACGACGGCAGGGACCGCTGCCGGACGTCGAGATCGAGCTTCGCGGCGCAGCGCTCCGCCAGATCGAGTAGTTCCTGTGAGGTCGGCATCGTCCTAGTTTATGCCCGCCCGTTTGGCTTCCAGCAGCGTCGCCGCCCGGTCGGCCGCCTCGCGCACCAGGAAGCCCATCTTGGGGTGCGACGGCTCCATGTCGATGGCTATCCCCTCGGCTCGCAGCGTCTCGGACGTCGTGGGTCCGATCGATGCCACCATCACGCGGCCGAGAGCCGCGCGCACTCCTTCGTCCAACCCCATCTGACCGGCCACTTGGAGCAGATGCGTCACCTGTGTGGCCGTCGTCAGCAGGACCACATCGATGCCACCGTCCACCAGCGACCGGCACGCCTGCCTCAGCGGCTCCACATCTTCGGGCAGCGCCCACTGGTAGATCGGTACGCGCGTCAGCAGCGCTCCGCGCTCTTCGAGCGCCTGGAGCAGCTCGGGGTTCGGAGCGCCATACTCCTGCACGGCCACGCGCCGGGCGCGCAGCGGCATCTCCTCGCTTCGCTGATCGAGCGACGTCAGGAGCTCGCGCCAAGTGTTCGGCTCGGGCGCCTGCAGCCAGGGGGTGACGCCGACGTCCCGCAGTACCGCCGTCGGCTTGGGGCCGCGCACGGCGATCGGGATCCGCTTCAGCGCGGCAATGAAGCCGTCGCGCTGCGCGCGCACCGTCTCCACGAGTTCCAGGAGCGCCCGCGTGCCGACGCCCGTCAGCAGGATGATGAGGTCGAATTCGAGGCGGAGGACCGCGTCGGCAAAGGCCAGCGCCTCGGTGTTCGATTCAAGCGGGATCTCGCGCATCGAAGGCGCGATGATGGGCCGGCCGCCGTAGGACTCGACGATCGAGCCGAGCTCCTTTGCGCGGCGGCTCTCGAGGACGAGTACGGCACGGCCGTCGAAGCTGGGTTGGCTCACTCTGCGATTTTACTGGCCCTGGGCTTTGAGCCCAGAGCCAGCCAAGGCCCGGAGCCCAAAGCCCAACGCCTTCGTGCGCTACTTCTGTCCGCCGCCTTCGTGCAGGTAGGCCTCTTCGCCGTGCTGCGTGAGGTCGAGACCCGTGCTTTCGTCGGAAGCGTCGACGCGAATCGGGATCACGAGGTTGATGGCCTTGAGCAGCACGAAGCTCATGACGCCGCTGTAGACAATCGCGGTCAGAACGGCCATCGCCTGGATGCCCACCTGGCCCGGGTTGCCGGCGATGAGGCCGTCGAACACACCGTTGATCGACTTCTCGGCGAAGACGCCCGTGAGGAGGGCGCCGACTGTCCCGCCGACGCCGTGCGCCGCCACGACGTCGAGGGAGTCGTCGAGCGTCGTCTTGGCGCGGATGATCAGCGCGATGTAGCTCGGCACTGCGGCAATCATGCCGAGAATCAGGCCGTTCATCGGGCTGATGAAGCCCGCCGCCGGGGTGATGGCCACCAGGCCGACGACGATGGCGGTACCGGCGCCGACGGCGGTCGCCTTGCCGAGGCGGACCCAGTCGAGGATGGTCCACACCACGAGGGTGCCGGCGGGGGCCAGCATCGTGGTGACGAACGCGAGGCCGGCGATCGGGCTGGCCGCGAGGGCGCTGCCGGCATTGAAGCCGAACCAGCCGAACCAGAGCAGGCCGGCGCCCAGAAGCACCAGCGGCACACTGTGCGGCAGGAGCGACGACGACGGATAACCCTGGCGTTTGCCCAAAACGAGGGCCGCGACGAGAGCCGCCGACGCCGCGTTCACGTGCACCACCGTGCCGCCGGCGAAGTCCCAGGCACCCATATCGGCGAGGAACCCGCCGCCCCACACCCAGTGCGCGAGCGGCGCGTACACCACGATCGACCACAGCGTGATGAACACGACGTAGGCGCTGAACCGCATGCGCTCGACGATGGCGCCCGAAATCAGCGCCGCCGTGATGATGCAGAAGGTGGCCTGGAAGGCCATGTAGAGAGCGTGCGGAATGGTGAGCGGGACGATGGCGCCTTTCTCGCTCAGGTCAACGCCGCTCAGGAACAGGTACCGCAAGTCCCCGATGAAGTTCTCGGATGCCCCGCTGCCGGCCGAGAGCGCCAGGGAATAGCCGACGAGGGCCCACGCCACCCCGACGAACCCGAGCGAGATGAAGCTCATCATCATGGTGTTGAGCGCGTTTTTGGAGCGCACCAACCCGCCATAGAAAAACGCGAGGGCTGGCGTCATGAGCAGCACCAGCGCCGTCGATATCAACATCCAAGCTGTGTCGGCTTGATTCATTCTTCACCTCGATGGTGGCGACCGTCGCGGCCGCCTCAGCCTGGGCCATAAGGCAAGGAAAATGCCACGGTTCGGCTGGCCCGAAGTGAAAAATTGGCCCTGTTTCTGAGTGGTCCGCAGCGACGATCCAACTCTTTTGGTACTGAATCATTGCCTTCCTACAACAATGAAACACTGGAAGGACGTAGGACCTGTTGGGCTGAGATGCGGTGTATTGGCGAGTGCCGGTTCTAGACAAGGATGTCGATGGATCGAGTCCAGTTCGACAAATATGTCTAAATGAGGCTTCGCCTCATTTAGACCACAGCGTTTAATTGCCCGCGCTCCGCGCGGGCCGAGAGGCTCCGCCTCGTTTAGACGACCAGTATCTAATTGCCCGCGCTCCGCGCGGGCGGAGCCGAGGCGAGAACGGCGGCGAGAGCCGGGGTGATTGGCGGTCCCGGAGAGAAGACGTCTTCGTTGGCTTGCCATGGCGTCCGGCACGCCTGACCGCGCTCGTACAGCTGCAAATTCGCGGTCATCCGCCGGACATCGGGGTTGAGGCCGGCACGCGCGGTGGCATTGAGAACGCTGCGCTGCACCGCCACCGCCTCGGCGAAGTTCCCCGCCTCGGCGTATGCCATTGCGAGCGTCTCGCCCAGCTGGGTGGTCTTCTTGTCGCCCATCGCGGCCTCGAGCTGCTGCGCAATCGACAACGCCCGGCGGCCGTCGCGCGCGGCAGCGTCCGGCGCGGCGGCCAGCACCCGCGCCAGCGCGTGAAGCAGCTGCATGTCGTCCGGCAGCAGCCGGATGGCTTCCGCCAGCCAGTCACGCGCCTCCCGGTAGCGATTCAGCCGCACCAACGCCATGGCGTACCCGAACCGCGCCTCGGCCGCTCGCGGGTTCAGGCGAACGACCTCGGCGTACTGCGGCAGCGCCGCCTCGGGCCGGCCCGCGCGACTCAGCCCGTCCCCCAGGGCCTGGCGGGCTTCCAGATAGTTGGGGTTGAACTTCACGGCGGCCTGCAAGTGCGCCACCGCCTCACGTCCGCGCCCCGCTGACGCCAGCAGCACACCGATGCTGTAGTGGGCTTTGGCCGCGGTTTCGTCCGGACCGTCCTGCGGTGCCAGCTTCACCACCTCGTTGAACTGCTCGAAGGCGCCACGGACGTCGCCCTGGAGCACCAGCGCCGTGGCCAGCTTGTGGCGGAGCGAGCGCCCCAGCATGGTGTCGCCGGGAGCAAGCGGTATGCCTTTTCGGAAGAAATCCTCCGCCTTCTTGTAGTCGTGCGCTTCCAGGGCGCGGACGCCGCGCAGCTCGAACGACAGCCCGCTCTCCATCAGGAGATCGAGCTCCTGCCGCACCGGGTCGGGGACCAGCACATCGGTGTTCTTCCACTCCTTGAGGTGCGCCTCGGCCTTGGCGGTGTCTCCCAGTCCGCGATACGCCATCGCCAGCGGCGAGTGGACGCTCGCCGCCGTCGGATGGACGCGCAGTGCCTCTTCGAGCACGCTCGCGGCGCGCGCGTAGTCCTTCTGCGCCAGCGCCGCCTGCCCGAGGCCGACGATGCCGGCCACGACGTCGGGCCGCAGCGACTGCGCCCGTTCGAAGAGCGGCTGCGCTTTGGCGGGCTCGCCGCGATCGAGATAGAGACGCCCCAGCCAGATGAGGGTCGGCACGTCGTCGGGTTTGAGCTGGAGGGCGCGCGTGAAGTCGGCCAGCGCCTTATCCGGCTCGCCCCGGCTCTTGTGGAGGTGGGCCAGCAGGTAGGGCCAGCGGGCGTCGGCGGGCGCCAGGTCCTCGGCGTTCTGATAGGCCGGCTCGGCCGCCTCGTAGTACTCACCGGCGTGCAGCAGCATTGCGAGCCTGCCGTACGCCTGCCCTTTCTCCGCGGCGGTAACGTCGGTCTTCGTCCGCATCGCCTGCAGGGCGTCGAACAGCTCTTTTCCCTGCTTCCGGACCGACGGCTCGACGCGGGACAGATCGGGAAGCGCGACGGGACGTTCCACCGGCCCCCGCGACGGCTTCGCGCACGCCGCCGCCACGGCGAGCGCCGCGCTCAGGACCGCGACCGCCGCGGGGTGGCCATATCTCACTTCGCGTGGCCTTCCATCAGGGTGGTGTAGCGACCGGTCGGCACCGCGGTCCATTCCTCGGTCTTCCCGTCGGGCCACAGGACGCGCACGCCGACCGAGGCGGGTGCCGACGGGCCGAGGCCGACCAGCACGCGGGGATCGTTGGCCGAGGCATAGCTGCCGTCGGCGCGCGCGCGCCGCCACAGCGGTGTCGCATTCGGCCGCAGAATCGCCACGCGAGCGCCAAGCGCGTCGCGTTTGCCCCCTGCTGCGACCACTCGCAGCCCGATCCACTTGTTGATGTTGCCGACGTTGTTGATCAGCACGCGGGTGGGGCCGGCGGCGACGCCCACCACCACGTCCACGTCGCCGTCGTTGTCCAGGTCACCGAAGGCGCCGCCGCGGCTCACTTCTTCGAGCTGGAACACGGCGCCCGCGCGGGCCGAGATGTCCTCGAACCGCCCGTTGCCCAGATTCCGATAGAGCTGGTTCTTCATCTTGAGCGGGAACGGATCCTTGGCGCGCGCCTGCGCCTCGATGATCGAGACGCTCCCGTTGAGCGTCAGCAGGTCGAGCCAGGAGTCGTTGTCGTAGTCCCACCAGGCGGTACCGAAGCCGGTCTTGGCCAGGCTGAGCGGCCCCAGCCCGGAGGCGGCCTTGGCGTCCTCGAAGGCGCCCTTGCCGTCGTTGACGTAGAGGACGTTCATCTGCGCCAGCCAGTTGGTGATGAACAGATCTTCGTCGCCGTCGTTGTCGTAGTCGCCGGCGTCGATTCCCATGCTGGCTTCGGCGTTGCCGGCGCCGTTGACGGCAGCGCCGGCCAGAAACGCGTTGTCTTTGAAGGTCCCGTTCTTCTGATTGATCCAGAGCTGGTTGGCCACACCGTCGTTGCCGACGTAGAGGTCGAGCCAGCCGTCGCCATCGAAATCTGCGGTGGAGACGCCCAGCGCGGGACCATATGCCCCGCCCAGGAGCGCCTTGCGGGTCACGTCCTCGAACGTGCCGTTGCCGCGGTTGTGATACAGGTGGCTCGGCTGCGCGCGATAGCTGTTGGGCGGACAGTAGTCATGTTGCCCGGTGACCGCCAGGCAGTCGATATCCGCCTCGGTGCTGTAGAGCAGATAGTTGCCCACGAAGAGGTCGAGGAAGCCGTCGCGGTCGTAGTCGAGGAAGGCGGCCGACACGCCCCAGCCGTCGCGATCGCCCGCCCCCGATTTCGCCGTGACGTCGGTGAACGTACCGTTGCCGTTGTTGTGCAGCAGCACGGCGCCCTTGAGCCCGGTGCGATACAGGTCGACGAAGCCGTCGTTGTCGTAGTCGCCGGCCGCGACGCCCATGCCGTAGGTCTCGACGTCGATGCCGCTGGCGTCGGTGACGTCGGTGAAGTGCAGCCGGCCGCTCTCGGTCAGATCGTTGCGATACAGGCGGTCCTTGAGCGGGCCCTTGGGGGGAAAGATGGCGTCCTTCAGCGTCTTGCCCTTGCCCAGCATCTGGCTCTGCACCAGATAGACGTCGAGGTCGCCGTCGTTGTCGTAGTCGAACACCCCCACACCGGGCGCCATGATTTCCGGGTAGTAGCGCTCGCCCGACATGCCGTTGAAATGCGTGAAGTCGATGCCGAGCTCGTGGCCGCGCTCGACGATCCAGTCGCTCTGGGGGGTGGCCGGCGCGTTCGAGGCCGCAGGCGCGGAGGAACTGCCACCGCACGCGGCGAACAGGGCCACGGCGCCGACAATCAGAAGGGCTCGTCTCACTCGGATTGGATCGTACACGACGAGGGCCGGGTTTCCCCGGCCCTCGCTGGTCGGGCAGGCCTTGAGACCTGCCCCTACAAAAACACCTCGGGTCTAGAAATCAACCGTGGCGTTGAAACGGACGAACCGCGGATAGAGGATCGACGTCGGCCGCAGCCACGTGCCGCCGTCGGCGCCCCACGCCTGGCCGTACGTCAACCCCGGGTTGGCGTTGAACAGGTTGTAGAGGTCAAGGCCAACGAGCGTGCGGGTGCGCCCGAAGCGCAGGACCTTGGCAAAGCGCATGTCGACTTGGTTGACGCGTTCGCCATACAGCTGACCGGGCAGCAGCATGTTTACCGCCGTGCTCGTCGCATTGAGCGAGAGCGGACGGCCCAGCGACGCCTGCGCGGTGGCATTCGACACGTTGTAGTTGGCCGCCACCGATGTCCCGTTGGTTGCCGTATCGTTGCCGCCGACGCCCAGCGTGCCGGGCTTGAACTGGAAGCTGGCGCTGATCGCCACGTCGACCTTCGGGATGGTGTAGGAGGTGAGGCCGCGGAACTGCGTGAGCCACGGCTCGACCACGCGGCAGCTGTCCGGGCGCTGCCAAGTGCCGAGCACCAGCAGAATCTCCGGCACCTTGGCCGTGACTTCGCAGTTGTCGCGCACGCCGCGGCCGGTGCTGGTGCCGCCCTGGAAGACCAGCCCGTTCCGAATGCGCGCGTTCACGTTGATGTCCACACCGTGCCAGTACTGAATCGTCTTGCCGTAGTCATCGGCAAACGTCACGTAGCTGTTGTTGGTGGCGGCGATGGTGGGATCCGGGTTGTAGGCGGTGATCGTTTGGCCGGCAACCGGCAGCGACTCACCCACGCCGGTCGGCGCCGTGAACGAGAACAGGTCGTAGTCCGAGGCCACGGTGGAGCGGTTGTCCGTCACCGTGAAGCCGTTGAACCAGCGGCGGTTGTAGCCGATTTCAGCCGACACGCGCGGCAGGATCTCGTGCTGCACCGACGCGCCGAACTGCCAGTCGGACGGACGCACGCCCCAGCCGTGCAGGATGTCGGGATTGATCGCCTGAGGCGGCAGCGGGACGCCGAAGGTGTTGTTGTCCCACGGCCCGCATTCGCCGTTGCCGGCCGGGTTGAGCAGATCGCACTGCGGGATGAAGTCGCCGTTGATGCCGAGGCCGGTGGTGTCGCTCCACGCCCGGTTTACCGTGCGGGTGAAGCGCGTGGCCCCCGCCGGGTTCATCAGCGTGTAGCGGTTCTGGTTGTTGGCACTCTCGAGATACTTGCCGACATTGACCTTGAGCGACGTCTTGCCGTTGCCGAACAGATCGTAGGCCACGCCGGCGCGCGGCGTGATGTCGTTGAAGCCGGTGACACCCTCGGTGCGTGGGAACGAGATGCCACCGTTCGGGTGGAAGAGGTCGGCATGATCGACGCCCTGGTCGTCCGGCGACCAGCTCCAGGCACGGTCGTAGCGGACGGCGCCCTGCAGCGTCATGCGCCCCATCGTCCACTGGTCCTGCGCAAACAGGGATGCCGACTCGCTGCGGTCCTTGCTCGTGAAGTCGCCGTAGTTCATCGTCAGCCGGTTCGGGACCCCACCGGCAAAGCGGTAGTTGACGCGGGTCTTGTTGTAGTGATTGATGCCGTCGGTCCGGTTGTAGATGCCCTGGTACCCGAACTTCATGCTGTGCGCACCCGTCACGTAAGACATTGCCGCTTTCCACGGCGTCGGGTTCTGCATGTTGTTGAAGTTCCAGTCGAGCGCGCGATAGGTCAGGTTGGCCGGCATGCCGTTCAGCGCGTTCTGCTCGAGCACCTGATTGATACCGGTGATGGCGCCGGGCGGCTCCATCCAGCCCCACTTGCTCATATAGCTCGAGATGCCGGCTTCGAACAGCAGCTTGCTGGTGAGCGTGGAGGTGTAACTGGCCTGGATGACGCTCTGGTACGTGTTGGCGTACCCGAACGCGCCGCCCTGCGTACCCTGGGCGCCGCTGGCCGCCTCGGGAGCGACGTTGGTGGTGGTGCCGCTGGCAATCCAGTCGCTGCCGCGGGTGCGGCAGCTGCCGTCCTGCTTTTCGGTGGTCAGCGTGGAGCCGTTGCACTGCTTCTGGTAGTCGTAATAGAAGCCGACCTTGTTCTTGGGCGTGACCTGCGAGGTGAGGCGGATGGCCGAGATCGTCGTCGACACCGCGCTTCGGGCCGGCACATTGCGGTCGGGCACGTAACTCCAGCTATTGGGGTTGCCCGCGTTCACGTTCGCGAACATCCCAAGGATGGCGTCGTGCGAACCGATATCGCGGTAGTTGCCGAAGAACCACAGCTTGTCGCGCTTGATCGGGCCGCCGACGGAGCCGCTGTAATCCCAGTTCTTGTACAGAGCCGGCGGATCGGGCAGGCCGAAGCCCCTGAGCCGGTCGTCGATGTTGCTGCCCTGCGACCACTTGCCCGCGGTGCTGAAGAAGGCGTTGCCGGAGAACGTGTTGCCGCCGGTCTTGGGGACGAAGTTGACCGTCGCGCCGCCCATTTCGGTCTCGCCGAGACCGCCCGACAGGCCGACCTGCATTTCCTGCGCGTTCGCCGTGTCGACGATGTAGCCCGACACGCCGCCGCCGTTGAACGCCGAGCCGACGCTCAGGCCGTCCACCGACACGCGGCCTTCGTTGCCGCGGCCGCCGTGGCTGTAGAAGATGCGCATCGCCGGCATCAGGTCGATCTGGTTGCTGCCGCCGGTCACGGAGGGCACCAGGAACACGAGCGCGTTGTAGCCGCGCGTGGCAGGCAGCGCCTTCAGGGTGTCGTCGTCGACAATCTGCTGGCGGCGCGTGCTCTGCACGTCCACGATCGGGCTCTCGCCGGTGACGGTAATCGTCTCCTGCACGCCGCCGACGCGCATTTCACCGTTCACCGTGATGACGCCCTCACCGGCAACTTCGAGCATCTCGCGCCTGACGGTGGAGAAGCCGGGCAGCGTCATGGTGACGGTATAAGTGCCGGGAGGCAGTGAGGTGATGCGGTACTGGCCGGTGCCGTCCGAGGTTCCGCTGCGGACTTTTTCGATCAAAACGGGGCTTGCGGCTTCGACAGTGACGCCGGGCAATACGGCTCCGGACGCATCACGCACAACGCCTGCGATGGTGGCCTGGGCAGACGCCGTCGAGGGGATCAGCAGGGCAATCGCCACGGCGGCGACGGCCAGGACCCACTTCCTTAAGTGCATACCTTCTCCTCTGTTGGCTGCCGCAACCCGGCGGCAGCGCGTCTAAGTAGACGCCCGCTACTCCTGATGAGTCAACGAAAAATAACCCAAACGTATTAGATCGAACGGGCGGCGGCGCTGGAAAGAGCAAGAATCGAGCCCGCCTTGCGGATAGCGAACTCCTGAGAAAATGCCTGTTTACTGCGGGTTGACGGGAGCCAGCATTCAAAACGTTGGACCGTCCACTTACGTGAGTTTGGATTCCCGTACACTGAGCGTCTTCGCATGAAGCGGTCTCGAGCCGGTGCCTGCCTTGCCGCGTGGTGGCTTCTCGCGGCCGCGGCACCCGGCCTCGCCCAGAACGTCGACTCCAAGGCCGTTTTCACCGACGCGCTCGCCCGCTTCAGCCTGGCGCTCGACGGCGCCTTCGGCGACGAGGGCCAGGCGGCGGCCGCCAGCCTGGCCGCCATGGACCGCGCCCGGCAGCAGTGGGACTCGGTGATCCGCGCCTACGAGGCCGGCCTGGCAGCCGACGTCCGAAGCGCCCCGCCCGAGCTGGCGGCACGGATGCACCTGGCGCTGGCGGGTGTCTACGTCGATCGCGGCCGCTGGTCCGACGCCAGGCGCGAGCTCGACGACGCCATCCGCCTGGACCCGCGCCGCGCGGAGGCACTGACGATTCGCGGGCTGATCGAATCGCAACTGCTGGCGCAGCCTCGGGAGGCGCTCGACGATCTGGCGCGGGCCGCGGCGCTCACGCCCGCCGATCCCGTTCGAGCCTACCTGCAGGCGCGCCAGCTGCTCGACGCCGGCGGCGCGGAGGACGTCGTCACCAGCGCGCTCCAGCGCTTCGTCGCGGTGCAGGCGGCGGCCGGTCCGGCAGCCGACCGGACACCGTTCGTGCGGCTCGGCCTGGTGCAGGAGGTCCCGGACATCGAGCCGTTCTTCCCGCTTGCCGCGTACCGCGCCGGCTTTCAGGCGCTCCTCGCCGGACGATACGAGGACGCGCTCGGCCGGCTGCGC
>Ga0070670_100005054_pt1 | contig 11101 bp, 10 predicted proteins | sample KBSS63metaG_FD_64665 | JGI IMG/M metagenome (GOLD analysis project Ga0070670, IMG submission 64665) | Switchgrass rhizosphere microbial communities from Kellogg Biological Station, Michigan, USA - KBS S6-3 metaG | ecosystem: Host-associated > Plants > Roots > Rhizosphere > Soil ... | reverse complement strand
AACCCGTCCAGATCCAGCAGCAGGAGCGATATCGTCCCGCGGCGGCGCGACGCTCGTTTCGCAACGTGGGCCAGCTTGTCGCGGACGTAGTACCGGTTCGGAAGAGTGGTCAACCAGTCGAGACGCGCGAGATAGTTGAGCTTGACCTCCGCGCGCTTTCGCTCGATGGCATAGCGGATCGCGCGCAAGATGATGCGGCCATCGCCCTCCCACTTCACGAGATAGTCCTGCACACCGCGGTTCAAGATTTCGACCGCGAAGTCCTCGTCGCCTTGGCCGCTCAGCACGACGATCGGGATCAGGTCATCGGCTTCCCGGACGCGCTCGACGCACTCGACGCCGCGGCCGTCGGGCAGATTGAGATCGAGCAACACTACGTCGAACCGCTCTTTCTCGAGCGCAGTCACGGCATCGCTGATCAGGCCGGCGCGCGTTAGCGTTGCCGAGCGATTGTAGTGAGCGAGGCACGCGCGCAAGAATTCGGCGTCGTCAGAATTATCTTCGACCAGCAATATCTTCATGCCGTGGGCGCCCCGAGCCTCGGTGAAACAGGAAAAAGCTAGCAGGAGCGGCGCCGGGGCTTGAGTGCGCGGATCACAGTTAGGGGTGACCGCGGCCAAACGCGCTTGGATTGCAGGCGGTTCCGAGGTCCGCGCTCCCTCGGGGTATCCCCGAGTCGAGCGGTGAAGAGCAACGCGCGGCGCGCACCGCGCGTTGCTGCAACCGATGAACCACGATCAGTGCTTGACGATCACGGTCTCGAGATACTCGCCGGGCACCACGAGGGACCGGGGCCCGCCGATGTTCAGCCGATTCAGGAGCTCGGTGATGTCCGCTTCGAGCTGCTGCTGCCCCGCGGGCGGCAGCGCCGCGAACGCCTTGAGCGTAGGTCCGTAGAAGTCGCGGAAGATCTGGATCCAATGCGCCGCCGATTCGTAACGGAAGTTGAAAATCCTGCGGTCGCAGCGGATGTCGGCCGCCTCGGGGCCGAACAGCTGCACGATGTGGGGTTCGGTGCCCCAGAGCGCGGGCGATGCGAGCCCCGCCGGCGGCGGTAGGTGCTTGCCGATGATCTTGAAGAGCTGGCCGATGAATCCTTCGGGCGTCCAGTTCGCCAGGCCGATGCGTCCGCCGCTGCGCACGACGCGTAGCGCTTCGGATGCCGACTTGCGATGGTCGGGCGTAAACATGATGCCGAACGTCGAGAGCGCCACGTCGAACGTGCCATCCGCGTAAGGCAGCGCTTCGGCATCGGCTACCTGGAACCTCACGTCGAGGCCTTCGGCGCGAGCGCGCGCGGCGCCTTTGTCCAGCAGCTCGGGGACGTAGTCGGTGGAGGTTACGTGAGCGAATCGGTGCGCCGCGGCCAGGGTCGCATTGCCGTTGCCGGCCGCGATGTCGAGCACGCGCTCGCCGGCGCACACGTCGACTGCTTCGACCAACGTTTCGCCGACGATTTGCAAGGTGGTGCCGATCACCGCGAAGTCGCCGCTGGCCCATGTGGCTTGTTGCTTCGTCTTGATGACCGCGAGATTCGGTGCCGTGTCGGCCTTGACGGCCTCTCTGATGGCGGACATGTAAGTCTCCTCAAAAGTAGTGTGGTTGGGACAGCCCGCATTGTTCGCTCGCGGCCGTCGACGGGCCTTGCCCGCGGCTCCGAGCGCTTTGCTCACTCATCCGCGGTTGTGTTTTCGGGCCACAGGCCCGACCTCGCCTCTGCCACAATGCGTGCCTCGACAAGGCACGGCGGGCCCATGAGCCAGGACACTCTTTCCGACGTTCTACGCAGCGTGCGATTGCGGACCGCGGTGTTCTACTTCGTCTCGTGCGAAGGCGATTGGGTCGCCGAGGCGCCGGCCTCGAAACAAATAGCGGACGCGGTGATGCCGGATGCGGAGCACGTGATCGAGTATCACGTCGTGACCGCCGGCGAGTGTTGGGCCGCCATCACCGGCGAGCAGCCCCGCAAGTTGAAGCGCGGCGACATCATCCTGCTGCCGCAAGGCGACGCGCACGTCGTGTCCAGCTCGCCGGGCATGCGAGCGAACCCCGGCGTCGACAAGTACTTCGAAATGCAGCGCAATCACCGACCATTCCGCGTCCACTATTCGCACGGCGCGGAGCCGGTCTCGGTCGACCGTGACGGCGCGAGCTCGTCCACATTCGGCACGCCCCCGGACACGACGACGCTCGTGTGCGGTTTCATCGGGATCGACGCGCGCCCGTTCAATCCGCTGCTCGCGACGTTGCCGCGGCTATTGCATCTGCCGGGCGCCGGCGGCCGCAGCGAGCAAATGGCACAGCTCGCTGCCGAGGAATCCGCGCACAGACGTCCCGGCGCCGAGGCGTTGCTCGAGAGGCTGAGCGAAATGATGTTCGTCGACGCGATCCGTCGGCACGTCGAGCAGCTGCCCGAGGAATCGACCGGATGGCTCGCAGGCCTGCGGGACCGCTACGTAGGGCGCGCGCTTGCGTTGCTGCACGACCGGCCGGCCGCCGACTGGACCGTCGAGGAACTCGGCAAGCAAGTCGGCCTGTCTCGCTCGGCGTTCCACGACCGATTCGTCGAGCTGATCGGACAGCCGCCGATGCAGTACCTCACGCAATGGCGAATGCAGGCGGCGTCGCGGTTGCTGCGCGACACTCGCGCGAGCGTGGCGGCGGTTGCGCTCGACGTCGGCTACGACTCCGAGGCTGCGTTCGCGCGCGCGTTCAAGCGCGCGGCCGGCATGCCGCCCGCCGCGTGGCGTCGGCAACACAGCGATCGCGCGGCAACGACAGCGCGGCTGGAATCGCTCTAAAGAACTTAGTAGCTTGCATCAGTGCTGAGCGACACGACTTCAGTGATAGGAACTCCGCTTCCGCGCGACAGCAATTGCGCGATCTGCTTCTTGCGTTCAGGTGCAGCATCGGAGGGCTCGTAATCCGTAGACCAAGTTTGGCCGTCGCGGAAGCGAACAAGGTACTCACGCCGATAGGTGTACCTGGTGCCCTTGCCGCTGCGAGACGCCACCCATGCCTTTCTGATTTCCACGATTTCCGAATAGGCATGTTCCTCCTCCGTCAGTGACCAGAGACGATTGATCACGATGTCGTGGTCTGTGAATCGAACGTTCCAGCCGAGCATCAGAACGACCACTCCGACGCACAGCGCGCTATACCCCGCCAACAGCACGTGCCATCCCCGTCGCGCTACGCCGAGGCGGAGCTCGCGGTATCGGACATACTCTTCGTATCGGGGCCCAAAACGCAGGCGTACGAGCAGATAGGCCGGAGCGAAGCCCGCGACGATGGCGATGAAGATAGCCGGAATGCCGCACGTTGCACCGGCAGGAACCAGCACGATCTCCGCAGGAGGCAACAACTTGGCAGCAGCCGCACAAGCGGCGCCGATCAAACGATACACGCCGTAGCTAACGATAGGCACGCAGACCAGCCACGCTATCGTCAGCGCTCCATCACACGCCTTGTATGAGGTCTCCATGTCATCGACGCTTGGATCGTCTTCTGCCCGCGGACGAGCCGGGAACGCCCACCGGACCGCGCCCACGACTAGCGGAATTCCAATTGTCGCCGCGGCCGCAGCACCTGCAACGAGGGGGTTCATCCGATCCTCCCGCCTTTGCGCCGACCCAATAGATGCCGCCACCCTCCGATTTGCCCTGCGTGTAGTCGTTGATTTCGATCACAGTTGTGCGGTGGCGACCGCGCGTTGGGGCTCGTCAGAACTTCACGAGCTGCCAGGTGACCATGACGCTGTCGAAGTCCGTGCCGCGGCGCGTCGTCGCGCCTTCGCTGTAAGTGACTTTCAGCGACTGACGCGCGCCGAGCGGCAGAGACACGGTAAGACCCGGACGCGTGTTCGCTTGATGGTCGGGGCTCGCGACGCCGTCGATGTGCGTCTTGCCGCCCGAGAACCGCGAGGCGTCGAGAGCGAGCCACACTCGATGCGGCCACGCGTAACCTACATGTCCCTGTAGGCTCACGAGCGGGTCTTGTCGCCTGTGCGCGGGTCTCCGCGTTTTCTCCGTAGAACCAGCGCTGGGTGTTCTCGGCGCTCCAGGCCGCGCACGGCGTCGAGGCGATCATCGGCTCGGTGCGCGCTTTGCAGTGAGCCCTGCGGCGCGTTCGCGGCACGCCGTTTCGACTCATGTCTCGCAGGCTGAGCTATAGTGACTTTCGATCACTTCTGTCGGGACGGCGATGCGAACACCGTTGCTTGCCACGCTGTTGGCGGCTGCGACGCTGAGCGGCTGCGTGCAACCGGCGCCACAGTCGGACTCGCAGAAACCGGCGCCGCAACCGTCTGCTCGGCAGGCACCGACGAAAGCGTCAGGCGAAGCTCCGAATAGCGAAGCACCACCGCCCGCGGCCGCGCCCACTGCGCCTCCCGCAACGACGTCGAATCGCGGCGCGGCCGACGCCGGCAAAGCTCCGCCGGCCGCTGCACCCGCGGCACCGAAGGGCAGCGCGTCGGCCGAAAAGCCCAAGACAGTGCCGACGCCGCCCGATCCCGCGAGAGGGACCGCTGCCTCGCCCCCGCCGGCGACAGCCTCGACGCCCGCGCAACCATCACCGCCGGTCGCGCCTGCGACGCCGGCGCAACCGCCTGCCGCCCCGACGTTGGATCTCGCCGGTCTCACTGAGCGCTTGCGCGACACCGACGCCATCGGCATCTTCACCAAGCTCTCTCTCAAGAATCAGGTCGACGATCTTCTCGATCAGTTTCGCGGCTTCTACAACGGGCAGGTCAAGGTTCCGTTGCCGGAGCTTCGACAAAAGTACGAGGTGTTGCTGCTCAAGGTAGTGTCGCTCTTGCAGGATGCGGACCCGACGCTGGCAAACGCGGTCACTTCGTCACGGGAAGCGATCTGGAACATCCTGTCCGACCCACGAGAGTTCTCGAAAATCTGATTTGCTGTGCTGGAGAGACGTATGACGAAACACGCGCTAGCGGTTCTGACTGCCACGCTCGCTTTCATCGGCGGCATGCCAGCTCTTGGCGCTGACGATCCCATCGGCAAGGATTTGAAGGCGACGATCGTTCTACACGGATACCCGTGTAACGAGATTGCGGACGCGAAGCGCAACGCCGACAGCGACTACACGGCTACCTGCAAAGACGGCAATCGCTACCGCATCTTCGTGAACGCGCAGGGACGCGTGGTCGTCCAGAAGCTCTGATCAGAGCTTTCGGCGGTTTTGCATCGAGCCTCTAGGCGACACGTAGCCGCGCCAAAGAAGCGATCGCGTTTCCACCGCTCACGTCCGGGACGATGTTCAACTCGAGTGAGGTCACGGCGGGCAGGTCTACGAGGTGGTCTTCCTTCTCGAACATCGCGCCCTGCGGGCTGAAGTTCCATTGCTGCCGTACGATCTCCCGATACGACTGCCCGCCGTCCGCTGACCAACGCAAAACGTATTCCTGTGTACGCGGAACCGCGGGCTCGACGTAGCTGAGAGAGATGCGCCTTAGTCGTTGCGGGTGGGCGAAGAGCAGCCGGATGGTTTGCTTTCCGGGTGTCGCGGCGCGCCACCCCGAGCCGCGCCCGGAAACCAGCGCCGCCTCGATCGGATGAGCGTTGTCCTCCGACGTGATTTCCACCTCGGCGAGACTCTCGAGATCGAGCCAATCGTCTTTGGAGGATGCGGCTTGCTGCTCGACCAGCGGCTCGATTATTCGCTTTCGCATGCCCCGTCCTCCTGACTGCCGCTGCACATTCGTCCAGCTCGAGTTAGCCAGTTGTCCCTCTGGATCATCGGCTTAGCCGTATTTCCTCATGTCGAATCGCGCCCGACGGTCAACTCTGTCGGCGGCGCGCGCTTGAACCACTTGCTTGGATAGAGGCCGAGCGGCACCAGCAGCAGCTTCAGATAGTTCGGCTCGTCGGCAAAGCCGTCCGGGTGGCCGATGCGTTCAGGCTGCAGCGTCTCGCCGTCTTTCTTCGGCAGATAGAAGGTGCCGAACAAGATGTCCCAAAACGAGAACTCCACGCCGTAGTTGCAAGAGAATCCGTATCCCTCCGGGACTTTCGCGGTGTGATGCCACCGGTGCACCTCGGGCGTCACGAGCACGTAGCTCAGGAGGCCGGCTTTGAGATCCGCGCCGCAGTGCGAGAACGTCCCGCTGATGTTCGACAGAGGGACGGCGACCAAAAGCACGAGCGAATCGAACCCGACGATACCGAGCACGAGGTAGACCACGACGTTGCGCAGTGCGAAATCGATCGGGTGCGAGACATAGGTATTCGTCGCCTGCAGGTCCTGCACCTGATGGTGGTAGGAGTGCAGCTTCCAGAGGAAGCCGTTCGCGTGCTGAAACCGGTGGATCCAGTAGCGCACGAAGCTAACCAATAACAGAACGAGCAGGAACTGGAGCCACAACGGGCCGAGCACCTCCGGCGACGGAAAAATGAGCCCGCGACCCAAGTAGTGCCCCGGCAAGTAGTTCAGCACGGGCAACAGAACGAGACCCGTTAGAAAACCGGTTGCGTAGAGATTGACGAGCGTGGAGACGACATTCCTCGGCAACACCGGGCGCTGCGATACGGCGCGGCTATAACGGAACACCCGCTCGAGCACGATCATCACGAGGATGATCGTCAACGTATCCCATTTCGCGAGCCAGTGCTCGATGGGTTGCCCCTTCGAGAGTATCCGCATCGCGGCGAGCGCCGCGAGGACCGTCGGAAGGATCCAAAGACTGCGATCGGGGGCCGCGGGCTTGCTGATCACTGACGCGCTCCAACGTTCCAACACAATCGGGGCGTAGACCTGTCGCGACGCCGCCGATGCTAGCACGCAAGCCCGTCCCACCCAACGTCCGCGGCCCGGCGACCGTCGGAAAAGCGAGACGTTGCGCGCGCCGTGAACGTACGAGTCGCTCTCTCCTATTGGCCGAGCTCGATCGACATAACGTTGCCCTCCGCGGACATCTTGTGGAGCAGCGCGCTGCTGCCCACGACGGCGGCGCCGCGGCGATGTGGATTCGCGCGCGTCGAAAACCGTACGGCTTCGCCGTTCAGGTCGACCGAGGTGACGCCACAGCCGGTTCCGCGAGCTCGGTAGCGCACCTCGACTGCGCGGCCGAGGAGCTCCGTCTGCACGCGCAACCCGTCGAGCTCCGGCGGAATCACTGGATCGATGCTCACCGCGTCCGCTTCGCTCGAGAGCCCGAGGAAATGCCGCATGATCAGCCCGAGCGCGATACCGGCACCGCTCGAGTAGACGCGCCAGCCGCCGTCGAGCGCGATCGCGCCGCGCGCGACGCGCTCGTACTCGGCGCTCGCCTGATATCGGTCCGCGAACGCGGCATCCGAGCTCGAGTAGTAGCAGTTCGCCTGCCGCAACGTTGCGCTCGGCACGATCGAGCGAATGTCGATGGGCACCGCCTGGCACAACGCGTGAAAGAAGCGCCGCGCATCGCCTACGTGCGCGAGCGCCTGGGCGTAGCGCAGATGAGCATGCATGTACATGAGCCCGATTTCGCGGCCGAAGAACGTCGCAGTCTCCGCGCGTTGGAACAGTCGCTGGCTGCCGCCGTAGTACGGCAGCGGGCGATCGAACAGACGCACTCCGTCGGGTCCGCTCAGATGTGATTCGATCAGACGCAGGTGCTCGCCCACCTGCTGCGGCGTGAGCATGTCCTCGAGTATTGCGTGAATCATCGCGAGGGAGCTGTAGCGCACGCCGGTAGTGGCGTCGCTCGGATGAAGCAGATGGCGTACGCTGCCGCCCTCGTCGAACAGCGCGTAGCCCGTGAGCACGCCATCTCGAACGAGCAGCCGCTGGAAGTCCTGCTTCACCTCTTCGCGCCACGTGTCGAGAGAAGCGGCTTCCTCCGGCCGGCGGACGTCGCGCAGGGCCCGCGCCAAGCCGGTCAACGCCTGCGCGTGGAGTGTCACCGTCCAGGCGCTGCAAAGACGGTCGCGCAGCGCGGGGTCTGCGGGCTGGAGCGAGTCGTTCCAGTCGCCATGGCCGTAAGCGGCCAACGACGTGCCGGGAATGACGCGCTTCTTCATCAAACCAAGCGCGCGTTCGGCGTGCTGCCAGACGGTGGCTAATTCGCCCGCGTCGGGTCCGCGTGCGTCGAAGAACGGCACCCGCTCGTCGAGCACGCTGCCGTCGCCGGAAGCCGTAAGGTATTGCGCGAGGACCACGAGCGGCCAGAAGACGATGTCCCCATGCGAATCGCCTGGCCGGATGTCACGCTCGCGCTCGAAAAACATGAACCATTGCGGCCAATCGCCGTCGGGATTCTGCTGGCCCATCACCCGGAGCAGCAGGTCGCGTATCGGCGGCAGGCGACCGAGCGCGAGAAGTAGCTCGACCGGCCCCTGACAAACGTCGCGCGTGCCCCAGCCGCCGCCGGAGTATTGCTCGAGGCCTCGCGGCGACAGGTAATGCACGAGCGCGTCGTGCGCGAACCACGGCACGATGTCTGCGATGCGGGAAAGTGGCTTCGCGAGCGCGCTCGTATCCGGTACCGTCGCCGACAATCGCGGAACGATGCGCTCATCTCGCTTCACGCGAATCGGCGCGGGCCCGCTTTCCGATAACAGATGACCCTGGATGCCGAGGCCCACCACGCGCCGCGGCGAGGTGACGACACATATATACGGCTGCTGACGCGAGCGCCCGTCGACGAAAAGCAGCTCGTCTCCGCCGACCTGCTCGAACTGCGTTCCCGGAGCGGGAGCGATGCCGAAGCTGCCGTTCGGGAAGCGCCGTCCCACGTCCGAATCGGCGACGGCGGTAACGACGACGCCAGACCCTTCTCGTCGCCAGCGCGCGGGACCCGGCGCGCTTCCGTCGTCGCCGTTCAGAGCCACGTGATGCGCAATCAGGCAGCGCGCGGTTGGCCCCGCGGTGAAGTCCACTGACAGCCCGAGCTCGTGCGGCTCGCTCGACGCCTCGGCCCGCACGCAGATCTCTCCGGCCGCGTGTCTGTAGATCCAGCGACACTCGTCCAGGGACATTTGAAACGCCGAGGGCGTATCGAGCAGATGCCACTGCTCGTCGACCTCGACGAACACTCGTTGCCCGTGCGAGCGGAACAGACCCAAATAGCTGTGCACCGTCGACAGGAAGCGGTTGATGCTCACGTGGCCCTGGGTAACCATCGAGTGAAACACGCCGCCCATCCACGCGGTCGACGTCAGCGCGGTTTCGTCGGGCGTCAGATGGCGGCCCGTGCGGAGCAGGTGTCCATGCGGCCGCAGCACGCGCAGCTCTTTCGCGCGCAGAACGACGTGAGTGTCTGCGCCGTGGAAGAACGACAACAGCGTGCCGCGCTCGTCACGCTCTTCGTGACGCCAAGGCGCCGGGAACGTCGCGCGCAGCTCGTCCTCGCCAAGGTCGTGCGCGGCCAGTAGCGGTGCGGCGCTGAAGAGCGACGTGCCTTCGTCTCTCCGCCTCGGCTGCCATGGGCCGAAGGCCGGTTTGGCTTCCGGCAGCTCGAGGAAACGTTCCACCCGTTCGAGATCGGCAGCGGACGTCGCCTCGGGATGATCGGGGACGAAGCCCCCGAAGAACCCGGCCGACGCGGCTGCGTTCGGCTCGAGACGGATCGCGGCGTCGCGAACGACGACCATCGAGTGCTCATGCTGCAGACGACGGCTGGCCAACTCCGCGGCGAGCTGTCGCTCGATCGTGCCTTCGCGATTCGCGAGCCCGTGAAACTGCAACGCGTCCGTCGCAAACGACGCGCCATTGCGCAACGAGCCGATGATGCTCCACGGATGACGGTCGCCTGCCAGCTGATTCTGCCGCGATGCCACCACGACACCTCGCTTCGGGTGCGACAACGGCGTGTGATCGACGTATTGGCTCACGTAGAACTCGTTCATGCGGACGGCGCCGTACGGAGCGAGCGCTAGATCTTGCGCATAGGTGATGTCGAGCACCTGAGCGCTCGCGCTCCGATTCGCCAGCTGCACGTGCCAGAACCAAGCCGTCGCGCTCTTCGACAGCACGAGCTCGACGGAGTATTCGACACCGAGCCACGAGCCCGTGCCGGTGAAGCGGCCGCTCTTCGGATCCGTCTCGAACCACGTAGGAGCATTCGGGCCGAGAAGCGGTATGCATCGAGCGTCGTCCCCGACCATGCGCAGGTACAGGTTGGCGGGTCCGCCTTCAAGCTCGTTGCCGACGAACAGCGACAGCGAGATGTCGCCGCAGTCGAAACGCCGCAGCGATCCATTCGCGTTGATTTCGGCGCTGAGCCCCGCGTGCCCGCTCAGGCGCGCTTCCGTGCGTTCCGCGGATTCATCGACCATGACGAACGTCCTCCTTCCTTGTGCGCCGTATCGAGCAGCTCACGCAGTCGCGATCGCGCGCCATGCATCCACAAAACGTCGCGCATTGGCACCGACGACATCGGCGGACACACCCGGGCCGTAGAGCGACGTGCCGAGCCCGAATCCCGTCGCGCCTGCGCGCACGTACTCGGCCATCGTGTCCGGCGTGATGCCGCCGACCGCGAATAGGTGCGTCGCTTTCGGAAGCACCGCACGCATCGCCTTCACGATCCGCGGCGAGATGAGCTCGGCGGGAAACAACTTGAGCGCATCCGCACCAGCGTCGAGCGCAGCGAACGCTTCGGTCGGCGTCATCGCGCCGGGCACGCACGCGAGCCCCGCCGCTTTCGCCGCCCGGATCACGGCTGGATCTCCGTGCGGCATCACGATCAGCTCCGCGCCCGCCGCCTCGACGCGCTCGACGTCATCGGCGCGCAGCACCGTGCCGGCGCCGACGACCACTTCGGCCGGCAGCGCCTTCCTCATCCGCGCAATGCTGTCGAACGGCTCGGGCGAGTTCAGCGGCACCTCGACGAATCGGAACCCGGCCGCATGCAGCGCGACGGAGACCGGCGCCGCTTCTGTCGGCTTGATGCCGCGCACGATCGCGATCAACGGCATTGCGCGCAACGCGTTCTCGAAGCGAGCGTGAGCGGACGTTTCGGGCATGAATCGATCTCCTTGGCGGCCGTAGCTAGACCGCGAGTCCTGCGGCTTGCGCGAGCTCCCACAGTCCGCGCGGCGCGGTGTCGGGCTGCACGCGAGCGGGCGCGTCGAACGCCTCGAGAGCTCGCGCATAACGC
>Ga0070670_100005051_pt1 | contig 11103 bp, 12 predicted proteins | sample KBSS63metaG_FD_64665 | JGI IMG/M metagenome (GOLD analysis project Ga0070670, IMG submission 64665) | Switchgrass rhizosphere microbial communities from Kellogg Biological Station, Michigan, USA - KBS S6-3 metaG | ecosystem: Host-associated > Plants > Roots > Rhizosphere > Soil ... | reverse complement strand
GTCGATTGGAGCCAAAACGCCGAATACAAATCCACCGTTGCGGTGTATTCGTTGAGAGCCAAGGCGAACCGGCCATTCGTTGCGATGCCGGTGAGTTGGAACGACTTGACTGAAGCAATCAAAAAAGGCGACGCCGCCAAGCTCTTTATCGAACCCGACTTGGCGCTACGGCGGCTCAAAAAAATCGGAGACCTCTTCGCGCCGGTGCTGAAGCTGAAGCAGACACTGCCGGAGCCGTTTCTCGAGCTGATGTCGAAAGAACCGGAAGCTCATCACCAGCGCCGTACCAAGGCGCTTGACGCCTATCGCCGCAAGCGCGATTTCACGAAGACTCCCGAACCTGGTCCCGCACTGCCAAAATCAAGCCGGCAGGGAAGCCGCAAGCTCTTTGTGATTCAAAAGCATGCCGCCCGCCGTTTGCACTACGACTTTCGCCTGGAAATGAGCGGTACACTCAAATCATGGGCGGTGCCCAAGGGGCCGCCCTACGAGCTGAACGAGCGGCGGCTTGCCGTCGCGGTCGAAGATCATCCGATGGACTACGCCAGATTTGAAGGGATCATCCCGCGAGGAGAATACGGCGGTGGCACGGTGATGGTCTGGGACATTGGAACTTACGAGTTGATCGACGGCAATTATTGGCAGGGAAAACTCCACATATTACTGAGCGGGAAAAAGCTCAAGGGCGAATGGGTACTTGTCAAAGACGCCGGCCGCGATGGGAAAGACAACGTCTGGTATTGCATCAAAGCCGGTGCCTCGGTCGCGCCGCCGAGCATCGATGAAGAAGATTCCTCGGCGCTCAGCCGCCGGAGCATGGAAGAGATCGCGGGCGCCGCGGACGCGGTTTGGCACAGCAATCGAAATGGTTCCGACGCGATTGTGCAGACTGCCTCCGCATCGGACGAGACTTTGGATCCGCTGCCCAAGGGCAAAGTGAAGTTTATCGAACCGATGCTTGCGAAGTCAGTTACCGAACTGCCAAAGGATCGGCACACCTGGGTATACGAGGTGAAAGTCGATGGCTATCGTTGTCTCGTTGGAAAAGATCACAGCGCCGTCAAGCTTTGGTCTCGGCGCGGCAATTTGTTCAATCAGGACTTTCCCGGCCTAGCGCGAGCCTGTGCGGCGCTTCCCGCAGACACGCTGGTGGATGGAGAAGTCATTGCTTTGGATCAGCAAGGCCGAATATCCTTTAACTTGCTCCAGCATCGTCGTTCGCAAGCGAGCGCAATTCGCTTTTATGCGTTCGATCTACTGGTTTACAAAGGTCATAGCACCATCAATCTAGGGATCTCGGAGCGACACGATCTCCTCGCACAAGCTCTTGCGAATGTCGACGGGGACGTTCAACTGATGCAGAGATTTGAAACCAGCCCTGCGGAGCTGATCCGGGCTGCCAAGCGCCTCGGGTTTGAAGGAATCATCGCCAAACGCAGAGATTCGCTCTATGAACCGGGGAAACGAAGCGGCGCGTGGGTCAAATACAAGATCAACCAGGGACAAGAGTTTGTTATCGGCGGCTATACGCCCGGTCACCCGTTCGATGCTGTCATTGTCGGCTACTATCGAGATGGCCAATTGATTTACGCCGCGAAGGTACGTAACGGGTTTGTTCCACGAATACGCCGTGAAGTTGCCAAACGACTGAAGGCTCTTGAGACTGAGGTGTGTCCATTTGCAAATCTACCGGAGAAAAAACGCACGGCGTGGGCGCTGACGAAAGAAGAAATGAAAAAATGCGTATGGATTCGGCCCGAGCTCGTTGCTCAGATCGAGTTCACCGAATGGACGCCCGACGGGCATTTGAGACTCACCACTTTCACAGGATTGAGGGAGGACAAAACCTCGCAAGAAGTCGTGCGCGAATGAGCCGAAGCGGGTCTCGCTGAAGCCGCTTCATCGGTGGTCATATAAAGTCTTCGCTGCTGTCCCGGATCTTACTCGGCGACAACAGTTCATGCAGCGCGCTTGCCGGCATTCCGTCGATGAGGTTTTTCGAGTTCGCTCCGACTGCCAACCATCCCACGCAATCCGCGCCGCACGTATTCGGGATCGAGACCCAGAAACTCACAGACATTGGCGAAAGAGAAAATCCACGGATTGCGGTCGTGCATGAGCCATTCTTCGGCTTCGCGAAACCGTTCTTTGCCGGCGGCATCGCGCGCGCACCGGTATTTCCGGTAATCGTGAATGGCGTCTTCGAGAATGGCAGCGATCAGCGCTGTTTCGGGTTCGAAATACTCGCTGCGCCGAAAGGTATCGAGAAACTGCTGCGCGTCCGAATTATCGCCGATTCTAGTTTCAGTAGCGTCTGCCATATTTCGCCCTCCTGCTTCTCAGTCATTTGACCGCAACCACCATGCCATATGTATGTTCGCGGCCAGTGAGTTTTTACGTCTAGAACAGATAGTTGGGACGTCTGGGAAAGATCTTATGAGAACTGATCAAATTAAAAAAACCTAAGCGGCATATTGGTGCGTTTGGCGCGTAGTGTGTAACCCCTTCCGTGACGGTGGTAAAGCCGCGGATTGGGAGGGTGTGGCCAGCAAAAATTGGCAGTTTTTATCGGCTGGGCAAAAATACTTCAGAAAACCCAGCGATAGAGGCTGAAGTTTCGAAGTGCCCCCCAGACGCCTTCGCAAGCGGTTGCGCTGGCTTAAAGGTGAACGACGCCCGTCCTCCTGGCGGAATTTCACCCGGCAAGTTGTAGTAGAACGACGCGCTCGGGTCATTCTTTCCGGGTTTCGTCTCATTGTCCCAGAGCCAGATGTAACGGATCAGAAGCTGCACATCGCGGAGAGTATTTTTTGACTGGTTTAGGACTTCGCCGGAAACTGAACCATCAGTGACCGAGACTTTTTCAACCGATACGATGCGCGCGGTGGCTTCGCGATCTCTGATCGTTTGTGCCCATGCGGTGAGGCGAAAAGCGCCGAGGGTGAGGTACGCAATTGCAAAAAAACAAACCATGTTACGAGCCGATGCCGTCTTCATGGAAACCTCCCGATGAGATGCGTTAACCCTAAGGGGCACATGTGGAAACCGATCTTTTGGACACAAGATTATCGTATGCCATGGTGCCGGTTAGTCAATACGGGTGATGTTTTCGAGCGACTCCATCGACGTTACGTTTCGAGAGAAAACTCACAAACATAAGTGCGCAAGCGCTAGAGGGGTGCAGCCGGGAAGGCCATTACTCAGTGGATTAGTTCCAAGACAATTGAAAAAGCGATCAAGAAGATAATCACCCACTCGAGGAATTCCATTCGGCGATTGGACGCCTGAACAGAGATCTTTTCATAAATACTCTCCAACGTTTGAAGTTTGCGCAGAATGCTTGCATCCCATTCGCCTAAGTGGAAGCGTCGATTGACGACGCGATAGAACCGCGCCAGGTACTGATCGCCGATCAGTTTGAGGGTATTATTGACGCCTTCAAACAATACCGCGTTGTCCACCTGAAGTTCCGCCAAGGCGCGCAGATCGCCAGCGTACGAGGCGAAAAAGCGCCGCAGTCCCCAACTACGGCGCGAGAGCGTTTCATAAGCTTGGTCCAGCGCCCGGTCCAATTTTTGATCGACATAGCGCATCTCGAGCAGTTCGACGTTAGCGAATTCGAGCACGGCGCGAACATCATCGCCCTCGCGATCGACGAGCAGCGCCGCGTTCCAATCAACGATCGCCATGTCATCGTTACCGTAGGAAACACGCGCTGCGAGCGCATCATCGAGCTCCTGAGCAGATAGAGGTTGGCGCTCGGCGCGGAGAATTTGCGCAATCGTGCGTGCCTGGGTGGCGCAGAATGAATCGAGATCGCACGGTTCCGCGAAACTCTCGACATGAAAGACGACGTAGTCCTCGACAAAAGGCGAATCATGAGATCGAGTGGCCGCAGAGCCAATGACTCTCAACAGCTGGTCAACCCGCAGCCGCGAATCAGCGAGCAGTGTATCGTTGTCGTATAATTCTTCGCTAACGGAAAGCAATTCCTGGAAAGGTCCTGTGATCGGCAGGGCATAAATGATAGCCACCGCCCCGAAGTCATAAAGCATCAATTCTACCGTGGTCCGAGTGGCAAACTTGCCGATGGCAACCGACTCACTTTCCTGACTGAAGCGGACCGGAGGTGGCTGGTATTCGAAATAACTGGGTGTCCGCCGCTTACGAGCGATCGTTGGCCGCTCGGTGATCTCGTGCACGCGCCGCTCGGCTTCGGCGAGATTGATGGTGCGTGCGGCGTCGTAGGCGAAGATGATGTAAGCCGTGCCATTTCGAATCCATGGCGCTGGACCGCAATCCTGGAATTCGGCTGTTGGCATGGGGCCAATCTATCACTTCCAATCCAAAACAGGATAGGAGCAGTGTATGAACGGGAACCAACGAGTCCGATGCTCGGCCGAACGCATCGGAGCAAATCGTTCTGTCATTGCCAACCAAGCGAGACGGAACTGAATCAATACCCGTACTTTGCCCGAGTTTTTCGAATCTGCTAAAAGTTGAATCTGCTAATAGAAAAAACAACTTCTCGAGACTATGGCAGGCAAGCTTTGCTGATCCAAGTGGATCGTTTCAAGGCGCGACGCGGATGAAAGATAGGCGTAGCTGGTCCGAGTGGTGGCGTGAGTTCTTCGGTCTTTCCACCGATCCTGATCGTTACGCCACGGAAATCCTCAGCGACCGATATTTAGAGAAAACTCAACACGTGGCACGTCTTAATCAGCAGGCGGAGCGGATGCAGTATCCACAGTTCCGGAAAAAGTTATTGGAAATAGCCGCGGATGAGACGAAACATACGGAGTGGTTAGCCGAAAAGATAAAGATCTTGGGTGGAGGACTGCCGGATATTTCGCCGGTTCGTGAATCGACGAAGAATAGCTGGCAATATCTGCTCGAAGATTTAACGGCAGCGCAAAGTTCCGCGCCGGAATTGCTCGACCAAGCACAAAAACTGCGCGGACGATTTCCGGATATCGCAGAAGTCCTAGAGCGAATTCATCGCGACGGCGTGAAACACCGCGAAGCGATTCGCGACATGCTAATGAAAAGCGATCCACAATCGCTCTCATCATGGCTGGCCTGAAACCGGGACAGTTATCAAGCGCGGAAACACGTTCAAGTCGCCGAACCAGGAATCTTCTCGAGGGTTCCGGAACAGAAGGGCGATCGTCGCGCCGCAGAATTGAAACCCGTGGGGATTGTTAAATAAAAAGGGCACGGTGGATGCCGTGCCCTTTTGACGTCGTGGATCGATTGACTAGTTCAGTGATGGATCGCCTGGAACTTCCCGGGTCGGCGGAATCTGCGCCTTTCGCCGGGTCGGGTTTCGGAGGATCTGCAGCGATTTCTGCTCGATTTGCCGGATGCGCTCGCGCGTGACTGCGAACATCTCACCCAGTTCCTCTAAGGTGTAATCGCGTCGTTCTTCAATGCCGAAACGTTTCCGCAGAACGGTCTCCTGGCGCGGTGTCAAGACCGCGAGGGCGCGTCGCACCTCGGTCTGCAACAGGCCTTCCAGGGCCTGACTTTCAGGCTGCGGCCGAACCCGGTCCTCGACAAAATCACCGAGCTCGTCGCCGTCTTCCCAAATCGGGGTTTGCAACGAGACCGGCTCACCGTGCGACTGCACCAGTTTCAGCAACTCAGCGACCGAGACATTCAGCTCCTTGGCCAGTTCCTCCGGCCGCGGATCGCGGGCGAGCTTTCGCTGCAGCTCACGCGCGGTTTGAATCACCTTGTTGCGTGATTCCACGCGGTGTACAGGCACCCGGATCGTGTGGCCGGTGTCGATAAGCCCTCGAGTAATGCCTTGGCGGATCCACCAGGTGGCATAAGTGGAGAACCGAAATCCAAGGCGATAATCAAACTTCTCCACCGCTCGCATAAGCCCAAGATTTCCCTCCTGAACCAGGTCCAGAAAGCTCAGGCCGCGATTGACGTACTTTTTCGCGATGCTCACGACGAGACGTAGGTTCGCCTCGGTAAACTCTTTGCGCGCCACTTTGACTCGATTTTCACCCTGGCGGATGCGCCTGATTTGTTCCGCCAGAGCTTTCGCAGGCAATCCTACAGCTTTTTCAATCGACTGGATTTCGGTCGCGGCGTTCTCTCTTTTGGAACGCGAGTGGCTCCGTGTGTGCTCTTCGAGTCCGCCAATACGCTCGGCCAAACTGCTGAGCTGGGTGATCATCTTCTCCAACTGGTCCGAAGCCAAGCGGAGTTCCTTAATCGTGCCCAAAATCTTGATCAGTTGCGCCTTTTCGTCATGCGCCAACCGTTGACGCCTGATTTCGCTAACTCTCGCTCGATTCGCCTCGCGCCAGATGCGCTCCCTGTGCTCGACCTGCCGGGAGAGCTTCGCAACCAGCTTCAAAAAAGGTTTTGGATCTATGTTGCTGATTCCTTCGTCATCGTCGTCCTCAGACTTCGCGATAATATCGCGGAGTTCGATTTCGCCAGCTCTCAGCGCACGACCGAATTCGATCACCCGATGGAGGGCGAAAGGGGTCGAAAACAAGGCTTCGAAAATCTGCTGTGTGGCGCTCTCGACTTCCTTTGCGAGTTCGATTTCGCGCTCACGGCTCAGCAGAGGCACGGAGCCAATATCCTGCAAATATTGCTGAACAGAACTCAGCGAAGCATCCGAGCTCTCCTGCTCCTGCTCCTGTTCTTCTTCGTCAGACTGCTCCTCCGGCGTATCGATCGCGGCCGGAAATTCCTGCTCTTGCTCTGGAAATTGCACGCCTCCGAGGTCTTGCGATTCCAACTCATTATTCGCGGCTCGATCAGCGTCAAATGGCGGTGTCATGGAACACTCCTTAACTTTATAACTGTAACTGTTTCCTAGTGGCCCCGCGGCCGCACTTACTCCGGCCCGGGTAAATACTTTAGACGCGTAAAGCCTCGATTCGGTTCACGGCTAAGGACGATTTTTTATGCACGAGCTGTTCCCCAAGCGGTCCGGTCACGCTGGTCTAGTTAAAGGATTGGCAGATCAGGGGCTTGGCGGACAACCGGTGAGATATAATAGGAAATTAAGCACTGCACTTGACACTGTCAAGGTAGTGAATTTACCCACAATCAGTCTGGGAGCAGTTCCCTTTAGCAGACAGTCGGATGGCATTACGGTTCTACCGGAAACCGTTCCTTTTTTCAGTGTAGAAAACTTTCATGGCATAGGCTGTGCGTCGCTCCGGTATAACGGCTGACCACTGTTCGACCATGAACGATCCGGAAATAGAACAGCGATTTCATCTTATGCAGAAAGAACTTGAAGCGAACGGGACGCTCCTCAAAGATGCCAAGGCCGAGATGGCTGCAGCTATTGACGCGCGGAAAATTGAGAACGAGATTATGGATCGGGAGGACTAGGTTTGAGTCGCTCCCTACTACGCTACCGCAATAGGTTTAAGCGAAGGCTTCAACGGCTGCGGCTCTGGTCCAGAAAGTCGAGGCAGGAGATGCTGTTTGCGAATCGCGAAGATGCGGCCAAGTTGCTGGCGCAGCGACTGAGCGCATATTGCGAAAAGGACAATCCCCTCGTTTTGGCTATACCGCGGGGCGCAGTCCCTATGGCTAGAATGATCGCAGATGCGTTGACCGGTAGTTTAGATGTGGTTCTCGTGCGCAAGCTCGGGCATCCAGAACAGCCTGAGCTCGCGATCGGGGCGATCGATGAGCGCGGCAACACCTTCTTTTCGGCTTGGGCTGCGGAAGTCAGCCCCACCTATATAGAATCGGAAAAACAACGTCAGCTGGCCGTATTACAAACGAGGCGCGCACAATATACTCCAATGCATGATGCCATCGATCCGTGCGGTCGATTGGTCGTAGTGGTCGACGATGGCATAGCGACTGGCGCGACGATGATTGCCGCGCTGCGTTCGGTGCGAGTACGGCAGCCAAAAAAACTGATTGCCGCAGTGGCGGTCGCTTCGATGGAAGCGGCAAAGTTGCTGCGCAGTGAGTGTGACGCCCTCGTTTGCTTAGAAACCCCCGCCGACTTTTCTGCGGTCGGACAGTTCTTCAACGATTTCAGTCAAGTCTCGGATCAGGAAGTCATGGACTTGCTCAGCGCACGACAGGAAAAGGCTTCCGCCTGCGCTTGATCAGCTAAACCACAACTACCGAATCGTCGCTGCCGTGACTATTGGGCACGTACTTATCGGCGTTCCAGTCATTTTCCCATCGGTCGCCGTCGAGGAAGTAACGGAAGTGGTACTCCTTGTTGGACTCCAGCGTCACGGTCGCGGTAAAACCGCCGTTTTTGAGTCGTTTCATCGGAATTGCGTGCTTATCCCACGCGTTGAAATCTCCGACTAAGCTTACCTGCGTCGCTGGACCCGCCGCCTCCCTCGGAAAGGAAAAAGTTACTTTACAAGCTGAATTCTTTTTCAGGTATTGCTTTTTCAAGCTCATTGCACGTTCTGTGCTCCTCTTCATGCTCATTAGGCGAGAGATTTTTCTCCTCTCGCTTACAAAAAAATAATAGAAAAACGATACAGCATTGGCAATAAAGTGGGGCGGTTCTAGCAAAAATGCGGATCATATTTATTGCCGGGCCCAGCGGCGGTAGGCCACTCGGCTGTATGCCCGACGATCAGCTTAAGGTCGCCGTTGCCGATTGTGCTGCGACCTCCAAATACGATTCTTGGGCGCGAATGCCGAATTCGAGGGCTCGTTCCTGGCATAGCGATTGCGCATTTTTTCTGTTTGAGACGGGGAAGGGTCAAGACGAAAGAAATACTAAGGTTTGACTAAGAGCCTCGCTTTGGACGAGTGTAGGGCAGCTTGTTGGCGACGAGGAGGACGGTCATGTATAGCAAAATTTTAATTCCGCTGGACGGTTCGAGTACTGCGGAAAAAGTGCTGCCCTACGCCCGCTACGTGGCGGCCAAGTTCAAACTTCCCATAGAGTTGCTGGCAGTCATCGATGTCGCCGAGCTGGCGACGCATATCACCGCCGGAAAGGCGCGCTTTCTTGATACGATGATCGAAGAAGGGATGCGCAGCAGCGAAAATTATTTGCGCGGCATCGCAGGCAGTTTTAGCGGCACCGCCGTGACCTGCAAAGTCGAAAAAGGCAGGGCTGAAGATGTGATCATCGAAAGAGGCGCAACCGATACGGCGATGCTCATCGCCATGGCAACCCACGGCCGTTCGGGCCTCAACCGATTTCTTTTAGGCAGCGTGGCTGAAAAGGTCCTGCGCGGCGCTGCCAATGCGCTGCTGTTGGTGCGCGCTACCGAAGCAGCTTCCGGCGACGGAGAGGCTTCATTTAAAAGCATTATCGTGCCCCTCGACGGTTCTGAATTGGCGGAAAGCATCCTGCCGATGGCCGCCAGCGTGGCGAAAAAGCTCGGACTCGAAATCGTGCTGTTCCGCGCTTACCATATTCCATATAATGCGTACGCTGGTGATGACGGTTTTTATGCCGTTGACTACGACGATCTGATTTCCGCCGTGCGCGATGAAACCAACGAGTATCTCGACAAAAGAGTGGCTGAGATCAAGAAGCTCGGCGTGGAAAAAGTCTCGGCCCTTTCCAAGGAAGGTTTTGCCGGCGATGAGATTATCGCTATGGGACGCAGCACGCCGGAAGCTTTGATCGCTATGTGTTCGCACGGGCGGTCAGGTGTAAAACGCTGGGTCCTTGGCAGCGTTACCGAGAATGTCGTCCGCCACACCGTTGATCCTGTGCTGGTGGCGAGAGCGCGGTGACACGCGGTCCGGAGAGAAGATGGCATGCAGTTGAGCACGCTAAAAATTGAGAAGCCTGACGAAATCAATTTGGTTCTCGGCCAGAGCCATTTCGTCAAAACTGTCGAGGATATACATGAGGCGCTGGTTCAGAGCGTACCGGGAATCAAATTCGGCTTCGCTTTCTGCGAAGCTTCCGGGGCGCTGCTGGTGCGCTGGAGCGGCACGGACGATAGCTTGATCGAACTCGCCACGCGCAACGCGCTTGCGCTCTCCGCCGGCCATAGTTTCATCTTATTTCTGGGCCCAGGATTTTTCCCGATTAACATACTGAACACGATAAAGAATATTCCGGAGGTATGCCGCATCTTTTGCGCGACCGCCAACCCCGTCGAAGTCGTGGTTGCCGAAACCGAGCAGGGGCGCGGTATTATGGGTGTGATCGATGGCGGGAAGAGCAAAGGGGTTGAGGACGAAGCGGGGATTGCCTGGCGCAAGGATCTGTTGCGCAAAATCGGCTACAAACTCTGATATTAATGCATTGACGAACCGATAGACTTCCTGTCACTCATCAAAGAATTGCTGCAATAGGCGTCAGTGTTTTTCGTTCTGTGTAGAGCGAAACTCCTTCACCTTTCAGATCTTCAACTTCTGCGACATGGAAGACGCTAACAAGACCCACGGCAATTCCGTAGCGGCGTTGACGCCGCACAGAATTCCTCGGCCCGATTATCGGAAATCTGATCATGGAACAAGAATCTACGCCAACTGGAAACGGAGATCCTGCGAAGATCATTTGGCGGCAAAGGATACTTTGGCCATGACCGCATTGCGATTGACGTAACTTAAGTTGACGCCAGTCGGCGGAAACCAGAGGGCGTTCAAATGCCCGCTCAGTTTGATCATTGTGCCCCAAAGACATTTTTGCCTAATAACGGAGGATTGCGGGTGGTTTCGAAAAAAAGCGTCAGCGGCGAAAAAAGCTGTTTTCCCGGTAGTTTTTGCGCCATTGCAAGAAATCATGACGGGGCAAGCTGTGTATTTCGGCCGCAGCTCCGGTCAGAACTCACCGAGATCCCATAACAAATTGGCACGACGAGTGCTTGAGCCGTTCGCCTATGGCCTACAAGGTACTGGTGGTAGAAGACAACACGGATTGTCGCGAACTGTTCGCAATGATCATTCGCCATCTGGGTTGCGAAGTCATCGAGGCAGAGGATGGCGAAATTGGCGTACAGAAGGCGCTCGCTCACAAACCGGACATTATATTTATGGACCTCGGGATGCCCAGCATGAATGGCCTCGAGGCGACTGCCTGTTTGCGGGAAAGTGCTGCGACACGAGAGGTGCCGATCATCATCTGTACGGCTTGGATGGCTGATAAATACCGCGAGGCAGCGATCA
>Ga0070670_100005050_pt1 | contig 11104 bp, 7 predicted proteins | sample KBSS63metaG_FD_64665 | JGI IMG/M metagenome (GOLD analysis project Ga0070670, IMG submission 64665) | Switchgrass rhizosphere microbial communities from Kellogg Biological Station, Michigan, USA - KBS S6-3 metaG | ecosystem: Host-associated > Plants > Roots > Rhizosphere > Soil ... | reverse complement strand
GCACTAGCTCTCGCGGCGCTGCGCCGCCAAGGGTACCGCTCCGATAAGCGTTACACCGTCTTCCAGACTCTGCCGCACACATTGGGGTCGCCAGCTCCGACATGGCGACTACTCACAAAGTGTTACGGTCTCCGAAACCAATGGGAGTACGAGGGCACCGTCGACCTGGACGAACGTCTGGTGACGGATCTCATCTCAGCTGTCGAAGGAGTTCGCGACGCGCTCCGACGCCAAACTCCACCCCCAGGCGAGTAATGCCTAACGCCAATCCGCGAGCCGCTTGAGTGCGTGGAGCTGCTCGCTCCGGCCGATCTTCGCCTTCGACACCGCCTCACGAAGCCACTCCACCGAGTGGTCGTACACGTCGCGATTGACCGGGTAGGGATGCCCATCCTTGCCGCCATGCGCGAAGCTGAACCGCGCCGGATCCTTCACGCTCGCCGGCGAGCCATACACCACCTCGGCCACCAGCGCGAGCGCACGCACCGCTTTGGCGCCAACACCCGGGACCGCGAGCATCTCCTCGAAGTTCTGCGGCGCCGCCTCGTACGTGGACAGCAGCACCTTCCGCAGATGAGCCGGGTTGATGTCCTTCTGCACGTCCACCCAGTGGCGGCTCGGAAGCGCCAGCGTGATCACTCTCGCGATCTCACGATCGACGAGCCGCGGCTCGAGACGCGCGAATTCCGCCGACGCCGTGCGACTGTCCGCCGATTCAGCCGCCACCAGGTTGAGCACCGTCTGCTCCTGCGCGTCGCTCGCGATGGCCGCGTGCGGCTCGTTCACGAAATCGCTCACCCGGGAGCCGAGCCAGTGGTAGCGGCGCGCGTTGCCGTCGTGCTCGCGCATGCCCTGTTGCACGACGGCCCATTCGCCATCACTCGAGAGGAAGAAGCTGTGATGGTAGATGTCGAAGCCGTCCTGCACGGCGGCGGAGTCCACCTTCGCGGCCATGCGGCTGTTGTAGGCGAGCCGGTCGCCGTCCATGCCGAGCCGCGCGCCGAACTCCTGTAGCTCGTTAGGCGTCTGCCGCGACGTCTTGCCCTTGCCGCCGGCGACGTAGAGGCCGAGGTCGGTGGCACGAGGAGCGAGCCCTTCCTTGAGCGCGCCACACACTGTGGTCGTCACACCGCTCGAGTGCCAGTCGAAGCCGAGCACGCAGCCGAACGCCTGGAACCAGTGCGGGTCCGAGAGTCGCTCGAGGAATGCGCTCCGCCCGTGCGCGAGCACGATGGCCTCGACGATCTCCGGCGCGAGCCTGGCCATACGTCCGAACAGCCACGCGGGTGCTCGCCCGGTGTGAAGCGGGAGGGTGGCGCTACCGGTGCGCTGCGGCATGGGTGCTACTCGGCGTCGACGTCATGCCGAAAAATAGCGTTGCGTCATTCCGAGCGAGCGACAGCGAGTCGAGGAATCGCGATCGTCCGGATAGAGGGCTCTCTACCTGTACGGTCTCGATTCCTTGACTCGCTCCGCTCGCTCGGAATGACACACAGCGCTCGGAATGACACCCTACCTCACCTTCTCGAACCAGACCCTCCTCACGCGACCCGTGCTCAGCTGCAGCCCGGTGAGACGTCCGCCAGGGTCGCGCGTGAACTCGACTTGCACGTCTCCGTCGAAGGCATCCGTGTAGGTGGGAGTTGCCTTCCATGCGTCAGTGACACCCGTGCGAAAGCTCAGGGCCGTGTCGGCGACCGAAACCGTGTAGGTCGCGCCGAGCTCCGGGCTCGTGTAGTCACCGGCATACTGGGCCAGCTCCGCTGCCGACGGTCTGACCGCGTCGTGTCGCACGAGCGTCACCGGATGTTGGGACAGCCGTCTGCGGTACGTCTGGACGACGCTCCCGTTAGGCTGAAACGTCCATTCGATCCGCTGCCCAGGCAGCCAGAAGCGACTATCGCCGACGGGCACCAGTGCTGGTCCGCTCGTTCGCCCGACGATGAGCTCGCGGTCCTTGAGCGACACGTACGTGATATCGCCGGTCACCGGATGAACGTAGAGTCCTGTGTATCGCGCGAGCTGCTCCGGCGGTGGCCGGTGCTGCAGTGCGACCGGGCTGGGCAGCTCCGGCAGAGCTTTGCCCAGAAAGATCTCACTCGCTTTCGCCGCGAGCCCCGATGGATCCGCTGACGCCGCGTTGCAGAGTACAGAGATCGCGAATCCCTGGTCCGGGTATCGCCCCGTCATTGCGCGATAGCCGGCGTCAGCGCCGTTGTGACCAATCATCCGCATGCCGGGCGCGCCACCAAGCGTTAGGCCCAGACCATACCCGACCGTATCGCCGTTGGTGAGAATCGCGTTGGTCTGCATGGCGCGGAGCAGGGCGGTGTCACCTACGACCGGGCGTCGGAAGTTCTCCTGCCATTTCAGAAGATCACCGACCGTCGTGAAGAGACTCGTGGCGCCGTACGTGTCGAAGTTCGGGATGCTGACATGCCACTGTCCGTCCCGCCTGCGTTCGTAGGCGGATGTGCGACCCTTCACGACCATCGTGTAGTCGTCGTGAAAGTGCGTGCGCGTCATGCCTAACGGCTTGAAGATCCGCTCCTCCGCGAACTGCCGCATCGGCATCCCCGCGACTCGGCTGACGATGATCGCGGCGACCGTATAGCCGCTGTTGCTGTACAGGTATTCGGTGCCGGGCGGGAAGTTGAGCGCCTTCTGTCGCGTCACGATGTCGAGGACGTCGTCCTGCGTGATGCGGTTCTCCTCGAAGCGCCCGCGCGCGATCGCCAGAAGGTCCCACTGATCGCGGAGGCCGCTCGTGTGCGTGAGCAGGTGGCGGAGCGTGATGCGCTGCCCGCGATAGTCGGGGAGCTCGGGGATGTACGTGTGCACGTCGGCATCGAGCGACAGCTTGCCTTCCCGCACGAGGAGCATGACCGCCATCGCCGTGAACTGCTTCGAGACCGACGCGGCGTGGAAGATCGAGCTCGGCGTGATGGGGACGTCCGCCTCGAGATTGGCGGAGCCGTACCCGGCCTCGTAGATCGTCTTCCCATCCTGGCTTGCCGCTGCGGAGCAGCCCGGCCCCTCTCGGGAGCTCCACTGGGCGAAGACGCGATCGACGCGCGCCCGAACCGAGTCGTTAGGCTGCTGAGCTGGAAGGCTCAGCGCCGCGCTGAGAAGGAGTGCTGAGGCTCCGGCGAAAGCGCGCATCGTATCCTGGCCTGTCGAGGTGTCGGGACGATTCCGCCGCAACCGGCGAGTCTTCCCGGCGATTCAGCGTCCGCCGAATCTTCGCATCCCGGTCGACCTCAATCCACCACCAGCGACGGGCGCGACTCGATCATTTCGAGAAATCCGCGTTGAACAGCGGCAGCACGCGCGTCGCTTTCGGATTGCTCCGCGCGATGTTGATCACGCCGACCTGCACGCCGCGCAGGTCCCACGCGTAGTTCACGAGCCCAATCGTCAACCCGCTCTGCTGTCCTTTGATCTGGCTGAAGCCCGCGACGCCGACGCCCTGAAAGTGGCCGTTGTTCTCGACCTTGAGAACGCCAATCGTGGCGAAGCCGCCCTTGAGGTCCTCACCGCCCACGCCCACACCGCCGATCGCGATCCCCCGAATGCGCGAGCCACCGACACCGACGCCGCCGATGCCGACTCCGCGTAGCGTTCCACCGAATCCGGCACCGAGTCCGCCGATCACGAGGCCTGTGATGTCGCCACCAGCGCCAATGCCAAGACCTCCGAGGCCGATACCCGTCAGGTCGCCGCCCACTCCGGCGCCGAGCCCACCCACGAGCAATCCTTTCGCGCTGCCGCCAGCGCCTACGCCGAGGCCGCCGACCGCGATGCCCGTTAGGCTGCCGCCGGCGCCGAGTCCCAGGCCGCCGACGCCAATTCCTCGGACGTTGCCGCCGCCACCCGCGCCGAGCCCGGCGACGAAGACCCCCGTCAGGTTGCCTCCCATCCCTGCGCCGAGGCCACCGATGGCGATGCCATTGAGGTCGCCGCCGCCGCCCATGCCGAGACCGGCGATGCTGATCCCGCTGATGTTACCGCCCCCGCCCATGCCAATCCCGGCGACCATGACACCTTTCATGTCACCACCGCCGCCCATCCCGACGCCGGCGACGCCGATGCCGGTGAACGAACGCTCGACGCCGAAGCCAAAGATCCCGACGCCGAGCCCGGAGAGGCTGCTCGCTCCGGTAGCCGGGAGCCCGAGGGCAAGACCGTTCACTCGCCCGGCGCCCCCCTTGTACGGACCCCAGATGGTCGCGTTGATGCCGTTCGCTTCCTCGAGTCGGGAGTCTCGAAAGTTGAGGCGAAGGCCGGTCCAGCGCCGCGAGTCGCCAATGCTGATGCCGACGCCACTCACGCCGAGGTCGAGGCTGCGGCGATCATCCTGGCCATTGCCGCCACGATCATCCTGGGCGGTGGCCGGCGAGGAAACGAAGAAAAAGGCGGCGACGACGACGGCAGCCGCCACGCGGACGAGGCGTGGGGTCACAGGGTAGCTCCCGGGGAGAGTAGGGCTCAGGCAAAGTACGACACGGCCCGGCATCGGTTTCAGGTCGACCGTCGAGCGACGGATATGGCTATATGGCTGGGCATCCGGCGGCGGCATGGCCAGTTCCAAGTGGGCCAGTCACTCAGTTTATGTCATTCCGAGCGAGCGACAGCGAGTCGAGGAATCGCGATCGTCCCGGTAGAGGGCCCCTCTATTAGGACAATCTCGATTCCTCGACTGCGCGCCTCCGGCGCTCCGCTCGGAATGACGACCTCCTCGACTCCGGGCCTTCGGCCCTCCGCTCGGAATGACGAAGCACTCTGCGCGTCTCGCGCAGCTAGTGCAACCCGACTCGTCCCTTCACGGACTCGAAGATCTTGGCCGAGTCGTAGCCGACCCCGCCCTTGAACACGATCTCGACGTTCTCGACGTCGTCGATCTTCGTGGACGGGTCGCCCCGAACGACCACCAGGTCCGCCTGCTTTCCAGCAGCAAGCGTCCCGATCTTCGCGTCGCGGCCGAGGTATTTCGCGCCGTTGAGCGTCGCGACCTTGATCGCCTCGACCGGCGTGAAGCCCGCCTGCACCAGCAGCTCGAGCGCGCGCTGGTTCGAGTAGCCCGCGACGACGCCGCCGAAGCCCGTCGGGTCCGTGCCGACGACGAGCAGCCCGCCAGCGTCCGCGAACATCTTCTCCAGCTGCATCTCTTTCCTCACGAGCACGTTCCACGTCGTGTCCGGCGACTGCGCGATCGCCGCTCGGCGTTGCTCATACTGCCGGCGTGCCTCGGGAAGCAGCGCGTCGAGCGCTTTCGTCGGCGCGTTAGGCATCGATGCCGCGAACGTCTCGAAGATCGTGAGCGTGGACGTGATCGCGACCTTCCGGCGCACGAGCTCGGCGATGAGATCGCGGGCGCCGGCGCCGTTCACGTCGAGTGCCGCGATGGACCGCTGCACCGCGTTGCCGGCCGGGCACTCGTCAGGCTTCTTGTCGGGGACGAAGTCGCTGGCGACGACGAAGCCGTGCTCGAGGTCGTCGATGCCTAACGCCGCGGCTTCCTTGAATGTGACGGAGCACAGGTGCCCGGTGATCTTGAGATTCCGCTTGTGCGCCTCCTGCGCCGCGGCGCCAAGCTCCGCGCGCGTGATGTGCATGTAGGCCTTGAACGACGTCGCGCCCTCGTCGGCCCAGTAGTTCACCATCTTTCGTGCGTCGGCGGCGTCGCGGAGCGCTTTCACCTGCGGAATCGGGAGGCCAGGGCCCTCGAGGTAGGGCGCGGTGACGTCGACCGTAGGCCCGAGCATTGTGCCTTCGTCGATCGCCTTCTTGATCCCGATGTCGGCGTACCCGGACATGTTGCCGGCGGTGCGCATGGTCGTGACGCCACCGGCGAGGTAGAGCCGCGGGAAGCTGTACCCCTGCTCGTTGTAGATCGCGCCGCCGCCCGATGGATAGAACAGATGCTCGTGGAGCATCACGTAGCCGGGCATGACGGTACGTCCCGCGAGGTCCATGGTGCGGGCGCCAGCGGGGATCTTCGCCGAGGCCGCGTCGCCGATCGATTGGATGACGCCGCCCTTCATGACGACGGTCTGACCGGCGCGCGGGGCGGCGCCGGTGCCGTCGATGACCCGGACGTTCGTCAGTGCGACGACAGAATCGGAGACAGAGACGAACTGACGGACACCCTGATTCGGTTGCTGGGTGAGCAGCGCGGCGGCGACGACGAGTGGTGCGAGCATGGTCACTAGGTGAGCGTGGTGGGCGAGGCCGTCATTCCGAGCAGCGGCTGTCATTCCGAGCGGAGGCCGCAGGCCGCAGTCGAGGAATCGCGATCGTCCCGGTAGAGGGCCCTCTACCCCGGAGGCTAACGATTCCTCGACTCACTTCGTTCGCTCGGAATGACACGGGTCTGCGGCTCCGCTCGGAATGACCCTCAATCTATGGATTGAGCCACCAGGTCGCCTTGATGACGAACACGTTGTCCGGGCTCGCCCGACCGAGTCGACGGAGGTCGCGGCGGAGCCGCAGGTCGCCGCTCGCGTCCTCCACCTCGCGCTGCTGCTGCCAGACGAGAAACAGCGTCGAGCCCGGCCGCCACTCCCACCGCAGCACCGCGTTCCCGCGGAGCGACCGCGTTGTGAACGTCTCGTCGTCCACCCCGAATTCATCTGCCGGCCCGTCGCCGTCCGGGTCGACGATGACCTCGCTGCCGTTGCGCGTGACGGTCCCCACGCTGTCATACCGAGCGAAGGAAAGCGCGCGCGGTTGAGTCAGTTCCTTCAAGGCGCCGAACGTGCCGCTCCCGATGAATGGCCGAGCGAATACCTCGAGTGACAGTGACGGCGTGAATGTCACGTTGATGTGGGTCGCGATGGAGAGTTCCGTCTGATCGAGGTCGGCGAACACGTACCGGCGGCCGAACGTCGCGGGAGCCAGCGCATCGGCGACCGACGTCACGTATTGGTTGCTGGCGCGGTCGCGTGACCACTCCGGGGCGATGGACACGTTCCAGTTGGGCGCCGGCTTGACCCCGACCTCGACGTCGACCGATGCACTGCGGCTCACCGGCCCCCACCAGCCGTCGACGCCCATGTCGAGCGTCCACACCCGCCGCGGGTCGCTCTCGATGCTGACCGACACGTTCGTTCGGGCCGGTGAGCGCACGAGCGGACCGCCACGTGTCAGCCTGTCATCGAGGACGGCGAACTCGCGGTTCACCTCGAAATCGCCACTCCAGTAATTCAGCAGTTGCGCATCACCCTCGAAGTTGAGCCGCGTCCCGATGCGATTGCCATCCCAGTTCCAGGTGCCGCGCGGACCGCCCTCGAGGCTCCACTCACGCAGGATCCGTCCCGGTTCCTCCTGGACGTACTGCACCGTCGCGGTCGCGGAGTGCTGGTCGGCGCGCGCCTGGAAGCCGATGTCGTTCGTCTCGAACCCGGGACTCACCGTCGCGGCAGTCGCGTCTCCACGCCAGTGTTCGCCCGCGGCTCGCCGCAGCTCGAGACGGCTGGCGAAGCCCGCGAGCGTCGTGGCGGACGAGTCGAGCGTTAGGCGCGACGCATCGGGGCGTTGATAGTAGCGCGCCGACGACCGCTGGGCAGCGGTGATCACAGCGTTCGAGCCGGTGATGTGCGAGCCGGCGGCGAAGCCTTCCAGCGACCATTTGCGCTCGTCCCAGTCGTGTGAGAAATCGATTCCTCCTGAGAATGCCCGCGAGCGCACGCGAGAGGTGAGCGCACTGTCGCTGAGGTCCCGGTGCACGGCCGTCGCCATGGCGCCGACCACTGTGTTGCCTTCGTGCAGCTCGCGACGCGCTCGTCCAACGAAGTAGTTCGCGAGTGGCGCAACCTCCGCTTGGCCTCGGTCGCCATTCTCGCCGACATAGGACGCGTGCTCGCGGCCCGTCACGGCGTCGAGCACCGCGAGTGACCACCCACGCGCCTTCCCCGACAGCTTCGCTGCCGAGAGAATCGTCACGTTCTCGGGCATGTTGTCGTAGACCGCGCCTGACGGCGGACGGCCTGGAGGTGGTGCTCCGATGCGGCGCGAATAGAACAGTTCCGTCCCATTGAAGCCGAAGATCTCGGAGCCTTCGATGAAGAACGGTCGCCGCTCCTCGAAGCGCGTCTCGAACGCAGTGAGGTTCACAACGGCGGGATCGACTTCAACCTGACCGAAATCCGGATTCACCGTCGCGTCCAGCGTTACGTTGCTCGCCAATCGATACTTGAGGTCGAGACCTAACGATGCCGTCTGCTCCGAGCCGTCGCGGAACGGGTTCACGAACGGAACGTCCTCGCTCTGCGCAGGCGTATCGTAGCGGACGCGGCTAACGGCGTATGGGAGCAGCTCGAGGCGGCCGCGCGGCATGAGACCGCGCATTCCGGTGAGATGTCCGTAGCGACCCACAACGGCGCGCTCGCGTTTCGGGACGAACGCGAACCAGCTCTCTTCATTGTTGCGCGCGATCTGGCGGACGAGCTGAATGCCCCACGTCTGCTCGTCAACGTCGCGAAAGCGAAGCTGGCTGAGTGGAATGCGGAGCTCCGCCATCCAACCCGCGGCGTCGCGTGTCGCAGCGGCCTCCCAGATAGGGTCCCACGACTCGTCTTCGTCCGTCTCGGTACTCACCTTCTCGTCACGCCTAACGCCACTCGGATTGACGCCGAAGCGATACGCCGTGAGGTGGTCGTGGTAGCTATCCAGCGTCACGAAGAACCAATCCGAACCGGACAGCTCGCTATCTCGCCGTCCCAATCGACTGCGCACGGCGCCCGTCGAATCGAAGAGCCGCGCGCCGATGTAGATCGCGGCGGCGTCATAGATGATGCGGACCTCTGTCCGCTCGGTTGCGGGTCGGCCGGCATCGGGGTCTCGCTGCGTGAACGACGTGACCGGGGTCGCCGCTTTCCATGCCTCTTCGTCCAGGCGTCCATCAATGCGCACACCACCGCGCGCGCGGACGGCGACCGCGGTCGGCGCCGTCGAGTCCTGGGCGACGGCCTGAAGCGTCGAGATTCGCGCGGTGAGCGCCAGGGCAGCAAGGAGAAACGGGGTCATCCAGATGGGAGCGCAGCGGTGCGGATCGCGGCTGGGTCGACGTCGAGCATAGCCTGTTGCTCGTGGCGCTCGAGCGCCAGTGGAGGTGGAGCGTGTCATTTCGAGCGAGCGAAGCCGGGTGCCTCCCCCGTGCGACCGTAGCCAAAGCTGCCTAACGGCGTCCCACCTGCCGCGCGCCGCGCGCTTGCCCCGAGCGTATTATCCGTGGACGCCTGACAAATGACTGTCACCCGTCCTATTCCGAATGGCTCCCTACATAGCGAGTCTATCGGTTCAAACCGGACGGAGCCCTTTTCATGAATACGCTGAATAGATCGCTAACCCACGCGCTACCTGCAGCCCTGCTCCTCGCCGCCTCGACCGTCGCGGCTCAGGCCACGCCCGCCCAGCCGCAGCAACCGCAGCAGCCGATGGGTTTCTTCGTCACCAGCGTCGGCAAAGGCGCCGGCGCGAACCTCGGCGGACTCGCCGGGGCGGACGAGCACTGCCTGACCCTCGCGCGCGCGGCTGGGGCAGGGAGCCGCACCTGGCACGCGTACCTGAGCGCCGCCGCGGCTGCGGGTCAGCCGCCGATCAATGCCCGCGATCGCATCGGCAACGGGCCGTGGTACAATGCCAAGGGCGCGCTCATCGCCTGGAACGTCGCCGATCTCCATGGTGACATCCAGCGCGACCGCAACTCCATCAACAAGGAGTTCGCGCTCAACGAGAAGGGATTGCCCGTCAACGGTCGCGGCGACACGCCGAACCAGCACGATATTCTCACCGGCTCCGACTCCTTCGGCCGGGTGTTGTTAGGCACGCCCGCAGGCACGACGTGCAACAACTGGACGAGCGACTCGGCCGGGTCGGCCATGCTCGGGCATCACGATCGGTCGGGAGGCGGCAACTCGTCCTGGAACGCCGCGCACATGAGCCGGTCGTGCAGTCAGGCGGACCTCGTCGCGACGGGCGGGGCGGGGCTGTTCTACTGCTTCGGGGTGTAGCGCCCGCAGGGCGCGGGCCGTAGGAGGCAGGCCGTAGGAAGGAGGCCTTAGGAAGGAGCCATGTCATCCCGAGCGGCAGCGAGGGATCTCCTGTGATGTCGTCGTGGCCAGTCTCGCCATGAGAACGTTTGAGAAGATCCCGCGCTGGCGCTCGGGATGACACGCCTCTTCTCCGCCATCCGCCTTCCGCTATCCGCCCTCCTCCTTCCTAAGGCCTCCTTCCCGCGGCCCGCGTCCTACGGCCTCCTTCCTACAGCCTCCGGCGCGTCGTCGTCGATGATCATGACGCCCGGGAGCTTCGGAATGAGCGGTGCGATCATGCGCACGGCGAGTCTCGTGCTGAGGGCAAGGACGGGCACGCCGATGCCTGTGCCAGCGAGCACGAGGTTGACAGCCAGTACGCGCGACGTCCAGCGGTTCACGATGGCCCGGTCGCGCGTCGCGAGGAGGATCACGGCGAACGCGCCGTCGATCGCCAGCATGACGAACAGCGAGATTCCGAACGCGCGAATGGCGAGGTCCTGCAGCCATGCAGAGATGGCAGCTTCCATTTAGGCATCCTCCGAGCGAGCCAGCGGCGGTCGTCCAGCGCGAGGGGTTTCCCGTCCGACCTAGGATACACGCCGAAAACGGACCGGGGGAAGAGGTTAGGGGCAAGTTGCCATAACGGGTGCCGATCCGGGGCCGATCAGGGCCCCGAGGCCGAACGCCACCCGGATATCGTGGCCAAGCCGCTGGTAGACCCTCCAACGACACAACATCTTGCGGGGCAGTGCCCGTTCCCGGTTCCCCGTTCCCGGTCCCCACCTGTGTCTCTGCCCCTTCGGCCACGGTCGGCGAGCGAAATTGTGGACGCCGCGTTCCAACTCTACCGGCGTGACCCGCTGACCTATCTGCTCATGTCGGCCGTCTGTTACGCGCCGATCCTCGTGCTGCAGCTCGTTATTCTCGGACCGGCCACGCAGCTCGATCAGCAGATCGCGCGCCTAACGGCAGGCTACAGCGTGCTCATGCTGTTCGGGTACTGGATAAGCGTGTCCCTCATGAGCGCGGTCATGGTGCGGCTCTCGTCCGAGGACTATCTGGGGCAC
>Ga0070670_100005047_pt1 | contig 11107 bp, 5 predicted proteins | sample KBSS63metaG_FD_64665 | JGI IMG/M metagenome (GOLD analysis project Ga0070670, IMG submission 64665) | Switchgrass rhizosphere microbial communities from Kellogg Biological Station, Michigan, USA - KBS S6-3 metaG | ecosystem: Host-associated > Plants > Roots > Rhizosphere > Soil ... | reverse complement strand
TGGGTCGCAACGATCAACTACATGGAGATCGATCTGCTGCAGTTCGCCACCGTCGAACTGGGCGGAATTCTGCAGAACCTGTCACTGATGACCGAAGCGCTCGGCCTTGGCGGCTTCCCGCATGCGGCCGTGCATCCGGAATGGATGTCGCTGCTCGGCTTCGACGTCGAGCAGGTGCCGTTTTCGAAAACGATCGGCGCCGGTTTCCTGATGCGCTCGCTGATTCGGCTGATGGGTGACGACATCGGGGTGCCGACGTCACTGGGGTTGAAGCAGAACGGAAAGGCGCTCCTGCACTCGTGGTGCCCGCCGTATTTCGAGTCGATGGAAAAGGCCGTGCACGCCTGGGTCGCGCGGAAGTACGCGCGCGGACGCGGCATCTTCCGCGACGCTGGCGGCGGATCGCCGTGGCTGGACCCGAAGGCGATCGACAAGGGCATTCAGGAATACACGCCGGCAACCGTCGCCGCCACCATCGCGTATAGCGACTACGTTTACCAGCGCTACGGCCGTTTCCCCTGCACGATGGGGCCGTTCATGAGCCTCCTCGCCTACCAGGCACACCGCCTGGACCCGGAGTTCTACGCGAAGTTCTATACGCCTGCTGCACTCAGTTCCACGCAGCTTCAGTCCTGAGGACTGAGACCTTATGCCTGGACCAGCCCTTGGGCTTTAGGCCTTAGCCCTTGGGCTTTCAGCTCCCGTCGCTTCATCGTCAACAGGTAGATGTAAAGCACGTCGACGATTGGGATGACGATGTAGAGCGTGGTCAGGAACAGATAGGAATGGGGTTCGGGGATGTTTTCGAATGCGGGAATATGCTCGGGGTTTGCGAGCAGGCCGTTGGTGAACTGCGCCGGCCACCAGAAATAGCAGAACACATAGCTGGCCGTATCGCCGACGAATCTGAACCACGCGGCGCTGAGCGAGAGCCCGCGCATGTTGACCCGGTTGGCAAACAGGCCGATGAACATCACGGCCATCATCAGATCCATCACCATCGCCGTGACGACGCCGTCCACATCGTTCGTGTACGACATGAAGAGGTACAGCGCCGGGCCGGCGACGATGAACGTCACGATCGCGATCGGGTAGAACCACCGCCGAGTCCACGCTGACGTCTGCAGATCTTTCCCGTACTTGAAGATCAGCACCACGTTGAAGATGTCGAGGCCGACCCAGAGGCGGTGTCCCCACTTCAGCGGAAAGTAGAACGCGGGAAGCGGGCCGAACACCTGGAACGCGAACACGAATTCCCAGCTGATGTTGAGCGCCGTGCTGAGGACGGGAATGCCGTAGGCCTTGTCGCGGAAGCCCCGACGGATGATCGCGATGTAGCAGCCCGTCCAGCCGATGAACATCAGGCCGGCGGTGACGATCATCACCCAGGCCGGCACACCGGCGGTTGCCTCAACCCCTTTGAGATGCTCGAGCTGCAGAAACGAATTCAGCAGTTCGCGCACATCACCAGCCGTAGGTCACGTGCACGAGGGCACGCCGGCCCAGCAGATCACCGCCGAACGCCTCGTAATGATCGTTGTCGAGGGCATTGGCCACGTCGGCGCCGATGCTGACGCGGGGCGTCACAGCGTAGCTGCCGTTGAGATCCAGCACGCCGTAGTCGGGCACCGCGCCGGCATACGTGCCGGCGAGCCAGTCGAATGCGCTCACCCACCGGAAGCGCGCGGCGCCGAGGATGCCATCGCGGTCGTACGACATGCCGATCGCGAACTGATGTTCGGGCGTGTTGGCGAGCAGCGGGTTCTCGGTGATGTCGCGGACGCTCGAATGGAAGCCGGTATAGCTCCCCTGCGCACGCCAGCCGCGCGGCAGCAAATACGTCGCACCCAGCTCGACTCCGGTCGTCGTCGCCGATCCGAAGTTGCTGAACGACAGCAGCGCGAAGACCGGCGCGCCGTTCTCATCATTCGACATCGCGTCGAAGAGAAACGATGGCAGTACGCTCTGCAACGTGCCTGTGACCGCGGCCGCGGCTTGCGGCGAGAGCGAGGACGGCGGCTGGTACGGTCCGTATGAGGGGTTGAGCCGGCCCAGTGTGGTCCCGACCTGCGGCAGCAGGTTGCTGACGAAGTCGTGCAGGCGATTGTGATAGACGCTGGCGCTGAGCAGCAGGCGGCCACCGATGACGCCCTGATAGCCGACCTCCGCGCTGTCGATCCGCTCGACGCGCAGGTTCTCGTTGCCGAGCGCCAGGATCGGAACGTCGCGGAAACCGAGCGGCGCGCCGCCCGTGACAGGCGCGAGCGCCGCCTCAAGCCCCGAGAGATCAACGGGTGGCGCCACCGGGAATCTCAGGTAATACCCCGTCAGATTCGACGCCTGGAATGCCTTGCCGTAGGTGACGCGCACCGTCTGGAACGGCGCCAGCGTATAGACGAGCGCGCCGCGCGGCGAAATCCGCCCGTCGTGGAGCGTGCTTTGATCCCAGCGCGCCGAGGCGACGGCGTTGAGCCTCTCGGCCAGGCGGTACTCGACCTGACCGAAGATCGAGCCGTACTTCGCCGATCGCGCGCGATCGAACACCGTCTGCACGCCATCGGGGCCTGCGGTATCCGCCGCCTCACGCCCGATTTCAAAACCGGCAATCACGCGACCCCGCGCACTGGCGAATTGCTGGTTGGCCTGTCCCTCGAGCGCGACGTGCGACGAACGATTGAACAGCAGCGAGCCCGCAGTCAGGTTGCGGCTGGCATCCAGGCGATAGCCGTTGTAGTAGCCGAGCAGATTCCAGCGCGGATGTGCGACGTTCACTCGGAACCATGGCTGATCGACGTCGGTCGTCTGCGTTCGCGCGACGGGCGACAGGGTGACGGGGCCTTCTTCGTGCGCCGTACCGCCCTCGAACGTCAGCAGGTATGAGGGACCGGCGTACTTGTCGAGGCGCACGCTCCCAAACGTCAGCCGATCCTTGCCGAGAACGGGTGCTACGAGATCGCGCGGCAGCGTGAGCGGCGCGTACTCAACGGTGTCCACTCGCGAACGTGTGAAATCGCCGCTGCGATGATGGCCGCCCATTCCCTTGAGGTACCAGCCGCCGCCGAGCGACACCGCCTGCCGGAACTCGACGCGCTGCGTATCGAGCTCGCCGAACGTGTACCGGACCTTGCCGCCCAGACTGTCGCGCGGGTTCAGCGTCTTCACGTTCAGCACGCCATTGAACGCGCCCGATCCGTACAAAGCAGCCCCGGGACCCCGCACGAACTCAAGCTGTCCCACATCGTCGAGCGGCATCGACAGCGACGCCCAGTCCACATATCCGAGCAGCAGCGGGATCGAGGGGTCGCGGCCGTCGATGCGCGTGAGGACGTGGCGGTTGTAGTAGGTGTTGAACCCGCGGCTGTTCAGATTGAAGTCGTAGAGGCCGCTTTGCGCGATCTCGACGCCTGGCGTGGACGCCAGCAGCCGCGGCAGTTGGCCGTGCAGCGCCTGCGGAGCAATCTCCGCCTGCGGAAGTACCGTCACGGCCGCGGGCGCCTCGACGAGCCGCGACGGCAGCCGGGTCGTCGCCGTCACTGTGACCGACTCGAACACGCTCGGCGGCCAATCGACTGCGCTGCGCACCTGGGCCGCGACGCCGCCGGTCACAGTCACCCGCTCGCGCACCGACTGCGGCCCCAGCGTCGCGAGAACCGTATAGGTGCCGGGCGGCACGCGTTGGAACGCGTACGTTCCATCGGCATCGGTGAGTTCGGCCCGACCCAGCTCCTCGACGACGACGGTGACACCGCCGACGCCTGCTCCGCCGTCCTGGCGGACTATTTTTCCTTCGATACGGCCCTGTGCGCGCCCGCCCGTCTGCGCGATCGCATGTTGCGAGAGGGCAAGAGACCACACGAGGCCGCACACCACGGCCAGTCTGATCGAAGTCAATGTTTGTTGGATGAACCGCCGCGGCGATTATGTGCCAGAACGATCCACTGAGGCTGTGGCGATCGTGTCAACTCGATCGATGAAATAGGACGCGCCGCGGGCGGTGAATATGTCGCGGGCACGGGCGAGGTGCTCGGGTCGCCGCTCACCGCCCGCCTCCGCCAGGGCGAGCCGCGCCAGGCCCTCATCAAGCGCCAGCGACAGCCGTTGCGCGGTGGCGAGGGCGGATTCCCAATGGCGACGGGCGGCGTCGTGCCGTCTTTCGAGTGACGCCAGAACGCCGGCAAAGTATTCCCATCGCGCGTGATAAACGGCGTGGCCACGTGCATACCGTCGCAGCAGACCGACCGATTCCTTCGCGCAGCGTGCCGCCGCCGCGACATCACGGTTCGTTGCCAACGCCTCGCGATAGATCGCCAGAAACGGTTCGCTCGTCCCCTGGAACGCCAACCACCCGGTCGGCTGCGTCATGGCGAGGTTCTGCCGCAACCAGCTCAAGGCGCTGTCCGCTGCGGTTGCGGCGGCAGACAGCTCTCCCTGCCGCGTGTGGAACAGCGCCTGTCCCGCGGACAGGAGGGCGGCTGCGTCGGATGGCGCCTGGTGGATACTCGCGTTCATCTGCTGGATGACGGTTGGCACGCGCAGTCTCGCCTGCTCCGGACGAAACAACATCGACCAGACGGCAATCTCGAGGCAGCGGAAGTACGCCTCGTCCACACCGGCCCGGTCCTGATGCGCTTCGGCAGCCTCCGACAGCCACCCGAACAGCTCGTTGGTGTGCACCGTCAGCGTAAACGCGCCGACAGACGTCAGGAGCATGGCGGTGCGCGCCACGCCGCGACGATCGCCGATGTCGCGCGCCGTCTGGACGTCCTGCCGGCGTACTTCAATGACGCGTGCGTGATCACCCGCACCAAAGCGCGCCATCGCTTCAAACCCTGCCGCGAGTCCGAAGTAGACGCTCAGCTCATTCAACTCGAACGCCTTCACTCGTGCCTGTGCGAAATACTTCTCCGACTGACGCCGCAGACCGAGTGCCTGCGCCGCATAGCCGAGCATCCCGAGACCGAACACATTCGTGGTGCCGGCGCGTTCGGCGGCATTCAGCGACAACAGTGTGGCGCCCAGCATGCCGACGGTGTCGAGCGGCGTGGCCTTGAGTAATGCCAGCAGGCCGGCGGTCTTCGAGCGCTCCTCGTGCCACCGGCGGCGAAACGCGTCAGACGACACGACGGCGCGCGGCAGGATTAGATGCGTGACCTGCACGGCAGCCTGCGCCAGGATGGACGTCACTCGCCCTGGTGCTCGATGACGACCGCCGTCGAGCAGCGCAAAGCTCGCGGCGACGGATTCATGTGCCTTGTCGAGGGCCCCGAGCGCAAACGATACCTCGCCACATCGACGATGGCAGTGAGCGCGGCGGAGCGCACTGTCCTCCGGCGACGCGTCTGTCGCGGTCAGGTCGAGCGTGAGCGCACGGGCGAAGAAGTGCGCCGCTTCGGGATTGGCGTCAGCGCGCGCCGCAGTCTCGCCGGCCTGAACGAAGTAGTCGAACGCCTTGCCGGCGACGCCGGCTTCGCTCCAGTGATGTGCGAGCAGCGCGTAATCGCGATCGCCCTCCGTCGCTTCCAGATGTTGCGCCACCGCGGTGTGCAGCTCCCGACGCTGCGCAAACGGCATCAGGTCGTAAGTCACCTGACGGGTGATGACGTGCTTGAAGGCGTAGGCGGCGCGGTCGCCATCTGCAGCGGTCTCGGCCACCAGCAGCCGCAGCGTGACCATCGCCTCGAGATCGGCGGCAAGTGCCTCCTGCGCGAGGTGACCAGGAACCAGCTCGCCAACTGCCTGGAGCGTAAAGGCCGGGCCGAGTACGCTGGCAATCTTCAACGCGGTCTGTTGCGGAGGCGTCAGGCGATCGATGCGGCTCGTCACCACACCCTGCACCGTATCGGGCAGGGTCAGGGCCTCGAGCGCCGCACGATCGGCGACGAACGAGCACTCACCGTCCGTGATCCGCATCGCGCCGGCGTCGCGCAGCGCGAGCGCGAGCTGTTCGGCGAAGAACGGGTGTCCCGATGCCCGGCGCCAGATGAAATCGCAGACTTCCGCCGGCAGGACGTCCGCGCCAAGGCTGCGCGCTGCCAGCGCCGCGGTCTCGTCGGCGTTCAAATGGTCGAGCACGATCCGCGTCACGTCGGGCCGGTCGTAGAATCGCCGGCACTCGGCCGTCATCTCCGACGGCAGCATCGGCCGCGTCGTGGCGACAATCAGCAGTGGCTCGCCGGACCGTGCGAGCGCATCCGCAACTGCCCAGGACGCGGAATCGAGCCAATGCGCGTCTTCGATGATCAGCAGGGTCGGGGCGCGGCGAGTGACGGCGCTGAAGAGCCGTACGAGCAGGTTCCGGACCATTTCCGCAGCACCCTGCGCGGACATCCGCCGCGTCGCATCCGTCTCGGCGAAGCCAAGCGGAAAGACGGCGTTGAGCAGCGGCGCGTGCGCGGCAAAGTCGGGCGCGGCCTCGAGCAGAGCGGCCACCCGCGCGCGGGCGTCGGCCGGCGTCCCGTCGAGATGCAGCAGACGCGAAAAGACGGGGCGCCACGCATGGTATGACGAGGAACGTTCGACTGGATGACCACGCGCGACGATCGTCCGCAGGCTCGTGCCCTGCACGCGCTCCTGCAACGCCGCACTCAATCGCGACTTGCCGATACCCGGTTCGCCCTCGAGGACGACAACGCCCGGCGACGCCGTCGTGTCCGCATGCAGGCGGACGTTCTGTAGCTCGAGCGACCGCGTCCGCTCGAGCAGCATGGCGAGCTCACGATCGCGGCCCACCAGATCGCCGCGGCCATCGCCTCTGGCGCGAAGCGGACGATAAATGGCGACCGGCGCGCTCTTGCCTTTCACCGTGACGGCCGGACGCTTCTCGAACACAAATCGCTGGCGCGCCGCCGCTCTGGTCCTGTCGTCGCAGGTGATGCCAGCGCCCTCCTGCATCAGCCGCGCAGCCAGATTCACGACGTCGCCGATCATGGCGTATTCGCGGCGTTCGCGACTGCCGCGGATGCCGGTGAAGATGCGGCCGCTGGCGATCCCGACCGCCACGGGACACTGCAGTTCCTGCAGCGCCACGGTGACGTTCAACGCCGCCTCCACCGCTCGTGCCGCATCGTCTTCGTGCACGTGCATCGCCAGTCCCCAGCCGGCGACCACGACGGTTCCCTTGTCGTCGATGAGGGCTTGATTGACGTTCCCGCCGTAATGCGTGACGACCGATTGCACCGCGCACATGACCCCGTGCAGCGTGTCGAGCTGCCACGTGTGTCCGGCCTCGTCGCCGAGCCGGACGAACATCACCGTCGCCGGCCGGAACGCCGCCAGCCATTCGGCCTGACCGGCATCCAGATGCGCAAGAACGGGCGCCGAGATGAACGGACGCAATGTCTCCACATCGAACCGACCAAGTTCATCGATCGCGGAAACTGGTGGGATCGATGGTGCGTCGCTCACTCTCGTGAGGCGGTGCATCCCACCTGCCGCAGGCACACACTGCGCGCGATTCCCGAGCATGGAGCGTGCGGCAGCGTCAATGATCACTTGCCCGGCAGTAGCCGCCGCGACGGCAGCGCCTGCGCTGCGAACCGGATCACCGGATACAAACCACTCCCAACGGTCGGCCACGCCGCCTACGCAAAACACATCGACCGATCCCGCAGCGAGGCCGGCCCGGAGTTGAAGCGCCGCGTCATTCGACGCGTTGAATCGGGCCACAGCGTCGAGACAACAGGTGGCTGCGTGCATGGCCTGATCCGCCACGCCGTCTGCACCGGCGCCCACCCACAGAGCGAGGACGCCGTCGCCCGGATACGTGAGCACCACGCCCCCGTGCTGGTGCACACGTGTCGTCACCGCACCGAAGCACGAGTCGAGCCGCTCTTTCAGTCGCTCGGCACCAATCGGTCCAGCCTTGGCAAGCTCCTCAGCCAGCGCCGTAAAGCCGGAAATGTCGAACAGGACGATGGCACCGGCGAGACGTTCGTCAATCGGCGCCGTGAGCGTGGAGGTGTCGCGCGCGAGGCGCCGAAGTGCCAGCGGGTTGACCCAGGCGGACCACTGATCGCGAGACGCGTCAGCGTTGTGCAGCATGCGACGGTGCGGTGCCGTAGTGTCCGCCCTGAGGCGGACCCGACAGCTGGAGCCGTTCGAGCAGACGAACGAATCGTGTGTGTCCGGCGAGTGGACGGAACGGCGGTTCAACCCCGATCCATGTCAGGTCCGTCGCGTGCACGTGTGCCGCCCGTTCGAGCGCATCGACCGCCGCATCCAGTTCGCCGAGCGCGACGTGGATTCGCGCCGTGGCAACCGGCGAGACGTATCGTGACGCCGCCAGATCGGCCAGTTCCTGGCGCACGCCGTGCGCTTCCTCCGTCAGCCCCGCCAATGCCAGCGCCCAACCGAGGGCACCCAGCGTGTCCGGACGACGGCCGGACAACGATGCGGCCGTGCGGAGATGCTCGAGCCCCGGCGTGTGCTCGCCAAGCTCGGTCAACGCGATGCCGAGAAAGAAATGTGTCATCGCATGTTGCTCGAGATCGAGCGCCCGGCGCAGCACAGTGACGGCCTCCGTCTGACGATCGGCCAGCGTGAGCACGAATCCGATCGTCCCATTCACCGCCAGCGACACCGGATCGATCGCCAGTGCGCGTCGCAGCAGATCGATCGCCTCGTCGTGCCGGCCGAGTGGCGCCAGCGCGTGGACGGCGTAGGACTGGAGACCCGAGGCGTACTGCGGGTCGAGGACGAGCATGCGCTCGAAGTGCGCGACCGCCGCTGCCCTGTCCCATTCATACACGCCGCGGACGACTCCGAGCGCGGCGTGCGCGTCGGGCAACGTGTCGTTCAATTCGAGCGCCGTGAACGCGGCAGCCTTCGCCTGCGGCATCACCTCGTCAGGTGGACGCAGCCCGTAGATGCCGAGGATCGCGTAGGCGTCGGCCAGACCGGCGGCGGCCCTCGCAAACTGTGGGTCGATGGCCCGCGCCTGCTCGAAGCAACTGATGCTGTCGAGCAAGCCGCGTTCAGTGCGCTTGTTCCAGTGGAAGCGACCCTTCAGATAGAGCGCGTAGGCGTCAGGATTCTCCGTGACCGGCAACACGAGATGGGTCGGCAGGGTTTGCGAGAGCTTCGGCGTCAGGGCCGACACCACTTTGTGCGCGATGTCGTCCTGCACAGCAAAGACGTCAGCAAGCGTCCGATCGAACTGCTCCGACCACAACACGTGGCCGTCCGCCGCATCGACGAGCCGCGCCGAGACACGCAGGCGATCGCCGGTGGCGCGCACGCTTCCTTCGAGCACCGATTGCACGCCCAGCGTCGAACCGGCGGACAGTGCGTCCACATCGCTGCCGCGAAGACGGAATGATCGGCTGGCCGACGCCACGCGCAGGCCGGGCAGTCGCGACAGCCCGTTCAGAATCTCCTCGGCGATCCCGTCGCAGAAATACTGGTGATCCTTCTGCGGACTCAGATCCACAAACGGCAGCACCGCGATCGATGTCGCGGGCGCAGCGGCCGCTGGACGCAATCTGCTGTCGTCTTTTCCAAACGCCGCCAGAGCCGTGGCAAATTCCTGCGCTGACGGGAACCGAGCCGCCGGATCCTTCGCCATCGCGCGTCGAACGGCAGACTCGAGCGCCGGCGGCACCGCCACCGTAGACGGCACAGGCTTCGGCGACGCGGTGAGCACCGCCGCGAGGACGTCGATTGAGGTTGCCCCGGTGAACGGCCGTACACCGGTCAGCATTTCGTAGACGATCACGCCGAGCGCAAACACGTCCGTCCGCGGATCGCCGTCCTCGCCCCGCACCTGCTCCGGTGCCATGTAGCCGACGGTGCCGACAATCATCCCGGCCTGGGTGGCGAGCTGCGTGTCCAGTTCAGCGGCGAGCGTCTCCTGGTCGGCGGTCACCACCGGACGGGCCTGGCGCGCCAGGCCGAAGTCGAGCAGCTTGGCCGTGCCATCCGGCAGGATGAACACGTTCTCCGGTTTCAGATCGCGGTGGATGACGCCGCGTGCGTGCGCAGCGCTGAGCGCGGCAGCGATCTGCCGCGCGATGCCGATCACCTCGTTGACCGGCATCGGCCCAAACAGCTTCGTGCGCAACGTCCCGCCGGCGAGCAGCTCGCTGACGATGAACGGCATGCCCTGCTCGTCGCCAACGTCGAAAATCGAGAGCGTGTTGGGATGGGCGAGCGCCGCGATGATCCGGGCCTCGCGGCGGAAGCGATCGAGCGCTGGCACATCGAGTGGACCCCGCAGCACCTTGATCGCCACCTCGCGCCCAAGTCGTGGATCCGCGGCACGGTAGACCTCGCCCATGCCGCCCGCGCCGATCAGCGCGAGGATGCGGTAAGGACCCAGTCGTGTACCTTCAGCCAGGGACATGGAAACGGATTCGAGCGACCGTTTCGGATATATCACGATTGGAAAGCGATACGATACGAGCGGAACCGCAAAGAAGGCGACCGACACTCGTGAGACTGGCAGACGAGCCTGCACCGGATGAACGCACGGCCCTCCGCCGCCATACGGCATTTTTTGACCGGAATGGCGACGGCCGGGTCACGGTCGGCGATGTGATCGAGATGCTGCGCCTGCTTGGATGCAGCGACGGGTACGCGCACGTCAATGCCATCGGCGGCATGCTGGCGCGTTCGACAGCCAACGGATGGCTGTCACACCACGTCGTCGTGGCGCGCTCCCACCGCGGAACGTTTCGATGCCCTCATCTGACCGGCGAGACTCGCATCTTCGACCAGTATGGTCGCTTCGACGCGGCTCGATTTGACGAAGTCCTCGCTCGCTACGATCGATCGGGCGTGGGCGGTCTCACCGAATCGGACGTGGCGGCGATGATCGCGGACATCTCGCTCCCCGGCACCGTCGGCCGCTCGTCGTCCGAGCTGGCCTTCCGGCTGTTGATGACAATCGCTGGCGAGCCGGGTCCGGATGGCGAACTGATGCTGACACGGGCCCGGTTGCGGGCGTTCTACGAAGGCGACCTGTTCCCCACGTTGATCAGCGAGGCATCGGACTCAACGCGCAGGATCGGTCCAGCAGTGAATCGGGAGCCGTTTGTCCTTACCTGTGCCGACATCATGATTGGTGCGACGCGGATGATCGGTCGTCTCGGTGTCTGACTTCTACGATCAC
>Ga0070670_100005043_pt1 | contig 11109 bp, 7 predicted proteins | sample KBSS63metaG_FD_64665 | JGI IMG/M metagenome (GOLD analysis project Ga0070670, IMG submission 64665) | Switchgrass rhizosphere microbial communities from Kellogg Biological Station, Michigan, USA - KBS S6-3 metaG | ecosystem: Host-associated > Plants > Roots > Rhizosphere > Soil ... | reverse complement strand
CCGAACCAGACGACGCGAATGGTGCGCAGCGGCCGCCCGGCATCCATGATGCGCTTGGCCGCGGCGGTGGTGATGGCGAGGCCGGCGGCATCGTCGATGGCGCCGGTACCCTGGTCCCAGCTGTCGAGGTGACCGCCGACCAGCAGGATCGGGGCCTTGGGATCGCGTCCGGGGATCTCCGCGACGACGTTGCCGGAATGCCCGCCCTCGGTCTTCCGGCTGACCAACGTGAGGCGCATGGTGACCGGCTGGCCGCGCTTGAGGATGCGGACCAGCTGTTCGGAATCGGGCACGGTCAGTGCGCCCGCCGGGATCGGCGCGGCGCCGTCGGTGAAATATTGAACGCCGGTATGGGGATTGCGATGATGATCGGTGCCGATCGAACGGATGACGATCGCCAGCGCGCCCTTTTTCGACGCGACCGTCGGACCTTGCCGCCGGGGTGCGCCGAACTGGCCGTAGCCCGAGCCGTCCTGGGCCGGCATCATGTCATGGTCGATGAACACGATCTTGCCCCGGACTGCTTCATCCGGCGCGGCGCGCAGCGCGTCGACGCTCGGGAAATAGACGATCTCCCCGGTTACCCCCGCGGGCTCGGTCGAGCCGCTGTAACCGAGCGCGGCGACCACCAGCTTCTGCGGGAAAGGCGCGACGATCTCGGCGCTTTCGGCACCGCGCGTCCACACCGGCATGTCGAACGGCTCGACATGGACGTTGGCGAAGCCGAGCGCTTTCAACCGGGCGACCGCCCAGGCGCGGCCGCGCTCCTCCGCCTCGGTTCCCGCGAGGCGCTGCCCGACCTCGGTGGTCAGGCCCTCGACGATGTCCCAGGCGTAATTGTCCGTAGCCAGCGCATCGTCGCGCAACGCCGCGACGTGCGGGTCAGCGATCACCGGCGGCGCGGGCGAAGATTGCTGGGCGAGGGCGGGACCGGAACAGGCGGCAAGCAGCGCGGCGAGAAGAATACGGGTCATGGGCGATTGCCTAGCAGGGGTGGGGACGATGTCACGGGTGCCGGTCGATTAAATCTGGCCGCCGGTCGATCAAAGCAGCCGCATCTGGTCGCCTTCTGGGGGACGGAACAGATCGCGGCGGAGGTGGAACCGGGCCTGGCGCAGGCCGTAGCGTTTGGCCGCGATCTCGAACCGGGTGCGGATCAGGTCGGCCCACGGCCCCTGGCCGCGCATCCGAGTGAAGAAATTGGGGTCGTTGTCCTTGCCGCCGCGGAGTGAGCGGATAGTTGCCATGACCTTGGCCGCGCGGTCGGGATAATGCTCGTCGAGCCAGGCGCGGAACAAAGGCGCCACCTCGTGCGGCAGACGCACCGGCAGATAGAACCCGCCGGGCGCCCCCGCGGCGACGGCGGCCTCGACGATATGTTCGAGTTCATGGTCGGTGATCTGCGGCACCACCGGCGCAATCCCGACATAACAGGGAATGCCGGCGTCGTTCAGCGCCTTGACCGCGGCGAGCCGCTTGGCCGGCTGCGGCGCGCGCGGTTCGAGCGTCCGCGCCACCGCCGGGTCGAGCGATGTCACCGACAGCGCGACCGAGGCGATGCCAAGCTCGGCGGCGGGCTTGAGCAAGTCGAGGTCGCGCAGCACGCGGTCCGACTTGGTGGTGATGGTGAACGGGTGGCGGGTTTCGAGCAGCAGCTCGATCACCGAGCGAGTGATGCGCCAGCGTTCCTCGATCGGCTGATAGGGATCGGTGTTGGTGCCCATGGCGATCGGCGCGCATTCGTAACCGGGCCGCGACAGCGCGGCGTGGAGCAGCTTTGCCGCGTTCGGCTTCACGAACAGGCGGGATTCGAAATCCACCCCGGGCGAAAGGTCGTGATAGGCGTGGGTCGGGCGGGCGAAGCAATAGATGCAGCCATGCTCGCACCCGCGGAAGGCGTTGATCGAGCGGTCGAAGCCGATGTCGGGGGAACTGTTGCGAGTCAGGATCGAGCGGGGATGCTCGATCGTCACCGTGGTCCGCCGCTTGGGCACGCCGTCCAGCGCCTCGACCTGGTCGAGCCAATCGCCTTCGCTCAGGCGCTCCTGGAGGTTGAACCGCGACGGGGTGGGGTTGCGGGTGGCCCCGCGCCCGGAATTGGACTCGACCGGCATGCTGCCAGCCTAACGGCACAGCAAGAACATAACAAGAACGAGTATGCTGACCCGGATGGAAACTGCGGCGGTCCGAGGCCGCGCCGGCAGTCGTCAGAATCCGTCCATCAACTTGTCACGCTTCATTCACCCGCGAGCCAAGTTCCGGCCGCCAGACGCACGAGCGACAGGGGTCAATGCTCGAAAAGGGAAAAACAATCATGCGGACACTAATGATGGCGGCGACCGCCGCTGCCGCGCTGGCCGGTCCCGCCTACGCCGCGACCGACGGCCCTTATGTCGGGATCGAGGGCGGAGTCACCTTCCCCCGCACCACCGATCTCGACGTCATCCTCAACAACACCACGACCTACGACAACGGGTTCGAAGCCAAGTTCAAGACCGGTTACGACGTCGACGCGATTGCCGGCTACAAGCTCGGCCCGATCAAGCTCGAAGGCGAGGCGGGGTACAAATACGCCAAGCTCAAGAGCCTTGGGGTCAGCGCCCCGCTGATCGCCGACGTCAGCACCGCCGCCGACACGACCGTCACCGCGGCCGACTTCGCCGCCGGCAATCACATCGGCATCAAGACGCTGATGGGCAACGCCTTGCTCGACGGCAATCTCGGCGGAGGCTTTGGCGGCTATGTCGGCGGCGGCGCCGGCCGGGCCTGGGCCAGTTATTCCGGCGACAGCGACAGCGCCTGGGCGTTCCAGGGCATTGCCGGGCTGCGCTACGCCCTGACGCCGAACGTCGATGCCGGGGTGAAATATCGGTACTTCCACACCGCCAAGCTCGGCTTCGACGATGCCTTCTCCGTCGACAGCGTGCCGTTCACGACAAGCGCGCGCGGCAATTACGATTCGCACAGCGTACTCGCGAGCCTGGTCTACAATTTCAACGGGACCGCCCGCCCGGCGCCGGCCGAAGCGGCCGCGCCGCCACCTCCGCCGCCACCGCCGCCGGCACCGCCCGCGACCCAGACCTGCGCGGACGGATCCGTGATCCTGGCGACCAGCGCCTGCCCGGTACCGCCGCCGCCCCCGCCACCACCGCCGGCGACGAGCGGCGAACGCGGCCGCTAAGGACTGGCGTTTGGGGGCAGGCTCCCGGGCTCCGGCCCGGGAGCCGTCTAGTGGTTGAGGCGGGTCATGCTGGTCGGGAACGCCGGCCAGCGATGCTCGGCCAGCGCCTTCAGCGTCGGCGTGCCTTCGCGATTGAGGCCCTGATAGACCCACATGTTCCGCAGCACCGCGGGGACGTAATAGCGGGTTTCCCAATAGGGGATGGATTCGATCCACAGCAGCGGATCGCCGCGATCGTTGATCGTCGCCCAGCGCGCGACCGGCAGGGGGCCGGCATTGTATGACGCGATGACCCGCGGAAGCTGCCCGGCAGTGGCCGAACTGCCGCGCATCATCTCGATAAAGCTCTGCCCATATTCGAGGTTGTAGGTCGGCACGTTGAGCGCCGATTGCGTGTAGGGCACGCCGCGGTTGCGTGAGATCAGCTGGGCGGTAACCGGGAGTACCTGCATCAGCCCGACGGCGCCCGCCGAGCTGACCGCGGTCCGGCGGAACGCCGATTCCTGGACGATGTGGCCGTAGGCGAGGGCGGGATCGACCCGCCAGCCGTTGAGCGGGTTCCACTTCGGGTTGGGATAGCGGTCGGCGGCGTCGGATCGGCCCCCCCACTGGCCGTTGGTCGCAAGCCACAGTTGTGCCGCGGGCAGGTCGAGCCGCTTGGCGAGCTGAATCAGCGCGTGGTGTTCTGACGGTGCGCCGATCTTCGCTTGGTGGCGCAACAGCTCCTCGGCGAGGGCCGGCTCACCGATGCGGACCATTTCCATCGCTCGAGCGACGTTGGGCAGGCGATCGACCGGCGGATCGCTGCCGATGAACGCGCCAGGCGCCAGGCGGGTATCCATGCCGAGGCTTTCCCGGGCGAGCAGTCCGTAAAAGCTTTCCGGCGATTCCGCGGTCGTCGCTGCAGCCTTGAGCAGCGACGCGACCGCCCACGGGCGGCGGCAGGCTTGCTGGGCCCGCGCTCCCCAATAGAGCGCGCCGGCGCGCAGCTCGCGCTGCTGGGCCAAAGCGGTCACCTGCTGGAAGTCGCGCGCGGCGGACTCGCAATCGCCGAGGCGCCACGAGGACAGGCCCGAAATCCACGCCGCCTGCGGCGACCAGTCGCCGACCGCGCCGGTGCGCCAGGTATCGGAGACGCGGCGCGCATCCATGTCTAGGCCGAGGACGTAATAGACGAAGGCGACCCGGGTTGCCGCCTCGGCCCGGGCTTCGACCGACAGCTGCGGCGCGAAGGTCAGTAGCTGCGCTTCGGCCCCGGCCGCGTCGTCGGCCTTGATCAGCGGATCGAGCAGCGCGCGCAGCTGGTCGGCAATCGGTTCGCCCTGCACCGGTTTGGCCCGGTAGCGGACCGGGGCGGAGCCAAGGCTGACCGTCGCTTTCTGCGGGACATACCACGGCATGGTCGTTGCGCCGCGCTTCCACGCCATCGTCGCCAGCTGCTGCGCCTGCGGCAGTTCGGGCGCTTCGGCGAGCAGGGTCTGGAGCGACGCGAGGTCGACGGTCGGCGAATCCTTGGCGGTGTAGAGTTCGGCTTTGGCGAGCGGCGTCAGCACGCTCGGCGGCAGCGTCGCGATGCCCGCGCGGGCCGAGGCCCAATTGCCGGCATCGATCGCATCGAACACGCCGCGCCAATCGCGCGGAACGACCACGCCGGCGGACGGCGGAGTTACCGCCACGGGCTGAGCCGCCGTCGGCGGCGCCTGGGTGGTCACATAGACCGGGGCTGGCGGCGGATTGAGCGCGCCGGGCTGCGACGGCAGCGGCGCCAACGGGTCGGAAGATTGCGCCAGTGCCGGCGCGGCGCACACTAGCGTCCCGAAAGCGAGCAATCCGGGTTTCACGCGTCGTCCTCCATCAGCAACAACAAATCACGCCATGCCAGCGACTTGTCCAAGGGGCGCTTAATCAGGTGGCGGGGGTGAAAGGTGGCTACGGTGCGTATGCCGTCGATCTTGTGAACATGGCCGCGCGCCTCAACCAGGCGTTTGCCGAGCAGCCCGAGGCTAGGCCCGTCGCCGAATAGGATCAGGCGTTTCGGGCGGACAAGGCCGATATGGGTCCGGGCGAGTTTGGCGCAGGCATCGCGGTCGGCATCGGTCATCCGAGCGCCGGGCGTGTGGAAGCAAGACAAGGAGGCGCTGTAGGCTTCGTCGGCGGTGAGGCCGATGGCGGCGAGCATGCGCATGGTCAGCTGCCACGCGTCCCCGCCGATCGGCTGCCCGGCGGCGAAATCCTCGAGCGCCGGCGAATCGCTGAGCAGCATCACCGCAGCCTGTTCAGGGCCGTGCGGCAGGATCCGCCGCGCCGTGGCGGTCGCCAGCGGCAGCTGGGCGCTGCTCGCCAGCCATTGCTGGAGCGCGGCGAGCGTGTCGTGGCTGGGTTCGGTGACATTGGCGACCGGGACCGGGGGCGGCGTGCCGCGCGGCGGCGTCGGCCGCAACCAATCGCGCGATTCTTCGGCAATCGGCGTGTCGACGCCCGATTCCAGCCACCAGGCGAGGACGCTCCGCGCCTCGGCCACACCGATCGAATCCATCTCCCCGCCCACAGGTCTTTCCTCCCCGCCATTGACCAGATGGTCAAGGAATGGGCAGTGCAGACGAGTCGAATTGTGGCCAGCCCGCGACGAGAGGACGATGAGCGAACGCGAATCCATGCCCTATGACGTGGTGATCGTCGGTGGCGGCCCCGCTGGCCTCACCGCGGCGATCCGCCTCAAACAGCTTGCCGCCGCCGCCAACCGCGAGGTCAGCGTCTGCATCCTCGAGAAGGGCAGCGAGATTGGCGCCCATATCCTGTCGGGCGCGGTGCTCGATCCGATCGCGCTCAACGAATTGATTCCCGACTGGAAGGACCAGGGCGCGCCGCTGACCGTTCCGGTAACCGAGAACCACCACTGGATCCTGACCAAGAGCGGGAAATGGGGGATGCCCCATTTCCTCCTCCCGCCGTTCATGAACAACAAGGGCACCTACACCCTTAGTCTTGGGAATTTCTGCCGCTGGCTGGCGGGCCAGGCCGAGGCCCTGGGGGTCGAAATCTTCCCCGGTTTCCCGGCCGCCGAAATCCTGTTCAACGAGGACGGGTCGGTGAAGGGCGTTGCGACCGGCGACATGGGTATCGCCCGTGACGGCAGCCATCGCCCCGACTTCCAGCCGGGGATCGAGCTCCATGCCAAATACACCTTCTTTGCCGAAGGCGCGCGCGGCCATCTGACCAAGCGGCTAACCGAGGGGTTCAAGCTGCGCGAGGAGAGTGGCCCGCAGGTATTCGGACTTGGAATCAAGGAATTGTGGGAAATTCCTGCCGACAAACATAAGCCTGGACGAGTGATTCACAGCCAGGGTTGGCCGCTGTCGGACGCCTGGGGCGGGGGCTTCCTCTACCATCAGGAGAACAACCAGGTCGCTTTGGGCTTCGTCGTCGCGCTCGATTATTCCAACCCCTATCTCTCGCCGTTCGAGGAATTCCAGCGGTGGAAGACCCATCCGGCGATCCGCGCCCAGATCGAGGGCGGTCGGCGCCTGTCCTATGGCGCGCGGGCAATCAACGAGGGCGGTTACCAGGCCATCCCGAAGCTGGTGTTCCCCGGCGGGGCACTGATCGGCTGTTCGGCGGGGTTCGTGAACGTGCCGCGGATCAAGGGCACGCACACGGCGATGAAATCGGCGATGCTCGCGGCCGAGGCGGCGTTCGCCGCCATCGCCAGCGACCGGTCGGGCGACGTACTCGACGCCTATCCGGCGGCGCTTCATCAAAGCTGGGTGGTCAAGGAACTGCGCACGGTGCGCAACGCCCAGCCGGCGGTATCACACTGGGGCGGCTTCCTCGGCACGCTCTACGCCGGGCTCGACATGTGGCTGAACGTCTTGCGGATCGGCGTCCCGTGGACGCTCAAGCACAAGCCCGACTGTGCGACCCTGAAGCGCAAGTCGGCAGCCACGCCGATCGACTATCCCAAGCCCGACGGGACGCTGACCTTCGACCGCTTGTCGTCGGTGTTCGTGTCGAACACCAATCACGAGGAAGACCAGCCGGTTCATCTGACGCTCAAGGACCCGGCCGTACCGACGACCGTCAACCTGCCCGAATATGCCGGGCCCGAGCAGCGCTACTGCCCGGCGGGCGTGTACGAGTTTGTCGAGGATGCGAATGGCGAGCCGCGGCTGCAAATCAACGCCCAGAATTGCGTCCACTGCAAGACCTGCGACATCAAGGACCCGACCCAGAACATCGACTGGGTCACGCCCGAAGGCGGTGGAGGACCCAATTACCCGAACATGTAACCTGCTCGTCGCCGCTGCAGCCGTGGCGATGCTGGCCGGCGCGACGCCGGCCGCGGCCAAGCTCAAGGTGTCGGCCAGCGACCCCGGCCTGATCTACCTCCAGGCGCGCGCGGCCTCGCTGACGGGCGACCATGCCCGCTCGGCGCAACTGCTGAGCGCACTCGTCCAGGCCCAGCCGAGCGAGACCGACCTCAGCCGCAAGGCGGTGAGCGAGGCGATCAATGCCGGCCGCATGGACCTGGCGCTGCAGCTGGCGCGGCAGATCCCGCCGCAGTTGCTGTCGGGCGACGCGCGGCTGTTGCTGGCGGCGGACGAGATGCGCCGCAACCGCGCCCAGCGTGCGCTGCCGTGGCTGGCGGCGCCCGGCGACAGCGTGGCGCTCGACTTCCTGACGCCGCTGGTCACGGCCTGGGCGGCGGCCGACGATGGCAAGCTCGACGACGCGCTGAAGACGCTCGACGGCATTGCGGCCAACAACCCGATCGGATCCATGCGCAACGAACAGCGGGCCTTCATCCTGCTGAAATTCAAGCGGACCGCCGACGCGGAGCCGTACGTCCGACGCGCCGTGGCGACCACCTCGGCGCGCGAAGCCCGGCTCCGGCTGGCGTTTGCCGACGGCTATCTCGCTGCCGGTGACCAGGCCCGCGCTTTGGCCGTGCTCGACGGCCTCGGGACGGATGCCGAGGCGGCCCGGCAACGAATTCGGGCGCGCAAGCAGAATGGCCAGGCAGTAACCAACGCGGCCGAGGCCTTCAGCGAGATCCTGACTGGGTTCGCAGCGGACGTTGCGCGGCTCGACCGCGGCTCGCCGCCGATCGGCCTGGTTCAGGTCGCGCGCTACGCCAATCCGCAGAACAGCAGCGCCGCGGCGCTTCTGGCGCTGCTCCTCGACGGCGACGACCAGCCCGCGCAAGCGCTCGACGTGCTCGGTGGCGTTCGCGCGGACGATTCGCTGATCGCCCAGGTGCGCGACATCCAGGTGCGCATCCTGACCGACGAGAAACGGCTCAACGAGGCCTACGCCTTGGCCTGGACCCGGGCATCGCAGCCTGGCGCGACGGTCGGCGACCTGTCCCGGCTGGGCGAGGTCTATCACGCGCTCAAGCGCTACCCCGAGTCCGCCGAGGCCTATGGCCGGGCCATCGCCCTCGCCAAGACCCAGAACCTGAAAGACGAATTGTGGCCGCTGCTGCTGCTCCAGGCGAGCGCGCTGGAGGAGGGCAAGCGCTGGCCCGAGGCCCGCGCCGCGCTGCAGGAGGGGCTGACGCTCGCGCCGCAGCAGCCGTTGCTGCTCAACTTCCTCGGCTATGCCAAGCTCGAGCGGGGCGAGGACGTCGAAGCGGCCGAACAGATGATCCGCACCGCCAGCGAGCTGGCTCCCGATGACGCGTCGATCACCGATTCGCTCGGCTGGGCGCAGTTCAAGCGGGGCAAGGTCGGCGACGCCATCGCCACCCTGCAGCGGGCCGCCGAGAAAGACCCCGACCAAGCGGAAATCCAGGAGCATCTCGGCGATGCCCTCTACACGTCGGGTCGACGCTACGAGGCGCGGTTTGCCTGGGCGGCATCGATGGTGACCGCGGAAGATGACATCGCGGCGCGGGTGAAGGGCAAGCTCGAAGCCGGGCTCAACCCAAGCAACGCCGCTCCTTGATTCCGCATCGCGACATTGCCGCGGCCAAGCTCAATCTGGCGCTGCACGTTCGCGAGAAGCGCCCCGACGGGCGCCACGCCATCGAAACCATCTTCGCCTTCTGCACGGACGGCGACCGGCTCACGGCCGATCCCGCCGACGCGATCACCCTGACCGTGTCCGGCCCGTTTGCCGGCGACCTGCCGGACGGCGGCGACAATCTGGTGCTGCGGGCGGCCCACGCGCTGCAGGAGGCGGCAACCGTGCCCCATGGCGCCGCGATCCACCTCGACAAAAGGCTGCCGGTCGCCGCCGGCATCGGCGGCGGGTCGGCCGACGCGGCCGCCGCGCTGCGCCTGCTGACGTCATTGTGGCACATCGATCCGCCGCACGCCGCCGCCGTCGCGCCCGCTCTTGGCAGCGATGTGCCGGCGTGCTTGTTGAGCCTGACGGCGCGCGGCGCGGGCGCGGGCGACGAATTGTCACTGATCGACGGCTCGGACATCGCCGGGACCCCGGTATTGCTGGCCAACCCGCGCGAAGCGCTGTCGACCGCAGCGGTGTTCGCGCGCTGGAACGGCATCGACCAGGGACCCCTCGATGACTGGCGGCAGGGGTTCAACGGGCTCGAGGCCGGTGCGCAGGAGCTGGTCCCGCAAATCGCCACCGTCATCGCCTGGCTGACCGCGCAGCCGGGCGCCAATGTCGTCCGCATGTCGGGCTCCGGCGCAACCTGCTTTGCCCTGTTCGAGAGCGCCGAGGCGCGCGATCGCGCCGCCGAAGCGGTGCCGCGCGAATGGTGGCATCTGGCGACCACGCTGCGCTAAGACGCCGACGCGATGACGCGTCCGATCCTGACCACCGCACGCATGAGGGACGCCGAGCAGGCGGCCATTGCCGCCGGCACGACCGTCGAGCAGCTGATGGAACGCGCCGGGGCGGCGCTGGCCGAAGCGGCCTATCGCTTCGCCGGGCCGGTGCCGGCGCTGATCCTGTGCGGCCCCGGCAACAACGGCGGCGACGGCTATGTCGCCGCGCGTCACCTGGCGTCGCGCGGGGTCAAGGTCCGCGTCGCCGCGCTCGGCGAGCCCAAGACCGACGCCGCCAGGTGGGCGCGCACGCAATGGGACGGCCCGGTCGAAGCATTTGCGACGACGCCCGGCGCGCCGCTGATCGCGCTCGACAAGGAAATCCTGATCGATTGCCTGTTCGGGACCGGTCTTAAGCGGCCGCTCGACGAGGAAACCAGCAGCCGGCTCTATTACGCGTCCGAATCGGCGCTGTGCACGATCGCCTGCGACGTACCGAGCGGGATCGACAGCGACAGCGGGGAATTGTTGCTGACTTACGCCAGCGCCCGGTACGACCTGGTCGTGAGCTTCGGCGCCTTGAAGCCGGCGCACCGCCTGATGCCGACACTGGGCCTGATGGGCCGGGTGGCCCTGGCCGAGATCGGCACCGCGGCCGACTTCACCTGGCATGAGATCGCGCCGCCGTTTATCCCGCCGCTCGATCCCGGCGGTCATAAATATGATCGGGGCCTGGTCCACGCGCTAGCCGGCGCGATGCCGGGAGCGATCGTACTGGCCGCGACCGCCGCGGCGCGGGCCGGGGCAGGGTATGTCCGGGTCAGCACCGCGGCGCCGCTCGCGACCCTCCCGGCGGCGATCGTCCAGACCGCCTCGTTCGACCTCGACGACCCGCGGACCGCCTGCCTGCTAATCGGGCCGGGGATGGGCGACAATTCCGACCTGTTGGCCGCGGCGCTGGCCAGCGCCACACCGAAGGTCATCGACGCCGATGCCATCAGCCAGCTCGGCGATCCCGAGCGCCTGCGCGGGCGCGACGCGATCATCACCCCACACGACGGCGAATTCCGCAAGCTGTTCGGGGATCTGCCGGGGGCCAAGCCGGAGCGGGCGCTGAGCGCTGCCGAGCGATCGGGCGCGGTGGTCATCTATAAAGGTCCCGACACTTTGGTCGCCGCCCCGGACGGGCAGCTGGGG
>Ga0070670_100005042_pt1 | contig 11109 bp, 8 predicted proteins | sample KBSS63metaG_FD_64665 | JGI IMG/M metagenome (GOLD analysis project Ga0070670, IMG submission 64665) | Switchgrass rhizosphere microbial communities from Kellogg Biological Station, Michigan, USA - KBS S6-3 metaG | ecosystem: Host-associated > Plants > Roots > Rhizosphere > Soil ... | reverse complement strand
GGGTTTCTCCGTCGTAGTACGACATCGCGAGGAAGACGCGTCCGTCCGCCGTTTCGTCAATTTCGTGGATGGTGCAGATGTTCGGGTGATCGAGCGCCGACGCCGTCTGCGCTTCGGCGACGAGTCGTTCCCGGGCTTCGCGATCTTCCGTCGCGTCCGCCGGGAGGAATTTGAGCGCCACGGTCCGTTTCAGGCGGACGTCCTCGGCGCGATACACGACGCCCATGCCGCCCGCGCCGAGCAGGTCAGTAATGCGGTAGTGGGAGATAGTTTGGCCGATCATGCGACAGCCGATCCGCAGCGGCTTCTACGCGCTGTTCGGCGAGGCAAGGATACTGCAGCGGCTGCACGATTTCGAATCGCGAACTTTCCAGTTCGGACGGCAGCGCCCGGCGTCGCCTGAGACTTGGCCCGCTGCCGCTGATACCGTCGCTCGTGTCGTTTCTCTTGACTCATGCGCAGGCCTGGGACATCGTTACGGAATTCCACTTGGAGGGAAAGCCAATGAGAATGCCGCGAGTCGCTCTGTCGACTGCGCTGACCGTGCTGGCAATCGTCTGGCTGCCGGTGACGGTCTTCGGACAAACCTACACGGCGACACTGACAGGCACAGTTGTCGATCCAGCGGGCGCCGCCGTCCCGAAAGTCCGGGTCGTCGCGGTGAATCAGGCGACGAAACTGGAGAACGTCGCCCTCACGAGCGACGCGGGTGTGTACCGCATCCCGTTCCTACCAGTCGGCACCTACGTGGTCACCGCCGAATTGGCGGGGTTCAAGAAGGTCGTGTCGACCGACATCCAGCTCGAAGTGAATCAGACGGCGCGAGTCGATCTGACGCTCGCACTCGGCGCCGTGACCGACGAAGTGACGGTCAGCGGCGTGTCGCCGGTTCTGCAGACCGAGAATCCGACAGTCGGAACCGTCATCTCCGGCAATACGACCGTCGGTCTGCCGCTCAACGGCCGGAATTTCCAGCAGCTCACGTTGCTGATCCCGGGGACCATCACGCCGAATCCAGGCGGGTTCACCGGCCCGGGTCTGCAAGGTGGACAGGGACGCCCGTTCGTGAACGGAAACCGCGAGCAGGGCAACGCGTTTCTCCTGGACGGGATCTCCGTCGACGAGACGATCGACAACCGCATCGGCTACAAGCCGAACATCGACGCGCTGGCGGAGTTCAAAATCGAGACCAGCAACTCCTCGGCGGAATTCGGGAACGTCACGGGCGCGACGGTGAACGCCACGTTGAAGTCGGGGTCGAATGATCTGCACGGCAACGGGTTCGAGTTCTTTCGCGACGACGCGCTCGATGCGAATTCCTGGGCGAACAACCGCAACAACGCGAAGAAGAACGACCTCCGGCAGAATATCTACGGCGCCACACTTGGCGGGCCGATCGTCCGAAACCAGATCTTCTTTTTCGGCGACTATCAGGGAGTACGACAGAAGACCGGCGGTACCGCGTTGCGAACCGTAGCCCCCGCAGAGTGGCGGACCGGCGATCTGTCGAGCATCCCCACGCCGATTATCGACCCGGTGACGGGAGTCCAGTTTCCCGGGAACCGGATCCCCGCGGACCGCATCGTGAATCCCGTCGCGAAAAACTTGTTCGCCAACCCGGCGCTCTACCCGCTCCCCACGCGTCCAGGCACCGCGAATATTCCCAACAACTACACGTCGAGCACCCAGGACGAGCTCACCGGTGACCAGTTCGACGTCAGGATCGATGCGCGGCTGTCAGATTCGAATAACCTGTCCGGCCGATACTCCTTTGCCAACTTCCACACCAACGGCATCAAGGGTGCGCTGCCCGTCCAGCTCACGGGCAAGAGCTTCAACCGCCCTCAGAACGTTGCGCTCAACTGGACGCGGATCATCAGCCCCACGATGGTCAACGAGGCCCGCGTCGGATTCAACCGGGCCGTATTCATCACGGACCAGCTCGATTGGGCTGGCCTCGGAAATGGCAATGCGACCCTCGGGATGGCAGGCACTCAGGCCCACGACGGGTTGAGTCAGATCGACATGGGGAACGGTCTCACGGTGATCGGCAATCCGGTCGTGGTCGAGGACAACGTCACCAACACGTTCCACTACGGCGATAACCTGACGATCACGCAAGGGCGCCACTCGATGAAGATGGGCGGCCAGTGGTTACGTTATCAACAGAATCGGTTCTACCCCGGCAACAACGGGCTCCTCGGGTTGTTCGTATACGGCGGGACCAACTTCACGGGCTCCGGCTTCGCCGACTTCCTCCTCGATCGGTTGAGTCGAAAGGGCGTAGGCAGCCAGACCGGCACCTGGGGACATCGGCAGAATCGGATTGGCGTGTTCTTCCAGGATGACCTCAAGCTGAGCTCGAACATGACCCTCAATCTCGGCATGCGATGGGAGTACACCTCACCGGTCTACGAGGTCCATGACCGGCAATCGAACTTCGACATCGTGACCGGCAAGCAACTGTTCGCAGGTAAGGACGGCAACAGTCGCGCCCTCTACGAGCCGTACTACAAAGGGTTCGAGCCGCGCATCGGGTTCGCCTGGACGCCGAAGACGTTCGACGAGAAGCTCGTCGTCCGCGCCGGGTATGGGATCACGCAGTACATGGAGGGCACCGGATCGAACCTGCGGCTCCCGCTGAACGCGCCGTTCTTCTCCGAGGCCGATACCACTTACGACAAGTCGTCAGGCGCTGGCTCGATCGCGACTGGCTTCACCGACGTCCTCGCGACCGGTCAGGTATTCGGGCAGATCCGCGTGTGGAACCCCGATCTGCGTCCACAGTTCACGCAGCAGTACAACCTCACCTTCGAGTACCAGCTCACCCCGGGTAGCACGGTCACGCTGGGCTATGTTGGTAACCACGCCACACATCTCGTGGCACCAACGGACTGGAACCAGCCGCTGCCTGGAACCGGGCCAGCATCGACGTGGCTGCCATTCCAGCAGCGACGCCCGTTGTACTCCGTGTATCCGCTCGTGACCCAAATCAGCGGCACCGACTCGTGGGCGGTCAGCAATTACAACGCACTTCAGGCGGGCGCCCGGCGACGTTACGCGAACGGTCTCGAGTTCCTCGCCTCGTACACCTGGAGTAAAACGATGACCGACAATCTCGGATACTACGGCAGCACGGGCGTGGCGGCGCAGGGGGCGTACTCTGGCAACAATTACAACCGCCACGATTACAACTACGGTCCCGCCTTCTTCGACGCCACTCACAACATCACGACGTCCGCGATCTACGAGTTGCCGTTCTTTCGGAACGCGAACCGGCCGGCGGGTTGGAATGGCCTCGCGGACGCTGTACTCGGTGGATGGAATATCGGCGGCATCGTCAACTGGCACACCGGATTTCCGATTACCGTGACCACGGCTGATAACTCGTTGCAGAATCCCCGCGGCAACGCCAGACCCAACCGGATCGGGGACGGCAAGCCCGCCAACCAGACGATCGATCATTGGCTCGATGAGACGGCGTTCGCCGCGCCGGCTCTGGGCACCTTCGGCGACTCCGGCGTCGGGATCGTGCGCGCGCCGAAGTACTTCAACCTGGATGTGTCCCTCGGCAAGAAGTTCCCGCTCTCGGGCAGCAAGTATGTGGACTTCCGCGCGGAGTTCTTCAACTTCTTGAACCATCCGAGCTTCAATCCACCGGCTGTGAACTTCAGCGCACCGAACACCTTCGGCCGGATTACGAGCACCATCAGCCCGCCGCGGAATCTCGAGTTCGCGTTGAAGTTCTACTTCTGAGACGCGGATCTGTGAATCCGCACAGGTCGGTTCGGCGAGGGAGCGGCTGCGGCCGCCCCCTCGTTGAACAGATCGCGCTATGCGCTAGCGTTGCAGCGCTGCCCGCGCCTCGTCGAACGTCCCCGCGTAGTACGACACGTTGTGGAACGCCTCTCGGGTAAGCGCTTCGGCGACGTAGCGCGCATCGGCGGCGTTTGCGCCGACGACGATGATGCGGGTGTTGTGATCCTCCATCGGCAGCCGGCCGTCATCCTTGGCCCGCTTCACTTCGCCGATATCCTTTCCTTCGAGCACGCCGCTCCGCGGCAGATGCCGCGCCTGCGATAGTGTGCCGGCGCGGTAGTCGTCCGCGGCGCGCACGTCGATCACGACCGCAGTCGCATCGGTCGCGAGCAGCTGTTTCAGCCCTTCGTTCTCGATGACCGTGACGCCGCCGAGTGCGCGCCAGACGGGGATCCCGAGCTGGTAGCGCCGCACGCTCGTGTACCCGGCGGCCAGGAGCTCGTCCGCCAGCCGGTTGCTCTTGCCGCAGAACGGACCGTTGCAGTAGAGGACGATCGGACGCGATTTGTCTCCTTTCAGCAGACGGCCGATCTCGGCGACATCCGACACGTACATGGACGCGGCGACACCAGGCTTGGTCGCCACATTCTGCGCGCCCGGAATGTGACTGATCGCAAATTCGTTGAACGGACGCGCGTCGAGCAGGGTGGCGCTGCCATCGTGCAATATGCGGCGCAGGTCGTCGGTGGAAATCTCGGGCGTGCGCGGGCCGGAGTCGCCGACAATCGCGGAGGAAATCGGCGGCCCCGACTGGGCGCGCAGCGAAGCCATGAAGGGGAGGATCCACGCCAGGAATGCCAGCGTCGCCGCGACGTAGAACCACTGCCGGCGCGTACGGGGTTTGACGCCGAAGAGATATGGCGCGGCGACCGCGACAGCGGCGATGACGAGGAACCAGAGGGTCGCTTGCGTCATGTTCGTTCACCGTGCATTGGCGACCATTTCTGTGCGGCTCCCTTGCCGACTCGTCCCTATCGAATCCAAGACACTCTGATGGTGAAAGACTCTGCGCCCGTATCGGATTGCCACGACAGCGTGCCTGGTTCGCTCCGGCCAATGACGAGGTGCGGCTGCAAGCGCTTGCCGGCCAGCCGGACATCGAACGCAACCGCGACGCTTTCTGAACCGCGCTGGGTCGGCGTGAACGCGATCCTGCCACGGTCGAGTTCAATCGTTCCCGTAGTACCTGAGATCACCGAGACCTCGGGTGTCGCCACGGTGGAACCGTCCTTCACGATCTCGAATTGAAGCCGAATGGACTCCTGCGCAGTCGTGACGGAGGCGCCGCCGATGAGACATGCGATAACGATCAATTGATGCAACTTCATTTGTCCTCCCTGCGGTGCAGATTCAACGACGATGCTGTGACTCGCATTTGAGCTCGTGCCGTCGCAACCGGTCGGGGAAAGTGAGCCGTCCTAGGACCCTGCCAAGGGCCATGAAGAGCGCGGCTCCAAGCAAACTGTAGGCAGCAAGAAAGCCATAGATCGTCCAACCCTCGGGGAACATCTCGGCGGGTAAGGGCCTAGTGTGTGCGATGCCCCACGCCGTCGCAAACGTCAGCTCGGACATGATGTAGGACGCACCTGCCCAGACAGCAAGAACCGCGGCAGCTACAAGAAGGATTTTGCCCCGTCTCTTTGCTCCTTTCATGGCGAGACGAGCACTTCGCGACAGCAATAGGAGTGCTACGCCAGGTGCTAACCCAAGAAAGAGCCAAATAAAGAGAGTACCGCTGTGCACGGTGTCCATGGCTGAAAACCATGACGGTCACCGCAAATCGATGACCGCGTAAGTCGTGAGTCGCGCAAGTGAGAACTCGGTCGCCCCTTCAGCAACGCTGCGATCATCGAGCGAGACGTGCCCCACGCCGGAGACGAGCGCGTCGCCCGTCGGAAACGCACCTCGCACCCTGATCCGTAACCCTTGAATTTCGCGGCCGCCGTAATTAATCAGATGAAGGCGGGCCCGGCCGCCGCTCCCGGTCAGCCGCCCGATCACGACCTCGCTTCCGTAGATCCGCAGGCTGCGGCGATCGTCGGTCAGATCGCGGCGCACCCGCAACGCGAACGCGCTCGGATCGGCGGCCTCCTGCGCCGGATATTCGCGGCTGCCGATCACGACGTTGAGGGGAAACTGGGGCGAGGGCGAGGGGACGATCTTGTACAGCAGGTTGCGCCGCGACAGCAGGTTCATGACCTCGCCGGTCACCGCCGACCCGTCGTCCACGATCCCGAAGTCTGCGACCGCGGGCAGGTCGGCTGACGCGAGCCCCTGAAGAAACGTGAGCATCCCAGCGACGGCATTCACGTCGGCGGGATCGATCCGGATGATGGCGTCAGCGCCGTAGGCGTAGGCCTCGGCGGCGGCGAGCGCGCCGGCGCCAGGGGCTGGTGTGTAGGCGTATTTCACCGCCGTCCGGCGGGTCATGCGCCAGCCGTTGGCGACGATCCACGGAGCTCGCGTCGGCGAGGCGACGCCGGCGCGCACCGTCACGCCGGGTGTCGGCAGCGCCTCGCGTGCGGCAAGCTCCGCCTCGCTGACCGCTGTGACTTGAACCCCCGCGGCTCGCCAGCTCTCGGCCTGATCGGCCGGTACGCACAAGGCCTTGAGGCCCGCCGCCTCGAGCGTCGCACGGGTCGAGGGCCCCTGCGTCCAGTAGATGCACGGGACCGAGAGCACCAGCGCCGCGATGAGCGGCACGATCGACGTCACACCGTCTCGTCCTCTACCGTGATGCGGGCCCGGTCGGCCACGCCGAGGCCGAGCGTCGAGGCGTACTCGACATGCCCGGGCTCTCTGATGATGATGTTCACGTTCGGATCCGCGTCGCGCGCGCGCGCGTCGTCCATCCGCAGCGACTCGGGTGACCGATCCCAGATCGACCGCGCGCCGTGCGCGAGACGTTCCTTCTCGATGATATCGAGCAGCAGTCGATCGATGGCCACCGGGTCCGTGCCGAACAGGATCTGACGCGGATAGAACACGTAGCGCGTCGTCCGCGCGAACGGGCCGCCGTGCCACACGCCGCGGAGCCCGTCCATGATTTGCAGCACCGTTCTGGATCGAAGCGGCTCCATGGCCGCAAGTGAACCGACCATCGAATACGTATGCGACTTCCCGCGCTGATGGGTGCGCGCCACGTTCGAGAAGCTGCCGTAGGCGATGTTCTTGAGGCAGCCGGTGGCGCCGGTCGCACCGTGATCCTTCATGTTCGGAATATTGATGATCTTGGTGAGGCGCTGCGAGACGAGGCGCATCATGTTCGAGCGCGTGTCCTCCTCACCGAAGAAATTCGCTTCGAGATACGTCGCGGGGTCGTATCCGCTGTTGTCGACGTTTCTGTTCGCCCGTTCCGCCGCGACGATCCGGACACCCTCGGGCAGATGGGGCGTGTAGTTGCATTCGTCGAGCTGATTCTGAAATCGCTCGTAGACGAAGATCTGCGACGCCGGTATCCCGATGTCCAACAGGCGCTGGACGGTCTCCGTGACGATCTCGTACGCGGAAATGACGTAGGGGTAGCCGCCGCAATTCACTTTCAGCCCGACGACGTCGGCGGGTTGAAAGAAACGGCGCCACGCGTCGGCCGTCGTTTGGGCGCCGGTCAGCTTCCGCATGCCGCGCGCCATCATCTCGCGCACGACGTCGCCGTTCGCTGTGCCGGTCGCGATGTCGACGGATTTCTCAGAGCCGACCGAGACGACGCGCCCCGGGTAGGGTCCAGGCATGCCGGGAGCGGCGGCCGGAGCGTACCGCGTGACCGCGCGCAACGTTGGCAGGTCTGTACGAACCGCCGGTTGGGTGGCCTGGGCCAGGCCTCGACGTAGCTCGACGAGCGGAGTCGGGGCGACAAACGGGGCGGCGGCGAGCAGCCGAACGAACGCTCTGCGGTGCATGGCGCAGACCTCCTTGGCTTATATAATCTTCGCGCCTTTGTACAGGAGACATTACATGAAGTCCCGCACCTTCGTCAGCGCCACGTTGACGCTGCTGTTCCTTGGCATGCCCGCGAGCCGCTATGATGCCGCCGTGAACGCACAATCCCCGGACCGGCCGCGGCTGACGGTCATGATGGTAGACGACTTCCAGGTCACCGGCGCCGGCGACCACGCGAACTGGCGGCGGGCCGAATGGACGCCGCTCCGCCGGCGCCAGCCCGAGGCGCATCCGTACGACACCCGATTCAAGATGCTCTATTCCAGCACCGGCCTGTACTTCCTCATGGAAGGCACCGATCGCAAACTCACGGCGACCATGGCCGAAGACTTCATGGATCTGTGGAATGAGGACGTGTTCGAGGTCTTCCTCTGGACCGACGAGCGCTACCCGGTGTATTTCGAGTACGAGATCTCGCCGCTCAACCATGAGCTGCCGATCCTGATCCCCAACTTCGGCGGCAAGTTCCTCGGCTGGCGTCCCTGGCATTACGAGGGCAACAAAAAGACCCGCACCGCGACGAGCATCATGGGGGGACCGAAGCAGTCGGGCGCAGCCATCGAAGGTTGGCGCGCGGAATTCTTCGTCCCGTATGTCCTGCTCAATCCGCTCCAGAACGTGCCGCCGAAACCAGGCACCCGCTGGCGGGCGAATTTCTATCGCATGGACCACGACGATGGGAAGCGCACGCAGTGGGAGTGGGCGCCGGTCGGCGACAGCTTCCATGAATTCCAGAAATTCGGCGATCTGACATTCGGTGACCGGTAGAATGTTATCCCGGTGCTCGATTCATTCAGCTGTCAGCTTTCGGCTTCCAGCTTCCAGCTCGATCGCTGGTAGCTGGTAGCCGGTAACTGGCCGCTATTAGCTACCAGCCATAAGGAGCCCGTCATGAGCGATTCCACCATCACCCGGCGTGAGCTGATTCGTCGCGGCGGAGCGCTCGGCAGCCTGCTGGCGTTGCCTGCGATCGCACACGCCGAAACGCAGACCCCTGCCACGACCGCGGCTGCCGCCGCAGGATCGTCGCCCGGGCTTCGCGCCGGCGCGGACGTCTACCGATCGATTGGTGTGCGTCCATTGATCAACGGTCGCGGCACCTTCACGATCATCAGCGGTTCGACGATGCTGCCGGAAGTGCGGGCGGCGATGGACGCGGCCTCGCGGCAGTACGTGCACCTCGACGAATTGACCGAGGCGGTGGGCGCGCGGCTCGCCGCACTGACCGGCGCCGAATGGGGGCTGGTCACGTGCGGGTGCTCGGCGGCGCTGATGCATGCGTCTTCGGCGTGCGTCGCCGGCGGCAATCCGGATCTGCACATTCGCATCCCGAATCTGAGCGGTTTCCCGAAGGATGAAGCGATCATCCCGAAGCACTCGCGCAACGTCTACGATGCGGCGCTGCGCGCGGTCGGCCTGCGCGTGATCGAAGTCGAAACCGCGGCCGAGTACGAAGCGGCGCTCGGTCCGCGAACGGCGCTCATCTACATCCTGGCCGGCCCGAACGCCGACAATAGTGCACTGAGCGTGAAGGCGATTGCACCGGCGGCGAAGGCGAAGGGGGTGCCGATCCTGGTCGACGCGGCCGCCGAGATCCTGACGATCCCGAACGTGCATCTGCAGAACGGCGCCACGCTCGTGGCCTACAGCGGTGGCAAATGCCTGCGTGGTCCGCAGAGTGCCGGGCTGCTGCTCGGCCGCAAAGACCTGGTGAAAGCGGCGTGGGTGCACAGCGCACCGCACCACGGGCCCGGCCGCGCCCTGAAGGTCGGAAAAGAGCAGGCCATCGGCATGCTGATGGCCGTCGAGATGTGGGTCCAGCGCGATCACGAGGCGGAGTGGAAGCGCTGGAACGGCTGGCTCGATCACATCGCGCAGCGCGTGTCGACCATTCCCGGCGTGACGACGGCGGTGTCGCAGCCGAACGGCTTGTCGAATCGGACGCCGTCGCTGCGGATCCTCTGGGATCGGCAACGGCTCCCCATCTCGGGGGAAGCCGTCTCGCGCGCGCTGCTCGACGGCGAGCCGCGCATCACGATGGATCCGGCGCGCGGCGGTGCCCAGTCGGCTCAGACCGGTGTGTCGGTCACGCCGTACATGCTCGCACCCGGCGACGAAAAGATCATCGCCGACCGGCTGATCGCCATCCTGTCGAAGCCGCCGGCGCAGACCGACCCGGGCGCGCCGGCGCCGGCGGCGGCAGACGTCAGCGGCCAGTGGAGCGTGGCGATCAAATACGCGGCATCCGGCTCGACGCACACGTTTCACCTGACGCAGAAGGGTAATGACCTGGGCGGGTTCCATCAGGGAGACTTCGTCACGCGCGAGATCTCCGGCACGATCGACGGCGACCGCGTGCGCATCCGCAGCGCGTTCGGCGAGCAGCACGGCGATTCGATCGGCCTCACGTTCACCGGGACGGTCTCTGGCGATCAGATGACTGGCCCGCTCGACATGGGCGAATATCTCGGGGCGACGTGGACCGCAACACGCCGATCCGCGCGCAGGAGTTAATCGATGTGGGGCTGGCCGCGAAGAGGGGCTCTTTACCTTCTACCTTTTACCTTTTACCTTGTCGTCAACGCCTCCCCGCCGCGGCAAGCGCAGCCCTCCGCGCATAAATACGATCTGCTCCTGCGTGGCGGGTACGTCATCGATCCGCGCAACCGCGTGAGCGGCGTTCGCGACGTCGCGATCTTCGAGGGAAAAATCGCGGCGGTCGCCGTGGGCCTGAGCCCCTCCGATGCGTTGAAGACCGTCGACATACCCGGGCTCTATCTCACTCCCGGGCTCGTCGATATTCACACGCACGTATACACCGGCACGGGGGAGCGCGGCTCCTACGCCGGCGACAACAGCGTCTACCCGGACGGGTTCACGCTGCGGGTCGGTGTGACGACGATCGTCGACGCCGGCGGCTCAGGCTGGCGGACGTTCGAGGACTTCAAGCAGCGCATCATCGATCGATCCAAAACCCGCGTCCTCGCCTCGCTGAACATCGTCGGCAACGGCATGCGCGGCGGAGCGTACGAGCAGGACCTCGGCGATATGGAAGCGAAGCCGACGGCGGAGATGGCCAAGCGGTTTCCCGGCCTGATTGTCGGCGTCAAGACGGCCCATTATCGCGGACCGGAGTGGACGCCGGTCGAGCGCGCGGTGGAGGCCGGGACCCTGGCGAACGTCCCGGTCATGGTCGATTTCGGCAACGACCATGCGGAACGGCCGGTGGCCGAGCTGGTGACGAAGAAGCTGCGGCCCGGAGACATCTATACGCACGTGTATTCGGGACTGCGCGGCGAGCTGGATCCGTCGGGCCACGTGAACCCCGGGCTGATCGAAGGACGCAAACGC
>Ga0070670_100005040_pt1 | contig 11112 bp, 12 predicted proteins | sample KBSS63metaG_FD_64665 | JGI IMG/M metagenome (GOLD analysis project Ga0070670, IMG submission 64665) | Switchgrass rhizosphere microbial communities from Kellogg Biological Station, Michigan, USA - KBS S6-3 metaG | ecosystem: Host-associated > Plants > Roots > Rhizosphere > Soil ... | reverse complement strand
TGCGGCGGAGGCAATCATCAGGACCGTCAGCGCGCGGTGCCGGCCGAAGCGCAGCGCCGCCTCGTTGCCGAGGATGCTCGCCGGCATGGACAGGAGCGAAAACACCACGCTCACCACGATTGGGCCGAATACCGCTGCGCCGCCCTGACGCGCGGCAACAAAGCTCCAGAACGCAACAAGCCAAGTGCGGATGCCGTAGAGTTCGAAGCAATGGGCGCCGTAGCCAAGCACGTAGCCCATGGCCGTGCGATTGCGGATGACCGGCCGGAAATCCAGCAACTGCCGCTTGACCGGCTCCGGCGACGCCGGTCCCATGGCGAGACAGACGGCGATCATCAGCAACGGTCCGAGCCCGCTGGCGAGGAAGGCCCATCGCCAGCCGAACCGGTCGGCCACAAGCTGGCAAACGAGATACGACAGTCCGACGCCGACCGAGAAGCTCGCGGTGTAAAGGGTGATGTTGCGGGAAGCGTCGCCTCGAGGCAGCCGATCGGTCAGCGCCTTCAGGCCCGGCATGTAGGCACCGGCGAAACCGGCGCCCGCCAGGGCCCAGATCAGGGTCGCCGTCCACAAGCCGTCTGCCAGCAGACCGAACGCCAGCGTGGCCAGCGACAGAGCAAGCGAGCCGACGAGCAGAATATTGCGTGCATCGATGCGGTCGGTGAGCGCGGTCAATACCGGAACGGCAAGCATGTAGCCGAACGAGAAGGCGCTCGCCATCAATCCGGCCTCCGCGGCGCTCAGCGCCCACGGCGACATCAGATGCTGCGGCATCACGGCAGGAACGGCGACGTGCGGCAGCAGGTTGCCCAATTGGCCGATGCACATCGCGGCAACGAGAGAGCGGCCGGTGAGACGCATCGCGATCAGAAGGCGCCGGGCTTGACGGGGCGATAGAGCAGGCCGGCGCAGTGAAGCCCCAAAAGCGCACCGATGATCTGCGCGGCGATAAACGGAAGCACTCCGGCAGGCGCGATACCGGCGAACGTGTCGCTCAAGGATCGCGCAATGGTGACGGCCGGGTTTGCGAATGATGTCGACGCCGTGAACCAATAGGCCGAGGTGATGTAGAGGCCGACCGCGTAAGGTATCGCTTCGCGTGCCGAGCGCAGACAACAGAAGATCGTGAACACCAGGCCGAAGGTTGCGACGAATTCCGCAAACCATTGGCCGGGTCCGGTGCGGACGGTCTGCGAGACCTGCCAGAACGGCAGGTCGAACATCGCGTGTGCCGCCAGCACGCCGGCGATGCCGCCGAGCAGCTGGCTCGCCACGTAGAGAGACGCGGCGCCCCAGGTCAGATCGCCACGAACCAGAAAGGCGAGGGTAACGGCGGGGTTGAAATGCGCTCCCGAGACCGGACCGAGCGCCAGGATCAAAACGGTGAGTATCGCGCCGGTGGGGAGCGTGTTGCAGAGAAGCGCGAGGGCACTGTTTCCGCCGGCAAGCTTGGCGGCCATGATCCCGGAGCCGACCACGCCGGCGAGCAGGAACGCCGTTCCCAGGAATTCGGCGGCACCGCGTTGGACGAGCGATGACGTCACGTCGGCTCGACCGCCCGGCCGACACGCCCGATTTCCCGGAGCCTGCTTTGCAGCGTCAGCGTGTCGAGGGAGCGCAGCGGCAGGGAGGTGAAAATCCCGATGCGCTGGTTGAGCATGCGATAGGCGTCCTTGAAGGCAAGCGCGATTTCGGCCGAGCTGCCTTTTGCCGCGGCCGGATCGGGGACGCCCCAATGCGCCGTCATCGGCTGCCCCGGCCACAGCGGACAAGTCTCGCCGGCGGCGGTGTCGCAGACGGTGAACACGAAATCGAGCAACGGTGCGTCCGGTTTAGCGAACTCGCCCCATGACTTCGAGCGAAAGCGCGACGCGTCGTAGCCGAGGCCATGCAGGAGCCGCAGGGTCTCGGGGTGGACTTGGCCTTTGGGCTGGCTGCCGGCGCTAAAGGCGCAAAATTTCCCCGCGCCCAGCTTGCTGAGTATCGCCTCCGCCATGATGGAGCGCGCCGAATTGCCGGTGCACAGAAACAGGACGTTGTACGTTTCCGACATGGCGCTTCACCCCGTGGGACGGCCACACGCTGCGGCGGGTTCCGCCACCTCAGGTGCGGGCGCGCAGCACGATTTCTCGCGCGCGACGCGCGCGACGCGCTCGCCGGAGCCGTCGCCGTAGTCGATGCTCTCGCCGGTGGTGTGGAATGTCTCCCACGAAATTCCGGCGGGATCGTCGATCCAAGACTTCTCCGACTTGGCATAGCAGCACGCGGTCTGGCCCTGCTCGACGATGTTGCCACCGGCCTCGTGCAGCCGCGCGTAGATCTCTTTCAACTCGTCGCCGCTCTCGGCCTGGATGCCGAGATGGTCGAGGCCCGGCTCGCGGCCGCGCGTCGAAATGGCAAAATTGACCCGAGGGTCGTCCAGCATCCACTTGGCGTAGTCGGGTTTGACGACATTCGGCTGCGCGGCAAACAGTGCCGAGTAGAAGCCGATCGACCGCTTGAGGTCATCGACGGCGACGTGAACGTGAAACCGCTTCATGGGAGTGCTCCTCTTAAGCCGAGACCTTGGCGCGCTTGCTGGCGCGCGCAGGTTTGCAGGCTGCCGCCGGCGCGCAGGCTTCCGCCGCGCCTCGACAACAATTTTCAGTGAGATAGCTCAACAGCGCGTTCATCGTGTCGAATTGCGCCGCGTAGATCATGGAGCGACCTTCCCGTCGCACGCTGACCAGTCCGGCGTCGCGAAGCCGGTCGAAATGGAAGGTCAAAGTATTCGGCGCCAACCCGAGCGCGCTGGCGACGCTGCCGGCGGGCATGCCGTCCGGGCCCGCTTCGACCAGAAGGCGGAATACGTCAAGGCGATTGTCCTGGGCGAGGGCGGCCAAAGCCGCGAGGGCATCGTGCTTCTTCATATTTCAGTATCTACTGAAGTATCATCCCAGTGTCAAGATACATTTCGATATCGACTGAAATAAATTTGGCGCGTCGCGGCCAATGCGAGGTGCCGCGCAAGAGGTCGGATTCGGGGATGGAGACACGGCCTCAATGACGCTGCGGACCTTCCACCTCTGGGCGAATCACAGCAACCGGGTAATGCCGAATTTACTCCAAGGTCCGGCGCTGCGTTGTGGAAATTGGGCCAGCTATGCTCTACTGACCTTTTAGGTCGGGCCGCTCGGAACTTTCGCTCATGCAAGCCTCTTTGACGCGCCAGCCCCGCGACTCGCGCCTTTTCGCAGCCGTCGTCGTCGGCCTTGGTTTCCTTTTATCGGCCGTCATCGCCTCGATTGTCGCTTCTGTTGCCAGCTCCGAGGCCGACCGCTGGGCCGCGCACTCCCTCACGGTGAGGGAGGCGTCGGGGCATTTGTTCAGCTTGATTCAGGACGCCGAAACCGGCCAGCGCGGCTTCCTGTTGACCGGCAAGGATAGCTATCTGCAGCCGTTCTACACGGCGCAAAAGGAAATCCCTGCCGCCGAAGATGCGCTTCGCGGCCTGACGTCCGACAATCCGCTTCAACAATCCCGCCTGGCCAGGCTCTATCCGATTGTCGAGCGCAAGCTCGGCGAATTGTCGCGCACGATCGCGCTGGCAAAGGCAGGAAATATCGAAGAGGCAAACGGGGTCGTCAAATCGAATGAAGGCAGCGATTTGATGCGCGACATCCGCGCAGCCTTGAACGAATTCGATGTCGATGAAGCCAATATCGAGAGCGCGCGGAATGCCAAGGCGGCGCAATTGCGCACGGTTCTACTACTGGTCACCATTGTGGCCGGCGTTTTGGCGGCGCTGGTGGCGATCCTAGTCGGCTTCACGCTGTGGCGGCAAGTTGGCGAATTGCGGCTGTTGACGGCGTCTCTGAAAACCGAAATGTCCGAGCGCGAACGCGCCGAGACTGCCCTTCGCCAAGCCCAGAAGATGGAAGCGCTCGGTCAACTGACCGGCGGGGTCGCCCACGACTTCAACAATATGCTGGCGATCGTCGTCGGCAATCTCGACCTCGGCTTGAGGCGCCTCTCCGGCGAGGACCCGCGCGCGCGACTTTACGTGGAAAACGCGCTGGGCGGCGCCCGTCGCGCGGCGGAGCTGACCAAGAGACTTCTGGCGTTCTCCCGATTGCAGCCGCTGAAACCCCTGCCGGCGGATGCAAACAAATGCGTAGCAGACATGTCGGAGCTCCTGCGGCGAACGCTCGGCGAGGGCATCGCCTTGGAGACGGTCTTGGGCGGCGGCCTGTGGCGCGCGATCGTCGATGTGCATCAGCTCGAGAGCGCCATTCTCAACCTGGTCATCAATGCGCGCGACGCGATGAATGGCGCCGGCCGCTTGACCATTGAAACCGCGAATGCGGAACTCGATCGCGCCTACGCGGACGTGCATGTGGAAGTCACGCCGGGACAATATGTCATGATTGCCGTTACCGACACGGGGCGCGGCATGTCGGAAGCGATTGTTGCAAAGGCCTTTCGATCCGTTTTTTACCACCAAGGCGCCCGGCGCCGGCACCGGTCTGGGGCTGAGCCAGGTCCATGGTTTCATCAAACAATCGAAGGGGCAAGTGAAGATTTACAGCGAGGAGGGCAAGGGAACGACCGTCAAGATCTATCTGCCTCGCGATATGTCCAAAGTGCTGCCCGAAGAAATGCGGCGCGCTGCGCCGCGCGCAATCGAAGTTCCTCCACAAGAACACGTCGTGCTGGTTGTCGAGGATGATCCCGGCGTGAGGACCTTCACGGTCAACGCCCTGCGCGAGCTTGGCTACGAGGCGATCGATGCCGATGCCGCTGAGGCGGCGCAGCAGAAGCTTTTGCAGGAGCCCCGCGTTACAATTCTCCTCACGGACGTGGTCTTGCCGACGGGTAACGGCCGCGAACTGGCCGATGAGCTTCTCAAAGCACGGCCGGACCTGGCTGTTCTGTACATGACCGGCTACACGCGCAATGCCATTGTGCACAATGGGACGCTCGATCCGGGGGTACGACTGCTCAACAAGCCGTTTACAATCGAAGAACTGAGCAGGGAGCTTCGCGCCATCCTGGAAGACCAGCGCGCTTCAAGGCCGGCAGGTTGAGCTTGGTGCCTTTGATCGACGAGTGGAGAGGGAGGGTTGAGTGGCGGAGCAAATGGCAAAAAAACGAAAATCTCACGCACCGCGGGAAATCGTGCTGCGCAACGCCAAGGAAGCCGCGGCAGTCGAGCAGTATTGGCAGACAGGGGAATTTTCCAATCTGGGCAAGCCGCCGAAGAACTACAACTACATCGATGAGCTCGCGCGTCTGCAGTTTGAGCTCATCAAACTGCAGGAATGGGTCCGGCTATACGGCCTGAAGGTTGTCGTCATTTTCGAGGGGCGCGACGCTGCCGGCAAGGGCGGCGTGATCAAGCGCATCGCCGAAAGTCTGAACCCGCGCATCTGCCGCGTTGTGGCCCTCGGCACTCCCACAGAGCGCCAGCGCAGCCAATGGTATTTCCAGCGCTACGTCGCCGAGCTGCCGGCAAAGGGCGAAATCGTTCTCTTCGACCGCAGCTGGTACAACCGCGCCGGCGTCGAGCACGTGATGGGATACTGCAGCGATGACGAATACCAGGAATTCCTGCGTTCCTGTCCGCAGTTTGAGGAGATGCTCGTTTGCTCAGGCATCTATCTCATCAAATATTGGTTCTCGGTCAGCGACGAGGAACAGGAGCGCCGGTTCCAAGAGCGCATACGAAATCCGATCAAACGCTGGAAACTCAGCCCGATGGACGTCGAGTCGCGCAAGCGTTGGGTCGAGTATTCCAAGGCCAAGGACGTGATGTTCGAACATACCGACCGCAAGAAGACCCCCTGGTACGTGGTTGACGCCGACAACAAGAAACGAGCGAGGCTCAATTGCATCCGGCATCTGTTGAAGCAGATTCCCTATCGCGACATGCGGCCGGTTGAAATCGATCTTCCGCCGCGCCAACCCGATACCGGGTATCGCCGACCGAAGAAGTCAGAACAACGGTTCGTTGCAAAAGTCTATTGAGCGCAAAGGTCAGCGCTCAAGGCCGCGGCGGACGCGATACGAGGTATCGAGTCATTTCAGCCGCTTGGCCGCTTCCTCGACCATGCTCAGATCGGCGTGGCTCTGCACATCGAGCTTCGCATGCACGAGGTCGAGCTGGTGCGTCAGATCGACGTTCCGTTGCAGCGCGTCGAGGTTCGGCAGCAATTGCGGATTGCGGTAGTAGTCGCTCCTGGTGAACGCCCAGCCGAACTGGCTTGCCGGCTGCTTGGTCACGCGCGCGGCGATCTGCGCGACGGCGTCGTGGTTCTGCGGGTCGAGATACCAGTGAATGATGCGCAATGAGTCCTCGAGCAGATCGACGAGGATCGCGCGATGGGCGTCGATAAAGGGCTTACGCGCCGCCCACATCACGAACTGCGAAAGACCGAGCGCGTCCTTGCTGGTGAATAAGGGCCGCGCGATCTTTTTCAGCTCCGGATCGAGCGAGAACGGCAGCACCGCCGGGATCAAGTCGGCCTTCTTCTCCGCCAGCATGGCGCGCATGGCGGGGAACGGCGCTTCGATGATGGTGTAGTCGCGGTTCGCTTCCAGGCCGTTCTGGTGCAGCATGGCGCGCATGGCGACGTCGACCGCGCTGCCGGCAGCATTGGTGGCGACCACCTTGCCCTTGAGGTCTTCGACCTTGTGAATCGGGCCATCGGCGAGCACCTCGAATTCGTTGGAGTAGTAACCGTCGTAACCGTCCTGGAAGTTGTCGGAGATGACGCGCATGTCGTCCATGCCGGCGTTCTCCACCGCGATCGACAAGGTCGAATAGGCGAGCGAGGCGATCTCCAGTTCATTGTTGGCGAGCGCCGTGATCATTGGCGGCGTGCCGCGATAGCGCACCGCGTCGAACACGTAGGTCTTGCCGTAATTGGCGGCGAGATCCTTCTTCTCCAGCCAGATCGAGGCCCAGTCGGACACCGGAGCGGTCCACGACACGCGTACGCGCAGCGGCTCCGCCGCGGCCACGCTGCTGAGCGCGAGGAGCGCCAAGGCTATCGACGCTATTCTTCCCAGCATCGCAATCTCCTGAAAAAGGATCGCTTTCCCGCGTCATCGCAACCGGGCGATTGTGGGCGCACGCGCTGCAAAAGCGCAAGGCCGCGAGTGCCGCAGGCTCGCTCAGGCCGGCGCCTGTGCCTCGTGGTGCCAGAGCAGCAGGCGGCGGCGGATCGCGGCCATGGCCTTGATCAGCGCGTAGCCGACGATGGCGATCTCGACAATGCCGGCGAAGACGCCGCGCGAGTCGGCGAAGCGCGAGGCGCTCATCATCGCGGCGCCGAGCCCGTAGCCGCCCAATGCCATCTCGACCACGATTTCCACGATCAGCGCGATCGGCAATGCGACCTGCAGGCCGGTGAAGATCTGCGGCAGCGCCGCCGGCAGCGCGACCTGCCATATCAGCTCGTGCTCGCGCGCGCCCATGTTGCGCGCCGACCAGATCAGTTCCTTGTCGACCGCGGCGAGCCCGGCGAGCGTCGCCGTCAATACCGGAAAGATGGCGTCGAACACCACCATGGAAATCTTCGACACATCGTAGACGCCGAGCCAGAGCATGATGATCGGCAGGAAGGCGATCTTCGGCATCGGAAAGCCGATGGAGATGAGCGGGTCGAAGAACCAGCGCACCGGCCGCAGCCGCGACATTGCCGCGCCAAGCGCAATGCCGCCGACCGTTGCGATGAAAAAGCCGGCCATGGCGCGCGCAAGGGTGACGCCGAGGTTGGTCCACAGCATTCCGGAGGCGGCGTCGGCGTAGATGCGCTCGATGACGGCGCTCAACGGCGGCAGCATGAACGGTGTGACCTTGCCGCTGCGGGCAATCAGTTCCCAGGCGATGAGCAGGACCACCAGCGAGAACGCGCGCGTCGCGAAGCGCGCCGCGGCATTGAGGGCGCGGCCGCGCTCTCGGTCGCCGGCGCCGGCGCCCGCCGGGACAGCCGGCTTTGCAAGGTCCTCTACTCGCGCCATCGCAGTAGCCATCCCGTCAGCAACTGAAAGAGCCGGTCGGCGGCAAAGCCGAGAAAAGCGACGGTGAGCACCACGGCGAACATGCCCGGATAGGAACCGTTGTCGCCGAGGTAGCCGATCAGATAACCAAAGCCCTGTTGCGCCGCGATCAGTTCGGAGCTGACCAAGAGGATGAACGACAGCGCGAGCGCGGTGCGGATGCCGTTGAGCATTTCCGGCAGCGCGCTCGGCACCACCACATCCCACAACGTGCGCAGCCGGCTCGCTCCCATGCTGCGCGCCGACCACAGCAGCACCTGATCGCTGCCGCGCGCGCCGTTGTAGGCGCCGATGGTGACCGGGATCATGCAGCCGAGAAAGATCAGCAGGATTTTCGAGCCGTCGCCGAAGCCGAGCCAGAGAACCGTGACGGGAATGAGTGCCGATTTCGGCAGCGGATAGAACACCTCGATCGGCGCTGCCAGCAGCGCGTTGACCACGCGCGAGGAGGCCATGGCCACCCCGAGGCCGCCGCCGATCACGACCGCAAGGACAAGCCCGGCAGTGCCGCGATACATCGAGGTGAGCCCATTGCTGACGAGGTCGCCGTCACGGATCAGTTCGAGCCAGGACGCGGCGACGTCGCCCAGCGCCGGCAGAGTGAGCGAGGAGAAGAGGCCAAGCCGCGACGCCGCCTCCCAGGCGAGCGCGAGGATGAGGATCGGGAGATAGCGCACGACGACCCGCGTCACGGCGCCTCCGTGCCCTGCGCCTTGATCGCCTCGATGCGCACCAGGTTCCAGATCTCCTCGACCTTCTCGACAAATGCCGGACTGCGCAGCAGGCTCGGATCGCGGTTGCCGAAGCGCGTTTCCACGATGGTCTTGATGCGTCCCGGCCGCGCCGACATCACCGCCACCCGGTCGGCGAGGTAAACCGCTTCCTGCACGTCATGGGTGACGAAGATCACCGTCTTCGGCGTGCGCTGCCAGATGCCGAGGAGTTCGGTCTGCATCAGCGCGCGGGTCTGCGCGTCGAGCGCGCCGAACGGCTCGTCCATGAGCAGGATGCTGGGGTCGAAGGCGAGCGTGCGGGCGATTGCTGTGCGCTGCTTCATGCCGCCGGAAAGCTGCGACGGGTAGCTGTCCTCGAAGCCGCGCAAGCCGACCAGGTCGATCATGGCCTGCGCGCGCGCCTCGCGTTCGGCGCGCGGTATTTTCAGCCGCTCGAGGCCATAGCGAACATTCGCCCGCACCGTCTTCCATGGAAACAGAGCGAAGTGCTGAAAGACGATGCCGCGGTCGGCGCCCGGCGCGGCGACCGGCTCGCCGTCGACCAGGATGCGGCCGGCCTCGGTCGCAAAGAAGCCGCCGATCAAATAAAGGAGGGTCGACTTACCGCAGCCCGACGGCCCCAGCAAGGCGAAGAACTCGCGGCGGCGCACTTCGAGCGACACTTCGGCGAGCGCCGGCACCGGACGCCCGCGTGGCGGACGATAGGTGTGGGTGACGCCCTCGACGACGATCTGTGCCTGATCGTTCATGGCAAACTGCGGGTTTTCCGGCGCCGGCTGGCGGCGATGTGCGGCACATGCGGCCGCGCCAACCTAGCCGCCGCCTGCGCTGGCACCAAGAGTCGCCGGCGTCGCGCGCGGTTCGTCCAGCCCATCAACAGAGGGCAGCGGCTTGAACGTCACGTTTCGGTTCGCACCAGGCCTCCGCGGTTCGGCCGGTTTTCGTCCTGCGCCTCGAAGACCTCGCGTGCGTAGTCATCCAGCAGCGCCGTGCAGCGGGCGAGCCGTTCCTCGGCCTGCGAGCGCAGTGATGCGCCGTAGAAGTCCAGCCTGACGATCTTTGCCAGCCACGCCTGCAGTTTGGTCAGGTCCTCCTCGTTCTCCTCGACTTCCGCATAGGTGAACTTGCCGACGCCGCGCTCTCTGGTGATCTCGGCTTCGAAGTCGTCGCACCTACTGATGAATTCCTGATAGGCCTCGTTGCGTTCACTGGAGAAGCGCGCGATCACTTTCTGCTCCTGGACCCGATCGAGCCCGACGGTTTCCAAGAGCACAGCGTCGCCTTCCATGGCGGTGATCTCGTTCTGCAGGAGCTTGAGACGCCTTACGTGCGAGTCGACGTTGGGCAAGACACAGACGCCGCTTTGGAGATAGACGGCCCCGAGAGCTTTCAGCTTGCGCCACAGCGCGATCCGACGCTTCGCCGGCTCGGCAGGCACCTTGTAGGTCAGAAGGAGCCAGGCTTGCGCGCCGGGTGCCGGCGCGGCTTCCCGCCGGGCAGGCCTCGCAATGGCGCGGCGCTTCGGTCGATTGCTAGCTCGCTCTTCTGTGACCATGATGGCGTTCAGCACTTTCTCAGGCCGCTTCGCCGCCCTTGAAGCCTCTACGGGGGGACGGTAAATGTTACGGCGGTAACACTCCAGTTGTCCAGGTGTTCACTTGCTCAACGGATATGGCCGATTGGTGCGGGCGTTTTCCGTTGCTGTTTGCTTGCTGGCGGCCGCTGTCACCTTGAGCGCCGCCGCGACCGGCGTTGCGTCCGCGCAGGCGAGCGATGACAGTCCGAAGGCCGCGCAGCCGTCGTCTGGCGCCGGCGGCGGGGAGCCGGGCATTGTCAGGCTGTCTCCCGACCAGCAGCATCAGATCGCCCTGGAAACGGCAGTCCTGGAGGCGGCGCCTCGTCCCGAGCAGGTCAGAGCCTACGGCGTGGTGCTCGATGTCGCCCGCATCACCGACCTGACCAACAACTACGCCAACGCGCAGGCGCAGCTGCAGACCGCGCAGGCGAAGTTCGACGTGGCCAAGAACGCGTTCGACCGCGCCCAGAGCCTCGTTCACTCCGCAATTTTGGCAAAGCGAGATGCCGAGGCCGCCGAAGGCACGTTCCTCACCGACCAAGCCGCTCTCACCGCCGCGCAATCGCAGGTGAAAACTCTCGCCGCGACCGCCCGGCAGGAATGGGGCCCGGTGATCGGAAAGGGAATCGTCGAGCGCTCGCCGCAAGTCGTGCAACTGATCGAACGCGAGGAGTTTCTGGTTCAGGTGACGTTGCCGCCGAGCGTTGTCCTGAGCGAGCCGCCGCGCGTCGCGCTCGCGCAGGCGCCGACGCGCAACGC
>Ga0070670_100005038_pt1 | contig 11113 bp, 6 predicted proteins | sample KBSS63metaG_FD_64665 | JGI IMG/M metagenome (GOLD analysis project Ga0070670, IMG submission 64665) | Switchgrass rhizosphere microbial communities from Kellogg Biological Station, Michigan, USA - KBS S6-3 metaG | ecosystem: Host-associated > Plants > Roots > Rhizosphere > Soil ... | reverse complement strand
GGAACAACGCTTGGCGCGGCGAACATCATCTCGGGGAACGGGGCGAGCGGACTGGCCATCGCCTACGTGCACGCAACGGCCAACGTGGTGCAGGGGAACCGCATCGGCACCAACAACGCCGGGACGGCGTCGGTGCCGAATACGGTATTCGGCGTCGAGGTGATCGGTGCGCCCGCGAACACGATCGGCGGCACCCTTGCCGGCGCCGGCAATCAGATCTCCGGCAACGGGCAGGGCGGTATCAACATCTTCTCCGATGCGGACGGGAATATCGTCCAGGGGAACCGGATCGGCACGGACAGAACGGGAACCGTCGCGGTGCCCAACAACGGGACCGGTGTGTACGTCAGCTTCGCCAGCGGCAATACCATCGGGGGTACCGCGGCCGGCGCGGCGAACGTGATCGCGTTCAACGCCGGCAGCGGGGTCGGGGTCAACGCCGCCGCCAACATTCCGGCCCTGTCGAATGCCATTCTGTCGAACTCGATCTTCGACAACGGCGCGCTGGGGATCGATCTGAGTCCGGGCGGCGTGACCAGCAACGATAACGACGATCCCGATGCGGGGCCCAACAACCTGCAGAATTTCCCGGTGGTCGTTGCTGCCGTCAGCCTCGGCCCAATCGCCACCGTGGTGAGCGGAAGCCTGAACAGTACGCCGAACACGACGTTCACGTTGCAGTTCTTCTCGAACGCCGCCTGCGACCCGTCGGGGCACGGCGAGGGGAAGACGCTTCTGGGCTTCACGACGGTGACCACGAACCGCAGCGGCACCGTGCGCTTTCGCGCAACGCTTCCGGGCATCACCTCCGCAGGGCAGGTGGTCACCGCGACGGCAACGGATCCGAACAACAACACCTCCGAGTTCTCAGCGTGCCGCACGGTGACGGTCTTCTGATGAAGGTCTGAAGCGCTCCGCTCGTTCGATCCTCCGCGCCGGGCGTCATGGCCATTGCACATCGAATGAATGCGTCCGGCCGCCGCGGCGCGGGCGACAGGAGCTTGGGTGAAGAAGATGCAGCGACGGGCGTCGCGGTTGCGAGGCCGGGGCGCCACTTGCTGCACCGCACGCGTGCGCAACCGCACACCGCAACGCACGTGACAATGACGGCCGCCGATCGGACGCGCGAGAGCGTCAGCGTACTCCTTCACGAAGCACACAAGTGTTCACGGCGCCACGAATCCGTTGCGCGCCGCGCACCTGCGTAACCGCTAACTCCGCGTCGATACGCTTTGGATGACCCGGCACGAGACTTGTTGTATTCGCCGCGCGTCGCTGAGGCGTAATTTCGACGGCTGCCCGCGCGCCCAACCCAAGGATGTCCATCATGAAGAAGCTCGGCCTCGTGACGTGTGTCGGAATTGGCGTGTACCTCGCCGCACACACTGTGCTGCGTGCGGACAGCGTGTCCCAGATTCAGTCGTCCAGCTACTTTGGGCGCTACTCCTACGACGAAGCGATCGACGCGGCCGTCGACGGCAGCGGGTTCGTCTATGTCGTGGGCCGGAGTGAGGTCTTCGGCAATACCGATGCGTTCGTGCTCAAGTTGACGCCGGACGGATCGCAGATCGTGTACTCCAAGTATCTCGGCGGCAGCGGCGGCGAGATCGCAAACGCGGTCGCCGTCGATGCGGCGGGTAACGTCTACGTGGCCGGGCTCACCACATCGGCCGACTTTCCTGTCGTTCAGCCGCTTCAGCCGAATCTCCACGGGTCATCGGACATGTGGGTCGCGAAGCTCGATCCGTCCGGATCGGTCGTGTACTCGACCTATTACGGTGGATCCTCGTTCGAAAACGGCGACGCTCTCGCCCTCGGCCCCGGCGGCGAGGTGTACATCTCTGGCGGGACGGGATCGAGCGATCTGCCGGGCGTCAACGGCGTCCAGGGCGTCAACCGCGGCGGATTCAGCGATGGATTCGTCGCGAAGATCGCTGCCGACGGGTCGGCGATTCAGTACGCCACGTATCTCGGCGGCAGCGGTACCGACGAACTCAATAGCGTGGCAGTGGGCGCCGATGGCCACATCTATGTCGCGGGCTACACGTCCTCGCCGGACTTCCCGGTCGCCGCCGCACTGCAGGCGGTGTTCGGCGGCGGCTTCAACGATGGCATCGTCGCAGAGCTCGCCGCCGACGGAACACAGGTCGTCTTCTCCAGCTATCTTGGCGGCGTGGATAGTGACGCGGTGATCGGGCTGACGGTGGATGCGGCAGGAGCCATCTACCTGGCCGGAGGCACGAGGTCCTACAACTTCCCCACCCGCAATGCGTACAAGCCCTACAACTACAGCAGCTACTCGGATGCCTTCATCACCAAGCTTCAGCCGCACGGCGCAGCGTTCGTGTTTTCCACATTCTTCGGCGGACAGCAGGACGAGACGGCGCTCCACGTGTCGGTCGATGCGGCCGGTCAGATTCATGTTGCCGGCCAGACCGCCTCGTACGACTTCCCGCTGGTTGGCGCCATTCAGGATCAGGTCGTCGGGGTCGACGGGTTCGTCGCGCAGCTGACCGCCGACGGCAGCAGGGTGGTGCGATCCACGCCAATTGGCGGCGCCGGCTTCGACACGGCGTACGGGCTCGCGCTCTCCCCGTCGGGGGACGTCTGGGTGGTGGGGCGAACCGATTCCGAAGACTTCCCCATCGTGAACGCGTTCCAGCCGTGGCTCGGCGGATCGACCGACGCATTCGTCACCCGGCTCTCGGCGTACTCGCTGCCCAACACGGCACCGATTGCGTACGCCGGCCACGACGGGTTCTATACGATCGCGGGCTGCACGGCGCGCGTCTTCCTCAATGGCTGGGGGTGGGACGAGGATGGGGATCGGCTGACGTTTACGTGGACCGGCGACTTCGGTACGGCCACCGGCCCGAACACGGTCGTGGATCTGCCGGGCGGCTTCCACACGATCACGCTGACCGTCACGGACGGACGCGGCGGGGTTGCGACCGACACCGTCGACGTCTACGTGAGCGACGTCGACCCGCCGAGCATCGCGGGGGTCACGGCGACGCCCAAGGTGCTCGGGCCGGCAAACCATCAGATGGTCCCCGTCTCGATTACCGTGTCGCTGCCCGGTGCGTGCGGGGCGTACACGACCTGCAGGATCGTCGCCGTCAGCAGCAGCGATCCGGTGAACGGGCTCGGCGACGGCGATACGTCCCCCGACTGGGAGATCACCGGACCGTTGTCACTGCTCCTTCGGGCGGAACGCGCGATGGGCGGTGAGCGCACCTACATCGTCACGATCGAGTGCGTCGACGGGTCGGGCCTTGCATCGCGGAGCTCGGTTACGGTGACTGTTCCGCGACTCTGAGGAATACATTGCGCTCGGTCGCGAAGCCGAAGCGCAGCTCGAACCTTACTCAGGAGTACACAACATGCGCGCCATTCAATCCAGATTCGTGCCCTTTCTCGTGGCTGCCGCCTTCGTGGCACTGGCGCCCATTGTTTCGGCGTTCAGCGTGCTGGTGGTACCTGTCGGCACCAATCCAGCGGCATTGGCGTTCATTCCGCAAACTGGCGAGGTGGCAGTTGCCAACATCGGCAGCGACGACGTGAGCATCCTTGACCCGGTCACGTACCGCGCGTCCACTGTTCCCGCGGGAGCGCGTCCAGCCGCAATAGTCGTCAATCGTGCCACCGGATACGCCTACGTCGCGAACTCGTGGTCCAACAACGTCACGGCGATCTATGGCTATGGAGAAGGCAAGAAACGGAAGACGTACGCAACCGGCGCCGGTCCGGTCAGCCTTGCTGTCAATTCGCTCACCAACCGCATCTACGTCGTGAACAACGAAGACGGCACCGTCAGCAGCATCGACGAGAACACGGGCCGCACGGCCACCATCCGCGTCGGCAACCGTCCGCGGGCTATTGCGATCAACGAAGCGACAAACCGGATCTACGTCGCCAACATCTGGGATGCGACGGTCACGGTGATCGATGGTTCGACGAACTCCGTGATGGCTACCGTTCCCGTCGTGGTTTGGCCATACGATGTGGCGGTCAATCCGGTCACCAATCAGATCTACGTGGGCAGCGGCGACGGATATGGCGTCACCGTCCTGGATGGCGCAACCAACAGCACCGTCGAGATCACTACCAATATCTGGCAACCCGCGTCTCTCGCGGTCAACACCGTGACGAACAAGATCTATGCGGCGGGCGCGCAAGGCAATGGGGGCATCCTGGTCATCGACGGTGCAACCGGGACCACGACCGAAATCGCGACGCCTCAGGCGTTCCCCGATGCGGCGTCATTGAGCGGAATCGCGGTCAACACCGCGACGAACAAGGTTTACGCGGTTGTGGGCAACCAGACCAACACGCTCCTCGTCCTCGACGGTGTGACGAACGAATTGACCGTTCGCACGCTTGACTACTATCCCTGTGCGCTGGCGATCAATCCCGACAACAGCAAGATCTACGTGTCGCACTGCAGCGGCAGCAGCATCTCGATCATCAGCGATTAACCGCCTCCCGAACCAACGTCTCTGCTGTCGCCAGCAGAACGCTGCAGCATGAGATGAAGTTCGCGCCGGCAGCGTGCCCGGTTCGATCGGGCATTGCCCGCGACCACGGGTTCTACGCAAGGAGAAGAGGCAGTGAAGGCAGTGAAGATAGTAGAATGCCGGCGCGCGGACACCGGTCACGATCGAACACGATCCGTCCGTCGACGAGCTTCCGCACCATCTGTCGCGCGATCGGGAATTACTCCGTTCCACTCGTGACACGTCAAGGCTTCAGCGGAAGGGCTGCAGTGCCAGCGCTCCATCGTGAATTCCGCGCCCGTCCGGCGATCTCGCCCAGCCATAGACTGGGTAGCCCTTTCGCAATTTCACCGTAGTCCGTCCGGTCCGCAGATCCAGAAGCATCAGATCCACATAGGATTCACCGGCTGACACGGTGACCAGGAGCTGCTGGCTGTTAGGGGACCAGACAGGCCCACCCCATATGAAACTGCTGTATGAGAAGAACGATTGCCTCAGTGTCTTGACAATTTTGAGCCCAGTCCCGTCGGCGTGGACCAGCAGACACTTCGCTCCGCCTGGGTCGTAATACGCGATCCACTGCCCATCGGGTGACCACATCGGGTCGCGCCCTTCGCCAAGCAGCCGCACGTTCCCAGTCTCGAGATCCATCACAGCGATGACCGCATTCCTGTCGGCGTCGGCCTTGCTCATCTGAGGGCTGTAAGGCAGTCCGGCGCGTTGGACTTCCACGGCAAGACGTTTGTCGTCTGGTGACCAGCTCAGCGCCGCGCCCGTCCGCAGACCTCCAGTTGGATACGGAGCAGCGGCCCAGGTCTCTCTCGCAACATCGAAAATCAATAGTTGCTGTCTACCGCTCTCGCGCGCAACAAACGCAATTCTAGAAGCGCTTGACGAGTATGCAGTGGTTCCGATGTCGTCGAAATCTCCAAAGGTTCTCCATTTCTGATCGGTCAGTGAATACACCCCGAGCGAGAAGCGCGCGCGATCCGTTCGACGCCTTTCCTGCCAGTCAACCGCAAATCCCCACGCGATTGCGTCCCCGCGCGGAGAAAGGCTCGGACGGGCAAAATAGCCGCCGTTGTAACCCACATTGATAGGCGGCCGCAGCATCCGTTCTCCGTCGCGCCCGACCACCCGAAGGTCGTTGTAAACGCCGAACAAGACGATCGAATCCGGGAGCGAGGCCGTGAACGTCCTCTCGGCCGCGGCGAGGAGCGCTGGATAAGGAAGAAGGGTCGAATCCCGTTGGGATTCTGCGTTGGGATGATTTGTGGACTGGAGTTGCGTTGGCGCAAGGCGGATGTCGGTGATGGCCTTCTCGTGACTCGAACCGGCGGCAATCATGGCGTGAAGGCATGGTTAAAGCATGCGCTGAACGCCACGGCAACCCTCGGTCCGCCCCTCCCGTCAAAGTGTCCGAGCCATGACTGCCCACGGACTGTTCACGGATATTCGGCACATCATCCGACGGCTCGTTGCGAGTCCGTCGTTCTCGCTGGTCGCCGTGCTCTCGCTCGGATTGGCTGTCGGCGCCAACACCGCCGTAGTCAGCGTCGCCCGCGCGGCGTTGTTCGACACCCTGCCGATCGACCACCCCGAGGAACTGTCTTTCATCTTCTGGGGACCCCGCATCGAGGGCCTCGGGGGGATGTACTCGGACGGCAGGCTCGACCCGGCGAGCGGCAAGCAGATGAGCAGCAACGTCAGCTTTCCCGCCTACGAGCAACTCAAGGAGCTCGAACGACCGGGTGTGTCGGTGGGCGCCTTTACATTCATTCCACGCACCAACGTCGAGATCGCCGGCCGGCCGGCTGAAGGGGCGACGGGCATTCTGGCCGACGGCTCCTTCTTCACTGTGGTGCGTCCGCCAATGGCGATCGGACGCGGCCTGACACCGGCCGACGATCGGCCGGAGGCTCCGGTGGCGGCGGTCATCAGTTATGACTTGTGGCAGCGCGTGTTCGGCGGCGACGCAACGGCGCTCGATCAAATAGTCAAAGTCAATGGCGTCCCGGCGCAGATTGTCGGAGTGACGGCGCGCGGCTTCAAGGGCATGTCGCCGGGTGGGTTCCGGCCGGTGACCGACATCACCTTGCCGCTGGCGCTGCAGCCCGTGCTGGTGCCGGGCTGGACGCCGCGTCAAGGATCGCTCTTTACCGATCCGCACACCTTGTGGGTACGGGCGATCGTTCGTCTTTCAGAAGGAGGTGCGGCGACGTTCGGACAGATGGCGTCGGCGTCGCTGCGCGCTCACCTCGTCGAGGCAGGCATCACCGACGGGGCGGGTGCCGCTCCCACGTACGCCCGGCTGCAGGCGGCCGGACGAGGCGTGAATCTCGACACCGCGGGCATGCGGACGTCGATCGCCATTCTGGGGATGGTCTCCGCGGCCATGCTGGTCGTCGCCTGTCTGAACCTCGCCGCTCTACTGCTGGCGCGCGGGCTCGCACGTCAGCGGGAACTCTCGGTGCGCGCGGCCCTCGGCGCGTCGCGCTGGCAACTGATGCGGCTGGCGCTCCTCGAGAGCAGCCTCCTCGCCGGTGCGGGCGGCGCGCTCGGCATCGGCCTCACGTTCGTGATGCGGGATTTGCTCCGCCGCATGCTGTCGGACGGAATCGGCCCGGTCGTTGGCGAAATCGCCATCGACAGGCCGATCCTCGCCGTCACCCTCGGGTTCAGCGTTGTCGCTGCGCTGGCCGCGGGGGGCATCCCGGCATTCCGGCTGTCGAGCCGCCGTATGCACGCGTCGCTATCGGCCCGCCCGGGCGGCACAACGGCACCCCGTCAGCGTCTGGGCCGGGTGCTGCTGGCCGTGCAGATCGCGATCTCCTTGCCGCTGCTGACGGGCGCAGGGCTGTTGCTGCGGACGCTGCACAACCTGACACGCGTCGACCTCGGATTCCGCCCCGAGTCCCTCGTGACCTTTCGCGTCGAAGTCCCGATCCAGAGGGATGGCACGGTCGCGATTGCCGTGTACGACCATATCCTTGCGGCCGTGCGCGAGGTCCCGAGGGTCCGCGCCGCGTCGATGGTCGAAAATCCATTGATCAGCGGCGTGCAGTCGAGTCGTACGGTCGTGGCCGACGGGGTCAAGCAGGCGATCTCGACCAACGCGAGCGGCCCCGACCTTTTCGAGGCGCTGGGCGCGCATCTCGTCGAAGGCCGCGGCCTGGAGACGCGCGACGCGACGGGCCCCGAATCCGTTGTGCTGAACCAGACGGCGGCGCGGCGACTGTTCAAAGGATCGGCGCTTGGACGTGAACTCCTGATCGCGGCGGTCGGCGATCATCCGCAGCGCGTGGCGCGAGTGGTCGGGATCGTGGCCGACATGCACTATACGAGCGTCCGCTCCACACCGCCGGCGACCCTCTTCGACCATTACGCGCGGCACGCACGGGAATCGCTGACGGGTTTGACTTTCGTCGTCCGCAGCGACGAGCCGGCGTCGGTTCTCGAACGGCCGTTGCGCGCCGCGGTCGCGCAGGCGTCGCCCGCCACCGGGATCACGGCATACCGAAGCCAGACAGCACAGATCGCGCAAACGCTCGGACGCGAACGCGTTTTCGCGCGGCTGCTGACCTTGGTGGGAGCCTTCGGGCTGCTGCTCGCGGCCATTGGCCTGCACGGCATCGCTGCCTACTCGGTGACGCAGCGCACCAGCGAGATCGGCGTGCGCCTCGCACTGGGCGCGACAACCACACGGGTGCTGTGGATGGTGCTGCGTCAAGTCGCCGGGATCGCGCTGGCCGGTCTCGCCGTCGGCGTGCCGGCAGCGCTCGCGGCCGGACCACTGCTGCGCGCGCTTCTCTTCGATTTGGCTCCGACCGACGCGCCGACTCTCGGAATCGCGGCGGTGACGCTGTTCTCGATCAGCCTGCTGGCCGGATGGATTCCCGCACGCCGGGCCGCCGCGCTCGACCCGCTGACGGCCATCCGCCGCGACTGAGCGCGAATGGTTGGTCTACCGCCTTCAAACGCCCGGCGAACGTGCGAATCAAGCGTCGGCGGTCGGTTCACGCTGGCGGCAGGTTATGTGAGTGTGGCGCTGCGCCTTCGTCACGCGGTTAATGACGAGAGTTCTCCGTTCTTTCGGCGCGATAGGCTGGCCGCAAACGGCACAGATGACGGGCTGCTTCTTTCTGAAGAACATGGCGACCGCCGTCCACCTGAGGATTCTACGCCTCTATTCGGCGGCGGCCGATTGTGAGCCAGAGTGTCAGCATGGGTTTATGCGGTGAGCGTTCCTCAGCGGCGCGGACTGTGAAGAAGACCGCGACGGGTCAAGAGCCGCCCTCATAGCCGCGCCGTGCGGTGACCTCGCCTTTCCTGTTCGTCAGCGTCACGCTGAGGCGGTGCCAGCCCGTGGCGCTCACGTTTCGCGGCGTGTAGGTCAGCACATACCGGCTCCGGAAATCAGTGACGATCTTTGCGAAGGCCCGGCGCAATCCCGCCAGGCTGCTCGTCACACGTGTTCCGCCGGTACGCGTGGCGAGATCTGCAAGGAAGTCGGAGGGGCTGGCGATGGTTTGGTCGGGCGCGAGTCGAATCCCGGAGCGCCGGTCAAGGCTCGGTGGCCGGGTTCGCCACGGGCTGTCGAGGGTCACGCCGTAAATGACGATCTCGGAGCGGGCGGCCAGATCGAGGGCGGCGAAACCCGGAAGCCAGCTGGCCGTATCGCGGCCGTCACTGAAGACGATGAGCAGGTTCCGGCGTCCCGGCTCGGGATCGCGCTGAACCATTGCCGCAAGCGCGGCATCGAACAGGCTGGTGCTGCCGATCGCCTTCAGCCCCGTAATGGCCGACGCAAGCGGCTGGCGGTCGGACGTCCACGGTGTGGCCGTCGTGATCGTGTGGCTGAAGGCGATGAGCGCGGCGCGGTCGCCCGGTTGCAGCGCTTCGAGCGCTGCCCGCGCGCCGTCCTGCAGATCCGCGAGCGGCGCCCCCGCCATGCTGCCGCTGACGTCGAGTGCCAGCATCATGCTGAACGGCACCTCGCCGACCTGCAGGTCATCGATCGTCTGTTTGACGCCGTTGTCGCGCAGGTCGAAGTCCCCAATCGTCAGCCCGCCTACGGGCTGGCGCCCGTCGGTGACCAGGACGTCCACCCGAATCGCGTCGACACCCGTACGGAACACCTGCGCCCCGCCGCTGACGAACGCGCCGAACAGCGCGGCCGCAACCAGCGCCCGGATCATTGCTGAACCTCCGCATACATGGCCTTGATCGTGTCCCCGACCTCGAATGGATTGGGCGGCAGGAACAGCCACCAAGGGTCGAAGGACAATCTGTCGAGATGCGCGGGCGGTGTCCTGGTGACGATGGCGACCGCCTCCCGGCCGCGTCCGCTTCGCGCGAGCAACGCGGCCAGTGCGACCCGCCCGCTCTGTGCGTACGGAAACGCGCTCGACGCCGCCACGTAGTGCCGCTCCGCCGACGCGACATCTCCGTCGCGCTCATCGAGAGACCCGAGGAACAGGTGCGCGAGGTAACGGGTGCTGGGCGTCGACGAAGTAGCTGCCTGTTCAAAGTGGCGCCTCGCCAGCGTGTCGTCTCCCTGCAGCATTCGGAGCCGCCCGGCATGGAGCGCCGCGACGAGGACGCCGGCAGCAGCCCCGCGCTCGAGGTGCCGCAGCGCCAGGGGAAGCTTAGGCGAGTTGAGTGTCTGCGCGTAGATGCCGGAAACCGGCTCCGATGGGGTTACTACTCCGTACTCGAATCGCAGGCCAATCTCCAGCTCAACGATCGCAGCATTCCACGGAAGCGCGGTCCAGGCGCGGCGGACCGTCTTCAGGCGGTCCTCGTCGCCGAGCACGCGCAGCACCACCATGTACCACCGGTGCACGAACCACGCGTGGTCCTGGTTGCGTCCGAGCACCTCACCGAGCTCCCCGCCGGCCTGGATGTGTGCCCACACGCGTTCATCCTTCCGTCTGGCGAGTACAAATGCCGCCTCGAGGTGCACCAGCATCGCCGCCTGAAACTGCACGGGCGTCCAACCGGCGCCGCCGGCGCGCGCGCGGGTGGCCGCCGCCCGGAATTGGGAGGGCGACAGCGCTGTCGCCTGCTCGATCGCACGCTCCGGGGTGCTGCGAAACTGCTCGACGATGGCGGCGTACTGGTCGAGTGAAAGGTCTTGGGCATCTGCGCCGGGCAGGCCGACCCCGATCGCGACCACGAGGCTGAGGATGCCCGCACCCATGAAGCGCACTCTACCATCCCGGGTCAGCGGTTTCTCAACCACGGCGCCTGTAGACTAGGTGAGTAATGCGTCACCTCATCAAGCTGGTGGCGTGGATTGAGTGCCGCCGGCAATGCTCAAGCGAACGCTCGCCTTCGTGTTCACTCTGATCGCTGCCGCCATGTGGTGGTCATCAGAAGCGGCCGCACGGTCGTCTCGGCAGAGCCAATCTCAGTGGCTGCGAAGTGAGAGTCGCCGCTTCGAGGTCCACTACCAGCCTGCGCTCGCCGCTGACCTCTATCGGGTGGTGCGGATCGCCGAAGCTGCGTACGACCAAATCAGCCGGCGTTTGAACTTCGTTCTGGCCACCAAGGTGCCGCTGGTCGTCTTTGCACCATCCGGCGCCATGACGTGGGAAGAAGTGTTGGAATACGCG
>Ga0070670_100005033_pt1 | contig 11120 bp, 11 predicted proteins | sample KBSS63metaG_FD_64665 | JGI IMG/M metagenome (GOLD analysis project Ga0070670, IMG submission 64665) | Switchgrass rhizosphere microbial communities from Kellogg Biological Station, Michigan, USA - KBS S6-3 metaG | ecosystem: Host-associated > Plants > Roots > Rhizosphere > Soil ... | reverse complement strand
GGTCAACACCCACTTCAAGCACCTGTTCACCCAGCTGTTCGGCGGCGGCACCGCGGAGCTGCAGCTGATCGAACACGAAGATCCGCTGGAAGCCGGCTTGGAAATCATCGCCAGACCCCCAGGGAAGAAGCCGGCCACGTTGTCCCTCCTCTCCGGCGGAGAGCAGGCGCTCACCGCGCTCGCGCTGATCTTCGCCGTGTTCCTCACCAACCCGGCGCCGATCTGCGTCCTGGACGAGGTCGATGCCCCGCTCGACGATCACAATGTCGATCGCTTCTGCGACCTGCTCGACGAGATGACGCGTGCGACCGATACCCGCTTCGTGATCATCACCCACAACCCGATCAGCATGGCGCGGATGAACCGGCTCTATGGGGTCACCATGGCGGAGCGGGGGGTCTCGCAGCTCGTCTCCGTGGATCTGGAAGGCGCGGTGAAGCTGCGCGAAGCGGTATAGCCGCCGACAGGTCAGGCTGACCTCCGGCACCGCCGAAGCCGCACCGGCATCACTTCATTGGTATCGCCGTTTCCTCCCTGCTTTGGCGGCGGGCGGCACAACCCGTTACGCCTGTCCCGCATATCGAGGGCGTTTGTTCCCTCGCCGGCGCAATTCTGCAGGCGGGCCTGCTGTCGCGGGAACAAATCAGAGCCGTCCGTCTTCCTCCCAGCGCTGATGAAATGGACCAGGGCCATGCCGCCCGACACGTCAGGAGGGGCCCATGTCCCAGCCCGCCGTCCGCAAGGGAATGCCGCCCCGCAAGCTCGAGCGCCCGACATTCGAGCAGCGGTTCAAGTCGGCGTTCGCGGATCCCGTCTTTGCGCCTTTGCAGGGCGAGCTGCAGGCCATTACCGATGCCGCCTGGGATGCCTATGACGACGGTCGAAAGGCGCCGGTCACCCGCAAGGCCGGCCCCGGCTTTGCCGACCCCGACTACGACATCGCCATCGATTGGGTGAACGCACACGACGCCATCGAAGCCGCCAAACGTCGTCACGATGATCCGGCGGGACCACCGCGCGTCCTCATCGTCAATGGCTCGTCGCGCACCGAGCACACCTGTCCAGGCGAAATGTCGAAGTCCTGGCGTCTGGTCGAGATCGCCCACGAGACCTTCAAGGCGCACGCAGGATTCGAAGTCGAAATCCTCGACCTCAGCCGCACCACATCGGAGTTCGGCAGAACGATTCATCCGTGCAAGTCATGCGTGTCCACGTCGATGGCGCTGTGCCATTGGCCATGCAGCTGCTACCCGAATTATTCGCTCGGGCAGGTGCACGACTGGATGAATGAGATTTATCCGCTATGGGTGGCCGCGCACGGGATACTGGTGGTGACACCGGTCAATTGGTACCAAGCTCCCGGCCCGCTCAAGGCCATGATGGACCGCCTGGTTTGTGCCGACGGCGGCAATCCCGATCCGAGCTCGACCCATGGCAAGGTAGCGGCGGAGGCCAAGGCCTTGGAGCTCGAAGGCTGGCCTTATCCACGCCACCTCGCCGGCCGCCTGTTCGCGGTCGTGGCGCATGGCGACACGGTGGGCGCTGAAGCGTTGCGCCGCGCACTCGCGGATTGGGCGAAGGACATGCACATGGTGGTCGCGGGTTCGAACGCCGAGGTCGACGGCTACATCGGCTATTTCGAGCCATACGCGACCAGCCACGAAGCGCTCGATCGAGATCTGGCTTTCCAGGCCGAGGTCAAGAACGCCGCACTTATTTTAGTCGAAGCGGTGGAGGCCAAACGCACCGGACGATGGGTCGAGCCTGGAGGCCGGCTCAAGGAGCCGCGGCCGAAATAACGGACGCCGTGCAGCCAGACGCCACCTCGGGACGTCGTTGTCCGGATCCGCGGGCGCTGCCGGATACCGGCTAAGGCTGCATCGGACCGCTCAACTCGCTCGCGCGAACTCACGTTCCGGGCCGGCACGGCGGCCGAGCTGGAAATGTCGGCCGCCCCGAGCAGCCGCGCGGCCCCGACCACATCGCGTCGATCCAGGATGCCCACCAGCTTGGCGATCGTCAGTTCTGCGTTGCGATCGGCAGAGTCGAGATAGAAGCCCAGCTCGGCCTGCGCACGGCGCAGGGCTTCCAGAACCGTCACGAGTTCGTCCCGCATCGCAACCACTCTACCGCTTTCACTCTTGCGCCCCAGCCCCACAAGAACGCTCGACGGCGCTTTCGGTTTCAGGGCAACGTTGTTGTGAACGATGACGGGCTCACCCCGGTGCCGCTGCGGCCCGGCACCGGTCGATCTGATGGAGGCCTTGCGACGCAGCGTGGGCGAGAAAAAACGCGGTGCACATCCGCGCGCTGCCTCCCGCAAGCGCGCCCCGCCGTCGCGCCGGCGCAAGAAAGCCGCGTGAGGAAGGCGGCCATTGCGGAACGGGTCGCCGCGCGGGCCGTTATCCCCCGGGGGATTGCGAGTTCGACCATGTACGTGCTGGAGAACCTGAAAAAGACGCTGGAAAGGGTGACTGGCGCCGGCAAACCTTCGGTCCCGGCCGCGCGCCGGGCGGTTCGCCGGAGCAAGCCTCACGCGATCACGTTCAAGGACGACGGGAGCGTTCCCAACAATTCTCGCCTGCCCTTCCTGCTCTACCGTGGCGCGGTTGCTCTCGGCGGCGCCGCGGATCCGGCAGCGCTCTTGGAAGAGCTGTTCAACGCCAATGACTGGGGCGATTCCTGGCGCAACGGCATTTATGACTACGTTCACTACCATTCACGCACGCACGAAGTGCTCGGCATCGCGCGCGGACATGGGCAGGTGCGCTTCGGCGGCAACGACGGCAAGATCATCGAGCTGCGCAGCGGAGATGTCGTCATTCTTCCCGCCGGCACCGGCCATCAACTTATTTCCGGAAGTAAGCAGCTGCTGGTCGTGGGCGCCTATCCGCCGTCGGGCACATACGACGAATGCATGCCGCTGCCGGAGGACCACAAACGTGCGTTGAAGTCTATTCCGAAGGTGCCGATACCGGCCAAAGACCCGGTCTACGGTAAAAGCGGGCCGCTCCAGGAGTTATGGCGACGCCCCTGAGGCGGCGCGCTTCTTCAAGCTTTCCGCATCAGGCCTTGCCCGCAGCAGCAAGGCCACGTTTATCCTCGGCCCTTATCGCAAATTGTTCTGCAGCCATCCATCCACCAGGCGCGCGATGTCGAGATTGTTCTTCTCGATCATGACCATGTGGCCGTTGCCGTGAATTCCCTTGTCCTGCAGCCGGATATATTCGGTCTTGACACCGGCCTGGTTGAGATACTTCGCCGTGCAATGGTCGTAGACTTGGTGATAGGACGCCTCCGCCGCCATGACCATCACCGGGATGTTCTTCAGGTTGACCAGTTGCCGGGCCGGCGCCTTCTGCATCCAGCAGACGAAGAGATCAGGCGCATCGGCCTGGGCCTCGCGTTCAACCGCGAGCTCGGCCGGCTCCTTCACTGGCGGATCGTAGGTGATCGGGATGTCGCTCGGGCCCCATACGCGCGCCTTGCCGGTGCCGATGATCGTGGCTTCGAATGGAGGGCCGGCCGGCTCGATTGCGACGATCGCCTTGACGAGCTGCGGCCGCGCGTCGGCGATCAACCAGCCGAACGGGCCGGATTGTGAATGCGTCAGTACGATTGCCGGTCCGATCCTGTCGAGCAGGGCGGCGCCGGCATCCTGGTTGCGTTGCTGGGTCACCTCGTTGGAGATGACAGTTTCGACCTGCGTGGCGTAGAACGCGTCGAAGATCGGATCGCCTTTCTGGCCCTTGTTCGGACCGTCCCCCGGCCATTGCGTGTGTTTCTTCGCCTGGGCCCAGGTGCCCCTGACCGCATTGGCGGTGAACTGGAACTCTTCCTGCTGCGCGGTGAACATGCGCGTTGCGCCGTCCCCCGGATGCCAGGCGGAGCGGCCGCGCATCGGCTGGTCGATCATGTAGACGACGTAGCCTTGCTCGACGAAATATTCCGCCCAGCCCTTTCGCCCATCCGGCGTTCCCATCCAGTTGGTGGCGGTCTGCGCCGCGCCATGGATGAGCACGAGCGGATAGGGCCGTCGCACATCCTTCGGGGCGAGCACCTCGACATAGACCTGACCCTGCATGATCTCCTTGCCGGGCTCGCCGGTGTACTTCCCGCCGACGTAGAAATAACCGCGCTGGGCGATGGCGGACTGGTCGATCGCCGGCACCGGCAGCTTGGGCGGCTCCGCCCGGCTCGGCGCCGGCGCAGCGAGTGCCAGCGCCGACACCAGCACGGCGCAGGCCATGCCCGGCACCAGTTGAGGTGTGACGACGTTGCCGATGCCGACATTGCTCATGACTTCCTCCCGCCACCGCGTTCGCGCGGATATTGCATTGCTCTTGAGCGTGCCGCCGGCCTTCCGTGACTGTCAATAGATCGGGAGCGCACGGCAGACAGGAAACGCGGTCAGACCCAACGCGAAGCCGCTTTGCCCACTCACGGTGGGCCGCCGGGGAGAACCGCAGCATGTGCGCCCCGGCTATTCGCCCTTGATGTTCGCGTCGCGGAGCGCCTCGCCGTATTCGTCGTATCGCTTGCGGACCAGCGCCGCGAAATCCGCGCCGCACCTGCCCACCGGATAGAGACCCTGATCGGCAAGCCTCGCCTGCACCTCAGGGAGCGCCAGCGCCGTGGTGAACCAGCCGGCGAACTGGGTGAGCGTGTCCTTCGGCGTCTTCGCCGGCGCAACGATGCCGAACCAGTTATCAACTTCCAATCCGGGAAAGCCGGATTCGTCGAAGGTCGGCACGTCGGGCAGCGGCGCGATCCGCTTCAACGTGGCCGCGGCAAGCCACGCGCAACTTGCCCGCCTTCAGGTGCTCCGCCACCACCGCGTAGCCGGCGAACACTGACGTCACATGCTCGCCCAGCACCGCGTTCACGGCCGGGGCGCTGCCGGCATAGGGGACGTAAGTCATGTTGACGTGGGCCATACGCGTGAACGTCGCGAACCCGATGTGAAAGGATGTCCCCGGTCCAACACTCGCCATCGTCAGGTCCCCGGGCTTGGCGCGCGCGGCGCCGAGCAGATCGGCGAGCGTGCGGTAGGGAGACGCGGCGTTCACGACGAGGACAGCAGGCGACTCGACCAGAAAGCAGATCGGGTCGAAGCTGGTCACGGGGTGGTAGCTCGCCTTTCGCATCTGCGCATCGATGAGATAGGTATTCGCGGTCATCAGCAGGGTGGTGCCGTCGGGCGCGGCACGCGACACGGCCTCGGTCCCGATCATTCCGCTCGCGCCTGGGCGGTTTTCGACCACCATCGTCACCCCTTGCGCGCGGCCGATCTGCTCGGCCATCAGCCGCGCCACGAAGTCGGTGCTGGCGCCGGGCGGGACCGGGACAACGATCTTGATCGTTCGCGCGGACTGCGACCACGCATCGTGACCGTAGAGCGCGAGCACAATGATCGAGACACAGGCAACGCAAAGACGTCCGAGCCGAGCCATTTGATAACCCCAACTGCGCTGGAAAGACCGGCGCGAGAGTGCGGGGTTGCGGCTCGACTCGCAAGGCCGGCGGCCACGGCCAGTGCTCCTCAGTCGGCGGCGGCGAGCGGGCGGCTGATGCTCTCCAACGACTTGCGCTCGGCGGCAACGGCGAAGCGCGCTCCCACCAGCGCCGCCGCCAACATGAGCGCTGAGCCAAGCAGGTAGCCGGCAAAAACGCTCCAACGCGAGCCGGTATCGATCAGGGCGCCGAACAGCCACGGTCCCGCCACGCCGCCGATGCCGGTGCCGATGGCGTAGAAGAAGGCGATGGCAAGCGCGCGGATCTCGAGCGGAAAGGTTTCGCTCACCGTGAGATAGGCCGAGCTCGCCGCCGCCGAGGCAAAGAAGAAGATGACCATCCACGCAATGGTCTGGCCGGTTGCGGACAAGACTCCGAGGGCGAACAGATAACCGACGCCGGCGAGCAGCAGGCCGGACACCGCATAAGTCACGGCGATCATGGTGCGGCGCCCGACGGTGTCGAACAGCCGGCCGAGAAACACCGGCCCGAGAAAGTTTCCGGCGGCGAAGGGCAGCAGATACCAACCGACGTGGTCGACCCGGATGCCGTAGAAATCGGTCAGCACCAGCGCATAGGTGAAGAAGATGGCATTGTAGAAGAACGCCTGCGCCGCCATCAGCGTCAAACCCACCAGCGTGCGCCGGCGCTCGACACGAAACAGCGTCTTGGCCACCTCCGCCAGGGGCGTGAAGCGGCGAGTGCGCAGCCGTATGACCACGAGCGGTTCGTCATCGAAGCGATGCCCGCGCGCGCGAAATTCGGCCTCGATGCCGTCGACCACGCTGTTGGCTTCGGCGACGCGGCCGTGGGTCATCAGCCAACGCGGCGATTCCGGCAGCCACATGCGCATCAGGAGGATGACGAGGCCGAGCAGCGCGCCGATGAGAAAGGCGAAGCGCCATCCCATATCGGGCGCCAGCACGGCGGGATCGAGCAGGATGATGGAGGCTGCCGCACCCACGGCAGCGCCGAGCCAGAAGCTGCCGTTGATGACGAGATCGGTCCAACCGCGGTAGCGCGCGGGGATCAGTTCCTGGATCGCCGAATTGATGGCGGTGTATTCCCCGCCGATGCCGGCGCCGGTCAAGAACCGAAACAGCGCAAAGCTCCACAAATTCCAGGACAGCGCGGTGGCTGCGGTAGCGACCAGATAGAGCGCGAGGGTGATGAAGAACAGCCGTTTGCGCCCGAGCCGATCGGTGAGCCAGCCGAAGAACAGGGCGCCCAGCACCGCGCCGGCGAGATAAGCACTACTTACCAAGCCGACCTCGGCGTTGGAGAAATGCAGCAAGGGGCTCTGCTTGAGGGCCGGCGCCACGGCACCGGCCAAAGTCACCTCCAGACCATCGAGTATCCAGGTGATCCCGAGCGCCACCACCACGAGCGTATGAAACCGGCCCCATCGCAAACGGTCGAGGCGGGCCGGGATATCGGTCGCGATGATCCCCGCGCCGGCCTGCGCAGACGCCTGTTCTGGAAGCGCAACTGTGGATGCCATCATGGACTCAATGGGCTTGCGTCAGGCGAGCCCCGGTCAAGGCAACGGTTTGCGCGATTTTGCGTTCCCGAGCGTATCTGCGAGGGCCGGACGCCCGCTTCCCTCCGCCGACGACACGCCATAGATTGCACCGGCCGACCATAACATTCGCCCGCCGAGGAGCCTTCCTGATGTCTTCCACCGCCATCACCTGGATCATCATCGGTCTGATCGTGCTGTTCGTGCTGTGGGTTATCATGATCTACAACGGGCTCGTGGCCCTGCGGCAGCGGGTAAACCAGGCCTTTTCCGATATCGACGTGCAGACCAAACAGCGCCATGACCTCATTCCGAACCTGGTCGAAACGGTGAAGGGGTATGCGGCGCATGAGCGCGGCACCTTGGAAGCGGTAGTTCAGGCGCGCAATGCGGCGGTGACCGCACAGGCGGGCGGGGTGGCCGCCCAGGCCGCCGCCGAGAACGTGCTCAGCGGCGCGTTGCGGCAGTTGTTCGCGCTCAGCGAAGCCTACCCGGACCTCAAGGCCAATCAGAATTTCCAGCAGCTCCAAGCCGAGCTGTCCGACATCGAGAACAAGATCGCGGCGGCGCGCCGCTTCTTCAACAACGCAGTGCAGGAATACAACACCGGCATCCAGCAGTTTCCGGCCGTGCTGATGGCGGGAGCGCTGGGCTTCACGCAAAAGGAGTTCTTCGACGTAGGCGTCGACGAGCGCAAGGTGCTGGAGCAGGCCCCGCAGGTGAAGTTTTGACGTTGCAATCCTGCGTCTCGGATGAGGGGCAGCGCGGAGTCCCTGCTGTGCGGCGCACCGCTTCCTGCTTGGCACCCGCCTTGCGTCGCGCCCGGGACACGCGGTTCTGAGCGTCAGCCATGGCCGCCTACGGGCTCTACACCCACATCCAGTCGAACAAACGGCGATCGATCGCGCTGCTCATCGGCCTGTTCGTTCTGGTCTATCTGCTCGTCTATGCCGGCGCGCTGGTCGGCGAGGCCCTCACCAACGATGCGCCGCTCGACGAGCTCATGCGCGCCGCGCTGAGGGATGCACTCTACGCCGCGCCATGGGCGACGTTGGGGACGGCGCTATGGATCCTCATCGCCTACAAATTCCACCAGGCAATGATCGACGCGGTGACCGGGGGCCGCGAGGTGACGCGGCAGGAAGAGCCGCGGCTCTACAATCTGCTTGAAAACCTCTGCATCTCGCGCGGCATAACCATGCCGAAGCTCAAGGTGATCGAGGATGACAGTCTCAATGCGTTCGCTACCGGCATGAACGCGAAGCAATACTCGATCACCGTTACGTCCGGGCTGATCAATTCGCTCGATGACGCCGAAATCGAATCCGTGCTCGGGCACGAGCTCACCCACATTCGAAACGGCGACGTACGCATGCTGGTGATCGCCGTGATCATCGCCGGGGTGATCGCGTTCTTCGCGGAGCTGGTCTTCCGGCTGATGTTCCAAGGAGGCGTGCGCTGGCGCAGCAGCCGCAGCGACGGCGACCGCAAGGGTGCGGGGGTCGCCATCCTCATCGCCCTCGTGCTGATCGCAATCGCCTGGGTGCTCTCGATCGTCATCCGCTTCGCGCTCTCGCGCCAACGCGAATATCTGGCCGATTCGGGCTCGGTCGAGCTCACCAAGAATCCCGACGCGATGATCTCGGCATTGCGCAAGATCGAGGGTCGCGGCGAACTGCCAGGAGCCACCTCCGCGGTCATGGAGATGTGCATCGATAATCCGCGCGGGGGCTTTTCCAACATCTTCGATACCCATCCGCCGGTCGATGCGCGCGTGGCAGCACTGGTCAAGTTCGCGGGCGGCCGCGATCCGGGGCCGCTGGCGCTGCCGGAGCCGGGTGAAACAGCGGCGGCCGAGGAGACCGAAAGCGGTGACCAACCCGGCCCCGGCGGTCCGTGGGGCGCCGCGCCGGAGACGCAGGGCGGAGCCAAGCCGTTCTTGCCCGCACAGCCGCCAGTCACGCTCGGCGGTTCTGCGACCCCCGACAGCGAAGCCGGCCCGTGGGGACCGCACCGGAAATAGCACCTCGTCACAATCGGCGGGCTGATGCGCCGCGATGCGCGCTCAATGTCCCTCGAACGTAATGAGCGTGCGCACCGGCACGTCGAGCTTGCGCAGCTTGTCGGCACCGCCGAGATCCGGCAGATCGATGATGAAGCAGGCCGCGAGCACCTGCGCCCCCAATTGGCGCAGCAGCTTGACGGCACCCTCGGCGGTTCCGCCGGTGGCGATCAGATCGTCGACGAGGATGACGCGGTCGCCGCTCTCCACGGCGTCCTCGTGCATCTCCATCTCGTCCAGGCCATATTCCAGCGAATATGCGATCGAGACCCGCTTGTGCGGCAGCTTGCCTTTCTTGCGGATCGGCACGAACCCGGCCGAAACCTGATGCGCCACTGCTCCGCCCAGGATGAAGCCGCGCGCCTCGATGCCCGCGACCTTGTCGATCTTCGACCCCGCCCAGGGCTGAACCAGCTCATCGACCGCCCGGCGAAACGCCCGTGCGTTGCCCAGAAGGGTGGTGATGTCGCGGAACATGATCCCGGGCTTGGGGTAGTCCGGAATGGTGCGGACCGATGCCTTGAGATCGTGCTCAAATTCCATGCTGATCATGAGGTTCTCACGTAGAAGGGTGCGGCTTGCGGGCGAACCCACTCTGGCGAACCATGGGATCGTGCGCAACCGGAGACGGAATATGCCGTGGTGGACCGATTGACAATGTCGCGGACGCAGATCGTACCGATCATCGGCGGCGGACCCGCGGGGATGTCCTGCGCGCTGTGGCTGCACAATTACGGACTGCGGCCCGTCATCGTCGAACACGAGAGCGCATTGGGCGGCATGGCGCGGCGAAGTCCCTATCCCAATGAGGGGCTGCTCGGCCAACCCGATCAAACGGCGCGCGAGAACGCTTCGACCTTTGCCGGCCATCTCGGCAAGCTGGCGGTCGAGACTTGGCTTGGCGGCCGGCCGCGGCGGCTGCGGCGCGAGAACGACGGGTTTCGCCTCGACATCGCTTTCTCCGGCCAAGGCAATGTACGGTCCTTGTCGGGGCCGGCGCTGGTGATCGCGACCGGGACCCAGTTCCGCGGCGAGGACTGGCTCGACCAGGTCGAGAACGCGCGACGGTTCGCGGCGGCGGGCCGCGTCCACCTCGGTCCAGCCGCGATCGGCGAACCGGATGCGGATTTGGGCGCCCATGTCGCCGTGATCGGCGGCGGCGACAACGCGTTCGATGTCTCCCGCATGCTGGCCGAGAGAGGCGTGCGGGTGACACTCGTGATGCGCTCGAGATCGCCGAGCGCGCAGCCGTTGCTGGTCGAGCGGCTGCGCCCGCATCAGGCCTCCGGGATGGCGCAGGTGATGGCGGCGCGCACGGTCGCGCAGCTCGAAGAAGCTGGGTCGAGAATCCGCGTGCGACTGGACGACAGCCGCGAGATCGTCGTCGATCATGTCGCTCTCCTGTTCGGCTACCGGCCCAACACGAGCGAAGCATGGCTTGCGGAGCTCGCGCTCGAGAAAGACCCGCGCGGCTACCTCGTGGTCGACGGCAATATGGAAACGTCCTGTCGCGGCGTGTTCGCCGTGGGCGACGTGGCCAATCCGACACATCCGTGTATCGCTACCGCGATCGGGAGCGGGACGATGGCAGCGCGGCGCATTCAACAGCTGCTGGCGCCCAGGAATGAACCAGCGTCAGGCCGCGGCTCGGGTTAGCCAAGCCGCGCTGCTCGGCAGGGAGGCTCGCGGTCGCTATTTGCGGCTCTCGGCGAGGTAGCTCTCGTCGACGAATTTGGCGGGTTCGAAAGGCAAGTCGCGCCCGAGCACACCGGCCTGCTGCATGATGCTGAACACCCGCCGCAGGCTGGCGTCCGTCAGCGACAGATCGCGCGCCATGATGTCCATGCTGAGCGTATCCTCGAGCGCCCGCCGCGCAAAAGCCGGGCTGGTGCGCAGCTCCTTGGCGCCGAGCTCCGCCGACTCGTCGGGATGCGCGAACATGTATTCGGTCCCGCGTCGCAGTGCCTTCAGGAAGCCGGCGAGCACCCGCCGGTTCTTGCTCGCCCAATTCTCGTCGACCATGAC
>Ga0070670_100005028_pt1 | contig 11125 bp, 10 predicted proteins | sample KBSS63metaG_FD_64665 | JGI IMG/M metagenome (GOLD analysis project Ga0070670, IMG submission 64665) | Switchgrass rhizosphere microbial communities from Kellogg Biological Station, Michigan, USA - KBS S6-3 metaG | ecosystem: Host-associated > Plants > Roots > Rhizosphere > Soil ... | reverse complement strand
CCCGTTGCCGCCGCGCGCCGGACCATCAGGTTGAAATCGCGCACGGGACCATCGGCAAGCACGCAGTCGAGCTCCGCTTCACCGGTGAACGTGACCGGCTCGTACAGTGTGCGCAGGTCCAGCGGAGCGCCTGCGCCCGCGAGTCGAATGCCGTTCCCCGCCAGCAGCACCAGCGTCCGGTCCACGCCCGGAAAGCGGGAGAACGGACCGTCCTGCGCGACCTCGGCTACACTCACGCGCCAGGCGAACGCCGCCATGCCGGCGCCATCCGGGTGCACGGCGATTTCATGCGTCTGGCCGCCGCCATTCTTCCATGGCATGCGGCGATAATCGGCAGGAGAAAGTACCCGGTGATTGGTCATGGCGCTTCTGATGCTGTCGCGCTGGCATCGGCCGTGGGCACACGGTCCGTGCGCGACAGGGCCGATTGTAGGGCCATCGACCGCACACGCCAATGATGCGCGCTTCGCCGGAGGATTGGCGCGAATCCGCTTCCCCAACCACGGCACGAACGGATAGACTCGTTCATCGCAAAAAGGGATCCGGGATGCGCTCCATAGTTTCGATGCTGGCCGTCGCTGCGTGCGGCGCGGCGATGCCCGCAGTCGTTGCGGTCGCGGCGGATACCTATCCGGTCAAGCCGATCCGCCTGATCGTCCCCTTTCCGCCAGGCGGGCCCGCCGACGCATTGGCGCGCACGGTCGGCGATCGGCTGTCGGCAGCGCTCGGTCAAGCCGTGATCGTCGACAATCGCCCGGGCGCCGCCGGCAACATCGGCATGGAGCTCGCGGCCAAGGCCACGCCGGACGGCTACACGCTCGTCCTTGCGCCGGCGGGCAATCTGACCGTCAACCCGAGCTTGTATCGCAACGTGCCGTACGACGTCGCGCGCGACTTCGCGCCGGTCACGGTGATCGCCGCGGTTCCGAATATCCTGGTCGTGAATCCGGCGGTTCCCGCACAGAATCTCGCCGAGCTGATCCAATACGCCAAGGCCAATCCGGGACGTCTCAATTTCTCGTCGCCCGGCAGCGGCAGCGGCGCGCACCTCGCCGGTGAGCTGTTCAAGAGCAGCGCCGGCGTCGACATCGTGCACATTCCCTACAACGGCATCGCGCCCGCGGTGACGGCGGTCGTCGCCGGCGATGTGCAACTGATGTTCGCGGGTGCGCCTTCGGCGCTGCCGCAAGTGAGCGGCGGAAAATTGCGGGCGCTTGCCGTGGCGAGCCCGAAGCGGATCGCCGCCGCGCCCGCGCTGCCTACGCTCGACGAGTCGGGATTGCCGGGATTCGACGTCACGTCCTGGTACAGCATCGTGGCGCCCGCGGGCACGCCGCCGGCCATCGTCGAGCGATTGCAGAACGAGATCGCCCGCGCGCTCGACAATCCCGGCGTGCGCACGAAACTCGCCGCGCTCGGCGCGGAGCCGATCGCCAACTCGCCCGCCGATTTCGCCGCGATGATCAAGAGCGAGACCGCGAAATGGAGCAAGATCGTCAAGGATGCCAACATCAAACCGGAATGAGTTCCGTGGAGTGGTGTGGAAGTGAACAACGCGCCAATCTTGGATATCGTCGTTCCCGCGAAGGCGAGAACCTAGTGTCTCTTGTTCGAACGCCACTGGGGCATGCGCGCGAGCGCGTGCGCCTTCGCGGGGACGACGGGAGTTTTGCCGGATCTGTCATTCGTTGCGGCACGCTCAAGAGGTCGCGGCGCACCGCGAGAATGTCTTGATGACCCGTGACACCGCCAAGCCCGGCGAGCTCTTCCTCGACTATCTCAATGGCCCGGATGTGGCTGCGCTCGCGTTGACAGACGACGAAATCCTGGCGGCGGTCGAAGCCGGCCTGGACGCACAGGGTCGCGGCGCCACGGTGATCGAGCCGCGGATGCACCTGGTGCCGGGTGCCGGCATCCACGGTCATTTCAACGTGCTGCGCGGCTACGTCGCACCGCTCGCGCTCGCGGGCGTGAAGATCGTCGGCGACTACGTCGACAACTATCAGCGCGGCCTGCCGTCGGAAATGGGGCTGCTCAACCTCTTCGATCCGGCGACCGGACAACCGGTCGCGATCGTCGATGCTGCCGGTCTCACCGACATGCGCACCGGCGCCGTCACGGCGTTGGGCGCCAAGTATCTCGCCCGCAAGGACAGCCGCGTGCTGGCGCACATCGGCGCGCGCGGCACCGCCTACTGGAACGTGCGCCTGCTCGATCATCTGTTCGGCTTCGACGAAATCCGTGTCCACTCGCGCCGGCCGGAAAGCCGGAACCAATTCGCCGAGCGCCTCGCGCGCGATCTGCGCAAGCCCGTGATCGCCACCGACGACTGGGAGTCGTGCGTCCGCGGCGCTGACATCGTCGTCGAGGCGTCGCGTCTCATGGAGCCGCAGCCGCTACTCGCGACCGCGTGGATCAAGCGCGGCGCGTTCGTCGTTCCCTATGGGACGATGAGCGCGGTCGAGCTTTCGCTCACCGACATCATGGACAAGATGGTCGTCGACGATTGGGGGCAGTGCAAGGCGGGCCAATTCGGCAGCCTGCGCGCGCATGTGGAAGCGGGGAAGCTCTCCGAGCGCACGCTGCATGCGGAGCTGGGTGAAGTCGTCGCCGGACGCAAGCCCGGCCGCGAGCGCGACGACGAGACGATCCTGTTGTGGCACCGCGGCCTGTCGCTGTCGGATATCGCGCTCGGTCACGCGATGCTGCAGAAGGCGCGGGCAAAGGGCATCGGGCAGCGGCTGCGTTACGCGTAGCAAGTTGGCCTGGCGCTCATCTTCCGCAAAGCGCAATGTTCGCGAACGCGCGCATGTACGCGATCAATCCCGCGGTGGCCGCGGCGTGGCGCGCCCTGCTCGAGTGGGCAGCCACGCGCGCCGAAGTCGACTTCGAGGTCATCGATTATCCGGCGCCCGCACCGCTGCCGGCGCTGTGGGCGCGTCCCGACGCCGCGGGCGTGTTCATGTGCGGCTATCCGCTGTCGCAGGCGCAACCGCAACCACGCGTGCTCGCCGCGCCGGTGCCCAGTCCGCGCCCCTACGATGGCCGGCCTGTCTACTGGACCGACATCATCGTGCCGATCGACTCGCCGATCACGCGATTGGAGGAGACGTTCGGCCGGAAATTTGCATACACGACCGAGGATTCGCAGTCGGGCTACCAGGCGCCGCGGCTTCTCTTCGCACGTCACGCGCATGGCGCGGCGCTCTTTTCCGCGACGGTGGGTCCGCTGGTCACGCCGCGCCGCATTGTCGAGGCGGTTGTCGCGGGAGACGCCGACGCCGGTCCTCTCGACAGTTATGTGCACGATCTGTTGCGCCTGCACGAACCCGCGCTCGCGAGCCGCCTGCGTGTCGTCGCCACGACGCCGGCCACACCGATACCGCCGCTGGTCGCGGCGCCCGGCATCGACGCCGACATCGCCGAGCGCATTGCCGACGCTTTGATCGCCGCCGGGGAAAGCGCTGCGCTCGAGGCCATCCGCACGACGCTGCAGCTTGAATGCTTCGCACGCGTGACCGCCGCCGACTACGCTGTATTGCGCACCGATGCGCAGCAGGCGGACCGCCTCGGCTACCCACGGCTGGCGTGAGCGAAATGACCAGCGGAACGCTGGAATTGACACCGCCTCCCGACGCAGCAACAATGGGCCGTTTCGCTCTCGGCACGTCATCCCACCCACGCCTTCCGGAGGCATTCATGCCCGTTGCCCGCACGTTTAGCTTCCTAATCTCGATCGTCGCCGCTGCGCTGCTGGCCGCGACGCCGGCGCACGCCCAGGTTCGCGTCGGATCGAAAAACTTCACCGAGCAGTTCGTCGTCGCCGAAATCTACGCGCAGGCGCTCGAGGCGGCCGGAATCAAGGTCGAGCGCAAGATCAATCTCGGCGGCACGCTGATTGCGCAAAAGGCCCTCGAGGAAAAGCAGATCGATCTCTACCCGGAATACACGGGGACCATGCTGCTGGTGGTGCTGAAAGCGGACCCGATGACCGACCAGAAGGCGGTGTACGACAAGGTCAAGGCCGAATATGCGACCAAGGGGTTCGTCGTGCTCAATGAAGCGCCGATGAACAATACGTACAACATGGTCGTGCGTCCGGAGACGGCCGCGCAGTACAAGCTCGAAACGCTGACCGATCTCGCGCGCGTAGCCAAGGAATTGAAGCTCGGTGCCGGCCCCGAGTTCCGCGACCGCAAGGATGGGCTGCCGGGACTCAAGGCGAAGTACGGGATGGAGTTCAAGGAAGACCTGCAAATGGCGATCGGATTGCGCTACCAGGCGCTCGCCAACAAGCAGATCGACGTCGTCAACGGCTACGCGACCGACGGCATGATCGCCTCACTCAAGCTGAAACGGCTGAAAGACGACAAGAACCTGTGGCCGCCGTACTACCTGGTGCCCGTCGTGCGCAAGGATGCGCTGGATGCCAATCCGAAAATCGCCGAGGTGCTCAACAAGGTCAACGCGATGATCGACGAGCCCACGATGGCCGAGATGAACTACAAGGTCGATGGCGACAAGCAGGAGCCGAAGGACGTGGCGCGCGAGTTCCTGAAATCCAAGGGCATCGTCCGCTGACCGCCATCGCGCATCTGTCGCCGGACACGCCGATCACGCTGACCGGCCACGATGCGACGATCGCCGCGGTCGTGCGCGCGGCACGCGGCGGAGCGAAAGTCGCGTTGTCCGCCGAGGCGCGCAAGCGCGTGGTCGCCGCGCGCGCGGTGGTCGAGCGGCTCGCCCGGTCGGACGAGGCCATCTACGGTGTCAATTCGGCGCTGGGCGCGAACACCGGCAAGCCGATTCCGCGCGATGAGCTTGCCGCTTATCAGCAACGTGCGGTCCGCGCGCGCGCCGTGGGCGTGGGTACGCCGTTCCCGACCGACGTCGTGCGCGCGATGATGTTCGCGCGCGCGGCGGGCATGGCGGCCGGCGGCTCGGGTGTTTCGCCCGAGGTACTCGATGCGCTGATCGCGCTGCTGAACGCCGGCGTCCATCCGGTGGTACCGAGCAAGGGATCGATCGGCGTCGCCGACCTGGCCCCGCTCTCGCATCTCGCGCTGCCTCTGTTCGGAGAAGGGTCGGCCGAATATCACGGCGAAATCCTGCCAGGTGAGGTCGCGCTGCAACGCGCGGCCCTGAAGCCGATCGCGCTCGGCGCCAAGGATGGCATTGCGCTCATCAGTGCAAACGCCGCGACCGTGGGTCATGCCGCGCTGGTCGTCAACGACGCGGCCCGAATGCTCGACGCCCTGAACATCGCGGCGGCGCTGTCGTTCGAGGGTTTTCGCGCGCATCTGAGTCCGCTCGACCCGCGCGCGCAAGCCGCGCGGCCCGCACCGGGACAAAACGACATCGCCACGCGCTTGAGATCGCTGATCGCGGGAAGCACGCTCTGGCAAAGCGGCGCCGCGCGCCGCGTGCAGGATCCGCTGTCGTTGCGGTGCGTGACGCAGGTCCATGGGGCGGCGCTGGCGGCATTGCGGACGGCGCGCGATCACATCGAGCTCGAGCTGAACAGCGCCGCCGACAGCCCACTCGTCCTGGCTGATAACGGCGAAATGCTGTCCACCGGAAACTTCCACATCCCGGGGCTGGCTATTGCGTTTGAGACACTGGGACTCGCATTCGCGCATGCCGCGTTGTTGTGCGTAGCGCGATGCCAGAAGCTGTTCAATCCCGCGCTGTCCGGCTTGCCGCTGCAATTGACCACACGCGGCCCCGAGCACTCGGGCTTCGCCACCGTGCAAAAGACGCTGACCGCGCTGTACGACGAAATCCGCCACGACGCGAATCCCGCGACGCTCGACAGCCTGCCCGTATCGGAAGCCGTCGAGGATCACGCGCCGATGGCGCCTCTTGTGGTGGCGAAGACGGCAGCGATCGTCGCGAAGCTGCAATATCTCGTCGCCATCGAGTTGCTGGCGGCGGCGCAAGCCGTCGATTTGCGCGAATTGCCGCAAGCGGCGCTGGGACAAGGCACGCGAGCGGCCTATACGACCGTCCGCGCACGCGTGCCACGGCTCGACGAAGATCGCCCGCTCGGGCCGGACATCGAGATCATCGCAACACTGCTCGCCGCCGGCGGCATTGCCACCACTGACATGTTGTCGCCATGACGTGGCTTCTCAACAACTGGGACCAGGTGCTGGTCGGCCTGTATCAGCACATCGTGATCTCGGCGACGTCGATCGGCATCGCATTCGTGTTGTCGCTCGTCATCGGCATCTGGGCGGCGCGCCACGACCGGGTCTTTCAATGGGCGATCGCGATCAGCGGATTGCTGTACACCATTCCGACGCTGGCGTTTCTTGCGCTGCTGATTCCAGTGGTGGGCCTGGGCAGGACCAACGCGATCATCTGCATGGTGGCGTTCTCGCTGATGATCCTCATCCGCAACGTCGCGACCGGCATTCGGGAAGTGCCGGAAGACGTCGTCGAAGCCGGGCGCGGGATGGGGATGAGTGACTTCGAGATCCTGACCCGCATCGAGCTGCCGCTCGCCATGCCGGTGATCGTGGCCGGGCTGCGCATTGCCACGGTGACCGTGATCAGCGTGGCGGTGGTCGCCGCCTACGTGAATGCAGGCGGACTCGGCACGCTCATCTTCAACGGCATCAGCAACGACCATGCGCCGAAGATCTGGACCGGCGCGCTCACCGCCTGCGCGCTTGCCGTGGCCGCCGATTATGGCCTCGCGCGGCTTGAAGGCGTGGTCCGGCACCGGACCGGCTAGGACCTGAGACGATGCTGTTCATCGAGGCCTGGCAGTTCATCGTCGATCATCCGGGCCGGTTCTTCAGCGCGTTGCTGACGCATGTCGAGCTGTCCGTCGCGGCGCTGTTCTTCGCGATCGCGATCGCGGTGCCGCTCGGCGTCTGGGTCTCCGGCAAGCGCCGCGCGGCCATCACTGCCATTACCGCGGCCAATATCGGGCGCACGCTGCCCTCGCTGGCCGTGCTCGCGCTGGTCATGCCGGTGCTCGGAACCGGATTCGCGCCGTCGCTGTTCGCGTTGACGCTGCTCGCGCTGCCGCCGATCCTGATCAATACGTACACCGCGGTGCGGCAGGTCGATCCCGACATCATCGACGCTGCGCGCGGCATGGGCATGACCAACGGCGAAATCGTGCGCAAGATCGAGCTGCCGTTGGCGACGCCGGTGGTGTTCGCCGGTATTCGCACCGCCGCCGTGCAGGTGGTCTCCGGCGCGGTGCTTGCCGCGTACATCGGGGGCGGCGGCCTCGGCGATTTCATTACCGCGGGCATCGCGATGATGGCGCTGCCGCAACTGCTGGTGGGCGCGATTCCGGCGACGATGCTGTCGATCGGCGCCGACCGGCTGTTCGGCTGGCTGCAAAAGGCGCTGACGCCGGCCGGGATGCGAGCGCCATGATCGAGATCACCGCGCTGACCAAGCAGTTTCCCGGTGCGGCGCGTCCCGCGGTGGACCACCTGACGCTGACGATTCCCGAGGGTGAGCTGTGCGTGCTGATCGGACCGTCGGGTTGCGGCAAGACGACGACCATGCGCATCATCAACCGGATGATCGAACCCGATTCCGGCACCGTCATGGTCGGCGGCCGCAACATCATGAGCGTCGACCGGGTCGAGCTCCGCCGCAGCATCGGCTATGTGATCCAGCAGATCGGGCTGTTTCCGCACTGGACGATTGCCGACAACGTCGCGACCGTGCCGCGCCTGCTCAAATGGGACGAGGCGCGCGTCGCGCGCCGCGTCGACGAATTGCTCGCGCTCGTCGGCATGGACCCGGCAACGTATCGCGACCGCTTTCCGCGCGCGCTCTCCGGCGGGCAGCGCCAGCGCATTGGGGTCGCCCGCGCGCTCGCCGCCGATCCGCCGGTGATGCTGATGGACGAGCCGTTCGGCGCGATCGATCCGATCACCCGCGCGCGGCTGCAGGGCGAATTCCTCAAGATATTGCAAGGACTCAAGAAAACGATCGTGTTCGTCACGCACGATATCGACGAGGCCCTCAAGATGGGCGACCGGATCGCGATCCTGCGCGATGGCGCGCTGGTGCAATTCGGCACGCCCGAGACGATCCTGGCGCAGCCCGCCGATGCGTTCGTCGAGGCGTTCGTGGGAACCGATCGGGCATTGAAACGGCTGGCGCTCACCACGGCGCAAGCGGCCAGCGAGCCGCTGGCCGGCGCGGCGCCTGCGCGCGCCATTGCGGCGGAGGCAAGCCTGCGCGACGCGCTCGCCCTCATGTTTTCATCCGGTGCGGACGCTCTTGCGGTCGTCGGCGCCGGTGGCGAGACGGTGGGCGTGCTCACGCTGGCCCGGATCCGCTCGCACACCCGGACCGGCGACGACGCGAAGCATTGACACCGGCGCCGCCGAGCCCTAGATTCGATTGTTCGTCGTCCATTTCCGGAGTCCGTCATGCGCGCCACCATCGCCCTGCCCCTTTGTGCTGCTGCGCTTGCGTTCGCCGCGTCCGCCGGCGCGCAGGATACCAAGGTCAACATCGGCATTTCCGGCTGGACCGGATTTGCCCCGCTCACGCTGGCCAAGGAGGCCGGCATCTACAAGAAGAACGGCCTCGACGTCACGATCAAGAAGATTCCGCAAAAAGATCGGCACCTTGCGATTGCGTCCGGCGACGTGCAGTGCGCGGCGACGACCGTCGAAACCTACGTCGTGTGGAATGCCAACGGCGTGCCGATCACGCAGGTGGTCCAGCTCGACAAATCGTACGGCGCGGACGGGCTCGCCGTGCGCGGCAACATCGCGAAGATCGCCGATCTCAAGGGCAAGACGGTCGGCGTCGATGCGCCTGGCACGTCGCCCTACTTCGGCCTCGCCTGGATCCTCAAGAAAAACGGGCTGTCGATGAAGGACATCATCGTGGCCACGATGAGCCCGCAAGCCGCGGCCACCGCGTTCGTCGCGGGCCAGAACGACGCGGCGATGACGTACGAGCCGTATTTGTCGAGCGTCCGCGACACGCCGAGCGCGGGCAAGATCATCGCCACCACGCTCGACTACCCGATGGTCATGGACACGTTCGGCTGCACGCCGGCGTTCATCAAGGCCAACCCCAAGGCCGTCAAGGCGCTGGTCGACAGCTACTTCGAGGCGGTCGACATGATCAAGAAGGAGCCCGCCAAGAGCAACGAAATCATGGGCGCCGATGTCAAGCAGACTGGAGAGCAATTCGCGAAGTCGGCCGCGTACCTCCGCTGGCAGGACAAGGCGGCGAATCAGCAATTCTTCGCCGGTGAATTCCAGAAATTCAGCGCCGAGTCTGCCGACCTGCTGCTCGAGCTCGGCATCATCAAGTCCAAGCCCGACACCGCGACGCTCGTCGACACCCAGTTCATCAAGTGACGACTGACCCCGCTTTGCAAGCGGGAAGCGCGCGGCAAAGCGTAGGGCAGCCGTCATCCCCGCGAAGGCGGGGATCCAGTGAGACTTCAGAGCAACGACACTGGGCGCGCGCGAAAGCGCGCGCGCCTTCGCGGCAACGACGATGAAGAGAGATCGGCGTCAGCCGCGCGCCGCGCATGACTCCGCTTAAGCCGGTAACGCCGACGCGCAAGATCGCGTACGGCATTGCGTTCTTCGTCCTGTTCGTCGCGCTGTGGAGCATCGCGACGTTCGGCGGCTTCGTCTCGAAGACGTTTCTTGCCGATCCGCTGACGATGCTGCGCGAGGGCTACGAGCTGTTCACCGTGCACGGCTTTCTCAAGGACATCGCGGTGACGGTCTGGCGCGTGGTCGGCGGCTTCGTGCTCGCCGCGGCGCTCGGGGTTCCGCTGGGCATCGCGATGGGCGCCTACAAGCCGATCGAGGCGTTTTTCGAGCCCTTCGTGTCGTTCGCACGGTACCTGCCGGCATCGGCGTTCATCCCGCTGCTCATCCTGTGGGCTGGCATCGGAGAAACGCAGAAGCTGCTGGTGATCTTCATCGGCGTGTTCTTCCAGATCGTGCTGATGGTGGCGGTGATCGTCGGCGCCACGCGGCGCGAGCTGGTCGAGGCCGCCTATACGCTCGGCGCATCGGCATCGGGCATCGTGCGGCGCGTGCTGCTGCCGAACGCGGCCCCGCAAATCGCCGAGACGCTGCGGCTGGTGCTGGGCTGGGCGTGGACCTACGTCATCGTCGCCGAACTGATCGGCGCGTCGTCCGGCATCGGCCACATGATCACCGACAGCCAGGCTCTCTTGAATACAGGCCAGATCATCTTCGGCATCATCGTGATCGGCGTGATCGGCCTCGTGTCGGATTTTCTGTTCAAGTGGATGAACCAGCGGCTCTTTCCCTGGAGCCTGGCGTAGTGGCCTGCAACGCCCAATTCGAGACCAAGCGAAGCGGTCTGGCGCGGCGATTCCCGCCGAGTGCAAGGCGACGAAGCGAAGCAAGGGCGCTCCCCTTGCGAGCTTCGGCAACGCGGCAATCGGTGGGAAGCGCACGTCAGATGGTTTCGAATTGGGCGTTGCAGGCCACTGAATGAGCAAGCTGGTCATCGACGGTGTCGGACGCACGTTCCCGGGCGTGCGTCACGGCTTGCCAACCGAGGCGCTGCAGCCCGTATCGCTTGCGGTTGCCGACAACGATTTCATTACGATCCTCGGGCCCTCCGGGTGTGGAAAATCGACGCTGCTTCGCGTGGTGGCCGGGCTCGATACGCCGTCCCGCGGCCGGGTCATGCTGGACGGCGTACCGGTCACCGCCGCCGGCGCCGATCGCGGCATGGTGTTCCAGAGCTACACGCTGTTTCCGTGGCTGACCGTCCGGCAGAACATTTGCTTCGGCTTGCGCGAGCGCGGCGTTGCGCTCGCCACCCAGGACGAAATCGCGCGCTACTGGCTCGACAAGGTCGGGCTTACCGGTTTCGAGCATCACTATCCGAAGATGCTGTCGGGCGGCATGCAGCAACGCACGGCGATCGCGCGCGCACTCGCGAACGACCCGAAGATCCTGTTGCTCGACGAGCCGTTCGGCGCGCTCGACAACCAGACGCGCTCCCTGATGCAGGAGCTATTGCTATCGATCTGGGAGTCCGACCGCAAGACCGTCCTGTTCGTGACGCACGACATCGAGGAAGCGATCTTCATGGCCAACCGCGTCGTCGTGATGAGCGCGCGGCCCGG
>Ga0070670_100005026_pt1 | contig 11126 bp, 6 predicted proteins | sample KBSS63metaG_FD_64665 | JGI IMG/M metagenome (GOLD analysis project Ga0070670, IMG submission 64665) | Switchgrass rhizosphere microbial communities from Kellogg Biological Station, Michigan, USA - KBS S6-3 metaG | ecosystem: Host-associated > Plants > Roots > Rhizosphere > Soil ... | reverse complement strand
CAAGCTCGTCGCCGGCGCGCTGACCGAATGCGGCGAGAAGAAGATCGCCGGCGCCATCCTGATCCCCTCGGGCTTCGCCGAGACCGGCAACCACGCGGGGCAAGAGGAGCTGGTCGAGATTGGCCGCAAGTACAACATCCGCATGATGGGGCCGAACATCTACGGCTTCTACTACACGCCGGCCAACCTCTGCGCGACCTTCTGCACCGCCTACGACGTCAAGGGCTCGACCGCGCTGTCGTCGCAGTCGGGCGGCATCGGCATGGCGATCATCGGCTTCTCGCGCTCGGCCAAGATGGGTGTCTCGGCGATCGTCGGCCTCGGCAACAAGAGCGACATCGACGAGGACGACTTGCTCCTCTTCTTCGAGCAGGACCCGAACACCAACGTCATCGCCCAGCACTGCGAGGATCTGAAGGACGGGCGGGCGTTCGCCGAGGTCGCCAAGCGCGTCTCGAAGAAGAAGCCGGTGATCATGCTCAAGGCCGGCCGCACGTCGGCGGGCGCGGCAGCGGCGAGCTCGCACACCGGTGCGCTCGCCGGCAACGACAAGATCTACGACGACGTGCTGCGGCAGTCGGGCGTGATCCGGGCCAGGAGCCTGCGCGACCTGCTCGACTTCGCGCGCGGCGTGCCGATCCTGCCGACGCCCAAGGGCGAGAACATCGTCATCATCACCGGCGCCGGCGGCTCCGGCGTGCTGCTGTCGGACGCCTGCGTCGACAACGGACTGAAGCTCTTGAAGCCGATGCCAGCAGATCTCGACGCCGCATTCCGCAAGTTCATTCCGCCCTTCGGTGCCGCCGGCAACCCGGTCGACATCACCGGCGGCGAGCCGCCGATCACCTACATGAACACGGTGCGCCTTGGCCTGGAAGACGATCGCATCCACGCGCTCATCCTCGGCTACTGGCACACGATCGTGACGCCGCCGATGGTGTTCGCGCGCAACATGGTGCAGATTGTCGAGGAGATGAAGGCCAAGGGCATCGTCAAGCCGATCGTCGCGTCGCTGGCCGGCGACGTCGAGGTCGAGGAAGCGGCGCAGTACCTCTACGAGCACGGCATCCCGGCGTACGCCTACTCGACCGAGATCCCGGTCGCCGTGCTCGGCGCCAAGTACCAGTGGGCGCGAGGTGCGGGCCTGCTGTAACGCGTGAACCGGCCCGTCATCGCGATCGTCGCCGAGGGGTCTTCGCGCCAGAGGAAGCGCGAAGCGCCGCGCGGTCGACGCGTCCAGCCCGAGGCGCGCGCGGCCGTGCGAGAGCTGCTCGGCGATGAGCCGCGGCGCAGCGACCTGCTGATCGAGCACCTGCACAAGCTGCAGGATCGGTTCGGCCACCTGAGCTCGGCGCACCTCGCGGCGCTCGCCGACGAGATGAAGCTGGCCCAGGCAGAAGTGTTCGAGGTCGCGACCTTCTATCACCACTTCGACGTCGTCAAGGAAGGCGACGCCGTGCCGCCGGCGCTCACGGTGCGGGTCTGCGACGGCCTGTCGTGCGAGATGGCCGGTGCGCAGGATCTGCTGGCACGCCTGCCTGCCCTGCTCGGCGATGGCGTGCGCGTCGTCGCCGCGCCGTGCATCGGCCGTTGCGAGCAGGCGCCGGCCGCGGTCGTCGGCCAGCATCCGTTGCCGCGCGCAACCGTTGATTCCGTCCAGGCGGCGGTCATGGCGAAGCAGACGCGTCACGAGCCGGAAGGCTTCATCGATCTCGCTGGGTACCGGGCCGGCGGCGGCTACGCCTTGCTGCGCCAGTGCGTCGGCGGCGAGCTCGACGTCGACGACGTGATCAAGACGCTCGAAGCGTCGGGCCTGCGCGGCCTCGGCGGCGCCGGCTTTCCGGCCGGCCGCAAGTGGCGCATCGTTCGCAGCGAGCCGGCGCCGCGACTCATGGCGGTGAACGTCGACGAGGGCGAACCGGGAACCTTCAAGGATCGCGTCCTGCTCGAGCGCGACCCGCACCGCTTCATCGAAGGCATGCTGATCGCCGCCTGGGCGGTCGGCATCTCGAAGATCTACGTCTACCTGCGCGACGAGTACCACGGCTGCCGCGCGCTGCTCGAGGCCGAGCTGGCGAAGCTGCGCGCCGCGCCGCCGTATCCCGGCATGCCCGAGATCGTCCTTCGACGCGGCGCGGGCGCGTACATCTGCGGCGAAGAGTCGGCGATGATCGAGTCGATCGAAGGCAAGCGCGGCATGCCGCGCCTCAGACCGCCCTATGTCGCGCAGGTCGGCCTGTTCGGCCGGCCGACGCTCGAGCACAACTTCGAGACGCTGTACTGGGTCCGCGAGCTGCTCGAAAAGGGCGGCGAGTGGTTCGCCGCGCACGGTCGTCACGGCAGGAAGGGCCTGCGTTCGTTCTCGGTCTCGGGTCGCGTGCGCGAGCCGGGCGTCAAGCTGGCGCCGGCCGGCATCACGCTCGCGGAGCTGATCGACGAGCACTGCGGCGGCATGCTGCCCGGGCACACGCTCTACGGCTACCTGCCGGGGGGCGCCTCCGGCGGGATCCTGCCGGCGTCGCTCGCCAACATCCCGCTCGACTTCGACACCTTGCAGCCCTACGGATGCTTCATCGGCTCTGCTGCGGTCGTGGTCTTGTCCGACCACGACAGCGCGGTCGCGGCGGCGCGCAATACGATGCGCTTCTTCGAGCACGAGTCGTGCGGCCAGTGCACGCCGTGCCGCAACGGCACCGCGAAGGCGTCGATGTTGATGGCGAGCGATCGCTGGGACCTGCCGCTCCTCGCCGACCTCTCGCTGGTGATGCGCGACGCGTCGATCTGCGGCCTCGGCCAGGCGGCGCCGAACCCGATCGACTGCGTCGTCAAGTACTTCCCCCACGAGCTCACGCCATGAATGCCTTGACCCGCGCCGAGATCGCCCAGCTCGACCCTCCCGTCGTGAGCTTCGAGCTGAACGGCCGCGTCATCGAGGCGCCGGCCCATCGAACGATCATCGAGATCGCCGACGCGGAAGGCATCGCGATCCCGCGCCTTTGCTACAAGGCCGGCCTCGACAAGGTCGGCAACTGCCGCTCGTGCATGGTCGAGATCGCCGGCGAGCGCGTCCTCGCGCCCTCGTGTTGCCGCACACCGACCGCGGGCATGAAGGTCACGACCGACAGCGAGCGCGCCCTCAGGTCGCAGCAGCTTGTCCTCGAGCTGCTGCTCTCCGACATGCCGGAGGCCGAGTACACGCGCCACAACGAGGTCGACGAGTGGGCGGCCAAGCTCGGCGTCGGCAAGCCTCGCTTCGCGGCGCGCGCGCCGGTCGCACCCGACCTCTCGCATCCTGCCATCGCGGTCAATCTGTCGGCGTGCATCCAGTGCACGCGCTGCGTTCGTGCCTGCCGCGATGAGCAGGTCAACGACGTCATCGGCCTGGCCTACCGCGGCAACGCCGAGAAGATCGTCTTCGACATGGACGACCCGATGGGCAACTCCACCTGCGTCGCCTGCGGCGAGTGCGTGCAGGCGTGTCCGACCGGCGCGCTGATGCCGGCGCGCGAGGTCGCGCTCGCAGTTCCCGACAAGCAGGTGAAGTCGCTCTGCCCGTATTGCGGCGTCGGCTGCCAGCTGACCTACAACGTCAAGGACAACAAGATCCTCTACGTCAACGGCCGCGACGGGCCGGCCAACCACGAGCGGCTCTGCGTCAAGGGACGCTACGGCTTCGACTATGCGCACCATCCGCAACGCCTGCGCGTGCCTCTGATTCGCCGCGCCGACGCGCCCAAGCGCGCCGACGCGACCATGGATCCGGAGCGTGTCCTCGACGTCTTTCGCGAGGCGACCTGGGAAGAAGCGCTCGAATTCGCCGGCGGCGGCCTGGCGCGCCTGCGCGACGCCCACGGCCCGAAGTCGCTCGCCGGCTTCGGCTCCGCGAAGGGCAGCAACGAAGAGGCCTACCTGTTCCAGAAGCTCGTGCGCACGGGCTTTCGCAGCAACAACGTCGACCACTGCACGCGCTTGTGCCATGCGTCGAGCGTGGTCGCGCTGCTGGAGGGAATCGGCTCGGGGGCGGTCTCGAACCCGGTGATGGATGTCGCCAAGGCCGAGGTCGTCATCGTCATCGGCGCCAATCCGAGCGTGAACCACCCGGTGGCGTCGAGCTGGATCAAGAACGCGGCGAACAACGGCACCAAGCTGATCATCTGCGACCCGCGCCGCTCCGAGCTGACGCGCCACGCGCATCGCTACCTGCAGTTCAAGCCAGACACCGACGTCGCCTTGCTCAACGCCATGATGCACGTCATCGTCGACGAGGACCTCATCGACGCGTCGTTCATCGCCAGCCGCACCATCGGCTTCGACGAGCTGCGCGCCAACGTGGCCAACTACAGCCCGGAGGCGATGGCGCCGATCTGCGGCATCGACGCCGAGACGATCCGCTACGTCGCGCGCCTGTATGCGACCTCGCGTGCATCGATGATCCTGTGGGGCATGGGCATCTCGCAGCACGTCCATGGCACCGACAACGCGCGCTGCCTGATCGCGCTCTCGCTGATGACGGGCCAGATCGGCCGACCGGGCACCGGCCTGCACCCGCTGCGCGGCCAGAACAACGTTCAGGGCGCGTCCGACGCGGGCCTGATCCCGATGATGTTCCCCGACTACCAGCCTATCTGGAGCGCGACCGTGCGCGCCGCTTTCGAGAGCGCCTGGGAGATGCCTCCCGGCTCGCTCGAAGCCGAGCGGGGTCTCACCGTCGTCGAGGTGATGCATGCGATCAAGGCAGGCACGGTGCGCGGCATGTACATCATGGGCGAGAACCCGGCGATGTCGGACCCCGATGCCAACCACGCGCGCGAGTCGCTCGCCGCGCTCGAGCACCTCGTCGTCCAGGACATCTTCTTCACCGAGACCGCCTACCTCGCCGACGTGATCCTGCCGGCAAGCGCGTTCCCCGAGAAGACCGGCACCTTCACCAACACCGATCGGCTGGTGCAGATGGGCCGGCAGGCGATCGATCCGCCCGGCGATGCGCGCCAGGACCTGTGGATCATCCAGCAGATCGCCAGGCGCATGGGGCTGCCCTGGCGCGACGACCCGGTCGCGGTCGTGTTCGATGAGATGCGCCGCACGATGCCCAGCATTGCCGGCATCACCTGGGAGCGGCTCGAGCGCGAGCACGCCGTCACCTATCCGTGCACGAAGGAAGGCGATCCAGGCGAGTCGGTCGTCTTCACGGACACCTTCCCGCGCGAGGGCGGCAAGGCCAAGTTCGTCCCGGCGGACATCATCCCTGCCGACGAGCGGCCCGATGCCGACTACCCGATGGTGCTCATCACCGGCCGCCAGCTCGAGCACTGGCACACCGGCAGCATGACCCGGCGCGCGACCGCGCTCGACGCGCTCGAGCCCGATCCGGTCGCGCTCGTCCACCCGCTCGACCTGGCCGCGCTCGGCGGCCAACCGGGCGATGTGATGACGATCGAATCGCGCCGCGGCGAGGTCGTCCTCTACGCGCGCGCCGACGAGAGCTCGCCGCGCGGCGCCGTGTTCGTTCCGTTCTGCTACTACGAGGCGGCGATCAACCGCCTGACCAACGCGGCGCTCGACCCGTTCGCCAAGATTCCGGAGTTCAAGTACTGCGCCGTGCGACTCACGCTCGGCGGCACGCTGGCAGCACAGACGAGCTTCGGCGGCGGCCAGGTGCTGATGAAGAAGCAGGCCGAGGCGGATTCAGCCATCAGCAATGACTGATGGTGAGCCAAGAAACTTCTGACTTCCATCGAAGATGCAGGCGTTCAAGAATGGTCGTGTCGCCACACCCGGCCCGCCAGGAGCGCCTCATGCAGCACAGCACCGAACTACGCAGCCACGACAACGCCTTCGAGGTCGAGCGTGGCGCCTACAACCAGGCCTTCAGCGAGCTCGGCCTCGAGTGGTACTGGGACTCGCGCACCTATGACAGCCTCAAGACCTGCGCCGGCGACAAGGACTGCGTCCGGGCCTACATCGAGGGCCATCAGCCGCACCTGCTCCAGGCCTACGACGTCCAGTTCCTCGCCGAAGCCATCGAGAGCGTGCGGCGCCGCCTGAGCGGAGGCCGGCCGCACTAGGAAAGCTTGAAGCACGCGACGCTGCGCCAGCTCAAGGTGTTCGCGTCGGTTGCCCGGCACCTGAGCTTCGCGCGCGCCGCGGAGGAACTGCACCTGACGCAGCCGGCGGTCTCGGGCCAGATCAGGAAACTCGAGGAGCACGCCGGCGTCGCCCTCTTCGAGCAGGTCGGCAAGAAGACCCATCTCACTGCCGCCGGCGCCGATCTGCTCGGCATCGTGCGCTCTATCATCGAGCAGTTCGAGGCCGCCGAGCATGCGATGACGCAGCACAAGGGCGTCTGCGGCGGGCGGCTCAACGTCGCGGCGATCAGCGCCGGCGACTACTTCCTGCCGCGCCTGCTGGTCGAGTTCATCGGCCGCCATCAGGGCGTAACGCTCAACTTCACGGTTCACAACCGGGAAGGCCTGCTCGCTCATCTGGCCGCCAACCTCACCGATCTCGCGATCATGGCCCGGCCGCCGGACGACGCGGACCTGGTTGCCGAGCCGTTCGCGCCGCACCCCTACGTCATCGTTGCCGCGCCGTCGCACCCGCTCGCGGGCAAGGCGCGGATCGAGATGAAGCGCCTCCTCAAGGAGCCGTTCGTGGTCCGGGAAAAGGGCTCGGACACCTGGCAGAGCATGCGAGAGGCGTTCGGCCAGCACCTCGGCGAAGTGCAGGTGGCGCTCGAGATCGCCAGCACCGAGACGCTCAAGCAAGCGGTGATGGCCGGGCTCGGCATCGGCTTTCTCTCGGCGCACACGATCGCGCAAGAACTGCGCACGAGAAGCCTCGCCGTCCTCGACGTGCGCGGATTCCCGTGCGTGATGAGTTGGTACGTCGTGCACCGCCGCCACAAGCGCCTGCCGCCGGTGGCGCAAGCGTTCAAGGAGTTCCTGCGCGACGAAGGAGCGGGGCTGCTGGCGCCGATGATGGCCGCCTGAGCGGCCGCCGCGCTCAGGAACGCGGCGCCGCCGGCGCCGACGCGACCGGCCGGAGCAACAGGCCCGTCGTCGAGACCATGAGCTCGAGTTCGGCCGGCCCGGCCACCGGCACGTAGGTCGCCGATCCGTACTCGGCGTCGAAGAAGTCGCCGAGCGGCAGCCGCTTGCCGAGCGCGACCAGATCGACCACCGCCGGCGTGCCGATCGGATAGATCGTCCGCCGCGCCATGCTCTCCTGCTCGATGGTGCGATAGCGGCCGGAGATCCGGTCGAGTCGGTACGAGGTCTGCAGCCCGAGCATGTTGGCGAGCGGCGTCCACTTGACGATGTGGGCGTCGATGTAGATGTCGTCGCCGGCCATGTCGTAGGTCTCGACTCGGCCGTCCGCGAACGTCACGGTCGCGTCGTAGCGCTGCACGCCGGTCGGGACGACCTTGATGCGGGCGGCGCTCTGCTCGTTGGTCAGCGCCTGCATGCCTTGCGTGCCGAGGGCGATCGCAGCCAGCCCGGCAGCACTGATGACGAGCACGCCCGACAGGATCGCCCGGAGCGCGAAGCCGAACAGGCGGGCACGGGCAAGCGCCTTGAAGGCCGAGAAGGCGACGGCGATGCCGATGATCGCGGCGACGACGGCGGACGCGATCAGCATGGGACGGGGCGAGAGGTCATGGCGGCGGACACCGGGCGCTGGCAGCGCACTCTAGCGCGGAAGCGGTGCCCGACCGTTGGCAAATGTGTCGGCCGCATTTGCGGCGCGGCGACTCAGGTGCCAGCGGCGATCTGCGCCAGCGCCTGCTCGAAGACCTCGGGCGGCTGCCCACCCGAGATCAGATGGCGGTCGTCGATGATCACCGCCGGCACCGAGTGGATGCCGAGCTGCTGCCAGTGGCGCTCGCGCTCGCGCACCTCCGCCGCGAATTCGTCCGAATCGAGGATCGCTCTGGCGCGATCGACGTCGAGTCCGACCTCGCCTGCGAGGCGCAGCAGGACGTCGCGCGCGCCCGGGTTCTCGGCGTGGGTGTGATACGCCGTCAGCAGCGCGTGCTTCAGCTCACGCTGCTTTCCCTCGAGGCCGGCCCAGTGCAGCAGGCGATGCGCGTCGAACGTGTTCCAAACGCGTGGCCGCTCGCCGAACGTGAAGCCGACCGCGGCGCCGCGCTCGCGCAGCACCGCGCGCGACTTGGCGAGCTGCTCCGGCGGCGCGCCGTACTTGCGCGAGAGGTGCTCGGTCGCGTCCTCGCCCTCGGGCGGCATTGCCGGGTTGAGCTCGAACGGCTCGAAGCGCAGCTCGACCGGAAAGCGGCCGTCGAGCCGCTCCAGCGCCTGCTCGAGCGACCAGAGGCCCACCGCACACCAGGGGCAGGCGACGTCGGAGACGAAATCGATCTTCATGGCTCGCAGTTGGCGACCGAGTCTAGCCATGCAAGAGCAGGGCGACTCGTCGTCGGCATATCCGAAGGTCTTTCCCGGAGCGCCGCGGCCGCCGGCCTCGGCTCCCTAGAATGTTCGGCTCGCTCGCAGAAGGACCCTCCCGATGAGCTCCGGCGTCATCCGCATCCGCGGTGCCCGACAGCACAACCTCAAGAACCTCGACCTCGACATCCGCACCGGCGAGATGACGGTTGTCACCGGGCCGAGCGGCTCGGGCAAGTCGAGCCTCGTCTTCGACACGCTGTACGCGGAAGGCCAGCGCCGCTACGTCGAGACCTTTAGCGCCTACGCGCGCCAGTTCCTCGAGCGGATGGACCGCCCCGCGGTCGACAAGGTCGACGGCGTGCCGCCGGCGATCGCGATCGACCAGACCAACCCGGTGCGCAGCTCGCGCTCGACGGTCGGGACGATGACCGAGCTCAACGACCACTTGAAGCTGCTGTTCGCGCGCGCGGCGGAGCTGTTCGACAAGGAGACCGCGAAGCGCGTCCGTCACGACACGCCGGAGACCATCTACGCCGAGCTGATGGAGCGTACGGCCGCCTCGGCAGCGCAAGGCGTCGAGCCGCGCCTCATCGTCACCTTCCCGGTTGAGCTGCCGGCCGACACGAGCGCCGAGCAGATCGAGCAGTGGCTGGCCGCGAGCGGCTTCACCCGCGTCCACGCCGAACGCGAGGTCGCGTCGCCGACCGGGCCGAGGAAGATGCTCGACGTCGTCGCCGATCGCATCCGCATCCAGGGCACGGAGAAGGTTCGCGCGGTCGAGGCGATCGAGACCGCGCTCAAGCGCGGCGGCGGCCGGGTCAACGTCTATGTCGTCGCTGCCGCCGCCGACGGCGAAGCCGCGCCCGCCGACGATCTCTGGCGTTTCTCGACCGGCCTGCATTGCCCGGACAGCGACTGCCGCTACGCCGACCCGCAACCGGCGCTGTTCTCGTTCAACTCCGCCTACGGTGCATGCGATACCTGCCGGGGCTTCGGCCGCGTCATCGGCGTCGACCTCGGCCTCGTCATTCCCGACCACCGCAAGACGCTGCGCTCGGGCGCGATCAAGACGATCCAGACCCCGGCGTGGCAGGAGTGCCAGGACGACCTGATGAAGTACGCCGGCGAGGCCGGCATCCCGCGCGACACCGCCTGGGCGCAGCTCACCGAGGCGCAGCGCCAGTGGGTGATCGAGGGCTCGCCGAGCTGGAACGGCAAGTGGAACCAGCAGTGGTACGGCGTCAAGCGCTTCTTCGGCTACCTCGAGTCGAAGGCGTACAAGATGCACATCCGCGTGCTCCTGTCGAAGTACCGCAGCTACACGCCGTGTCCGGCGTGCGGCGGCGCGCGGCTCAAGCTCGAGGCGCTGCTCTGGCGCCTCGGCACCCGGGAAGACGCCGCCGCCGTGATGGCAGCGGCCAATCGCTTCATGCCGGTCGGCGCGCAGTGGGCGCGCGATCAGCTCGAGGCGATGCCGGGCCTCACGGTGCACGACCTGATGATGCTGCCGATCGACCGCATCCGCGGCTTCTTCGATCGGCTGTCGCTGCCGAGCGGCCTGCTCGACGAGGCGCTCAAGCTCCTCCTCGACGAAGTGCGAACGCGCCTGCGCTACCTGTGCGACGTCGGCATCGGCTACCTCACGCTCGACCGCCAGAGCCGCACGCTCTCGGGCGGCGAAGTGCAGCGCATCAACCTGACGACCGCGTTGGGGACATCGCTCGTCAACACGCTGTTCGTCCTCGACGAGCCGTCGATCGGCCTGCACCCACGAGACATGGGCCGGATCGTCGAGGCGATGCACCGGCTGCGCGACGCAGGCAACACGCTCGTCGTCGTCGAGCACGACCCGGCCGTGATGCTGGCCGCCGATCGCCTGATCGACATGGGCCCCGGTCCCGGCGAGCGCGGCGGCCGGATCGTCTTCGACGGCACGCCCGAGGCGATCAAGAGCGCCGACACGCTGACCGGTGCCTATCTGGGTGCGAGGAAGCACGTCGGCATGGGCTTGAAGCGCCTGGTCGGCGAGTCGACGCCGCGCCTCATCGTCACCGGCGCGCGCGACCACAACCTCAAGAACGTCACGGTCGAGTTCCCGCTCCACCACCTGGTTTGCGTCACCGGCGTCTCCGGCTCGGGCAAGAGCACGCTGATGCAGGACGTGCTGTTCCCGGCGCTGCAGCGTCACTTCGGCAAGGCGACCGAGACGCCCGGCGAGCACGACGCGCTGCACGGCGCCGACCGCCTCGCCGAGGCGGTGTTCGTCGACCAGAGCCCGATCGGCAAGACGGCGCGATCGAACCCGGCCAGCTACGTCGGCGCGTTCGACGAGATCAGGAAGCTGTTCGCGGTCGTGCCGATGGCGGTGCAGCGCGGCTACGGCGCCGGCATGTTCAGCTTCAACGCCGGCAACGGTCGCTGCCCGACCTGTGGCGGCTCGGGCTTCGAGCACGTCGAGATGCAGTTCCTCTCCGACGTCTACCTGCGCTGCCCCGACTGCGACGGCCGGCGCTTCCGCGCCGAGATCCTCGACGCCAAGATCGACCGCAGGATGCCCGGCGAGGTGATGCGCGAGCTGTCGGTCGCGGACGTCCTCGACCTCACCGTCGCCGAGGCGGTGCAGCTGTTCCGCGACGACCGCGAGGTGGTGCGCCTGCTGCAGCCGATCGTCGACGTCGGCCTCGAGTACGTGAAGCTCGGCCAGCCGGTGCCGACGCTCTC
>Ga0070670_100005024_pt1 | contig 11127 bp, 6 predicted proteins | sample KBSS63metaG_FD_64665 | JGI IMG/M metagenome (GOLD analysis project Ga0070670, IMG submission 64665) | Switchgrass rhizosphere microbial communities from Kellogg Biological Station, Michigan, USA - KBS S6-3 metaG | ecosystem: Host-associated > Plants > Roots > Rhizosphere > Soil ... | reverse complement strand
GGCCCGGCCGGCACGTCGCTATTGTCCGGCCTGGCCAGGCCAGGGACCCGCGTTGGGTCAACCGGCGTGCGCCTGGGCGCGGCGGCCGCGTCCGAACAAACCGAGCCGCTGCGCCTCGAGGGCCGCCTCGGCACGCGAGCTTACGTTGAGCTTGCGGTAGATCTGCTTGACATAGTCAGAGATCGTATGGCGCGAAAGATTCAGCTGAACGGCGATCTCCGGCAGCGTGTAGCCCTTGGCGACGCGCAGGAGCACCTCGTTCTCGCGGTCGGTCAGGACGACGTGGGGGACGTTGCGCGGCCGCTCGCGGGCCGATGAACGAGATGCGAAGTGCGCCATGACCCGGCGCGCGATCGCCGGAGACAGGGGCGGCTCGCCCTGGCTCATGCGCCGGAACTGGTCGACGATCACAGCTTCCGACTGGTCTTTCAGGACGTAGCCGAAGGCGCCGGCCTGGAGCGCAGGGAAGAGATGATCGTCGTCGTCGTGGATGGTGACGACCACCGCCTGCGCCTTCGGCTGGGCTTCGCGCAGCGCGACGACCACGTCGACACCCGATCCGTCGGGCAGCCCGAGGTCGATCAGGGCGACGTCGATCTGCTCCTTGGCGATGATCGCCAGGGCGCCGTTGACCCGGGATGCATCGAAGAACACCGGATCGGCGAACACCTCGGCGACCTGCACCTTGAGCCAGGCGCTCGCCTCGGGGACGTCTTCCAATAACAAGATGTTCGTCATGCGAACCTCCGTATGCGCCCGCCCTGAGGGCTGCCGACGGGCAGGGAGGGGCGAAGCGACCTGAGCAGAGCAAGCAACGTGCACACCGTCATGAGCCCTCGTGGGCGGCGGTGTCCGTCGCCCGGGATGCTAACAAGCGACCGTGACCGCACGACGGCAGCTCACAGCGGGACCGTGAGCGAAATCACGACACCGTACCCTGGCCGCGACTCGACCAGGCACTGCCCGTTCATCTTCTTGGCGCGTCGCTTCATGCTCGACATCCCCTGGCCGCGGTGTAGGTCGGCGGCGATCCCTTTGCCGTCGTCTCTGACCGTGAAGACCAGGCTGCGATCCTCGATCGTGCAGCGCACTTCGCAATGGGATGCCTCGCTGTGCTTGATGACGTTGCTCACCGCCTCACGCAGCACCCGCGTCAGCTGCATGAACAGGCGCGCGGGCAGCATGTAGGTCAAGTCGGCCGGATGGTCCCACAGCGTCTCGATCTTGGCCTGAGTTAGCCGGCCGATGATCTCGGCGCGCCAGTCGGCCAGAGCGTCGTCCAGGCGTACCGGGCGGCCCGCGAGGCCCCGCACCGAGAGGCGCATTTCCTCGAGGGCCTCGCGCGCCAGCTGCGGCACGCGTGCCGGATCGGCGGTATGGACGATGGTCAGCAGCTTCGCGCCGAGGTCGTCGTGGAGGTCGGAGGCGATCCGCTTCCTCTCGCGCTCGGTGAACTGGTCGACCCGCTGCGCCGTCATGTGCTCGACACGGTGGTCGAACTCAGTCGTCAGCGCCTTCAGCTCGGTGGCGAGGCGGTTCCGGTCCGACTCGGTGGCGTGCAAGGCGCGCGCAAACATCAGGAACAGACGTGTTCCGACCGCGCCGAACAACAAGGGCACGACGATGGTTAGGATCGAGAACGCCGGCATCTCCATCAGTCCTGCCTGCACGCCCAGCTCGGCGATCAGGGCCAGTTCGCCGGCGGCGATGGCCAGTGCCATCGGCCCGAAGTCCTGCGGCCGCTGACGCCACGTCACGACCAGGTAAATCGCCATGACGGCGGTCAGCTCGAGCGCCAGCAGGGCGTACCAGAACAGCGCCATGGAGAACTGGTGATGCGGCCCGGCCAGCACCAGCGAGAGCGGCAGGACGACCCATTGCAGCGCGATGACGTTCTCAATGAATCGCGATCGGAGGCCGGCGAAGCTGAGGAAGAACTGGACCGCGAGCGCGAGCAGGACAGCCCAGAACGAGCACAGCATGAACTCGCTGACGTCGTTGCTCCACGGCATGTCGGGCGCCGAGGAGGCGAGCGACATCACGACCCAGCCGAGGCAGAGCCAGCCGAGGTACGAGAAGTACACCTCGCGCCGGTTCAGCCAGCCGACGGCGATCAGGATGCAGCCGATGCCGATCAGGATCAGGCTGCTCACCTCGACCCAGCGCACGCCCCAAAACAGCCGCGCGGAATGGGTGGCGAGCAGCGACGACTGCCGTCCCCACTCGATGCGCGAGAGCCCTGCCGCGGCCTGGCGCGCACCGACTCGCTCGAGCGGATGACCGACGACGCGCAGCTCGACGACGTTCTCGCCGGATCGAAGCAGCGCCGGCGGCAGCGTCACGAGCTGGGGCCGGGCGCAGTTGCGCGTCACCGGCTCGACCATGCGGCCGCCGATGAAGATCAGGGCGCCGTTGAGGTGAACCTGGACGTTGCTGCACGCCCGCTCGATGTAGAGCGCGAGCAGGTCCTCGGGACCGCTGCTCTCCTCGAGGCGAAAGCGGGTCTGGTACCAGACGCTGCCGGCAAAGCCGGGACGCGACGTGGCCCAGTCATCGGGCAGCGTGACTTGGGCGGCGGGTTCGGCGGCGGGGAAGCGCCGGTCGGCGCTGACGACAGTCATCGCTTCGTCGATGACCCGGGTGCCGGCGTCGAGCGCGAATGCCGGCATGACGGCGGCCGCGAGCGCCGCGAAGAGCAGGCGCGCGAGCCAGGCTCGCCCGAGTCGAAGCGCGAGCGCAGGAAAAGGGCGACCCCACATCGGCGCCGATTGTGCGGGAAGGCATCGCTGCGCCCGACCCGGAAAAGGCGGGCGCAAGTCCGCTTTTGGCCGGCGGCGTGCCGGACGACGACCTGCGCAACGAACGTCAGGCTTGCTTCCGCTTTCTCCGCGAGATCTCGACCGTCGCCAGGAGTCCCGCGAGCATCAGCATGTAGCTGGAGGGTTCCGGCACCGGGGCGAAGATCACGTCCTGGTGCTCGGTGCTTTCGATCACGCTGATGCTGCGGCCGGCGTCGTTGCCGAGGCCGGAGAGCCACGTCGATGCGAGGCCGAGTGCACCGCCTGCGGCGCTGCCGCCGCTGAAGCTCGCCGCACCGCTGCCGAGCGCGTACGCACCGGGTGTCGTTTCGTAGGCGATCTCCCAGACAGCAATCTGGAAGGCGGCCTCTTCGATGCTGGTGTCGACGACTCCGGCGCTGGCGTAGAGGCGGCCGAGGTCGGCGTAGGCGCGGTTGTTGGCGAATGCGTGCGTCGTTCCCGGCGCGGTGTAGTTCGAATAGAGGGTGCCGAAGGCGATGTGCTGGTAAAGGTCGACGCAGTAGCTGACGAACGACGGACTGCCGTTCAGGATCGTCGCGAAGCCACCCGCGTTGACGGTGCCCGACGCCACCGCATTCGGGGCGACGAGCGAGAACGCGACTGTTTCGGAGGCGTGCGCGAGACCGGTGAAGGTGACGTTGTCGGCACGGCCCGGTGGCGCCTAAGGCGCAGGCTAAGGCGACCGAGGCAATCGGAACGAGGCGCATGAAGACTTCCCAGAGACACGCGCCAGTTGACGCAACGGGCGTGACTCTAGGGAAGCGTCTTGCTCGCGACCGTCCCGCGGGCACGGGAACGAGACCGGTCTTCCGACGAACGGTCCGACAAACGGTCGAGTGCTCAGCGCTCGATCACCGACAAGGTGACCGGCGCCGGCACGACAAGCGTTGAGAAGTAGCCGTCAGGCGACGGGCCTCGATCTCACGGGGTCGCCTTGATGAAGATGACCAGGTCGTTAAAGTCGGGCTCTCCAGGGCCGCCGAAGCCGTCGTCGAAGGTCAGCGTCCAGCCGTTGGCAAAGTCGCCCGTGAGTCGGATCGCCGGTTGGAATGCCAGGCTCGTCGCCGGCACCGTGCCGGACACGACAGCGATCTGGAGCTGCGTGTTCGCAGGGAACGCCGCGCCGCCATTGAGCGTGAAGACCGTGCCGATGGGGTCGACGCAGCCGTCGGGGAAGATGGTTTCCGGGATCGGCGCCGTGATGACGACCCGGTTGCCCTGAGCCGAGCAGGAATGGCTGACGAGTCCCGCCTGGACCTTGGACGCCTGCGTGAGATTGAGGACGCAGTTGCCGCCGACGCAATTGAGCGATGTCGCCGGCGGTGCGACGACGATGCTCTGCACGCTCGTGCTGGTCTTGCCGGCGACGTCGGTGATCGTCAGCTTGGCAGTGAAGGTCGTCAGCGTCGTCGCCGCGTAGGTATGAGTCGTCGGGTTCGCCGCGGCCAGCGTCACGCTGTCGCCGAAGTCCCAGAGGCGCGACTGGAGCACGCTGCCGGCGTCGTAGGTCGTCGTGTCGGTGAAGGTGCAGGCAAGCGAGGCGCAGCTCACGGTGAAGTTGGCGTGGGGCGCCGCCGGTGTTGCCGGCGCGGTGACCGTGACGCGGCGGACCACGTTGCTGGAAACGCCGGATCGATCGGCGACCACGAGAGTGACGTCATAGCCGCCGGCCGCGGCGAAGGTGTGCGCCGGAGCGGCGGTGGTGACCGCAGCCGTCCCGTCGCCGAAGGTCCAGCTTTGACTGGCGATGGCATCGCCGACGTCCTGGTCGGTGCTGTTGCTGGTGAATGTGCAGGCCAGGTCGGCGCACGAGAACGCGAAGTTCGCGGTCGGTGCCCGATTGGCAGCGGCTGGCGCGGAATCGCCGCCCCCGCCGCCGCCACCACAAGCCGATAACGCCACGAGAAGCAGCGGCGCGAGGCCTCGCAAGGAATAGCTCATCTTTCGTCCCTCAGAAAGCCTGTAAATGTTGACGTGAACTCGCTCGTGCCTGCCCACCCTCGTGAAACTTTCAGGAGGGATAAATCGACGCTTACGAGGATTCACACAATTTACCAAGGAAATCGGGCATCGACGGGGCCAACGGCCGTTGTTACAGCCACGTCCCGACATACGGTGATTGGGCCTCGGCCGATCCGCTCTCACGAGCCCACGGATTCGAGGGCAAATGGCGAGCCGAGGCATGCTAGAAGCAGCACGAGTCGAGCCCTGGCGCACTCAAACCGCCTACATCACGAGCGTGTCAGTTCAACAAGGGGCCCCCTGCCGTCTGTATTCGAAACGAGCCTGACGCTGTGGAGGCGCACGGTGCGCCCACTCGGCTCGCATTCGTGTTCAGCTCGAGGTCATTCGGGAGGAAGGGAGTCCGCGAACAATTCATCCTCCCGGAATTCCCGTGACCGCAAGTCCGGCACCGCGCCTGGAAACCGGCGCTGGGCGTCCTCCCGGCTGAGGGGATGATCGGTGAGCTCGCGCTCGCCGGTACGCCGATCGATCACCCACCATCTGAAGTATTCCGTCACGTCGAACCTGCATCCAGCCGAGAGGTCCATCTGCAAAGCAAATTCTGAACCCAACCGCCCGACACGTTCGGCCGGCGCGTCCACAAGGACGTTGACTTGGTCCCGCCGACAGGAATCGAACCTGTATTTGCCGCTTAGGAGGCGGCCGTTCTATCCATTGAACTACGGCGAGTTGCGCGGGCGGACGGGCCGCCGTACGAGGGCTGGCAGTGTAAGACGGAGAGGGGGCGGCATACTCGACGGCGCCTCCTGGAGCAGCCATGCCGACTCTCGACGGATCCCACTCTCGCGGCTCGGGCGGGCCCCCGGTGCGCTACCGAGTCGACTACGAAGTCGTCGGTCACACCATCAACTATCGTGCAAACTTTGCCGGCGCTGACGGCCCTTCGAGCCACGAGGGGCAATTCGATTTCGATCCGGCGCACGTCGACGCAAGGGCGGCGGTCGAGGCATTCATGCAGAACCACATCGTCAAGGCCGATTGGGACGTCGCGCCCTAGCGATCCTATTTCCAGCGCCAGGTCCAGATCACATCGACGGCGTTGTCGGCGCCCGCCGAAGCGCGCACGGTGACGCGTTGGGCAACACGGTAGATCAGCTGCCACGTGCCGACGGTGCTTTCGAGCCCGCGTTCGTAGCCCACGTACCACCGCTTCGAGATCTGCTTGCCGAGGGTGACGATCGTGTCCTTGGTGGTGCCCTGTGTCTGGCGCACCGAGATCTCGTCGAGGCCGATCGACTGGATCAGCCGGTCGGTCACGCCCGGGCCTTCGCCCGAGAGGAGCGCCAGCGCGGCCTGCTGCAGCAGCGCGGTGTCCGCGCCGCCGGTCGTCTCGCTGGCGCGGCCGAGGACCAACCAGCTCAGCTTGTCGAGGTCGGAGAGCTCGGGCTCGGAGAACAGGCGGATGCGCGGATTGAGCGCGGTGCCGGTGACCGCCACGCCGACGCGAACGTCGAGGTTCGGCCGCGTCGCCTCGATGTCGAGACGCGGGTTCTCGACCAGCCCCACGAAGCTGAGCACGGCACGTTCGATGTCGAGCTTCTGGCCGTACGCCTGGTATGTGCCGTCGACGGCGCGAAGGGTGCCGTTGACGGCCAGGCGGCCGCTCGGCGATGTCAGGTGCAGCTCGCCGCGCAGCCCGGCATCGAGACCGCGGCCACGCACGCGGAGCTTGCTGCCCATGTCGACGTGAAGATCGAGCCGGACCGCGCGCTTCGGTGCGCCCACGACGGGTGGCGGCGCCTGCGCCTGAGCGAGCGACGCGGGAGGCGCCGGCTCGCCCGGCCGACGCACGACCTCGACGTCGCTGCCGAGCGTCGGCGCATCGGATCGGGTGAAGTCGACAAGACCTTCGTCGACCTTGAGGTTGCCGTCGACGCCCAGCGTCGTCGCGTCGAGGCGCAGCGCCGCGGTGCCGGAGGCGACGACGCGACGATCGACGCGCGTGAGCAGCTCGAAGCGATCGAGCGCAAGCCGCAACTGCGCCGTCGGCGACTCGTCGAGTGCGGCGTCGCCTTCGAGCTTCAGTGTCCCGGCTCCGCCCTTCGCGGTGAAGGTCTCGATGTGCGCGCTGGTGCCGCGCAGCGCGACCGCGACGGTGCCATCGGTGACGTTGACGCCTTCGATGAAGTTGCGGACCGTGATGCCGTCGCCTTCGACATGGCCGGTGTATTGCGGCGCGCCGAAGCGTCCGCCGAAGCTCGCGCTGGCGTGCACGCGGCCGCCGAGGCGCCAGCCGGGCGCGAGCCAGGGTCCCCAGGTGCCGAGGCTGTCGACCCGGAGCTCGCCAACGCCTTCGAGCGGCGTCTCCGCGGCGGGCCAGGTCGCGCTCGGGGACGTGCGCGCGGTCGCCGCCGCCGAGACGACGCCGAGCGTCGCGCCGGCGGCCGCGGCGGTGAAATGCCAGACGCCGTTGTCGGCGGCGATGCCGAAGCGAAGGTCCGAGAGGCCCAGGCGCTGTGTCGAGATCTCGTCGGTGACCATCAGGTCGCCGCTCGCCCGCTCGACCACCATGTCGACGCTGACGTTGGCCGCGCTGCGCGCCTTCAGGTGCGCGCCGACGCGCAGGTCGCCGCCCCAGCCGAAGGCGGGCTGCAGCGCTTCGAGGATCGGCGCGACGGCGATGGCGTCGACTTCGGCTTGCGCATCGAGCCGTGACGGCGCGCTCGCGACGCCTTGTTGCCAGTCGACCTGGCTCCAGCGCAAGGTGGCGCCGAGGATTCGCGCGTTGCCAGGCTCGAGGGAGACACGCAGAGGCGCGCCGGCCCACGCGACCGCGCCGCGAATGTCGCGCGCCTCGAGCCAGGTCGTGGTGGGTGTCGCGAGCGAGCGCGCGACGACCTCGCGAAGCGTGCCGCGCCAGCCGCCGGCGCGAGTGCCGCTGACATCGACGAGACCGCCCTCCGCGACAAGCGTCATCACGCTGCGCGAGCCGGGCGGTGGTGTCGCGACGGCGGGCAGCATCGACGACGAGGACGAAGGCGCTCGCGCGGACGCGGGCGATCCTGAAGGCGAAGACACCGGCGCCGACGAGGCCGACGATGAGGCCGCTGCCGACGCTGCGCCTGTCGGCCGCACCATCAGCGCGTCGGTCCACGCCGGCGGCAACAGCGCCGAAGCGACGCGCAACTCGGCGCGATGCGAGCGCGCTGTCCCGGTGATGTCGGCCTGAATGCGATCGAGCGCCCGCCCGTCGGCGTCGACGCCGTCGATGACGACATGGCCATCGAGAGCCCGATCGTTGTCGCCAGTGCCGATGCGCCAGTGAGCGCTGGCCTGCCGGGTCGTGAGGCTCTTGACACGCAAGGCCTTGCCCTCGAGGTCGCCTTCGCTGCTGACTTGCGGCCATCGTCCGGCGATGTGGCCGCGCGCGACGAGAGTCCCCGACAGCGCCTTCGCGGCGCGATCGGCGCCCGCCACGGGAACAGGCGCCGCGAGCAGCGGTGCGAGCGTGTCGAGCCGAGGCGCATCGACGACGACGCGCCAGTCGTCGTTGCTCGCGCCGCGCGCCGCGATCGTTCCATCGACACGGACGTGATTGCCGCCGGCCGTCACGTCGACCGACGGTCGGGCGTGGCCGTCGCTGTTGACGTAGCTTGCCGTGCCCTGAAGCACGATCCCGGCGAGCAGGCTGTCGACGATGATCAGCTTTGCCGTGCCGGTTGTCGCCGCGACTTGGGCGTATGCGCTCTCGTCGGCATTCGTCGTCGCCAGGAGCAGATCGAAGTCGCCCTTGGCGTTGAGGCGGTTCGCGCCGCGGCCGAGCAGCGAATCGGCAGCGCCGGGCCACCAGGGCGCCGGATCGAAGCGTGCCAGCTCGAGCCGCCCGCTGGCGCGCCATGGCGCGTTCTCGCTCCTGCGAGCGAGGCGTCCGTCCAGCTTCGCGGCGGCCTCGCCGAGCGACGCCTCGCCGCGGCGAAGCTCGATGTCGTTCGCGCTCGCTCGCCCTTCAATGCGAACCCGTGCCGCCGTCGATGCCGCGCGCGGCAGGCGGCGATCCGTCAGCTGGCCGGCGAGATCGGCGACGAACTCGACGCGCGCGGGCGCGGCGGCCGATGCGCTCGGCGCGGGCGCCGATGCGCCAGCCGCGGCCGCTGCGGTGGCTGCTGCGAAGCCGGTGCCCGTGAAAGCGGCCTTGCCGCTCACCACGGCGCTACCCGCGCGCGCGTCGAGGGCCGCTGGCTGGACCTGGCGCAATTCGACGTCGACGTTCCAGTCCGGCCGCGCCCAGCGGCCCCGGCCGAAGATGCTGCCGGCGGCGCTGGTCGCCGAGCCGAGCTCGGCCGACAGCTCCTGTACGTCGACGATGCTGGGATCGTCGGGGCGGGCGCGCAGCTCGGCGCGAAGGGTGCGCACCGGCAGCAGGCCTTCGTTCCAGCGGCCCGCACGCGCGTTGGCGAGCGTGAGCGAGACCAGTGCCGGCGCGTCGATGCCGCTCGTCGTCGCGCGGGCCTCGCCTGTCAGCGCCGTCGCCGGCAGAGCGCTCGTGAACGCCGAGAGATCAAGTGCGCTCACCGATGCGTCGAGCGCGCCGAGCGGCCACGCCGCCAGCGGTCGGATCGACGCGCGCGCGTCGAGCGACTGCGCCGGGTGTGTGGCGGTCGCTGCGGCGCGCACCGTGGCGGTGGTGTCGAGCGACTCGAGCGGACCGGTCGTCCGTGCCGCCGCGCTCCAGCCCTTCGCCGTCGCCGTCGCATCGACGGTCGCATCGACCCGGAACGGCGCGTCGGCGCCGATCGCGAAGGCACCGCGCGCATCGCCAAGCTCGATGCCGGCGGCGAGCGCGTCGAGGCGGTGGAGCGCGCCGCCGTCGGCGCCGAGATGGACGCGAGCGCGAACGTTGCGAACCGGCGTCGCCTCGACGCCGCCAATGCGCAGCTCGTCGACGCTCGCTGCGCTCACCTCGATCTCGATCGGCAGGCGCAGGCTTGGCGGCAAGGTCGCGGGCTCGTTCGGCGTCGTCGACACGTGCGACGTCCAGACAGCGCGGTCGGCGTGGAGCGTGCCGATCACCAGGTGGAGCCAGCGTCCGCCGGTGCCTCGGCCGGCGGCGAGCGCATGCCAACGCGGCGCGTCGAGCCGCAGCTCGCCCACGCCGGGAATGTCGTAGACGACGCGCGTCGCGGCGAAGTCGCCGATCAGCGATCCCTTCGGGTCGATCACCGTGAGCCGCGGGACGAGGCCGACCAGCCACGCGCTTCCGCCGGGGTGATGCAACGACCACATCAACACGCCGATCACAGCCGATACGCCCAAGGCGAGGGCGCCGACCGCGCCACCCAGCCACAGCGCGACACGTCGCCGCCGCGGTGCCGGCGTCGCGCTCGCGCCCGCCGGTGCGAGCGGACGTGCGTCGTCGTCGGCGCTCATCGTCATGGTCTCAGAAGACAACGCCGACGCTCAGGTGCAGGCGCACCTGGCGGGTGTCCTGGCCGTAGGCGACGTCGAGACGCAAGGGCCCGACGGGGCTGCGGTAATGCACGCCGACGCCATAGCCGAACACCGGTCGCAGCTCGTTCCAGCGATCGGCCGCGTCACCGGCGTCGACGAACACGGCGCCGAGCAGCGCCGGCAAGCGGTCGAGCAGCGCGTGCTCGAACTCCAGGCTGCCGGTCAGCAGCACCCGACCGCCGACGACGGCGCCGTTGATCGTCGGCCCGAGCGTCCGGTAGTCGTAGCCGCGCACGGAGTTGTCGCCGCCGGCGCGAAAGAGGATCGGGTCCGGCACCGCGATCGGATTGCTCACGAAGACGTGGCCGGCCTCGACGCGCGCGTTCGCGAACCAGGTCCCGACAGGCTTATAGGCGTTGAGGCGCGCATACGCGCGAAGAAAGGGCGCGCGGCTGCTCTCCGTCCCGGGCACATCCGAACGCTGCCGCGTTCCGTCGCCGTAGCCGACGCCGCCCTGCAATCCAACCGCCGTCCCCGAGGTCGGCATGAGGATGTTGTCGACGTCGCGGCGCAGCCACTGGTAGTTCAGGAAGAGCGCGTTGCTCGACGTCGTCAGCGGTGCGCTCTCCACCTTCGCGTACGACGCTTCGAGGTAATAGAGCCGCTCGAAGTCGGTGGTGTCCTTCGAGCGGCCGGCACGAACGCTCCAGCTGTTGCGCGTCTCGTCCGCGCTGAGCAGCTGTTCAATGCTGGCGGCGGCGAGCTTGCGCCAGAGGTGCTCGTTCGGGTAGGCGGTGAACTCGGTGCCGAGCGACTTCAGGTCGGGGCCGAGGGTGAGGGTGGTGTGCGCGATCCACTCCTGGCCGAACACCTTGCGGTCCCAGTGCTCGAGCGA
>Ga0070670_100005017_pt1 | contig 11137 bp, 10 predicted proteins | sample KBSS63metaG_FD_64665 | JGI IMG/M metagenome (GOLD analysis project Ga0070670, IMG submission 64665) | Switchgrass rhizosphere microbial communities from Kellogg Biological Station, Michigan, USA - KBS S6-3 metaG | ecosystem: Host-associated > Plants > Roots > Rhizosphere > Soil ... | reverse complement strand
CGTTTCGATGCCGCGAGGAAGAGCGCCTGGCTCGACGACGGCATGCCCCAGCAGACATTCGCTAATTCTCGCTCACCATTCCCGACATTGCGAACGATGGGAGCCAGGCGGTTGGGGTAAATGTCGAGTGACGGCTCCATGTTACCCAGCGTGTCATGGGTCACCGAAATAAAGGAGCGGATAGCGTCCTGCGTTGTCGTCACGTTGTAAAGGTTACACATGGCCCGCTCCCGACGTGGCTGCTAGTCCCCGGTATTCTCACTTCTCAAACCAATCGTTCTTCTTATGTTCCGTAATGCGCTGAGTCAAGATGTGGTGCCGGTGCAGGACGTCGGAGACGATAGAGCAAGGTCCTGCACCGCGTCTATTGGTCCTACTAGTCGGAACTGTCGTCCTGCTGCTCCTGGTGCCGCTGTCGTTCTTTCAGCTTCTTGTCGGCGACCTGCTTCTTGTGCGCCTGATGGCCCACGATGCATCCCCCGACGGCACCCAGCACAGCGTGATGTCCGGCGTAATGACCGGCCACCGCACCGGCTGCGCCACCGCTGATGCAGCCGATAGCCTGGGCTTGGGAGGTTGCCCCTACCATTGCAACCAATGTTCCGGCGATCATGACCTTCTTCATTGCACTTCCCTCCGACCGTTGTTGAGTCTCAAAAGAACTCCGCAGCGGCCACATGTCCCCTCAAGCTTGCGGAAGAAAAATGCCGTGCACAAGATCCTGATACTGCTCTTCCGTGGCTCCGCGGCGGGCGTCCACGAGTGGCCGGATATCATTTGTAGGGATGTAACGCAGCCGAGTAGAGCCATCGCTTGCTGCTTCAAAGATCGCTGAAGCAACTTTTTTGACGGCGTCCAGATCCGTCCCCTCAGCCATACTACCATAAAGTTTTCCGATATGGTCGAGGAATGGATAGTAATCTGTGGCGACGGGAATTGCAGCACCTTCGGCCCCACTCCGTATCATGAAACCGGTCCCAGGAGCCCCGCCTGGCTCAACGAGCTTGACCGCGATGCCGAGTCCAGAGAGTTCATAGCCTAGAGACTCAGTGAATCCCTCGACGGCAAATTTCGAGGCGCTATATAGAGAGGCCATCGGGAAGCCGATGACACCCGCACCGGACGTAATGTTGATGATCGTGCCTTTACGGTTCGAACGAAAATGCGGAAGGATTGCGCGGGTGACATCCATGACGCCAAAGACATTGACGTCGAATTGCCGTTTCACAGCTTCGCGAGACGCAGCCTCAAATACCGCGAAGAGGCCGTATCCCGCATTGTTGACAAGGGCGTCAATACGACCAAAGCGCTCAATTCCTGCGGCAATGGCGGCATCTATCGTGTCCAGGTCCTCAACGTCGAGACGAGTCACCAGCACGTTATCACCCAACTGCAGTGCGTTGCTAGCCTCTGGATTGCGCATCGTGGCGATGACATTCCACCCGCGCGCGGCGAAAAGCCTGGCGGTCGCCTCTCCAAAGCCAGAGGACGTGCCGGTGATTAGAATTGTTTGTGTCATGTGATGCTTCCGTTTGTTGAATTGCCAAACCTTCGAGCGAAAAATAGCCGACGAATAAGCCGTTCACTCCTGTACAGCCCGATGATGAAAACGGTAGTCTGGAGGAGCTTCGGCTGGAGTCGTTGAAAGTGGCGAGCGGGTACGAGACAAAAAAGTTCTCGCAAAGCTGCGTACGAACTAGCTCGCGCGCGATCATCGATCAGAATTCATGGCAACCATCGAGGCGAGCGTGGCTGCAGAATATTTTCGGAAATTGGACCTCATGTCAGTCTCGCCTCGCAGCAGGTTTGCGAAGGAGTGGCGAGGCTGACATGAGGCATCGATCGTGGAGCTTGTGATCAGCTTTTGAAAAACGCCAGGAGGTCGGCGTTGATCATGTCGGGATTGGTTGCGAACATCCCGTGCGGCAAGCCTGGATACACTTTAAGCGTTCCATTCTTTAAAAGCTTGACAGCCTTCAGCGCCGAGTTTGCGATCGGGACGATTTGATCATCCTCACCGTGCATCACCAGTACCGGCACGTCGATCTTTTTCAAGTCCTCAGTGAAGTCAGTCTCCGAGAACGTTTTGACGCAATCGTATTGGGCCTTCATGTCGCCCATCATTGCCTGACGCCACCAATTCTTCTTCGTGCCCTCCGAGACTTTGGCACCGCTACGATTGTAGCCGTAAAAGGGGCCAGCAGGGAGATCCGTGTAGAATTGGGCACGATTGCCGGCAACACCGGCCCGAATACCATCGAACACTTCCATCGGAACACCGTCAGGGTTCTTCTCCGACTTGACCATGACCGGCGGGATGGCACTCAGCGTTGCTGCCTTCGAAACGACCCCACCGCCACCGTGTTTGGCAACGTAGCGAATAACTTCACCGCCGCCTGTCGAGTGGCCGACATGGATGGCTGCCTTGAGGTCAAGATGCTTGACCAACGCCGCGCAATCGTCGGCGTAAGTATCCATATCGTTGTTAGTTGGCGATGGGCTGGACCTGCCATGACCCCGACGATCATACGCGATCACCCGAAAGCCTTTTCCGAGAAAGAACATCATCTGTTCGTCCCAGTCGTCTGCGCTCAGCGGCCAGCCATGGTGGAATACGATTGGCTTGCCCGTGCCCCAATCCTTGTAGAAGATCTCAGTGCCGTCCTTGACTGTGATGGTACCCATGTAAGCAACTCCTGATTTGACTTTAATTTTAGGTTGAACCGCTGCCTGTAGTGACGTTGGCACGACGGCGGCGGCGGCAGCGATTGACGCGATGCCAACCAGAACCTCCCGGCGTGTCGCTCCGCCGTCGGCAGAGCTATCTCGACTAAACATTCTGTTCTCCTTTCCAGGCTGAATAGCCTTGGTAGATCGACACATCTGCCCACAGCGACGATCCCAGGGGAGACAAGCGCCTTCTTCGAAACCGAACCCAAAATGGGCAAAATGATTGCTTGTCGCGGGTGGAAAAGCGGCAACCATCGTAGGTTGGAGCAACGCCTATTCCGAGATTTTTACGAAGCCTAATTGAACAAGCTCTATCGTTCTTGCCATGGCATCCGTGTTGACTTTCACATCAGGCAACAGGTCGTCATTAACCCAATTGTGTGCTTTCGCGGTGGCTCCGCACAGCTCGACACGTACACCGCGCCTTACGAGCGCAGCGACCAGTTCGTTGTATGGGTTACCTGTCGAAATATTTCGGTCGGCGTTATAGGCCGCATCGGTGAGCAGGACATGCCCGGCATTGGTGTGAAATACTGCGACGATGTCTGATGCTGCTTTCCAGTCAGAGACGTCATCCGCGATGAGCGTCATATGAAAGATAGAGGCCGGCAGATCGCCTTCAAACGTCAGGCCTCCGACGCTGAACACTGCTTTTACGTCGGTCAACTTGACCGGGATGTCGATATGCAGATTTTGCTTCGAATGTTCCATTGGGATTATTCCTTTCCACGGACCTCGTTGGAGGCAATGCATAAGATTGGTCAGCACACGGACGTGGTTTTCGGGCCGGCACTCAGTTGCGAGGGAATGAACACCGGGTGCATCACGCCAATCTTGCGAGTGCCTCGCGGACACCCGCGCCGTAGTCCGGATCAGCACGAGTACAGTTGGCGATATGACGTTCTTGGACGGGGACGGTCGCACCGCCGACAGATCGCGCAGTATTGTCGAAAAGAGCCCGCATCTGCGCCGCGTTCATCAATCGGAACAGATTGCCCGGCTGTTCGTAGTGATCATCATCTAGACGATGATCCCAGTGAGCCGCAGCCCCATTGATTTCTTCCGGCGGGCCGGCCAGACCGGGCTGATCAATCCACTCGCCCCGACTATTCGGGAAGTAGCTGGTAGCACCGCCCATATTGCCGTCAGTCCGCATCTTTCCATCGCGATGGTAGCTATGCATCGGGCATTGGGGAGCGTTGACCGGGATATGGTTGAAATTCACTCCAAGCCGATATCGCTGGGCATCAGCGTAGGCAAATAACCGGGCCTGCAGCATCTTGTCTGGGGAATACCCGATCCCTGGCACGATGTTGGCCGGTGAAAAAGCCACCTGCTCGGTATCGGCAAAGAAATTATCGACATTGCGATCAAGTTCCATCACGCCGACTTCGATCAGAGGAAACTCGGCATGCGGCCAGATCTTCGTGAGGTCGAAGGGATTGAACCGATGCACCTTCGCTTCGGCTTCAGACATAACTTGAATAAAAAGTTTCCACTGCGGATACAGCCCTGCTTCGATACTCTCATAGAGATCTCGGGTGTTGCTTTCGCGGTCTCGACCGACGAGGTCCTGCGCCTCATCGTCGGTGAGGTTCTCGATACCTTGCTGTGTCTTAAAGGTGAACTTCACGAAAGTGCGATGATTTGCAGGGTCGATGAAGCTGTAGGTGTGGCTACCAAAGCCGTGCATATGGCGAAAGCTGCGTGGTATTCCACGCTCGCTCATCACGATCGTCACCTGATGCAGCGCCTCTGGCATCATCGTCCAGAAATCCCAATTGTTGTCGGCGCTGCGCATTCCGGTGCGTGGATCACGTTTGATGGCGTGGTTCAGGTCGGGAAACCGGAGGGGGTCGCGGAGAAAAAATACCGGCGTGTTGTTGCCAACGAGATCCCAGTTGCCCTCTTCTGTGTAAAACTTCAGGGCGAAGCCACGGATATCGCGCTCGGCATCAGCCGCGCCACGTTCGCCGGCCACGCTGGAGAAGCGCGCGAACATCGGCGTACGTTTTCCAATTTCTGCAAAAATTTTCGCCTTGGTATAGCGCGTAACGTCGTGGGTAACAGTGAAATGACCATGGGCACCGGCTCCCTTGGCGTGCATCCGGCGCTCAGGGATGACCTCACGGTTAAAATGCGCGAGCTTTTCCAGCAGCCAGATGTCCTGCAACAGTGCCGGACCACGCGGTCCAGCCGTTTCGATGTTCATATTGTCAATGACAGGCGCGCCATTTGCGTGGGTCAGGTATTTTGGCTTTTCACACTTGGTCATGGCACGAACCTTTTGTTGCGCTTGGGCTACTCGTCCCGAAGTTGAAAGGGAGTCGACGGCGCATCCAAAAATGAGCGCCGCCGTCTTCAAGCAGCTAGGATGGCAGGCGTTGGTGTCGAGTGCGCCACCTGCCCAGAACGGGCTTGAGCGGCGGCGACTGCGGCTTTGGCTGAGATGCTGGCAATATCCTTGACTGTGTTTCTATTCATGGCTCTAACTCCTGGTGCCAGCGGGCATTCTTGTGGCTGCCACAAGGGCACGCTGTACGAAGGGCCACCGCTTGCGCCTACGTTTCCAAAACAACATCTCGGCGAAAGCTATTCTGCTGCCGCCTAGTCCTAAGGCATACCGCTCCTGACAGTGATCGGCGGGACGGACAATAAGCGAGGAGGAAACGACAAATGGCGATGTCCCACCATGGCCCTCGGCCAATCGAGATTGCTATTGTCCTACGTGAGAAGGTGATGCTTGGCGTCGTTCACGGCCTGACTGACTTTTTCCGCATTGCCGATGACCTGAGCCGAAAACGCCTCGGCGTAGATACGCCACTGATAAGACTGAGTCATTTCTCCGATACGGGATCCGGTGGGGTCACTCGGACATTCGATGCAATCCCGGATGCCGCATCAGAAGATGTGCACGATTACCCACGCGTCATCATCATACCACCCCGCCAAACATCAACTCTTGGTATTGAGGCCAGTACTACATGGTCGGATTGGTTAAAGGCTCAACACACTCGCGGGTCAATTTTAACATCGATATGCGGCGGCACGTTTCTGCTCGCTCAGACCGGTCTCCTGGATGGTCGTCGGGCTACTACGCACCCACCCAGTGCCGCTGAGTTGACGATCCTGTTCCCGAACGTGGATATCGATGTGGATGCTGTAAGAACCGAGGAAGACGATATTATCACGGTCGGCGGCGTCATGGCCTGGACCGACCTCGCTCTCGTTCTCGTTCGGCGACTGCTAGGTCCGGCCGCAATGGAAGAAACCGCAAGCTTCTTGTGGCTCCACGCACCAAGTCGGGAGCAGCGCTTCTACAAGACGTTCCTACCTGAAATGAACCATGGCGATAGCGCCGTGCTGAAATCTCAGTATGAACTCCATGCTCGAGGACCGTCTGGAATAACCGTAAAACATATGGCCGAGTGGTCAGGTTTGGAACCACGGACCTTCACGCGCCGCTTTCACAAGGCCACAGGGTGCAATCCCAATGTATACCGTCAAAAATTGCAGATGGAGAAGGCGCGCGAGTTGCTCGAAGCGAACGACGTGCCCGTCACCGAAATTTCATATGAGGTTGGCTATGCTGACATAGCGTCGTTTCGACAAACATTCGTCAGGGAGACTGGACTTAGCCCAAGCGAATACAGAAGAAATTTCGGCCATAGCGAGCGCTTTGGCTAACGACCGCAAATTCGTCTTCTTCATTTTAGCGCATCGACACACAGAAGTCCAAATTAGGCGTTCAGGCGGCGACCTGAAAGTTTTCTCGGTACCGGAGCGGAGTGATACCCAGCTTGCGCTGAAATACGCTACGCATCTGATCAACGCTTGCGAAGCCACATTCAAACGCGATCACCTTGAGCGCCTGTGTTGTCGCCTCCAGCAGATTGCGTGCGTGGTCGATCCGGATGCCCTCCACGAAGTCGTGGGGCGTTGTATTCAGCTCATGCACAAAAAGTCGCGCGATGCTCCTGGGACTGACGCCGCCAATTTCGGCCAAGCGCTCGACAGAAAGCAACTCGCTGATGTGCTCCATGACGTAGGCCTGAACTTTGCCGAGCGGCGTCGACGTCTCGGTTGTTTTTACGAGAAGCGGGCTGAACTGTGACTGGCCACCATGGCGCTGGGCCACCACAACCAGCGCTTTGGCACAAGCAAGTGACACAGCCGATCCATGATCCTCGCCAACAAGAGCGAGACTGAGGTCGATTCCGGCGGTCACACCGGCGGAAGTCACTAAACGGCCGTCGCGGGCAAAAATGCGGTCGTGCTCGACCCGTGCCGCAGGGAATTTCGCCGCCAGTTGAAACGAACACCGCCAATGCGTGGTCACAGTCCGTCCGTCGAGAAGTCCGGCATGTCCAAGCGCAAAAGCGCCGTTGCAGACCGAACCATACCGCTTTGCCAATACGCCCCACTGACGAAGCCATTCTGACATTTCCTCGTCTGGCTCACGATCCGGCAGGTCGGGGCCACCAGCGACGAGGACTGTATCAAACTCGCGCCCGGCCTTTTCGAAGCTGAGATCGGGTATCATCCACATGCCGCTCGAACTGCGAACGGGGATATTTCCTCCCGCCACTAACACACATCGATAGTGCTGGTGTTCCGGCAAAAATCCATTTGCTTCAGCAAACACGTCGAGTGGCCCTGCCACATCGAGCGCCTGAACACCGTCGTGAATCACGAGCGCAACCTCTCTCAATGTCATCAATACCTCGTATTTACTGCCTTGCAGGTCCGCTCCCCGACAAGTCGCGTTACGCTGACATTCTCGCAGGCAGGTTAGCGGGCTATCTTGGCAGTTTTTCACGGTAAGCGGTCATTGCTGCCATCCGTTACATTTGCGATAAAAGTAACAAGGACGCAAGGCCCATCGGTTTTGCCCCTGCATCCAAACAGCGACCAATCAATAACCGCAGGATTTTGCTGAAATTCGGCGCGGTCGAATCATGTCAATCGACGAGGAGACTAGATATGGGACACGAATATCGCTCAGCGACTACTGAAAGTCTGTTTTCGCGGCCTAGCATCAGCAACGTATCGGTCCCCGACAGCGCGCTTTGCCGTGCCATTACCGAGTTTGTCAGGGATACCGAGACCGACCTACTCTTTAACCATTCGAGCCGAGTGTACTTTTTCGGAGCGATCGCAGGACAGCAGCGAGGCCTTTCCGTCAATCGAGAGCTTCTTTACGCGGCAACGATGTTCCATGATGTCGGTCTCATGCCGTCGCACAGCACCGCAGATCTCCGCTTCGAAGTCGACGGGGCAAACGCCGCCCGAGACTTCCTCAAGGGTCATAATGTCGATCCCTCTGACATTGAAAAAGTCTGGACTGGCATCGCGCTCCACACCACTCCGGGCGTGCCGGAGTTTATGCATCCGGTGATCGCGCTAACGACGGCGGGCGTCGAGATGGACGTTCTGGGCCTGCGTTACGACCAATATGCCGACGAAATAAGGGAGGCGATCGTCGCAGCCTTCCCCCGGCCATCAAAATTCAAGGAGGACATCATCCAAGCCTTCTACGACGGCAATCGGCACAGGCCCCTAACGACATTCGGCAACGTCAACGGGGACGTCATCGCCGACAAGGAGCCTCATTTCTGCCGCGCCAATTTCTGCTCTCTCATTCGATGCTCAGCTTGGCAGGCTTGATGAATTCCTGTCACCTAAGAAGTGCAAACACGTGACAAATCGCAATTCAGTCCGCGCGAGTACGAAAAGCAGCATCAACTTGCCGCGAGGGTGTCTACGAAACGCGGGGCTGTTCAATATCCCGCTATGAGATCCTGACAGCTTTGCCGTGACAGGGGCTTGGCATGCTTCGGTATCCATGCCGTCTCTGTCACTCCGGCGGATTGTCCTAATTACCCCTCGCATTGTCACCAATGCCACTCACACTTCGAAAACACGGATGGTAAAACATGCGCAGTTGGAAAGGGCGACACATGAGCAAACTTGAAGTTAGTGTCGCTGTCCTACCGTCCGACTAGACTACGGACAGGGTGGCCCGAGTGGCCAATGTCGAAAGCCTCAGCAACGTGTTCAAAACTCGCGATGCCATCCATCGCGTGAGCCGCGTTCATCTCCATCAATTCAAGCTTGAAAGCGGTCGGCCCTACGGAAGCCGGCCTCGGAAAGGTAGTTATGAAGTCCGAACACATTCTCTCCCGCCGTGGTTTTTGCCTTTGCTGCGTCGGTGCGGTAGGTTTCGCCGCCACAGGATGGTTGAGCCCCCGCGCAGCCTATGCCGAGGCTCGCGGCATCGTGAGCCTCATCAAAGACAGCGCGGCGAAGTCTGCCATATCAGCCCATAAGTTGAGGAACGGTGTCACGGTCCTTGAAGGCTCCGGCGGCAACGTAGCCGTGCTGAGCGGCAACGACGGCCTTGTCATGATCGATGCAGGGATCAGCGTGTCCAGAAAGCAGATGACGAAGGCACTGGCCGACATCTCTCAGGAGCCTGTTACGCATTTGATCAATACCCATTGGCATTTCGACCATGCCGATGGAAACTCCTGGATCGGCTCCGACAAGACCAAGATCATCGCGCACGAGAACACCCGCAAGTATCTCTCGCAGGTTCAGCGGGTCGAGGACTGGGACTACAATTTCCTCCCGCTCCACGGCAACGGGGTGCCTCAGGACGTCTTCTCGAAGGAGCATTCTCTCGAACTCAACGGCGAGACTCTAGCCCTGAAGTACTACGGGCCGGCACATACCGACGGCGATATTTCAGTTCTGTTTTCCGAGGCGGACATCCTCCATGTCGGCGACACATTCTGGAACGGCATATACCCTTTCATAGATCACTCGACGGGTGGCAGCATCGATGGAATGATCGCGGCATGCGAAGCAAACCTTGCGGTGTCCACAAACAATACGATCATTATTCCTGGCCATGGAAACCCCGTTAGCAACCGGTCGGAACTGCAGGGCTTCCGGGACATGCTGGTTGCTATCCGAGAAAACGTAGCAAAGCTCAAGCGTCAAGGTCGAACACGCGACGAGGCGGTGGATGCCAAGCCGACGGCGGCCTTCGATGCGAAATGGGGCCAATTTGTTATTGATCCCGCTTTCTTCACTCGGCTCGTTTACGAAGGCGTGTAACTGCCGACGATCCCGGTTCGCCCGTTCATTTTTTCCCGGCGTATTATTCCCAAGCTGACACATGCCATCGGGACGCTCCCGCGAGGGCGTCCGGACTTTGCCTGCTGAACAGGGGAGATGACTATACCAGAACGCAAGCGTTCGTTCGTCCGAAGTTCCGCCAACGTCTCTCAGTCGCTAGCGAGACCTGGTGTCATTCGCCGTTGCGCCTGGGAGGCAGGCAAAGAAATCGTGTTCCGCAACGATCCCCCTTCGGATCAACGAGGCGCTCGCACCCCAATGCCGCCATCCGACGCAACCTGGCGAACGTCACCCTGGCCCCGTGCTTCTTCACCAAGGCTGCGCGTTCAAATGTACCGTGGCGATCACACATCAGGCATTCAAGTTCGATAAGCTCATGCCTGACTTGGGCGAGTGTCGATGCCAGCGTCAATTCGACCGCTTTCTGCTTTCCCATCCGTATTCCCAGATTTTTTTGAATCATGCCAAGCGTTTGCACGGCACAGTTAGATGATTGATTCCGCGATGTATCTTTTGAATTGCTAAATTCACAGGACCATTTTCCTAATTTTGTAGGTCTTGACTCCCCAGAGCTATCGGAACATTACAAGAACATCAACGTCCTTGCGACATGACGTCGTTCGAAATTCAACCCACGAACCGAGAGGAACCCGTGAACCATGACGGCTGTCCGCGAGCACGTCATCGCTGATCTGCGCGAGCGCATTGCCTCGTTGGCGGGCCGGGCGACGAGGCAAGCAGGCTGCCTCCCGTTTGGCGTGTCGGACATCGATGCAGCGCTACCCGGCGGCGGTCTCGCCAGGGGAGCCTTGCATGAGTTCGCCGGAGGAGGTGAGGGGACCGTGGACGGGGCTGCAGCGGCCCTTATGGTCGCTGGGATCGCTGCCCGGACCAAGGGCAAGATCGTCTGGTGCCTGACGCGGCCCGACCTCTTTTTTCCCGCGCTGGCACAGGCTGGGCTGAACGCCAACCGGGTCATATTCGTGGAGGGCGACAAGGAAGAAGACGTTCTGGCCTCAATGGAGGAGGCGCTTGCCTTCGGAGGATTGGGTGCTGTCGTCGGTGAGCTTGTTCGCCTGCCGATGGTGGCAAGCAGACGTCTGCATCTGGCAGCCGAGAAGACCGGCACGATGGCCATCGTCGTACGAAGATGGCGACGGCAAACCGAGGCGAATGACTTCGGACAACCGACAGCCGCGACAACCCGCTGGAGGGTGAGCGTGCTGCCGTCAGAGAGCCTGCCGGTCCCCGGCGTCGGGCGGGC
>Ga0070670_100005015_pt1 | contig 11137 bp, 8 predicted proteins | sample KBSS63metaG_FD_64665 | JGI IMG/M metagenome (GOLD analysis project Ga0070670, IMG submission 64665) | Switchgrass rhizosphere microbial communities from Kellogg Biological Station, Michigan, USA - KBS S6-3 metaG | ecosystem: Host-associated > Plants > Roots > Rhizosphere > Soil ... | reverse complement strand
GGCCAGGCAGTTGAACGAGCGCCCGAGAAAAACTCTAGACTACGAAACACCCGCCCAACGATTCCACCAAACTGTTGCATCGATCGGTTGAATCCGCAGTCGAACGCAGTCACTCCCTGAGCGCCTGCCGAGGCTCATCCTGCCCGCGCATCGCGGCGCACTCGGCAAGGCACTGCTGCCACCACAAGAAGAGACGACGGCGGCCTGCAGTAATGCGGCCCGCGGCCGTCAACTTACGAGCACGGAACAGCCACTCCGGCGTTGCCGTCGCCACTCGGAATGGTCGCAAAAGGCGTAGTCGTTGCCGTGCCGAAGACGCAGAAAGTCGAGGTTTGATAGAACTTGGGGCCGGCCATCCCCGGGCTGCTCGTGTACCCCCAGGAGTTCACCGAGATGATCGGGCCGCCGCTCCCGGACATCAGCTGCACCCACGGGCCGCCGGACGAACCTCCGGTCAGGCCGCAACTAGGCAACCACCAGTTGATCGTGCCGTTGATGGTCGTCATGTCCTCGGCGCAGTACATGAAATTCGGGTCGGCGTCATAAGAGTAGCCGAGCGCGTGCGTGACGTCGGAGCTGTCGGTCGCGTCGTGCGACGGTTGGCTGTAGCTGAGCCCCATCGAGCCTGCTGCCACATCGAGGACGTCGTCGATCCCCGTCAGAAAGCCGGGTGTATGAGAGCCCGTATCGTTGACAACGTAGAACGCGTAGTCCCACGCGTTATTGTTCGGGAAGGTCGTGGCGGTGTAGTTGACGTCGACGACGCCGAACGACGGCGCCCAACAACCCATCGGGTCGTTGCTGCAGTTAAGGTCAGTCCCCGTGCCGGTCGTGTCGGTTTGGTCGGGGATGAACAAGACGTTGCGCGCGAAGGCCTTGTTGGCGTCGTCGTAGACGCAGTGCGCCGCGGTAAGGATTACCGACCGGCCGGGGGTGCCATCGGTGGCGACGGTGCCGGAGCACACGTAGCCGGTCCAAGCGCCCCTGCGCTTGGCCGGCATCTCAAAATACAGCCGTCCAGCGGCGGCCTGGACGGCGCCTCCGCCGGTCCACTCGGCATTGGTAACGGTGCCCGTGCCTCCGCTCCCGCCGCCGCCGCCGGTGTCGACCGTGAACGCGCTCCATCCCGTCGTCGAGGTGTTCCCGCCTCTGGCGGCGCTGTCCTTGGCTACCACCTGCCACTGCCAGTCGCCGTCGGTGAATCCCTGCAGTGCCACCGACCAGATGCCATTCGCGCCTTTGGTGGCGGAAAAAGACTGCACGGTGCCGCCGTTCTTCTGGACCCTGAAAGTCACCGACTTGACACCGCTCCCATCGGTCACCGTGGCCTTAAACGTATACGTCGAGCCGATCGTGGCGTTGGCGGAGGGGTCCATCCCGGAGACCGCCGGCCCGGTGGTGTCGGTGGCCCTCGGCTCGGCCCCGCCCGGGGCTTGCGCGGCCACGTTGTGGCCGTAGGGCATGAGTGTGCCATCGCGTAGACGCAGGTAGCCATAGCCGCGTGGATCGACCACGAGATCACGCGGGATTGCAGCGGCGCGCCGCTCAGACGTCCAGTGCTCGAACACCGCCGCACTCGCGGAGTTGAGCGCGCGCGCGTCCTGCGCTCCGGCACCACCGGTGACGAGCATGAAACAGGTCGCGATGATTCCCTGAAACAGAACGCTACGTGATGTATTGGCCATGACACACTCCCTTGGGCAACAGTTGCAGCATTCACGATGGAGATGTTCGCGACTGATGCTATCAGTCCGATCTCTTAGGCCACAAGCCCTACAATTACTGGTTCCAAAGTGTGCACTACGAGATGTAGACGCGCGAAGTGGAGCGGCTGCGCAACGCGCGGCATTTGCGCCGACCTCGCGGTCAAATCTAGGCGGGGAGCAACGGCGCCTTGATAATGGCGAATGGCGCCCAGACTAGAGCTCTACGCTTTCCGTTACCGCGACCCGCGCACCGGAAAGTGGATTCGCGGCCGCTACCGTGCCGATCGGGACGAGATCGCCGCGCGTTACGCTGAATGGGAGATCATCGGGCCGGCCGAGATACGCGACGTTGACCCAGGCGCGCGATACTTCACGCCGCACAATTCGCTGGATGCTGCGTTGCGCAAGTACAACGAGCGATCGCCCGAGCTGGAACCAGCGATCGACGCGGCCGAAGCTTTCCTGCTGGCCGTATTCCTGCGTCGTTACATTACCTACTGCGCTAGGCGCGGCAGGTACGCCGCAATGAATGGCGCGGCAAGACTGCACTCGGAGTTAGGCGCGACCGCGAGGTAGAAACGATAAGCCTTGTATGCTTTCGGCCAACTCCAGCCCTTCAAGCCCTAAACGATTATCTTGGTAACGACCGGTCTGGAGAAGCAGCAGACGTACCCTTACGCAGCAAGCACGGCGAGGAAATCTCCAGAGCGGACATAAAGACTAGCGACCTCGGTCAGCATGAAAAGTGAAATCGAGACACTATCGACCCGCCGTGCCGGTCGCGAGGCGAAGCCGGCTCGATGATCGATCCGATGTGCCTAGGCGAGGAGCGCCCGTGCCACGAGCAAGGGCCAGCGCAATTTCGGTCGCGGGCATGGGCCGGCCCAGCAGGAACCCCTGCAGACCGTCGCATCCTAATGCGAGCAAGAAGTCATATTCCTCTCGGGTCTCGACTCCTTCGGCTACCACCCGTAAATTCAGGGTGCGCGCCATGGCGACGATCGCGCGCACGATCGCGGCGCCGTTCGCGTCGGCAGGCAGGCCGTGCACGAACGAACGGTCGATCTTGAGCGTGTCGATGGCAAAGGCCTTCAAGTAGGCGAGAGACGAGTAGCCAGTGCCGAAATCATCGATTGACACCCGTACTCCCAGCGCTTTCAGTGCCATGACCAGAACGTTCGCTTTGCCGCTCTGTTCCATCAGCACGCTCTCGGTGAGTTCTACCTCCAACTGGGTTGCCGCCAGTCCAGATTCGTGCAAAGCATGCAACACCATCTCCCTGACATCCGTCAGGTCGACCGCGCGACCGGAGAGGTTGACCGCAACCGTAAGCGGCAAGCCATGGTCGCGTTGCCAGCGCGCAGCCTGATCGCATGAGCATTCGAGGACGAACCGGGTGAGCTGGACGATCAGGCCAGACTCCTCCGCGACTGGTATGAACTCGGCTGGCGAGACCATTCCGCGCGTCGGGTGGCGCCAGCGGAGCAGTGCCTCGACTCCGGTAATGCTCTGAGTGCGCGCCTCAAATATCGGTTGATAGAAGACGACGAACTGCCCCGCCGCAAGGCCTTGGCGCATCTCGCTTTCCAGAACCAGCCGTCGCATCACGTCTTCCTGCATCGATGGCTCATAGAACCTACACTGGTTGCGACCGTGCTCCTTCGCGCTGTACATCGCCGTGTCCGCATTCTTCAGCAAGGTCTCTACGTCCTCGCCGTCGCCGGGGTACAGGCTGATCCCGACACTGGCGGTCACCACAACCTCATGCTCGAGCAGCCGCATGGGCCGCGTGATCGATTCGATGATGCGGCGTGCGACCAATCCCGCATGCAGGGGACTGGAGAGTCCGTACAGCAGGATCGTGAACTCGTCGCCCCCCTGCCGTGCGGTGCAACCTGGATCGAGTCGGCGGTCCGCCTGCCCGAGCAGGTCACAGTGACGAACGGTGCTCTGGATGCGCCGAGCGACCTCGCACAGCAACTCGTCGCCCACGGTGTGGCCGAGCGTGTCATTGATGCGCTTGAACCGGTCGAGATCAAGGAACAGCACGCCGAGGTGTGTCGTGTCGTGCTTGGCATCGACGACCGCGCGGCCAAGGGACTCGCGAAACAGCACGCGATTGCTCATGCCGGTCAGCGCGTCATACCTTGCAAGTTGATGCGCCTCGTCCATCGCCTGCTGCAACTCCATCGCCTGTTGCTGCAGCCGTTCTCCTTGCTCCCGAAGTTGACGTTCCACTTCCTCGCGCCGATGCACCTCCATCTCCAACGCGGTGAACTTGCCCTGCAGTTCGCCGCGCTGGCGATCCGATTCGATGATCTGGGCCTTCAGCGCGCGATGCCGCCGGCGCATGCGTTCAAGGAGAAGTGCGGCCAGGAGTACGACGAGAGGAACGGATGCGGCCGCCACCAGGAAAGGTGTGGGCGTGATTTGCCTGAAGAGGACGCTCGTCGGCACCATCGCGATCAGCCGGAACGGGGTATCGGCGATCGGAACCGTGACCGTCGCCAGCTCCGAGTCGACACGCGCAAGGGCGCCAGCGGGCGTCCTTTCGCGCTCTCCCGGTGCGTGTGCTAGCAGATCCGTCATCGCCGCGGTCAACGCCGGCGTTGCGCTTGCAACGGGATTCCTGCCCTGCAGCAGCAACTCGACAACCGTTTCGTGCAAGTCCAGACGCGCAATGAAGTGCTCATGCACCTGATTCGCATCCATCCAGACCAGAACGCGGCCGCTGTTGCCGCCCTTGAAGATTACGGGCGCTGCCGCGACGATCGAGTTGGTCGCGGGTTCCAGCGAAATGGTCGCGGCGTCTCCGCTCGGGGGCGGCAGAATTGCGCGCGTTTCCAATGCATTTCCTGCGTTGGTATCCACAAGTAACTCGCCGTCGGCACCAAGCAGCGCGATCCTCCGATAGGTGGCGTGCGCACCGAATGTATTCTCCTGACGGACGCGATCGAAGAATGCGCCAATTTCAAGCAGGTTGGCCCGAAGTCCGTACTCCATGGACATCTTGAGCGCCTGATTGGTAAAGAACGTCGCGACTTCGCGGGACTGCGCCAAGTTGCGCACGTCCTTGCGGCGCTCGCTGAAGAAATACGTGATCGCAGCGGCACGCTTGGCCGTGTCCAGTTCCACTCGTGCAAGCGCAGACTGGCGCAATTCAACTTGGGCCGCGTAGTTGTTCCAGACCAGCAGCCCTGCGTAAACTACAAATGCAAGAGCGGCGGCGAGCGACCAGCGCCCGCCGACAATGAGCTTCATTTGAATGCGATTTCGCCCGCCTTGGGCCGAGGGCCGGCGTCACGCGGCGCGGCGGCTGCAAAAAACTCCGGGAAGTATCGCAACGCCGTTGGATAGTACTTGCGAGTGAGTGATGCATATGTGCCGTCGCGCTTGATGGATTCGAGGAATGCGTTGAAAGCTTGTCGCAGGTCCGGCGAAGACTTGCGGAAGCCGGCCGCCATGATCTGCACATCCGAGATGGGGCCGATCACCTTGATTTGCCCGGGCCATTTTTCCAGTGCCATTAGGGCATCGGGGACATCGAGAAGGGTCATCTCGGCGAGGTGATTTAGAATAGCGGGGACCATCTCGTTCGGGTTGGTGCTGCGCGCGTAGTTGCGAATGTCCAATCCCTTGCCGTTCAGGTCGTACAGCGCGGGGTCGAGGCAGGTGGCTTCTTTGACCAGGAGGCTGGAGCGTCCGATTTTGGTCTTTGTCGCGGCAATGTCACGTTGCCGGTTGCCGGAGCCGGCGATCGGCGCAGTTTTGGAGTCCGCACGGGCGATCAGCCACACCGCACTCGGAAATGTGGGGTCCGAATAGTCCAACAGCTTCTCGCGCCATGGGAGGACAGTGAGCCCGCTCGCGATCAGGTCGCCCCGAATTGGCACGTCGCGCACTGCGGTGCTGCCGTTCTGCGGTACCTGCTTGCCGGTGAGATCGCCAAATACGCGTTCCCAGCTGGATTCCACATACTCGTATCTGACGCCGAGATACTTGGCGAAGCGCTGGGTGACCTCGACGTCGAGACCGTCGCCGCTGCCCGTCACAAAGTTCGCATAGGGGATTCCCAGGTGGCGCAGCACGCCGCGCTCCTTGATGGTGTCGAGGTCCGTGGCGCTGGCCAGGTTTGCTGCCCCGAGCCAGAGGATGCCAGTCAGGATGGTGGGGAATAGTCGCTTGCGCATAGTAGGGTCCTCGCGGTGTTTGCGGGTTTGTATGGAAACCCATTGACAAGCACGTAACGCATGAATCGTGCCCACCGCCACGACTCGTTGGGTTTATCAAGTTGCGCACAACAAACTGTGCAGGACCAAATGGGACCTGTTCGGTGGGGCGCAACAATACTGACGCGGTCCTTGCCAAGCGACCGCCGTCGGGAGATAGTCAATGGCGGCCATTCCTCGGTTTCGGCGCTCTCATCACGAATTCATTGATGCCTGCGACACGTCTAACTGCGGACATTGGTCAGCCGAAAGTTGACCGGCAGCAACGGGTCGAAAGCGGTATGCGCGCAGGTGCTGCGGCGGTTCCGACCGCCCCGATAGCACTTCTGTCCACTCCTGGATCAAGCCGTCTGCGCGCTCGCGAGACACGGGTGTGACACCGGACATGGCAGACGTCCGCAGATAGTTGGCGTACACCTGAACGGGGTCGGGGCAGCGTGCTTGCGTGTGTGCTAGCGCACCTATCGGGGCATCCCATGCTCGCGGGAATGAACGGTGCGGCGCAACTGTTTCGCGAACTGGTGGCCACAACCAAACGAAGGCCAACCTACGGGAGGCTTTCAGAAACAAGTAACCAACGCAAGGAGACTCTCACAGTGGAATCTAAAATCAATCGTCGCTTTCCGGATTGGCTTCTGGCTGCTGGCTTCGCGTTCATTGCCACGACTTCACAGCCCGCAAGCGGCGACTACGTCTCGCCGCGCCAGACCGCTGCTGTCAAAGTTGGTATGAGTACTACTGAGGTCCGGCAGATCCTCGGCCAGCCGAGCCGAACTAATCAGTTTCGCACTGCGCCCGGACCGAGTTGGACCTATGAAATGTTCGGGACGCCATTCCCCTGGACCGAGTTCGATGTGGATTTCGGCGCCGATGGGAAGGTCACGTCAGCCGTCGAGGTTGTACAGCCAGCGCCCTTCTGATCGCTGGCTTGCCGACCGATTGCGATGCGCCGCGCTAGTGCGCCGTCGGCTCCGGCCGCCCCGATAGCATCTCGGTCCACTCCTGGATCAATCCGTCTGCGCGCTCGCGCGATACGGGTGTGATGCCGGACATAGCGCACGTCCGCAAATAGTTGGCGTACAGCCGATCCAGATCGAGCGTGTCGGCCACGGGCACATCGTTTTTGGATTCGTCGCCCATCAGGACATAAGGGGCGCTTGCGCCACCCGCGGAAGCCCGGCTAGGGCTCTGGCAGCCTCCAATAGTGGTAAGGATGGTGATAAGGGCTATGTTCGTGTAGATAGAACCACCTGTAGCCCAGAGAACAGGTCAGTTCGATTCTCGCCACCTCCACCATCAGCAAGAGAGACGCCCCCAGCGGGGCCGTTTTTCTTTCCGCGCCATAGTGCGCACAGGTCTTGCGTCGTCTATCTCAGTTCACGCTGGGGACAACGCAGCGTTGGCACATTACTGCTCTCCAAGCGTTGAAGTGCGATGCTTGACCGCATTCGCTGACTCAATCTAAACCGCGTTCTCGGAATCTGGGTCGAGCTATTCGAAGGTGGCCGCCGAAATCGTTAGCCTTTTCGAGCTGCTGCGGGGTCAAAATCAATCAAGATCCTGGTGCCCGCGACCCACAACCGGTGAGAGTTCGCAGCCGAACTTGATGCTGGCCTCCCGCTGCGCAAGCTCGTTCAAAGGCTACGTGCTGGGCGAAGCCTTGCGACAGAACGAGTCGTCGAAAGGCGACATCGCGACTACGAAGCTCAAACTCGATAAAAGCGTCTGGTCGCACGACAGCGAAGTTCTCAACCCTCCGTGCCTCTCCGGCCACGTGAGCGAACGCACTGCGGCTCGAGGCGATGGTCAGCCACAGTGACAATACGGGCGCGGACGCGGTGCTCAAGCACATTGGCGCCGACAAGGTCCGGAGCTTCATCGCGGGATTGGATTGCGCCACACGCGGATTCCAAACTCGACGCAGTAGGCCCTCGGCTACATCTTCGGTATTCCCGACTGGGGGCAGAGCTCCTGGGACGAGGCCCGCGCCGCGGCGAAGGGCGACGGGGCGCTCGCGCACTTCCCGATTAACGACGTGCAGACGATGGTGTCGAGTGCAAGCGATTTCGTCTCCTTCTATTCCCGCGGCTTGCAGGGCGCGTTCTTCAAGAACGCCGCGACGCTCGAACAGTTTCGCGCGATCCTAATGACTGCCGATGCGATCCCGCAGGTGATCCCACTCGGGGCGACTGGCTTCGCGAAGGGCGGACAAATCAACGCCGGTGGGTTCAATGCCCTTTGCATCGCGGGCGGAATGTATTTCCCGGATCGTTGGGTCTATTTCGCCACCATGACCAATTGGTAGAGCGTCGATCGAGGCCCAACCATGTCAGCTTTTGAAATGGCGATCGCGCAGGCATTCACGCGGGTTAAGGAGGCATGAGGATTGTAGCGGGCGACTTCGTGTGCGTAGACTTTCCTGATGACGACTGATCTAACGCCTGTTCGGGATGCGCCCGCAGGCCCTAACCAACGCGAGTTTCATGCGCTCAAGTCTGCCTCCAACGAGGCGCCACGGGTCTCCTCGCTTGGATCGAAGGCGCGTCCGACCGGAGCTAAACCGTCGGCTTGGGTTCACCTACACGTGCAGTTGCCCGAGGCCGCAAATGATCCGAGCGAGGATGCCATTAGCATCGACGCAACGTACGCATGCGCGCGACCTTTCCGTCGTTGATCAAGACAACGGCGCGTTCACGGCGCCATGTCGATCGATCAGGTTCTCAATTTGGATTTCTTGCACGCGTCTGGCTCCCTGTCGCAAGGTGCCGGCGCGCCCATGATGACGTAATACTTCGTCGGCAAGTGGGGGTTCGTCAGGTCCTTCTGCTGGTAAACGAATATTAGTTGACACCAACTCATGAGAACATCGAAATTCGAATTGCCGGAGCAATCGATAAATTGTTTGTTGATCGACGATATTTGCGTTCCATTCGGCCAATTCTTCTGTCCTTCTGCGGGCGTTGGAAAGTCGTCTGGAAAGCCCTTGAGCTTGAATTTGTAGACCCGATTTTGGCTGTCCGCCAAAGTTATCTGACAGTTCTCGACGCTGTTCGGTGCACCGTCGATCCCAGTGGGGACAACAAACGTCGTGAAATAAGAAACCGTCGAGGTATTGGGGGCCGCGACACAGCGGCCGTATTGGTCAAACGTTATGCCGCCGTGATACGGCGATTTGAAGCCGAATGTGAACAGGACCTCCGGCGTCACGTGGTCAGGATTGGGCAGACGCTGCGGTCCTCCGACCGCGATGATGAGACCAGTACCGTCCGTCTGCATGTTGCCCACCGCATCATCGACTGAATAGGCGTAGGTATACGGCGCATCCATGTAGTCCTTGCCATGGACCAGCGCGACATACGGATTGAATTGTCCATAGTCTGGTTGTGTCGAATCTGACCATTGGCCATAGTGGCCGTCTAGGACATTGAACCAATACTGCAGCTGGTCGTATTCAGCCTTGACGTTCGCGTAGTAATTGGGTGCTGCGGGGTCGGTGTAGCCGGGCGTCTGCTCCAGCAAGTTCACATTGGCGTAGCAGCCAGAGTCGGCATTGAAAGGACCCCAGCCATACAGATGCGCCAGCATGACCTGCTCGCTGAGGACCACTGGCGGCGCCTGGCATCCCCATTCGTTGGTCCACTTCTGCTTGTTGGTCTTATAGACGCTTTCGTAATTGTCATAATTCGCTTGCAGCAACGCAGTAACGTCCTTCATCCTTCCGCAGATGTTGTAGTCTTTGCCCAGAAGAATCGTGCACTGCTGCCACAACGCCTTCATCCGGACAATGGGGGCCGATTGCGATGGCGCCGGAGAGTAGTTGCTGGTGTCATTGAAACTGTTGTAGTTCAGAAAGATTTCGAGAGCCGATGGGACCTTCCCCGGCACCGTGGCCTTGGGGTTCGTCGTGCTCGACTGGTCGACGTACTGCGGCCAGTCGACGCCCAGCGATGAAGCGCGCCAATTCTGGACCGCCGTATCGACGGCCTCGATACTGGCGGTCGAGCCCACCCAGCCGATCGCACAGCATGTGTTGTTCAGGGTGTTGCCGTAGGGCTCGATCGCCGCCGGCATATAGGCGTAGTTGACATTGGAGACGTCGTAATCGACGTTGTCGGGAACCCACAGGTAATACGGCTGGTTTGCGTTCGCTCTTTGCGGGTTCAGCGGGGCTGCGCCGAGCGTGTATTCGATCAGTTGCTGAGGTTCCCAATTGGCGATTGAGCTCGGCGCGAAAAAGAAATGCAGGTTGCAACCGGCATTGCAGGTCGGCGGATTACTGTACGGTGTAACGCCCCGATTCGCGTTGTTGTCCTCGGTCCAATGGGCTTCAACGATCGGCGGCGGCGTGGGACTTGTCTTGGGGCCCCGGAAGATGTTGATGCCGCCGCCTTGCCACCAATCGATGAATTGGACGGGCTCTTTCACCGTCGGATCAATGACAGCGACCAACGGTGAATAGAACGGCAGGCGGATCGTCACTGAGCCTTGAGGTGGAATGCCATTCTCACCGGGAGCGCAGCAATTGATATACATCCTATATTGGCTGGCGCGCGGGTAGGGAAAGTTGTCTTTCGGCTCGATTTGATTGAGGGGGACCTTAAAGCACGCCTGCATCCATTGATCCGTCTCGCTCGGCGCGCCGGCGAACAAGACCGGATAGATGTTGAACTCCATGGAGTTGTTGTAGACGACAATGGTCATGTTCGGACCTGGACTGCCGTTAGTGCAGTCGATGACCTGTGCGGTCGCAAGGCTGCCTCCGCCGAACATCAGACACGCGAGCCCCAGAAATCCCACCAGCCATGCGTTCTTCCAGATGCGTGCCCGCGGCATACAAACTCCTCCGGATAATCTTGCGCTCTGGCAAGATGTTTACCTTCGACCTGGCGAGCAGCCTGTATGCTGCCGCACAGGCGTCCCTGTACGACGCCATTCTAACGATCAGATCGAGCCCATGCGTGAGCCTCCACGGTTTCTCCTGTCATAACGAACTGACCTGCGTACCCTCCAATGCCGGCCCCGCGAGCCCGCGCCATTCTGGCAGAGCGCGGATTCCACCGGTATCTTTCACCACGCAGGGGGAAGTGCTGTGACCGAATCGGCGGAGCTCGGCTTCTCGCGTCAAGACATCCTCGTCATCACTGCGTGCGCGATCTCGATGCTGATCGTGCAGATGGACTGGTTCGCGCTGAACCTCGCGAT
>Ga0070670_100005014_pt1 | contig 11138 bp, 6 predicted proteins | sample KBSS63metaG_FD_64665 | JGI IMG/M metagenome (GOLD analysis project Ga0070670, IMG submission 64665) | Switchgrass rhizosphere microbial communities from Kellogg Biological Station, Michigan, USA - KBS S6-3 metaG | ecosystem: Host-associated > Plants > Roots > Rhizosphere > Soil ... | reverse complement strand
GCTGAACTACCGCGTATGCATCTCGCCCGGTGCGTGGGTCGCGCAGGCCGACCGGCTTCATCGGGCCAAAGCGGAGCGTTTCGCGCCCGCGGCGCGCCATCTCCTCCACGGGCATGCACCCCTCGAAGTACGGCACCTCGTCGAACTCGTGGCCGTGGTGCTGATCCGCGGCCGTCATCGCGTCAATGAACGCCTCGTACTGCTCGCGCGTGAACGGACAGTTGAGGTAGGCTCCCGCTTCCCGAGCGTCCGGCGCATCCATCGTTTCCTTACCGTAGCGGGACGCGCGAAAGACGACGCTCTCGTCAATCGACTCGTGGGAGACGATCGGCGCGATGGCATCATAGAACGCGAGCCCCGCCACGCCGAGCCGCGCGCGAATCACATCGGCGAGAGCGTCCGACGTGAGCGGCCCGGTCGCGATCAGCCCGGGACTCGGCAGCGACGTCGCCTCCTCGCGCGCGACGGTGATGCGCGGGTGTCCCGTGACTCGCTCGTGCACACCGGCCGAGAAGACGTCGCGGTCCACCGTGAGCGCGGTTCCGCCCGGGACGCGGGCGTCGTCCGCCGACTGCAGGACCACGGAGCCCAGCAGACGCATCTCGGCTTTGAGCAGGCCGTGCGCGTTAGAGACCTCGGTGCTCTTGAAGGTGTTCGAGCAGACCAGCTCCGCGAGGCGATCGGTCTTGTGCGCCGGCGTGCCGCGCACGCCGCGCATCTCGTGGACGACAACGTCGTGTCCACGCTCGGCGAGCTGCCACGCCGCTTCGCTACCGGCGAGTCCGCCGCCGACGATGTGAACTTCTTGCATCACCGCGACATCATGATGATGTCCGTGTACGTCTGAATCTTCCCTTCGTTGAATCCCTTCACGGTTTCGGCCATCGAGCTCGTCACGTTAGCGAGACGGCCGCCGTAGCGGGCGAAGCCACCCTGCGGCGACACACCGCGCATTCCACCGCTGATCGAGCGGATGAAGCTGCTGTTCGCGTCGAGCGGGAGCGTGCCGATGTTGCGATAGAAGCGCGACCAGTCGTCGTCCTGCCGGAAGAGATACTGCTCGACGTTCGAGCAGTACATGGCGGAGACGACGGCGTTGTGGTCCTTCAGATACTGGCCGACGGTGCGAATCGCCTTTGGTCCGGCAAAGTCACCGACGACGGGGACGAGCAGGTTCTTGGACTCGAAATCCTTGAGCCAGCGGAAATTCGCTTCCGTCGCGAGATACGCCCAGTTCTTTCCCGCAGTGTCGGTGGCGGTTTGCAGTGTAGCGTACGTCGGCATGCCGCCGCCGAATCCTCCGCCGAACCCGCCCCCCCCGCCGCCGCCGCTGCTGTAGTTGTAATTGATCTGCGGACCGCCGCCGTAGAATGCGGCATAGATGTAGTCGAGCGTTTTGCTGTCGCTGTCGCCGAGCGCGAAGCCCTTTGTTTTGCTGAGGAAATCCTTGATCGCGACGAGATTCTTGCGAAAGAGCGCCGAGTCTGGCGCGGCGCGATTGTAGGCGTCGAACAGCTGCTGCGCGGTGGAGGCGGTGTCCAACCCGGCGGGACGCGTCCGGGAGAAGAGCTTGGACATGAATTCCGCGCGATCGGCCGACGTCTCGAGGAGCGCCTTGTACATCAAGTGCTCCACCATGTTGCCGCGACGGATGTCAAAGATGACGGCGATCTTCGGCTTGAGCGCGACGATGTACGTGAAATTCTGCTCGGGCCCGACGCCGAGGTAAACGCCACCCGGCTTGAGCTTCTCGAGGAGCCCCGGAATCACCGCCTGAAAGCCCGTCTCGTTCGAGAGCAGGTTGTCGGAGCGGAAATACCCGCCCGGCTCGGAGAACTCCGCGTTGAGCTGCCAGAGCTCCTTGTCGGTAAGCCTCGACGGAATCGTGCTCTGGGCGACCGCAAGAACCGGCAAAACAGCCAGAGCGAACGCACCGAGCAAGGATCGACGGGAACGAAGAGCTGAAGTCATTCCGGGCTCCGAGGGAATTGGGCAGTCATTGGAAGATGCCACCGGGAAATCAGCCGCACAAACACCCGCTGGCGCATTTTCCCCCGAGCCACCATCCTCTTCCGAGTCTTCCCCCCCCCACCCACGCCGCCCTCTCCGAGGATCCTCAGCCATGCCCCCGGGCACTCGTAGGACTTCGCTGGCTTTTTGCGCGCTCGTCGCGCTGTCGGCTGTCGCGAACGCCCAGAGCGTCGCCAAGATCTCGATCACGCCGGCCGCGCCACGAATGGTGGCTGGTCAGTCGCTTCAACTCCGCGCTCAAGCGGTCGATGCGGCCGGACGGCCCGTGTCGAACGCGGTGATCAAGTTCCAACAGGGCGGCGGACAGTTCGAGGCCGTCGTGTCGGACAGCGGCCTCGTCGCGGCGGGTGCCGTCTCGACGATCCCTGTCACGGTGAGTGCGATCGTCCCCGGCGAAAAGCCGGTGATCACGACCGTCAACGTCGTCGTCATTCCCGGACCGGCGAGCACCGTCTCGATCGAGCCGCGAACGGTGAAGCTCATCGCCGGTCAGAGCCTTGCCCTCCGCACGAAAGTGCTGTCCGCCGCGGGCGACGCCAGGAACGATGTCGTGGCCTGGAGCACCTCGGCGTCCGCGGTGGCGTCAGTCGCGGAAGGTGTCGTGACGGCGACGAAAGCGGGGACCGCCACCATCACCGGCGTGGCCGGATCGGCAAAAGGGACAGTGACGGTCGAGGTCGTGCCGGCGGACATCGCGTCGATCTCGATTACGCCGGGGACCCCGCATGCCCGCACCGGCGACGTGCTTCGCTTCAACCTGACCGTGAAAAACTCCGCGGGAAAGACGATCACCGGACTGACGCCGACGTGGCTCTTCTCACCCGGACACGGCGAGATCGACAATGAGGGCGCGTTCGTCGGCTACGACCCGGGTACGTACACAGTGAGCGCGAATCTCGGGCAACGCTCGGCGCAGACCACGGTAACGCTCGCCGCGCGCGACGTCCGACGCGCCGCCACCGTTGTCGGATCGATCGTGCGCACGACCTTCCCGACGTCCGAGGTCTGGGTGCATCCGAACGGAAAGGTCGCGTATCTCGGGACGCACCTCGGCGGAGATCGCGTCTACACGATCGACATCAACGACCCGGCGAAACCGACGATCGTCGATTCGGTCATCGTGAACGCGCGCGTCATCAACGACGTCATGACGTCGGAAGACGGCAAAATCATGGTAATCACCCGGGAGGGGGCGGACGATCGCAAGAACGGGCTCGTCGTCGCCACGCTCGACGACCCCCTGCACCCGAAGGTCGTCGGCGCGTTCACGGACGGCGTCACGGCCGGCGTCCACTCGGCATTCATCTACACGCAGCCGAAATTTGGTCGGCACGTGTATCTCACGAACGACGGCACGGGCGCGCTCCACGTCATCGACATCAACGACCCCGCGCATCCCAAGCAGGTGGCGCTCTGGAAGACACCGCGTTCCGATGCGGGACGGATGCTCCACGACATCGACGTGCGCGACGGCATGCTCTACGGAAGTTGGTGGAACGACGGACTGGTGATCCTCGACATCGGCAGCGGCATCAAGGGTGGCTCGCCGTCGAATCCACAGTTCGTCTCACAATACAAGTACGACCTCGACGCGCTGTACAAGGACGTCGGCGCGATCGACGGCCCCGGCTTCATTCGCGGAACGCACACGGCGTGGCGGCACAAGAACTACGTCTTCATCTCCGACGAAGTCTTCTCGAAGAACGACGCCGAGAAGTTGTTCGCGAAAGAGCCGTCACGGGCGTGGGGGCGGCTGCAAGTGCTCGACGTGTCGGACATCTTCCACCCGAAGTCCATCGCTCACTATGAACCGGAGTTCGGCGGCGTGCACAATGTGTGGGTGGCGGGCGACACGCTCTACATGGGCGCGTACAACGCCGGCTTCCGCGCGTTCGACATCTCGGGTGAGCTGCGCGGCGATTTGCGGGCGCAGGGCCGAGAGATCGCGCAATTCAGTCCCGCCGACGCCAAGGGTTTCATCCCGAATTCGACGATGACGTGGGGCGTCGTAGTGAAGAACGGATTGGCGTTCGTGAACGACTTCAACACGGGGCTGTACATCGTTCGCATCGAGCCGAAGGCGGCGGTCGTTCCGTGAGAGGGGCGATGGGCGGTGGGCAGTGGGCGATGGGCGGCTGGCGACGGGCGGTGCTCGTCGTTGGTTGGCTCGTCGGCGCGCGAGCGAGTGGGCAATTGCCCGCTCCGCCTAGGCCGACACGCGACTACTCGGTGATCGTGGCGAGCGAAGGTGTCGACCGTGTCGCCGTTGTCCGGTTCGGACCGGGCGGCATCACGGTCGATCGCGAGCGGTACGTGGGCTGGGCGCCGACCGAGCTGGCGGGGCCACATGGCGTCGCTGTCTCGCCGGATAAGAAGCACTACTTCGTCTCGCTCGCTCACGGCACGCCGTACGGCCGACTACAGAAGTACAACACGCAAACGAACGCCCTCGAAGGCTCGGCGATGCTCGGCAGCTTTCCGGCGACCGCTCAGGTGTCGCCGGACGGCTACTACGTGTATGTCGTGAACTTCAACCTTCACGGCGACATGGTGGCGAGCAGCGTGTCGGTCGTCGCGGCGGACGCGATGGTCGAGGTTGCCCGAATTCCAACGTGCACCATGCCCCACGGCTCACGCTTCAGCGCCGACGGAACGCACCACTACTCGGCGTGCATGATGGACGACATGCTAGTCGAGATCGACACGCGGAAGCTTGCGGTCTCGCGCTACTTCGTGCTCACCGCCGGGAAAGAGATGGCGATGACCGGCACGCCGCCGCGCCGAACGCTCGACGGGGCTACGCAGACGGGCGGCTCGCACGACATGAGCGGCCACGGCATGGAGCCGCCAAAGCCGGGCGACGTGTCGTGCTCACCGACGTGGGCGCAGCCGTCCCCTGACGGATCGCGCGTTTGGGTAGCGTGCAACAAGTCGAGTGAGATCGCGGAAATCGATGCCCGCGATTGGAAGATGTTGCGGCGGATCGCCGCCGGACCAGGCGTCTACAACCTCGGCGTCACGCACGACGGCAAGAAACTGCTCGGGACGAACAAGCGAGACCAGTCGGTCTCGGTGATCGACGTCGCCAGCGGCAAGGAGTTGGCGCGGATTCAGACGACGCGCAAAGTAGTGCACGGCGTCGCGGTCACCGACGATGATCGGTACGCCTTCATCACTGTCGAGGGCACCGGTTCACAGCCTGGGACCGTCGACGTGATCGACCTTATCGCACTCAAGAAGGTCGCGACGATTGATGTCGGGTCGCAGTCGGGCGGCATCGATTTCTGGAAGTAGCCGGCGGTATCGCCGGAGCACGGTGTACGCCCTGTAACGATCCGTTACAGGCAGGTTTCTCGGAGCTTGCTCGCGTCAGCTGCAAGTCGCTGTCACGCCGCGACATGGCTTGCGGGCAAGCAAGCCTTGCGCGAAAGCGTTCCCGAGCGGAAGGTTCGACCCGATGGCTACCCGCATCCTCGTGGTCGACGACGACCCTTCTATCCGCCAGGCGCTCAGTCATGCGCTGGCCCAGAACGCCGATGTCCAAGTGGCCTCCACAGCCGAGGAAGCGCTTTCAGGGCTCGCTGCGTCGTCCCCGGATGTGATTCTATCGGATGTCCGGATGCCCGGACTCGACGGAATCGAGCTGCTACGACTGGTGCGCGAACGCTCGCCGGGTGTGGACGTGGTGATGATGTCGGCGTTCGACGACATGCCGACGATCGTCGCATCGATGCGCGAGGGCGCGGCGGACTTCGTCGCCAAGCCGCTCGATCTGCACGACCTGCGTCGCGTGCTCGCCCGAGTCGTCGACGATCGTCGAACGCGTCATCGGGCCCGCGCGTCGGTCGAAGATGAGGCGTCCGGCCTTCGCCTCGAGGAACTGATTGGTCGCGATCCCAAGATGATCGCGACGTACAAGGCCGTCGGCCAGGCGGCGTCAGTTCGCACGAACGTGCTCATTCGCGGCGAGAGCGGCACGGGAAAGGAACTGATCGCGCGGGCCATTCACTACAACTCCGCCGAGGCGGCGGAGCCGTTCGTCGCGCTCAATTGCACCGCGTTGCCGTCGACGCTTCTCGAGAGCGAGTTGTTCGGCCACGTGAAAGGTTCGTTCACCGGCGCGCTCAGCTCGCGCCGAGGACGATTCGAGCTCGCCGGCCGGGGCACCATTTTTCTCGACGAGATCGGGGACACCACGCCGGAATTCCAGTCGAAGCTGCTCCGTGTGCTGCAAGAGCGCGAGTATTATCCGGTTGGCGCCGAACGTCCCGAACGAACGGAGGCGCGCGTCGTCGCCGCGACGCACCGGAATCTCGAGGACCTGATTGCAACGGGCGATTTCCGCGCGGATCTGTATTACCGGCTTCGCGTCGTCGAGATCTGTGTGCCGCCGCTTCGCGAGCGAACGGCGGATATCCCCGCGCTCGCGCATCATTTGTTACGGGTGACGAGCGCGCGTCTACATCGGTCGCCCCCTGTCTTGTCGGACGACGCCCTCGCTCTGTTGGCGCACTACTCGTGGCCAGGCAACGTCCGCGAGCTGGAGAATTGTCTGACGCACGCCTTGGTGATGGCGCGCGGCGATGTCATCCGGCCGGAACACGTCATCCTCGCGCCGGCGGCGAGCGCCACCGACGGCAGATTGCCGAGCCTCGACGACATCGAGCGCGAACATGTCGAGCGGGTCATGGCGGCCACGGGCGGTCGAAAAACCGACGCGGCGCGGACACTCGGCGTCTCGCGCCCCCGGCTCGACCGATTGCTCGCCAAATACGGTCTCGCATGAGGCATCGCGGAGCCTGGGTCACGTCGCTGCGCACGAAGCTCACCGCGATCGTGCTCGTCTGCGCGCTCCTGCCGCTGGCCGTGCTCTCACTCTGGCTCGTGCGAAACACGCAACGGTCCGCCGAGGAAGCGCTTCGCGCGCGGCTCGACACGACGTTGTCGCGCGCCGCGTACCAGGTCGGAGTCTCCTGGATCGGGCATCGATCGGCGCTCTTCGACATCGCGCAAGACTCGACCGTTCGCGCGCTCTTGGTGGGCGGTCACGCGACTGCCGGCCCAATGCCCCTCGCCCGTCCGCACGACTTTGCGAATCTCCGAGCCGGCACACATGTGGTCCTGATCGTCGACGCTTCGAATCGTCCGCGATGGGTACTCGCGGCCGACGAGAAGGGTGGACCGGTGCTCCTTCCGGCAGCCGACTCCCTCAAAGTCGGCGGCGGACCGTGGTCCGATGCATTCGTCGCTCACATTCCCGTGCGCAACGGAGTCTACGGCGACACGATCGGTTCGCTGGAGGCACGATTTCGAATCGCGTCACTCGTTCAGGGGTGGACGGCGGGAATCGGAGGCGCCTCCGCCCTGATGACGTTGGTCGATCGATCGACCGGCGTGATGACGTCACCCCTCCCCTTCGACGCTGCATTGCTGCGAGCCGGTCGCTTTCAATGGGGCGGCGACGAATGGCTGGCCGAATCGCGCGCGATGGAGGAGCCGTACCTGGAGATCGTCGCGGCGGCGCCACTGACGTCGTTCATGCAGCCGTTCGACCGCGCGGCGAGAACGGGCGCGATCGCGTTGGCGGTCGTGACCGTCGCGGCGTTCCTCCTCGTCATCTTGATGACGCGACGCGTCACACGCTCGCTGCTCGCGCTCGCCGACGCAGCCGATGCCGTCGCCGCCGGCGATCTGGATCGGCGTGTCGACGGCGGGAGTCATGACGAAGTGGGTCGTCTCGCCTCCGCGTTCAACGCAATGGTCGACAGTCTGCGCCGGACACTGGGGGAACTATCGCAGCGACAGGCGGTCGCCGCGGTTGGAGAGTTCGCGTCGGCGCTGGCGCACGAGATTCGCAATCCGCTCAGCGCGATCCGAATCAACCTGCAGCACGTCGAGGAGCATGTCGGAGCGCAGCCGTCGGTACGAGATCCGGTCCGTCACGCGCTGCGTGATATCGGACGTCTCGAGAGCACCGTTGCCGGCGCGTTGAGGTTGGCGCGCACGGGAACGATGTCGATGGCTCCGCTCGCCCTCGACGACATCATCGATGCGGCGGCGCGAGTGGTGAGGCCCGAGGCCGCGCGGCGCGGCATCTCGCTCCTCGATCCCTCCGCGTCCGACGCCCGGGTCCGCGGCAATGCGGCCGCCCTCGAGCAGCTGTTCCTCAACCTGTTGCTCAATGCCGTTGAGGCGACGCCGTGCGGCGCGGGAGGCCGAGTGGGTGTCGAGGTGCGTCGCGATGAATCGGCGGTGGACGTCAGCGTGTGGGACACGGGGGAGGGCTTCCCGGAAAACATTCGCGAGCGTGCGTTCGAGGCTTTCGTGACAACGAAGCCCGAAGGCACAGGCCTCGGCTTGTCCGTCGCCAAACGCATCGCCGCGGCCCATGGTGGGCGAATTCAAATCGAGCCCCGCACGTCGAGGACCGTAGTGACGGTGCGTCTCCCTTCCCTGCCGAACCGAAACGAGGCCCACGGCGGCTCGACGCCGGTCGTCGCGACGCTCGCGACGTAACGAATCATTGCGCGCGGCGCAGTTCGCGCCGTCGCCCGAATTCTCTAATCGCCTTCGATGAAACGACTTGCTGGAACAGCACCGCGTGGCAGCGTCATTGCCTCGGAAGGACTCGCTTTCATAGCGGGTCGCACCCCACTCCCCTCCCGAGGTCAGCGATGAAACTCCCTCTCTCTCTCGCCGTGGCCAGTCTGGCCTCAGTTGCCACTGCCGCCACGATTTCGAAACGTCCCCTGGTCTCGCCGACGGCGGCCGCGGAACGCGTCTGGCAACCAACCGCACGGCAGGAAATGTTCGACGTCTCACCCGACGGAAAGCTCGTGCTGTACGTCAATTGGGATACGGGCAACCTGATGGTCCACGACCTGGCAACCGGGGCAGATCGGGACATCACCCGAAAAGGGACGTATCAGCAGAGCCCGGACGAAGCCGACGGCGGCGTGTTTTCGCGCGATGGGCGACTCGTCGCGTACGAGTGGTGGGAGGGGCGAACGCGCCAGGACGTGCTTCGCGTGAGCAATATCGATGGAACTGGAATCAAAGATTTCTATCGAAGCCCCGGCGTGAGCGTTTGGCCCATTGCGTTCACCTCGACCGGCGGCCTCCTCGCGGTACTCGACAGCGCGAAGACCAGATTCCTCGTCATCATTCCGGGGAATGGCGGAAAACCCGCGCTTCTCAAGCAGTTGAGTCCCATCAACCGTCACCTCGCGGCAGTCCTCTCGCCGGACGAGAAGTTCGTGGCGTATACCGAACCCGTCGAGGATTTCAAGCGTGACATCGTCGTCGCGAACGTGAGCGACGGAAAGGAGATCACCAGGATTCGCAATCCAGCCGACGACGTTCCCATCCGTTGGACGAAAGATGGCTCGCTCGTCTTCACCAGCGATCGAAACGGGTCGCCTGGCCTCTGGATCCAGTCCATGAGCGGCGGCAAGACGACGGGTTCGCCCCGACTGCTGCGCGGCGACCTCTGGCGGCTCGGCAACGTGTTCCTCACCGCCAAGGGGCAGTTCTTCTACGGCGTCCAGGCGGGCGATCGCGAAGTGTTCACGGCGCCGTTCGACGCGATGTCAGACAAGTCGCCCGGTCCCCCGATCGGCGTCACCGGAAAGCCCGGCGAGCAATACTCGAGCGCGACGTTTTCACCGGACGGGAAGTACGTCGCCTTCATGAAGCGCGAACGTGAAGGGCTTCAGTACAACAAGCTCGTTATCCGGTCGCTGTCGAGCGACGAAACACGAGAGTTCCTCCCAAGAGTCTTCGCGCCTTCGCGTCCAGTTTGGATTCCGGGAGCACAAGCGATTCTTCTGCAAGCCAACAACCAAAACGGCCAGCCAAGCCTCTTCCGTTTCGATCTGCGGACCAACGAGGCGAAGTCTGTCGTTTCGAACACGAGTTCGCCGGTCGCCTTCGCGCCGGATGGGAAGACGATGTACTACTCACCGCACGTGGCCGGTGACAGCTCGCCACGTCGTATTGTGGCGCATGAGATGGCGTCGGGACACGAGCGAGTGATCTACACCGCACCTCCGAACGTCTACATTCCAGTGCATGCCGTAAGTGCCGACGGCAAGACGGTGATCGCGATGAGCAGCGGTTTCGCGCACGGCCGAGTCGTCGGAGGCGGCCCCTATGGTATTCGCGCGATTTCGATCGCGACCGGAACCGCGCGTTCCCTCACCGCCGGAATCCCGTACGACTCGACGAAGCAGCAAGCCCGCGCGATGGGCTTCACGAGAGATCAGCGGGAATTCGTCGTCATGACGGGTACGGATGGCGACAAAACACTGTCGCTCTGGCGCGTCCCACTCGCCGGTGGCCCTGCCGTCGCGATTGGCCACGCACCAACTGGAATCGAGCTGACCGGCTCGGGAAGCACGAGTCCTTGGCTCAACGCGGATGCCACGCGTCTGGTCTACATCGCTGGCACGACCCGTCTCGAGCTCTGGATGGCGGACGAGGATGCGCTCCGGACGACCCCACCGGCGCGCCGCTGAAGGCGCCGTCATCCTGGGCGAAGCGAAGGACCTACTTTCCCCAGTCCGGTAACAACTCGGGATAGTAGGTCCTTCGTCGCTTTGCTCCTCAGGATGACAACCGACCGCTCAGCCGGCGAGCGCCTCTTCCACCGGATCTTCGGTCTTCGGCGCATCCCACTCATTGCCGCACTTGAGGCATTTGCGGAAATCACCGCGCGCCTTGGTGAATTTCATCTCCGCGCCAACGAACCCGCACTCGGGACATTTCTCGTTCACCGGCTTGTTCCACGCCACGAAATCGCAGTCCTCGTTGGAGCAGGCATAGAACGCGGTCCCGCGCTTGCGCGATCGACGCTCCACTAGCTCGCCGCCGTCCTTGGGACAGAACACTCCGGTCGGCAACGAACGAGTTCCACGACACTTCGGGAACGTGCTGCAGCCGAGGAACTGTCCGCTCCGCCCGGTGCGGATGACCATCGGCGCGCCACAGAGCTGGCACATGTGCTCCGTGAGCACCGGCTTGGCCTTCTCACCTTTGATCGGTCGCGTGTACTTGCACTTCTTCGGGTGATTCTCGCAGGCAAGGAACGGCCCGAAGAAGCCGCCGCG
>Ga0070670_100005011_pt1 | contig 11141 bp, 9 predicted proteins | sample KBSS63metaG_FD_64665 | JGI IMG/M metagenome (GOLD analysis project Ga0070670, IMG submission 64665) | Switchgrass rhizosphere microbial communities from Kellogg Biological Station, Michigan, USA - KBS S6-3 metaG | ecosystem: Host-associated > Plants > Roots > Rhizosphere > Soil ... | reverse complement strand
GCTTGATCTTGCCAGCGGTCCCCTTCTCGCGCTTGCTTTCCTGCGGGATCGTCCACACGCCGTCGCGAACCTCGTCCCACCGCATTGTGCTGACCTTCTCCCGCCGCTGACCGGTCAGCAGCGCCACCTGCACGAACGCGCCGAACGTGCCCAGGTCCTTGGCCGCTTTCCACACCGCGCGGATTTCATCATCGTCGAGGAACCGGCTGCGCACCCGCTCCTTGGGCTCGCGCTTGTCGCGTTTCATGCCTTTAACGATTGGTGAGGTGTAGTCCTCAGCGCGGGTTTGGTACCAGGTCATGATGCTGCTAAGGGTGGTCAGCACCGCATCCGCTTGCGAGCGCCCGTGGTTGGTGGCGATGTGATCCAGCAGATCGTTGACGTCCTTGCGTCGGATTTCCAGGAAGGGGCGATCCTTCCACTTCGGCAAGACGTAGACGTCCAACTTGCGCCTGATCTCCCGCTGCGACAGCAGCCTGCCCTCCACGTGGTGCTGGAGCCAGCTGTCGGCGATCTCCTTGAAGGAACCAGTCTCGGCTTGGGCGGCGAACTTTTGCGGGTTGGCGAAGTACTCCCGCGCTTTGGAGCGCGCCTCCTTGACCGTCATCTGCGGATAGGTGCCGAGCTTGCGCGACTGCGGCTTGCCGTTCTTGTAGGTCATGACGCGGAAGGTGCGGCTGCCACCGTAGGAGTTGACCAGCACCAGCGCGAGCCCGCGTTCCATGGTGTCGATGTAAGCGACCTGGCGCTGCTTGTCCTTGCGCGGCGGCTTGAGGTTGCGCAGCCACGCATCGGTAATGGTCTTTTTGGGCATGTGGGGTTATCCTGAATAAGTAATGCAGTAAGCAATGTAACAGCGCCCTTAATGGGATTTCTAGCGGTGAGCAGAGATGTCACGAGTTTAGAGGGCTATAATATTGAGATAATTACGCTATTTCCGGGTAGGGGTACACGGGTTGAGGCGGTTTGCTAGGGGATGCATAGGTCCGCGAGCTTCGGGGCGAAGAGCTGCTCGTTGCCGCCGGACAGTCGTCCGAGACGGCGGCGATGGCCGCGCGCTACCTGGCCGGATTGACGTGGTCGATGATCCCTGCCTGGTGCTTCATCGCCTTTCGCAACTTCATGGGGTCGCTCAACCATCCCGAGCCGGCATTGGCGATCACCCTCGCGGCCATCCCCGTCAATGGCTTGCTCGCCTACGCCTTGATCCACGGCGCTCTCGGCCTGCCGCGACTCGATCTTCTCGGCGCCGGGCTCGCGACCACGTTCGTGAACACCGCCATGTGCGCCGGCGCAATCTGGGTTTGCTACACCCGCAGACCGTTCAAGAAGTATCGCATGCTCGGCCGCTTCTGGCATGCGGACTGGGAGCTGATGCGCAAGCTGCTCGTGATCGGGTTGCCGATCTCCGGCGGCTTCATGCTGGAGTGGGGACTGTTCTCCTCGGCGGCGCTGCTCGTGGGCTGGATCGGCACGACCGCGCTCGCCGCCCATCAGATCGCCTTGCAGATCGCGACTATCCTGTTCATGATTCCGTTCGGAATCTCCCTTGCCGCCACCGTGCGGGTCGGCCACGCGGTCGGGCGGGGTGATCCGGTGGCGGCACGCCGGGCCGGTTTCAGCGCGCTCGCATTGGGCACCGTGTTCATGACCGCAACGACGGCAATCCTGGTGGCGCTCCGCCACGAGATTCCCATGCTTTTCATGGGGGATCAAACTGACGCCGCCGGCACGGCCAACCTGGCCGCGACGCTCATCCTCGTCGGCGCGACCTTTTTCGTCACCGACAGCGTGCAGGGTATTGCCGCCGGCGCCTTGCGCGGGTTCAACGACACTCGCGTGCCGATGCTGTTCGCTGCGTTGAGCTTCTGGCTGATCGGCTTCCCCAGCGCCTATGGATTGGCTTTCGCCGCCGGCCTCGGCGCAGTCGGCATTTGGATCGGGTTCTCGATCGCCGTCGGCACGTTCGCGGTGCTGCTGGTCTGGCGGTTTCACCGCCTATCCGAAGATGGACGACCGCTGTTGGGCATCCTTTAACAATGCTCCGTCCATGCACCCTCTCTGGACGCCTCCCCGAGCGCCAGCTATCGAAGGCGCATGATGGAGCGCGTCTCGATCGCCCGACTCGGCTCACGTGGCGACGGCGTGGCGGACACACCCGCCGGCGTGCTCTACGTACCCTACACGTTGCCGGGTGAAACCGTCGAAGTCGATCAATGGCCCGGACACCCCGACCGCCGGCACCTCGTCAAGATCGACAACGCGAGCCCTGATCGCGTCGCGCCGATCTGCCCGCATTTCGGAACTTGCGGCGGCTGCGCACTCCAGCATCTGGCCCCGGTGCGTTACCGCGCTTGGAAGCGCGCCCTGGTCGGCGAGGCGCTGGCCAAGGCCAAGGTCGAGGCGGCGGTCGACGATCTGGTTGACGGGCATGGGGAGGGACGCCGCCGCGCCGTCTTCCATGCGCGACGCGGCACGCATGACGTCCTCGAGGTTGGATTCGCGGCGCTCAGGACGCATCGTGTGGTGGCGATCGATCGCTGTCCCATCCTCGCGCCAGGACTCGAGGGCGCGATCGAGACCGCCTGGGCCATTGCCGAGGCGCTGGAAGGCGAGCGCAAGCCGCTCGACATTCAAGTCACGGCGACCGATGCGGGCCTCGATGTCGATGTCCGTGGATCCGGCCCGCTGACCGCCGCACGGGTGGGCGAGCTCGCGGCGATCGCCGACCGCCGCCGTCTCGCGCGCCTCACCCGCCATGGTGAAATGGTGGCGCAACGCACCAAGCCGATGTTGCGGATCGGACGCGCCCAACTCCTGCTGCCTGCGGGCGCCTTCCTGCAAGCCACGGCGGCCGGGGAAGCGACCCTGGCGCGGCTGGTGGAGGCGCACTGTGCCGGGGCGAGAACAGTGGCCGACTTGTTCTGCGGCGTCGGGCCATTCGCGTTGCGGCTCGCCGAACGCGCCCGCATTACCGCGGCCGACAACGATGCAGCGGCGGTCGCGGCCTTGCAGCAAGCCGCGACCGGAGCACAGGGGCTCAAACCGGTCGAGGCGCTTGCGCGCGACCTTTTCCGCCGCCCGTTCGCACCGGTGGAGCTCAAGCGATTTGATACCGTCGTATTCGATCCGCCTCGGCAAGGGGCCGAGGCGCAGGCGCGCGCGCTCGCGGCGTCAGCCGTGGCGACGGTGGTCGCGGTCTCTTGCAATCCGGCGACCTTCGCGCGCGACGCGCGCATCCTCATCGAGGGCGGCTATCGCCTGGTACGGGTGACGCCGGTCGATCAGTTCCTGTATTCGGCGCACGTGGAATTGGTGGCGCTGTTCCAACGAACCGGTGACGGGCGGCGGCGGGCGGAGAACGGGTGACCACGCGGTTCTGGTCTCACCTCCGTCGACCGCTTTGCCTCATCAGTTTCCCCAACGCTCCCGCCACATCTGCTCGCCGATGGTACAGGACACGCGGGACGCCCTTCCCTGGACCGGCACCACCCGCCGCTCGGGCGTGCCGCCGGCGATCTCGAGCACGAGCTTGGTGCGGGTGGCCTCCTTGAACTGGTCGCGTTCACGGATCGGGATGACGAACGCGCCGGGCCCGCCGATCACGCAGTCCTCGTAATAGACGTCGAGGTTCTCGACATCCATGGTGAACGAATTCGGGCGCTTCAACATGATCGGCAGGCCGTTTATCGTGAGCCCAGCAGCGAGCACATCGTCGCGCGCGATGGCGACGAACGGCCCGCTGTTGTTGGCGCCGTCCCCGGATACGTCGATGACGCGCCGGAAACCGCGATAGCCGCTGGCATCGAACAGCGGCTTGGCAAAGTTGAGTGCGCCGGAAATCGATGTGCGCGAGGCGCGCCGATAGGGCGCGCGCGCGATCTCGTTCGCGAACGCGTCAGCGGTCTCGGGCCCGTCGATCAAGCGCCAGGGGACCACGATCTTCTGGTCATAGGGTCCCGCCCATTCGAAATAGGTCAGCGCCACCTTGGCGTGCTGACCACCACGCAACGCCTGCATGAAATCCCGCGAGGTGATACCGGTGATATAGCCCTCCCGCTGCAGCGCCTGCTCCTCCGGGTCCATCGAGTAGGACACATCGACGGCGAGCACGAGCTCGACGTCCACGGGGACCGCATTCGGGCGCTTATCAGCGAATAGAGTGCGTGAATTCGGCGCCGCTAACGTCCAGCCGGTGGCCGCCAGGACCCCGGTAATGGCGACGCCCGTCAGAAGCGAAAGCAGCGATGCATTCATCCGCATCCGTCCCTCCGTCAGCGGACCAGTGCTTGCATGGTGACACGGGTACGGTGCCAAGAAAAGCGGGCGACCACGTGGCGAACCATGCGTCCCGATTCCGGAGTTTGCATACCCCCGCGGCACCCTCCGATGCGAATTTCGCAATTAGAGGGACGCTCGCAACTTAAAAGTTCCGGTGGGGTCTTCGGATTCGAAGCTCCTGAACGGCGAGCCCGCAACCTCCAGCCGTAGGAAAGTTCAAAGCCACCCGACTAGTGCGGTGAATTTGAAGTTCCTATCAGTTGCCGCGGCACGATGGTCATAGGAACTTCAAATTCGAAACCGCACTAGAATCATAAAGTTGCTAGTGGTCCTTTGATTCCGAAGTTCGTATCTGAACGTGCCGCCAATGCTTACGAACTTCGGAATCGGACCACTAGTCCCGAGCGCTCTTGTCGTCCATCAATTCGGTCGACGTGATTTCGATACCGAAGCCGCCGAGGCCGACATAGGTGAGCTTGGCCGAGGTCAGCAGCCGGATCGAGGTGATGCCCAGATCCTTGAGAATCTGGGCGCCAAGCCCGACTTCGCGCCATTGCCGCGAGCGCGCAACCTCGGAGCCGGTCGACCCCGACTGCGGGATGGCATGGGTGGGTACGCCCGCGGCGCCGTCACGCAGGAACACGATGACGCCGCGGCCTTCCTGTTTGAACCGCTCCAGGGCGGAGTGGACCGGATTGGCGCCGCCAAAGACGTCGCGGATGATGTCGGCGCGATGCAGCCGCGCCAGCATGTCCCTGCCGTCGCCGATGCGACCGTAAACGAAGGCCATATGCTGGATGGCGTCGAACGGCGTCACATAGGCGTAGCCCGCGAGCGTGCCGATCTTGCTCTGCACCGGAAATTCGCCGATGCGCTTGACGAGCTTGTCGCGCGTCTGCCGGTAGGCAATGAGATCGGCGATCGAAATCTGCTGAAGCTTGTGGCGCTCGGCGAACGCCGTCACGCCCGGTCCGCGCGTGACCGTGCCGTCGTCGTTCATCAGCTCGGCAAGCACGCCGACTGGCGACAATCCCGCAAGACGGCAGAGGTCGACGCAGGCCTCGGTATGACCGGAGCGCATCAGCACGCCGCCATCCTTGGCAACGAGCGGAAACACATGGCCGGGACGCACGAAGTCGGTTGCACCGGCGTTGCCGTTGGCGAGCGCGCGCACCGTATTCGTCCGCTCCTCCGCCGAGATGCCGGTGGTGAGGCCGTGACGGACATCGACGGAGACGGTGAAGGCGGTGCCGAGCGGCGCGTCGTTCGCCGCCACCATGGGATCGAGATGCAGGCGCTTGGCCTCCTCGGCGGAGAGCGGGGCGCAGACGATGCCCGAGGTGTGGCGGATAATGAACGCCATTTTCTCTGGCGTACACAGCGAAGCCGCGACGAACAGGTCCCCCTCGTTCTCGCGGTCATCGTCATCGGTGACGACCACGATCTCGCCGGCGGCAAATGCCGCCAGTACGGTGTCCACACGCTGATAACTGTCGAGCACCTTTCGCTCCCTCCTTTCAGGCGCGAACGAATGGCCACGCGGGCGGCTCACCCATCTGCCCACGCTGACGTAGATAATGATCGGCGATCACACATGCCACCATGGCCTCGCCGATCGGAACGGCGCGAATGCCGACACAGGGATCGTGGCGGCCCTTGGTGCTGATCTCGGTGTCGGCTCCGTAACGATCCACGGTGCGGCGCGGCGTCAGGATCGAGGAGGTCGGCTTGACCACGAAACGGCACACGATCGGCTGTCCGGTCGAAATGCCGCCCAGGACGCCGCCCGCATGGTTCGACAGAAAGGCCAGGCTGCCGTCGTTGCCCATGCGCATTTCATCGGCATTCTCTTCGCCGCTGAGCGCCGCCGCCGCAAAGCCCGCGCCGATCTCGACGCCCTTGACGGCATTGATGCCCATCAGCGCGGCGGCGAGATCGCCGTCGAGCTTGCCATAGATAGGCGCACCGAGGCCCGCAGGAACGCCTTCCGCCACCACCTCGATGACCGCGCCCACGGAGGAACCGCGCTTGCGGATATCGTCTAGATAGTCCTCGAAGAATGCCGCCCGCTGCGCATCCGGGCAAAAGAATGGATTGCGCTCCACCTCGTCCCAGCTCCAGCGCGCACGCTCGATCCGATGTGGCCCCATCTGGATCAGCGCCCCACGCACGGTCATGTCGGGCACGATCTTGCGGGCGATCGCACCGGCGGCAACACGGGTCGCGGTCTCGCGTGCGGATTGGCGACCGCCGCCGCGATAGTCGCGGATGCCGTATTTGGCATCATAGGTGAAGTCAGCGTGTCCCGGCCGGTATTTATCCTTGATGTCGGAATAATCCTTGGAGCGCTGGTCGACGTTGTCGATCACCAGCGCAATGGGCGTTCCGGTCGTCACCTGCTGGCCGCTGCTCTCGTCGAAGAACACGCCGGAGAGGATTTTCACCTCGTCCGGCTCGCGCCGCTGGGTGGTGAAGCGCGACTGGCCGGGCCGCCGCTTATCGAGATAGGGCTGGATGTCGGCCTCGGTCAGCGCAATGCGGGGCGGGCAGCCATCGACGACGCAGCCAATGGCAGCGCCATGGCTTTCGCCGAACGTCGTGACCCGAAAAAGATGGCCGAAGGTATTGAACGACATAGGGGTTCCACCGCAGCGGTGTGGTAGCCCGCGTGCCCGCCGCGGTCAAATCCCGGGGATCGCTCTCAGTGCCGGCCGATCTGCGCCGATCCATGGCTGACGCCGAGCTCGTGATAACGATCAGGCGTAGCGCGTAAGTCCGCCGCCGGCGAACACGTAGACCACCCCCTGATCGATGGCGCGATGCGTGGCATCCTGCGCCGGCGCGAGCGCCAGGTGCGCAATCAGCGCCCGCGCAGTACCGCCATGGGCAGCAACTACGGTGTCGCGGTCCAGGGTTGCGTGCCATCGGCCTATTCGGGCCGTCACCTGCGCATAGCTTTCCCCGCCTGGCGGCTGAAAGCCCCATTTGTGCGATTCACGCCTGGCAACGACGTCTCCGTCCCGCGCCAATACATCGGCGTAGGTCAGCCCTTCCCAGGCCCCGAACGAAATCTCCGCCAGCCTGTCGTCGATCCGGTAGCCGGCCGGCTCGAGACCGAGCGTCGTGCGCAGGATGTCCATGGTTTTGCGCGCCCGCTCGAGCGGACTGGAGACATAGTCGAAATCCTCCGGCTTATGGCCGTCGCGGACGAATAGATCCTGCAAGATCTCGCCGCAACGGACCGCCTGCGCACAGCCGAGGGCATTGAGCGGCACGTCATGGCGTCCTTGCAACCGCTGTTGCACGTTCCAGTCGGTGAGGCCGTGGCGAACGTAATAGATGACGGGAAGGCGCGGCACGAACTCATCCGCGTCCCGCAACCGGCGCATCCGCCGGGCCATTGCGGACATGCCAGCCTGCTTCGCGACACGTGGCATCCGCTGCGATGGTCATCCCTCTCATTCCTTGCTGACGTCGATGTCGGGCGCGTCCGGATGTTTCATTCCGACAATGTGATACCCGGCATCAACGTGGTGAATCTCGCCGGTGACGCCACGCGATAGATCGGAGAGGAAATAGACCGCGGTGTCGCCCACCTCCTCGATCGTTACGCTGCGCCGAAGGGGAGCATTGTGCTCGTTCCATTTCAGGATGTAGCGGAAATCGCCGATACCCGACGCCGCCAGTGTCTTGATCGGACCCGACGAGATGGCGTTCACGCGAATGTTCTTGTCGCCGAGATCGGCGGCGAGGTATCGCACGGACGCCTCCAGCGCGGCCTTGGCGACCCCCATCACGTTGTAATGGGGCATCCACTTCTCCGCGCCGTAATAGGTGAGAGTGAGCAGCGAGCCGCCGCGCGGCATCAGCTTCTCCACACGTTGGGCGAGCGCGGTGAACGAGTAGCAGCTCACCAGCAGCGTCTTGGAAAAATTGTCCGCCGTCGTGTCGACGTACCGTCCGGAAAGCTGATCCTTGTCGGAGAAGGCGATGGCGTGCACGAGGAAATCGAGCCCGCCCCATTTCGCGTCGATCGCCGCAACGGCGGCGTCGATCGTGCCGGGCTCGGTGACGTCGCAATGCCCGACGACCAATCCGCCGACCTCTTGCGCCAGCGGCTCGACCCGTTTCTTCAGCGCATCGCCTTGGTAAGTGAAAGCAAGCTCGGCGCCCTGTCCGTGGCAAGCCTTGGCAATTCCCCAGGCGATCGAGCGATTATTGGCAACGCCTAGAATCAGGCCGCGTTTGCCGCGCAAGAGACCCGAGGCTTCCGGCATGCTGTTCCTCGCTGCGGCGCCGACCGTCAGCCTCCTATGACACAGGGGGAAAGGCCCCACAAGCAGCCGCCATTTGCCGAAACCACGCAAGCGCGGAGCCGGGAATATCCGCGCGGGAAATGTGTTTGTAGGGATGGTACGGTCCAGGCGCGATCGTGCGGCTGCGAAACCCGGCGGTGGCTCGGCAGAACTGGCTGCACCGCGGCGCAACTGGAGGAGAGAAAGCGTTGCTCGGATTCCGGCAAGGGGTCGAGGCCACGGTTCCGGCGTTGCGACGCTACGCGCGGGCGCTCACCCGTAACGTCGAACTCGCCGACGACCTCGTCCAGGACACGCTGGTGCGGGCGCTGAAGTCGGAGCATCTGTTCCATGGTGGCGATATCCGCAGCTGGCTCTACACGATTCTCACCAATCTCAATCGTAACCGCCTGCGATCTCTTTCGCGGCGGCCCCCGCTGCAGGCCATCGAGGATAACGACGCGCCCGATATGACCGGCCCCGAGGCCGGCGCGCGTGATATCGAGCGGGCGCTCGCCTCGCTCGCCGAGGATCAACGCGCAGCGCTCCTTCTGGTCGTGCTGGAGGGCCTGACCTACCGGGAAGTCGCCGAAGTGCAGGGAGTGCCGATCGGGACCGTGATGTCGCGGCTCGCGCGGGCCCGCATGCAGATCAGAGCCTATCTCGACGGCGAGCGCCCCACGCTCCGCCGCGTCAAGTAGTCAAGGACGAAGACGATGACTGATCGAGATTCTCCCGTGACCGAGGACGAACTCCACGCCTATGTCGACGGCGAGATTGCGGCCGATCGTCGGGGCGCTGTCGAGGCGTGGCTTGCATCCCATCCGGAGCATGCGGCGCGCGTCGCGCACTGGCGCGCCCAGGCCGACGCCATTCGCGCGCGCTACGACGCGATCGCATCGGAGCCGGTATCGGCGCGCTTCGATCTCGACAAGCTCGCCCGTGGCTCGCGCTCCTGGCGGGCAGTCGCAGCCGCGGCGGTAATCGCGGCGTTTCTTGCCGGCGGCGTCGTGGGGTGGATGGCGCATGGGGCATCCGCGGCGGCGCCGACCCGCTTCGACCTCTTCACGGCGGAGGCGCTCGATGCTCACAAGATCTACGTAGTCGAGGTGCGCCATCCGGTCGAAGTCCCCGGCGTTGAGCGTCCGCATCTGGTGCAATGGCTGTCGAAGCGTCTCGATTACGGGCTTCGAATCCCCGACCTCGAGCGGAGCGGATTGAAGCTGGTGGGTGGACGCCTGTTGCCCGGCCCTTTCGGCCCAGCGGCGTTCTGCATGTACGAGGGACCGTCGGGAGAGCGCTTCACCATCTATTATGCGCGCACGGATTCGCCGCAGACCGCCATGCGCTATCGGGCAGGAGAAAACTTTGGCGCCGTGTACTGGGTCGAACGCGGGCTCGCTTACGTGGTAAGCGGACCGCCGGAACGTGAACGTCTCGCGAGCGTGGCTCAGGCGGCCTATGACCAGATCGACAAGGCCGCGCCGTAAGGAGCTTGCCCAGCGTCGCGGCGACTGAGCACAGCGGCCCGCGCCAGCGACGCGATCGCAGGTCGGTCGCTCAACCCATGTCCCTTCTGGGATCATAGGGCTTCGTTGCCTGCCACGTTCGCATCAGTTCGGCGAGCTCCGCATCGCTACCTTCCGGCAACATAATGCGCACGCAGGCGAGCAGATCGCCCTTGCCATGTTTCGCCGGGAAGCCTTTGCCTTTGAGGCGGAAGGTGCGGCCGGAATTGGTGCCGGCGGGAATCGCAAGCTCAACCGCGCCGTCGAGGGTCGGCACGCGCACTTTCCCTCCGAGCACCGCTTCGTAGAGGGTGATCGGCAGGTCCAGCCGCAGGTCGGCGCCCTCGCGTGTGAACACCGGATGCGGCGCGACCGAGACCGCGATCAGGAGATCGCCGACGCGACCACCGGAGCCGGCCAGCCCCTGCCCCTTCAGGCGGATGGTCTGGCCATCGTTCAGTCCGGCCGGGATCTTTACGTCGACCTCCTTGCCGGCCGGAAGCTGCACGCGTTTGCGGGTCCCCGTCGCGGCCTCGCCCAGCGTGATGGTCAGCGCGGCGGTGATGTCCTGACCGCCGCGGGCCCCGGCCAAATCCTGCTCTTCGAACTGGAATCCTGCACCTGGGCGCCCGGCGCGTGCGCGGGCCCCGCCAAAAGCTTCCTTCAGGATATCCTCGAAGCCTCCGAAGCCGCGAAATCCGCCACCGGCACCCCCAGCCGCGCGGCCAAATCCATCGCGCCCCCAGGTAAAGGTCTCGAAATGGCCATCCTGGCCCGCGCCCGGACCACGCCCGGCGCCGAAACCCTCGAAGCCCTGAAAACGCGGTTTTCCTTCAGCATCGATCTCGCCGCGATCGAAGGCCTTGCGCTTGTCTGCCGCGCCGAGAATTTCATAGGCGGCGTTCAACTCGGCGAAGCGGGTCGCCGCCTTCGGGTCGTGCTTGTTCGCGTCCGGATGCAGCTTCTTGGCCTGCCGCCGGAAAGCGCTCTTGATCTCCGCGGCGCTGGCGTTCTTCGATACCCCCAGGATGTCGTAGGGGTCACGCATCCTCAATGC
>Ga0070670_100005008_pt1 | contig 11147 bp, 8 predicted proteins | sample KBSS63metaG_FD_64665 | JGI IMG/M metagenome (GOLD analysis project Ga0070670, IMG submission 64665) | Switchgrass rhizosphere microbial communities from Kellogg Biological Station, Michigan, USA - KBS S6-3 metaG | ecosystem: Host-associated > Plants > Roots > Rhizosphere > Soil ... | reverse complement strand
TGCAACGCGTGCGTGCAGGCCTGCAGCGAGTGCGACACCCACAAGGGGTATTCGATGATCCAGCTCGACATCCTGGACCGGTCCAGCTCCCCCCAGACGATTCCCGTGGTCTGCATGCACTGCGACTCGCCGACCTGCGCCGAGGTTTGCCCCGCGGACGCGATCAAACGAACAGCCGACGGCGTCGTGCAGAGCGCCCGAAAACCTCGTTGCATCGCCTGCAACAACTGCGTGCTGGCCTGCCCGTTCGGCGTGCCCAAGATGAACACGGGCATGCATCTGATGATGAAGTGCGACATGTGCTACGACCGCACGTCCGTCGGCAAGAAGCCGATGTGCGCCTCGGTCTGCCCGAGCCAGGCTCTCTTCTACGGAACGCGCGAGCAGATCGAAAAGCTGCGCCCGAGCTCCCGGCCGGTCCACGAATTTCGCTTTGGAATGCAGGAGATCACGACCAAGGTGCACCTCATGGTGCCTCGGCGCTCGCCGCTCGTCGCGCTCGATGTCGGGGCCGCTCTCCGGCTGGCGCCCGCCGGGGACATCTCGGGCGGTGAGGACCCGCTGCTTTCCGGAATGGCGGAGGGGACGTTTTCATGAGAATCGAGAACCCGGATTCCATCTCGAAGAGTCCGGACGGACGGCCGATCGCGGACCAACCGATCTGGCGGGAGCAGTTTCCGATCGACTGGCCGACGGATGACTTTCGCTCACGGCGCGATTTCACGAAACTTCTGGGGCTGACGAGCCTGGCATTCGTGGCCGGGCAGATATGGATCGCCTTCCTCGCGTTCCGCCGGCGCGCGGCGCGGCCGCTTGCGGCCCTTCAGGTCGCATCGCGCGAGGAGATCCCGGTCGGCGGCTCCAAGGTGTTCGACTATCCCCGCGCCGGGGCGACCTGTGTCCTCACCCGCATCGCCGCCGACCGCTTCGTCGCCTACGGTCAAAAGTGCACCCACCTGTCGTGTCCGGTCATCCCCAAGCCTGCAGAGAATTGCCTTCAGTGTCCGTGTCACGACGGCGTCTTCGATCTCGCGACCGGCCATCCTCTGTCCGGGCCTCCGCGCCGTCCGCTCCCCCGCTTGCAGCTCGAGGTGCGCGACGAAGGCGTGTTTGCCGTCGGCGTGGAGGAGGGCATTCTTTGAACCTCCCGTCCTTCGCCCGGAGCCAGCGCCTGACGATCGTGGCGGCGATCCTCTGCTTCGTCCTGGTGCTCGTCGTCCTGCAGCTCTGGCTGTTGACGGCGACCATGGATTCGTTTCTCGGAGGAAGCGACGCGATCGTCGTCCCGGCGGCGCTCGCGAGCCTCGGCTGCTTCGCTTTGAACTTCGGCCTGCTCCACTTCTTTCTTCGAAAGCTCGACCGCTGATCGCCACATCGCCGAGCGCCCGTCTCGGGTCGGAGGCTCGCCCCTCCGCCCTCGCCACCATGTTTCCGGGTTACTTCGCTCTGGTGATGGCGACCGGGATCGTGTCGATCGCGGCCCACTTCGAGGGACTCGAAGGAATCGCCCGCGGCCTCCTCTGGGCCAACGTCGCCTTTTACGCGGTCCTCTGGGTGCTGACCATGGCGCGCCTCGCGCTCCACCGGGACCTCCTGGTGGCCGACCTGGTGAGCCACGCCCGGAGCGTCCTGTTTCTCACGATGGTCGCGGGCACGTGCGTCCTGGGCAGTCAATTCGCGATCCTGACGCCCTGGATCGGCATCGCGCGGATTCTCTGGTTCGTCGGAATCGGGCTCTGGATCGCATTCACCTCGGTGTTCTTCACCGTGGCCACTCTTCGGGAGCCCAAGCCGTCCCTGGCCGAGGGGATCAACGGCGCATGGCTGCTGGTCGTCGTTTCGACCGAGTCGATCGCCGTGCTCGGGTGCCTCGTGGCTCCGACGTTCGCGGCGACGGCGCCCGCATTCTTTCTCGCTCTCTCCGCCTACTTCGTCGGGGCCATGCTCTACATCCTGCTCATCGCGCTGATCCTGTATCGCTGGATGTTCTTCCCCATGACGCCGGACACCCTCACGCCGAGCTACTGGATCAACATGGGCGCTCTCGCCATCACGACTCTGGCCGGCTCGCGCCTGATCCTGGCCGCCCCGCGCTGGGCCCTCCTGGCGGACATTCTCCCGTTCCTCAAAGGCTTCACGCTTTTCTTCTGGGCGGCCGGTGCGTGGTGGATTCCGCTCCTCGTGATCGCGGGTGTCTGGCGGCATGGCGTCCAGAAGGTTCCGCTGACCTATCACCCGCAATACTGGTCGCTCGTCTTTCCCCTCGGGATGTTCACGGCGGCGACCTTCCAGCTTTCCCGCGCGACCGGGATCGACTTTCTTTCGGCGGTCCCGCGCGTTTTCATCTGGGTCGCCCTGGCCGCGTGGATGCTCACCTTCATCGGGATGACGCGGAACGTGGCGCAGAATCTGCGGCGCTCGCTCTGAGCGGAAGGGTCGAGTTTCATCCGGGAGTCGAGGGAAACACGCTCGTGTCAGCGGGAAGCTTCTGCGACGCGGCGCAACCGCAAGGACCTTGAGACGCTTCTTCGGGAGCCGCATCGAAACAACTCCCGAGTAAACCGCGCAACCTGGCCCAGCCGCTCGACGAAATCCACCTCTGCATCGCTTCGAAGGCGCCAAGAGGCGGCGTCAGGGAACCGCCGGCCCGCGATTTAGGGCCATAATCCGAGTTCCGATGATCTGCCCCAGCTGCGCTAGCGATACGCCGGCGCCGGGCGGCCGCTGCTCTGTTTGCAGCGCCGCGGTCTCGGTCGACATCGCCGCGGCGGTCGCCACACCCATCCCGACCCCGACGGATCCGCCGGGGCCCGGAAACGACGCCACGCGGGCGGGCACCTTTGCGGCACAACTGGGCGACGTCGGGCAGGCCTCCGAGGAGGACCGGACGCAGGCGGGAGAAAGTCCGATCCCGCGGTCGACCGGCTCCGGCCGACTCGTGCCCGGACAGGCGTTCGGCCCCCGGTATCAGGTCATCAAGCTACTCGGCGCGGGCGGAATGGGCGAGGTGTACCACGCCTGGGATCAGGAGCTGGCCGTGGCGGTCGCCCTGAAGGTCATTCGGCCGGAAGCCACCGCGGAGCCGGGGACGGCCGAAGAGCTGCATCGCCGCTTCAAGCGCGAGCTGCTGCTGGCCCGCCAGATCACGCACAGGAACGTCGTCCGCATTCACGACATGGGCGAATTCGGAGGCATCAAGTACATCACGATGCCCTACGTCCCGGGCGCCGATCTGGCGACGATCCTGAAGCGCGAGGGCAAGCTCACGGTTCCACGCGCACTCGGGATCGCGCGACAGGTGGCGGCCGGTCTAGCCGCCGCGCACGAGGCCGGTGTGGTGCACCGGGATCTGAAGCCGCCCAACATCATGGTCGATCCCGATGGCCACGCCGTCATCATGGACTTCGGCATCGCGCGATCGGTCGACACGGCCGGAAGCACGGTCGCCGGCATGGTCGTGGGCACGCTCGCGTACATGGCGCCCGAGCAGGCCCGGGGCGAACAGGCCGATCAGCGCGCCGACGTCTATGCCTTCGGTCTGATTCTGACCGACATGCTGGTCGGGCGCCGGCAGGGAGGGGCCACATCGAGCGAGCTGGCCGAGCTCATGGCGCGCATGCAGCACGCGCCGCCGCCGATTCGCACGGTGGACCCGGGGATTCCGGAGGCGGTCGAGCACATCGTCTCCCGCTGTCTCGATCCCGATCGCGCGAATCGGTATCAAACAATGGCCGAGCTGATCGAGGAGCTCGACAGGCTCGATGCCGACGGTCATCCGACTCGTCCGCTATCGCCGGAGGAAGCAAAGCGGATGCGACGCCGCGGCCAGGGCCGGGCCCTTCCCGCGGTGTCCCCGAAATGGATCGCCATCGCTCTGGCGGCCGTCATCGTTGCGGGCGCCGCCGTCGCACTTCGCCAACGGCGGATCGGCAGGCCGGCTCCGCGGCCGGCCGGTGGGAACCAGCCCATCTCGCTCGCGATTCTGCCGTTCCGCAACGCCTCGGGCGACTCTTCCCTCGACTGGCTGGGCTCCAGCCTGGCCGAGATGCTGCGGACGGACATCGGACGATCGGCGTCGCTGCGGACCGTTCCGACGGATCGGCTCCGCCAGATCCTCCGCGACCTGCGACTCTCCGCGGACTCCAACTTCGATCCGCCCACCCTCCGTAAGCTCGCGAAGCTCAGCAACGCGGACACCGTGATCTGGGGGCAGTACCTCAAGTTCGGCAACGAGATCCGTATCGACGCCACGCTCGAAGACGTCCAGAGGCAGCGGTCCATCCCGCTGAAGGCCCAGGCGCCCAGCCAGAGCGGACTTCAGGCCGCCATCGACCAGCTCGCCCAATCGATCCGCGATGGCCTTTCGCTTTCCTCGGACGCGCTCGCGGAGCTCAAGGCGACGGCGTTCAAGCCGTCCACGAAATCGCTCGAGGCGTTGCGCGCCTACAACGAAGGTCTGCAGCTCGGCCGCAAGGGTCAGCAGTCCGAGGCGCTGAAGAAGTTCCAGGAGTCGATCCAGGCCGATTCGGAGTTCGCGCTCGCATACGCCAAGCTCGGTCAAACGTACGCCAACCTGGGGTATGACACGGAGGCCGAACAGAACTCGCGTCACGCCGTGGAGCTCTCCGAGCGGCTTCCCGCGCCGGAGAAATATCTCATCAGCGCCAGCCACGCGCGGATCGTCAACGATACGGACAAGGCAATCGCGGCTTACGAGAACCTCGCCAAGGCGTCGCCGGAGGATTCCGAGGTCAACTTCGAGCTGGCCGCCCTCTACGAAGCTTCGGGCGCCTTCGACCAGGCGCGCGCCCACTACAAAAAGGTCCTCGAGCACGATCCCAAGTACGTCGCCGCCCTCCTGGCATCGGGCCGCGTGGAGATCAAGGCCGGGAACCCGCAAGGATCGCTCGATTTCCTGAACCAGGCCCTGAGCCTGGCCATCCAGCTCGGGCAGGACGAAGAGAAGGCCGATGTGCTCCATGCCATCGGAGCCGCGTACCAGGGGCTGGACAAGCCGAGCGAAGCGCAGCGCTACTACCAGGAATCGCTGGAGATCAAGCGCCGCGTCGGCCAGAAGCGTGGAATCGCGGTAACCCTCGGGCGGATCGCCCAGGTTCAGGAACAACTGGGCAACATGGATGCCGCTCTCGCCAGCTACAAGGAGGCGCTGCAGATCCAGCGCGAGATCGGCGACAAGAAAGGAACCGGCCTGACCCTCATCGACCTCGGCGACTTCTATTCGAATCGGGGGAACTATGACCAGGCGCTGCAGGATCTCAAGGAAGCGCTGCAGATCCAGCGCGACGTCGGCAATCAGGACGCGGAAGGGCTCTGCCTGAACAACATCGGCAACGTCTACTTGTTCAAGACGCAATACGACGACGCGCAGACCTACTTCGAGAGGGCGCTCCAGATCCGGGAGAAAACCAAAGACCCCGGCGACATCGCCGACACCCTGCACAACCTCGCGGAGACCGCGACGAACAAGGGGCAATACGACCAGGCGCTGAAGCACTACCTGCGCGCCCTCGACCTTCGCCGAGAGGCGGGCGACACGCGTTGGGCGGCCATCGAGTCGTACAGCATGGGGACGTTGTTCGAGTACGAGGGCAAATACGGAGCGGCGCTCGGCGCCAAGGAGGACGCGCTGAAGGCCTTCCGGGAGCTCCAGGACGGCGGATTCTGGATGGGCGAGATCCTGAGCGGGACGGGGCACTCCCAGGCCATGCTCGGGCGATCGGACGCGGCCCAAACGCTCGCGGAGGCATTGAAGCTCGCCGAAAAGCTCCAGAACAAAGCCCTGACGGCGCAGATCCTGAACTTCCAGGGCGACCGCCTCTTCTATCTCGGCGACGCCCGGGCCGCGCGGCCCCTCTACGAGCAGGCGCTCGAAGCCGCTTCGAAGACCGGAGACAAGCGCCTCGAGCTGCTGTCGAAAGTCAATCTCGCGAAGTGTGCCATCGCCGACCTCCGTCCCCAGCCGGTGATCGAGGAGCTCAGGAAGCTGGCCGAACAGACCGACTCGCTCGGCCTCAAGTCGCTGTCGGTGGAGAGCACCGTTCTGCTCGGCCAGGCGCTCATCGAGACCAAACGATACTCGCAGGCCCGCCAGGAGCTGGAGCGCGCTCTCGCGAAGAGCGAAAAGCTCGGCCTGCAGGCGCTCCTGGCGCGAAGCCACTACCTGCTGGCGATCGCGCTGCGATCCACCGGCAGCGCCGCCGAGGCGTCCCGGCACCTCGGCGAGGCCCGCCGGGGCCTCGAAGAGATCCGGAAGGAAGCCAAGACCGACGACGTGGTGAAACGAGCCGACCTCGCCCCAATCCTCGCCGAAGCCGGCTGAGCGGGCCGTCGCGGCCAAGAAAAAAGCCGGGCCCCGCCGCCCGGCTTTTTGACGAATCGCCCTCGATTCTCAGAAGGGAACCGTGCCGCTCCAGTTACCGAACGCCCGGTATGCGCCGTCGCACGAGGGAACCGGCGCCTGGACCTTCACGTCTCTCTTCTTCTTCGGCTTGGTCCCGGGGGACGAGCTCAGATCGCCGCGATCTTTCTCGTGGTCGCTGTCCTCGTTTTCGTTGTCATCGCCGCGGACCAGGTACAGGGTGGGGACTCCCGCCTCGGTGAACTGACTCGAGGAGTTGTCGTCGTACCAGAGCCTCGCGGCGCCGGACGGCTGTGGGCTACCGAGGCAGGAGTTGCGCACCAGCACCTTGATGCTGATGTTGTCGCCCGGGACGAACGTCTCCGTCGGGAACGACACCGGGATGGTGAGGAGGTTCGCGTTTTCGATGCCCTTGCCGCCTCCCGGAGCGCCGAGCAACTCACCGGAGCTGACCTCGATGCCGTTTCTCTTCACCACGGCCTTCAGGTCGAACAGGATGCCGTCGTCCTTGGTCTTCTTCAGCCCGATCCTGACCTTGGCCGTCAAGTCGCTCCCGGTCCGATCGACCGCTTCGAAGTCGGAGAAGCCCTTGCTCTTTCCGCCAGCGCCGGGATCGCTGCCCGAGTCCCCGACGGCAAATACGGCGTCGGTGATGTCCTGTGTGTAACAGTTGAAGCCCTGTGTGCAGGTGCCATCGGGCGGCACTCCATCGAGCGGCGCCCGGTAGAGCCGGACGTTGTTGAGTACGGCCAGAGAAGGGTGGTCCCAGAAGATGCGGACGGACACGTCGCCGGAGTAGTCGCCCGAGTCCGGCGGGTTGGTGACGTGGTAGAAGACGCAGTCACCCAGCGCCGTATCGGAGGTGGCTCCATCGTACGGGATGCAGTCGACGGGAGCGAGCGGTGGTATCACCCGGCTGTCGAGTTCCGCGTCCGTGATGGTCCGGAGCTCCACGTTCAGGTCAAACGGATTGATCAGATTCTCCACGGTGAACTTGATGAAGTTGTCCCCGAACTGATACTTGTTCGTGAGGTGAGTCTCGTCGAATCGGTTGCACACCCCGCCGCTGAACCCACCGCTGCTGCACGGGTTCGTCTGCGCCTGGGCCGCAGGAACGGAAGCCAGCGCCACGAGCGCGACGCCGCAGAGGACGGTTTTCAGCGGGGTACCGTTTTCCTTTTCCACGATCAGTCCCTCCTTTAAGAGAGCGTCGAGGCGTCGCAGGTTCGGGGATGCGAATTCTCCGTCCGCACCACCGGCCTGTCAATCCGAGTGAGCCGCCGTATTGCCGCCTCACCAGGCCCTGACGAGGCCTTAACTCCCGCTACTCGAACACCCGCCCGCCCGGCTTCAACGAGCCGAAGTAATCCCCGTAACGTTGCCGCTGCACCGGCTCGCCGTAGAGCCGCTCGGCAGTTTCGCGCGCCTGCCGCGAGGCGGCGGCATACTTCTCGGAGTCGTCCCAAAGCTCGCAGACGGCATCGAACCACATCCCGATCTCCTCCGCGTCGGGAACCTCCAGGCTCTTCTCCGAGAGTCGATCGGGAACGGGCAGGACACGCCCGGCCCCCGCGACCGTCTGCGGCAGCCCTCCCCGATTGCTCACGAGCGGCGGGATTCCGTTGATCATCGCTTCTGCCGCGACCCGGCCGAACGGATCGGGAAACAGGGATGGAACCAGCAGGAGCTTCGTCAGCGCGAGGAAGTCGGCCGGCCGCGGCAATGCGGGCGCGGCCATGATCTGCGGGTATTTCGCAAAGTCGATGCCGGGGATGGCGTTCAGCACCCCCGCGCTCGACGCCGACTGGACGACGAGAATCGGGATGTCCGGCCGCGCCGTCCCGAGCATGTCGGCGAGCCGAGCGAACACGCCCGCACCCTTGTGCACCGAGGGATTCACGTACGTGACGAACTTTCGCGAATCGGCCGGCGCGAGCACCTCCGACCAGTCGATCGGCGAGGGAATACCGGTGCTGATGAGCCCGATCTTCTGCCTGTACAGATCACTCAGATACGGGCTCGTCGTGAAGACATGATCCACGTGCTCGAAGAACCGCCGGTCCTCGTACCCGTGGTTGCGCAGAGTGAATACGGTCGTGACTCCACGGGCGCGGGCACGGCGCAGGGATTCATGCAGGACAGGATGTGACCCGTAGCTCACGAGAAGGTCGGGCCGGAACTGTCTCAGCATCTGATCGAGCAGATACAGGAATTGCGCCGATTCGAACTGGTCGGGATGTCCAGCCTCGTTGTGCCGCGTCAGCAGCATCGTGACCGGCACACCAGCGAGCGTGAAGTGGACGCTAGGCCGGCCGACCACCATGTTCGCGGGCTTTCGCACGGATCGCACGAACGCGGGTGCCGGCGGCCTGCGCCTCAGCGCGACGCCCAGCCCGGCCAGATGCTCGTCGATGTCGGGAGGCCTGGCGTCGAAGCGGGCGCTGGCCAGCACCTGGCACTCGTGGCCGGCTTCGGCCAGCCACTTCATCAGAATCCGGATGCTGCGGGCGGCGCCACTCTCCGAGTCGGTGTAGGCGTTGTGAATGGCCAGTAGGATCCGCACGAGAGCGGGCGATACCACCCAAGTGGCGCGCGCGTCAAACGAGGGTCACGGGATCGTGGAGAGAGGTGAGTGGTGAGCCGTGTAGGACTCGAACCTACAACCTAGAGATTAAGAGTCTCTTGCTCTACCAATTGAGCTAACGGCCCACTCGGGGCGCGGAGAATAACCGATTGGCGCGGACGCGGCAACCCGGCTCGGTTAACCGCCTCCGACCAGCTCCACCACCTCGAAAACGTCTCCCTCGGCCAGCGCGGTCGCGGCGTACTCGGCCTTGGGCACGATGTCCCTGTTGCGCTCGACGGCGATGCGGGGGCTGGCGACCCCGAGGCTCTCGAGAAGGTCCGCGATGGACGCCCCGGCCGCGACCGTCCGGCTCTCGCCGTTCACCGTGATCCGGAGCTCGGCGCTCATTTCTTCTTGATCGGGAACTGCATTTCGGCCGTGGCGTCGGGCGAGGTGACGCGGATGACGGCGGCCGCGGTGCCGTTGGGATGCGAGGGGACCATGAAGGAGATCGGGCAGGACCCGTCCGGGGAGGTTTTGCCCTGAAAAACCGTCGAGGCACGGGCCGACGTGGAGAGAATGCGGACCTGGACGCTCGCTCCGGCGAGCGGACGCGATGGCGAGCCCGAAACGGCCTTGAGCCTGGTCTGCACCGAGCGCCCGGCGGTGAAGTCCGGCGTCGGAGACAGGGTGACCTCCACCTCCTCGGGCACCTCGTCGGAGACGAGATAGTCGAGGATCATCTGATCCAGGCTGCGGTCCATCGGGGTGGGCGTGTCCGTCCCGGGAGGAGCCGTCGAGTCGCCTTTGACCTTCTTGCTGGGGCGCTCCGCTTTGGCCGCGGTCTCCGGCGGCGCGCTGGGCGACATGCCCTCCGGGATCTGGATCCCGCCGTTCGGACCGTCGAACCGTCCCCGCTGGATGGCGGCGATCATCGTCCGGTGTTGCTGCTCCATGAGGTCCTGGACCGCGTGGTCGTCGCGGCCGCTCGTCTTGATGACCTCCGCGTAGGACGTGCGCTTGGTGGCCAGGATCTCACCGCCAACGTACACGAGGGATTCGACATAGGGGTTCGCCTCCCCCTTGTCTTCGGTCTGGATGTGAAACACCCGGTTCCGGTGCTTCACGTCGGTGTTGAATCCCGTGATCACGGCCGGCAAATTGTAGCGCGCCCGGACGGTCGCGTCAGACGAGCTCGAAGCGGGCGGTGCGTTTCTTCCGGCCCGGGCTCCGGGGGTCCGGTTTACCGCGCCTGACGCCGCCGGTGGGCTCGATTCTCACAACTTGACGCAGACGTTCTTCGCTTCGGTGAAGAAATGGAGCGAGTCGACGCCGCCCTCGCGCCCGACGCCGCTTTCCTTCATTCCGCCGAAGGGAACGCGAAGGTCGCGCAGGAGCCAGGTGTTGACCCACACCGTCCCGCACTCGATCGCCGCGGCGACCCGATGGGCTTTCTGGAGGTCGCGGGTCCACACGCTCGCCGACAGGCCGTAGCGGGTGCTGTTGGCGTCGGCGATCGCCTCCTCGGGAGAATCGAAGGGCGTGACGGTGACGACGGGCCCGAAGATCTCCTCCTGCATGACGCGCTGCTGGCAGTGGAGTCCGGCGATCACCGTGGGCTCCAGGAAGTAGCCGCCCCGGACACGCTCCGGGAGTTCCTCGGGACGCTTTCCGCCGACGAGGATGGAGCCCCCTTCCTCTTTCGCGAGCGCGACGTAGCCTTCGACCTTGCGAAGGTGGGGCTCGCTCACCAGCGCGCCCACGTCGGTCGACGCGTCCTGGGGGTCACCGATCCGGAGCTTCTTCGTCCCCTCCAGAAAGCGGTCGAGGAATTCGTCGTAGATGGTTCTCTCGACGAACAGACGGGATCCGCAGAGGCAGATCTCTCCCTGGTTGGAGAAGCTCGACGAAATCGATGTCGCGACGGCCTGCTCGAGATCGGCGTCCGCGAACACGATGTTCGGGTTCTTTCCGCCGAGCTCCAGGGACACCTTCTTGAAGAGCGGTCCCGCCTGGGCCATGACGTCCGCGCCCGTCTTCGTTCCGCCGGTGAACGAGATGAGCGGGACATTCGGATGCGACGTGAGGGCCCGGCCGGCGCTTCCTCCCGGGCCGTGCACGATGTTGACGACACCGGGCGGAATGCCGGCCTCCAGGGTCAGCGCGGCGAGCCGGTCGGCGGTCAGCGGCGTCAGCTCCGAA
>Ga0070670_100005007_pt1 | contig 11147 bp, 7 predicted proteins | sample KBSS63metaG_FD_64665 | JGI IMG/M metagenome (GOLD analysis project Ga0070670, IMG submission 64665) | Switchgrass rhizosphere microbial communities from Kellogg Biological Station, Michigan, USA - KBS S6-3 metaG | ecosystem: Host-associated > Plants > Roots > Rhizosphere > Soil ... | reverse complement strand
CCTCGCCCACCCGGGTGGTGTAGGCCTTGACGATCCCCAGGACGTAACCAGGGCCCTTGGGACCCTGGCCGGAACCGGCCGCGGCCTGGCCGGCGACGGTGTTGGAGGATGTCACATAGGGATAGGTGCCGTGGTCGACGTCCAGAAGCGCGCCCTGGGCGCCCTCGAACAGCACGCGGCGGCCGTCCTTGACCACCTTGTCCAGGAGCCGCCAGGCCGGCTGGGCGTAGGGCAGCACCTTGGGGGCCAGCGCCTCCAGGTCGGCCAGCAGGGCGGCGGCGTCGACCTTCGGCAGGCCGAGGCCCCGGCGCAGGGGCTCGTGGTGGGCGAGAAGCCGATCGATCTTGGCCTCCAGCGCCTCGCGGTCGGCGAGGTCGGCGACACGGATGGCGCGGCGGCCGACCTTGTCCTCGTAGGCCGGCCCGATGCCGCGGCCGGTGGTGCCGATCTTGTTCTGGGCGGCGGCCTCGCGCGCCTGGTCCAGGTCGCGGTGGATCGGCAGGATCAGGCAGGCGTTGTCGGCCAGCACCAGGATCTGCGGCGAAATGTCCACGCCCTGGCCACGCAGGTTCTCGATTTCGGTGAGCAGGTGCCAGGGGTCGACGACGACCCCGTTGCCGATGATCGACAGCTTGCCCTGCACCAGGCCCGACGGCAGCAGCGAGAGCTTGTAGGTCTTGTTCCCGACCACGAGGGTGTGGCCGGCGTTGTGGCCGCCCTGGAAGCGCACCACCACGTCGGCGCGGTTGCACAGCCAGTCGACAAGCTTGCCCTTGCCCTCGTCGCCCCATTGGGCGCCGATCACGGTCACATTGGCCATCCGGATGTGCTTCCCGCCTGCCGCGCGGATCCAGCCGCCCTTCGACAGGCTCTCGGCGACTGGACGTAAGAAAGATGTTCCGCGGAGGCGTCGCCTCGCACGCGTAGGCCTGTAGAGCATTTGCGCAACGCGCGCGTCAATCCCCCGCCATCCCCCCTTCGCCGGTTCACCGTGAAATTCGGGCGCCGCATCGCAACATCGGACTGTCGCAGCGCCGCATTTTGGCGTTAGGATCGCCGTCCATGAACTGCCCGCGATTTCACATGGCGTTCCCGGTGCGCGACCTGGACGAGGCGCGGGCCTTCTACGGCGGGCTGCTGGGCTGCCCGGAAGGCCGGTGCAGCGACAACTGGGTCGACTTCAACCTCTATGGCCACCAGATCGTGGCCCACCTGGCGCCCGAGGCGGCCGAGTCGAGCACGCTTGCGGCGGGGGACGGGACGCCGGTGCGCCACTTCGGCGTGATCCTGTCGATGAGCGCCTGGTCGCGGCTGGCGGAAGGCTTGCGCGACAGCGGGGTCGAGTTCCTCATCCCGCCGCAGATCCGGTTCGGCGGCGAGCCGGGGGAACAGGCGACGATGTTCTTCCGCGATCCCAGCGGCAACGCGATGGAGTTCAAGGCCTTCGCTGACGACGCCATGGTGTTCGTGCGTTGAGCGTGACGATCGCCGAGGTGCGCGCCGCCGCCGACCGGCTGGCAGGCTTGGCCGTGCGCACGCCGATCCTCGAGAGCCCGGCGCTGAACGAACGGATCGGCGCGCGAGTGCTGATCAAGCCGGAGACCCTGCAAAGGGTCGGGGCGTTCAAGTTCCGCGGCGCCTACAACCGCCTGGTCCAGCTCTCTCCGGAGCAGCGGCGGGGCGGCGTCGCAGCCTTCTCCTCGGGCAACCACGCCCAGGGGGTGGCGCTCGCCGCCCGGCTGCTGGACATGCCGGCGGTGATCGTGATGCCCGCCGACGCGCCCGCGGTGAAGGTCGAAGCGACCCGCGGCTACGGCGCGGAGATCCGCTTCTACGACCGCGCCCGCGACGACCGCGAGGCGATCGCCGCCGGGATCGCCGCCGAGCGGGGGGCGGTGGTGGTTCCCGCCTTCGACGACGAGCACATCATCGCGGGCCAGGGCACGGTCGGATTGGAGCTGGCGCAGGACGCGGAGCGGCTGGGACTGCACGTGGACCTCGCCGTGTTGCCGATCGGCGGCGGCGGGCTGATCGCCGGGGCCAGCACCGCGATCAAGGCGCTCTCGCCGGCCACGCAGATCTGGGGGGTGGAACCGGCCCTGTTCGACGACACTCGCCGTTCGCTGGAGGCCGGAGAGCGGCTCTCCGTCTCGCCCGGCGCCCGCTCGCTCTGCGACGCGCTGGAATCCCCGGCGCCCGGCAAGATCACCTTCCCGATCCTGCAGCGCAACGTGGCCGGCGTCGCCACCGTCACCGACGCGGAGGTCGCCGAGGCCATGCGCTACGCTTTCGGGGCTCTGAAGCTGGTGGTCGAACCCGGCGGCGCGGTGGCCCTGGCCGCCCTGCTGGCCGGCAAGCTGCCGGCGCGCGGACGCACGGTGGCGATCGTGCTGTCCGGCGGCAACGTCGACCCGGCCCTGTTCGGCCGGGTGATCGCCGGCGAGGTCTAGAGCCGGTCCTCCGGCGCAGGCTGCCGGGGCGCTTCGCGCGGGGTGACCAGCCGGCCCAGCCTGGGCAGCAGCCAGGACTCGAAGTCGTCGACGAACTCGTAGACCACCGGGACCAGCACCAGCGACAGGATGGTCGAGGTGATCAGGCCGCCGATCACCGCCACCGCCATGGGCTGGCGGAACTCGGCCCCCTTCTCCAGGGCCAGCGCGGTGGGCAGCATGCCGGCGGCCATGGCCATGGTGGTCATGATGATCGGCCGCGCCCGCTCGCGGCAGGCCTCCAGCAAGGCTTCGTGCTGGGTCATGCCGTCGCGTTCGCGCTCGATGGCGTACTCCACCAGCAGGATCGAGTTCTTCGCGGCCAACCCCAGCAGCATCAGGAAGCCGATCAGGGAGGGGATGGACAGCGACAAGTTGAAGGCCAGCAGGCCGAGGAAGGCGCCGCCCACCGCCAGCGGCAGCGCCGACAGGATCACCGCCGGCTTGAAGAAGCTGCGGAACAACAGAACGAGGACGCCGAAGATCATCGAGACGCCGGCGAAGATCGCCGTGAGGAAGCCGCCGAACAGCTCGGCCATCGCCTCCTGGTCGCCGATCGCCGCGGGCTTCACGCCCGGCGGCAGCTTGTTCATGATCGGCAGCTTCTTCACCGCCTCCTGGGCCTGGCCCATCTCGACGCCGTTCAGCTCCGCCTGCACGGTGATCTGGCGCTGGCGGTTGAGCCGGTCGATACGGCCGGGCCCCGCCTGGAAGCTGATGTCGGCCACGCTTTCCAGCGTGGTGGAGCCGCCGGAGGCGGTCGGCACCCGCAGCGAGCGGATGCGCTCGATGTCCGCCCGGGCGCTTTCCGGCAGGCGAATGCGGATCGGGATGCGGCGTTCGCCCTCGGTGAACTTGGCGACGTTGGCGTCGATGTCGCCGAGGGTGGCGACGCGCGCGACGGTGGCGATGGCGTCGGACGACACGCCGAGGCGGGCGGCCTCCTCGGTCCGGGGTCGGATGATGATCTCCGGACCGACCGGCGGGTTGGCCTGTCGTGGATCGGCCAGCTCGGACACGCCGCGCATCTCGCGCTCGAGCTCCAGCGCCGCGCTCATCAGGTTGGCGGCGTTGTCGCCGGCCAGGATCTGCTGGTAGCCGGCCGACCCTTGCTGGTCGAGGAACGTCAGGCGCGCGTCCGGTATGGTCCGAAGTTCGGCGCGTACGCGGTTGCGGATTTCGTCCCCGGTGGCGTGGCGGTGCGGGTCGAGCAGGATCGTCGCGGTCCCGGTCCGCAGGTCGCCGCCGCCGCCGAATCCGCCGCCCGGACCGCTGCCCAAAACCGTCGAGCCGATCTGGATGAAGACGTCCGTCACCTCCGGCTGCTTGCGGAACAGCGCGTCGAGGCGCTGCGCGGTGTCTTCCATGTCGGACGCCGTGGCGCCCGGCGGGCCCTGGATGTTGACGTACATGAAGTCCGGGTTCCCGGCCGGCTGGAAACCCTGCGGCAGGAGCTGGCCGAGCATCACCGAGGCGAAGAAGATCACGCCGCCGATTACGGAGGCCACGATGCGGTGCTCCAGCGCCCACTCCAGGGCGTTGCGATAGAAGCCCTCGAAGGGCTTGCGCGGGCGGGCGTGGTGGCTCGGCTTGAGCAGGTAGGCGGCGAGCAGCGGCGTCACGAGACGCGCCACCACCAGCGAGAACAGCACCGCCACCGAGACGGTGAGGCCGAACTCCCGGAAGAACTGCCCCGGAATCCCCGGCATGAAGCTGACCGGGGTGAACACCACGACGATGGCCATGGTGGTGGCGACGACGGCCAGGCCGATGGCGTCTGCGCCTTCCATCGCCGCCTGGTAGGGCCGCGCGCCCGCCGACACCCGCTTCTCGATGTTCTCGATCTCGACGATGGCGTCGTCCACGAGGATGCCGACCACCAGCGTCAGGGCCAGCAGGGTGACCACGTTCAACGAGAACCCGGCCATCTTCATCACGAAGAACGTCGGGATGAGCGCCATCGGCATCGCCAGGGCGGTGATCATCGTCGCGCGCCAGTCGCGCAGGAAGAAGAACACCACCAGGGCCGCGAGGATCATGCCCTCCGCCAGCACGTGCTGCGTGGCGCGGAAGCTGGCGCGGGTCTCGTCCACCGAGGAGAAGATCTTCGTGAAGGTCACGCCGGGATGGGTCTTCTCCATCTCGGCCAGCTTGGCGACGATGGCGTCCTCGGCGACGACGTCGCTGGCCTCCTTGGTCTTGGAGACCTGGAATCCGACGACCGGTCGGCCGTCGAGGCGGGCGAAGCCACGCACCTCCGAGGCCCCGTCGCCGATGTCGGCGACGTCGGACAGCTTCACGAAGCCGCCGCCGCCGGTGGGAATGTTGAGCGCCCGCAACTGGGCGACGGAGGACGCAGTTCCCAGGATGCGGACGTTCTGCTCGCGGCCGCCCACCTGCGCGCGGCCGCCCGGCGCATCGGTCTGGACGCCGCGCAGGGCGTCGTTCACCTGGCTGGCGGTGAGGCCGCGGGCGGCCAGACGATCGGGATCGACCAGCACGTTGATCTCGCGCGAGACCCCGCCCACGCGGGTCACCTGGGCGACGCCCTTGGCGCCCTGCACCACGCGCGCGACCGTGTCGTCCACGAACCAGGAGAGCTCCTCGTCGCTCATCGCGGGCGCCGAAACCGCGTAGGTCAGGATCGGGGCCGCGGTGTCGATCTCCACCTGCTGGACGATGGGTTCGTCGATGTCGCGCGGCAGCAGGGCTCGCGCGGAGTCGACCTTCGAGCGGACCTCGTCGGTCTTCTTCTGGATGTCCTCCCCGATCTCGAACTGCATGGAGGTGGTCGAGACGCCCTGGGTGATCACCGACTGGACGTTCTTGACCCCGCTGACACCGGCGACCGCGTCTTCCACGGGCCGGGTGACCTGGGTCTCCAGCTCGCCCGGCGCCGCGCCGTTCTGGGTCACCGTGACGGCGACGACCGGGAACTGGATGTTCGGGTACTGCTTGATCGCCAGGGTGGTGTAGGAGATCACCCCGGCCAGGATCAGTCCCATGAACAGCACGGCCACGGGGATCGGATTACGGATCGCCCAGGCGGAGATGGCGAAGCGGCGCTCGCTCACGGCCGGGCCGCCTTGGCGGGGGCGGCCGAGCCTGCGACCGGCCGGACGAGGTCGCCGTCCAGCATGAGCGCGGCGGCGTTGGCCACCACCGTGGTCCCGACGGGCGGTCCCTTGACGAGCTGCACCAACCCGGAGCCGCGCGCGCCGGCCTGGATCAGCACACGCCTCACCCGCTTGTCGGCGCCCACCACCATGACGCTGGCGCCGTCGGCGTCGTAACGGACCGCCGTCTCGGGCACGGCGGGCGCGACGCTGGAGGCGTCGGCGAACACCGCGCGGGCGAACCCGCCGGCGCGGATGTCCGGGCGCACGGGCAGGCGGACGCGCACGAAGCCCAGCTTGGTCTGGGCGTCGACCTGCGGGCTCATCAGGCGCACGACGCCTTGCGCCACGCCGCCGCCGGGCAGGGTCACCTGGGCGGCCATGCCGGTGTGGATCTTGGCCAGGTCGGTTTCGGACATCTGGGCCTGCAGCTCGACCTGGCCGTCGCGGGCGATCCGGAACCAGGGCTCGGCGGCGCCGGCGGCGGAAATGTCGCCCGGGCGGACCGTGCGGGTGAGCACCAGGCCGGAGACCGGCGCGGTCACCGCCAGCTTGGCGGCGCGGGTGCGCATGTCGCGGGCGGCAGCGGCCTGGGCTTCGGCGGTGGCGCGGGCGGCCTTGGCCTGGAAGCGGCGCTGCTCGATCGCCTCCTGCGAAAGCACGCCCTCGTTGTCGAGGCCTTTGACCCGGGCGGCCTGGGCCTCGGCCTGCTCGGCCTGCACGGCGGCCTGGGCGGCCAGGGCGACCTGCTGGGCGAGCTGGGACTGGATCAGCGCGGAGTCGAGCTGGGCCAGGGGCTGTCCGGCCCTCACATAGGCCCCTTCCTCCACCAGCACGCGCGCGACCCGGTAGCCGGTGACCTCCGGCAGCACCGCCGCCTCCTCGCGGGGGACGAGATCGCCGGAGGCGGCGAGCGCGCCGGCCACCGGGCGGGCCTCGACCTGCACGACGCGCACGCTGCGGGCGCGTTCGGCCTCGCCCACCTTCGGCGGGGTCTTCCGCCCGCAGCCGGACAGGGCCACCGCCAGGGCGAGCGCCGCGATCCAAAGCGTTCGGCGTTGCGTCATGCGCTCCATCTCATCGTGTCCGGGCGTCGGCCGAGCGGGCCTGGGCCGGCCAGCCGCCGCCCAGGGCCTTGTAGGTCTGCACCGCCCGGCGCAGGGCTTCGACCTGCACTGTGGTGAGCTGCATGCGGGTGGAGCGCCATGCCTGCTCGGCGCTCAGCGCCTGCTCCAGGTCGTCGAGCCCCGCGGCGTACCGGGTTCGCGCCGCCTCGAAGGCCCGGCGGCTGCGCACCTCGCCGTCGGCCAGCACGACCGCGCGGCGGCGGTCGGCGTCCAGGCGGACCAGGGCGCTCTCGGCTTCACCGAAAGCGGTCTGCACCGCCTTCTCATAGGCGATCACCGCCTGTTCGGTGCGGGCGTTCTCGGCCTTCAGGTCAAACAGCAACTGGGGAATGGACAGGATCGGCTGCGAGCCGGCGGCGCCGATCGTCCAGCTCCGGGTGGTGGACGAGAAGCCGGGCTGCACCGTCTTGGCCCAGCCGAGGCCCGGGGTCAGGGTGAAGGTCGGGAAGAAGGCCAGCATGGCGAGATTGGATCGGCCGGCGGCCGCCGCCACGCGCGCCTGGGCTTCGCGCACGTCGGGCCGGCGCGCCAGGAGCTCGCTGGGCACCGAGGCGGGCGTGGGCGGGATCGCGCCGGCGCCCGGGACGATCGTCAGGCTGGCGGTCGGTTGCGCGCCTTGGCCCACGAGCACCAAAAGGGTGCGCTTGGCGGCCTGCAGCTCGGCCTCCAGCGACGCCGCCTGGCTCTGCGCCTGGGCGAGGTCGCCGGCCACGCGGTCGGCGTCGGCCGCCGCGCCAAGCCCGTGGTCGGCCTTCTTCTGGGCGACCGTCTGCAGGGCGGTCTGGATGCGCAGGGTCTCGCGGGCGTCCTCGAGCTGGATGGCGAGGCCACGGGCCTGGAAGTAGGAGTCCGCCACATTGGCCGCGAGGCTGGCGCGGGCGCCCTCGTAGGCGAAACGCGCCGCGGTCCTTTCGCCGCGGGCGACCTTGCCGGCGGCGAAGATGCGCCCGAACAGGTCGAGCTCCCAGTTGACGTCGAAGTTGGCGGCGTAGTTCTTCGAGGTCCCGCTGGTGGAGAAGCCCGGAATGTTCGCCACCGTCCCGGCGAGCAGGTCGGTCTGCGTCCTGCGGCCGGATCCCGTCAGATCGCCCTGCGGCAGGAAGCGGGTCATGCCGCTGCTGGCCGTGGCCCGCGCCTCCCTCAGGCGCGCCGCGGCGGTGCGGGCGTCCGGACTGGCGGCCAGGGCCTGGTCGACCAGCCGCACGAGCTCGGGATCGTTGAACACGGTCCACCACTGATCCAGGGCCTCGGCGGCGAGGCCCCCGCCGGGCGGCGCCTCGTAGGCGGCCGGCAAGCCGACGTCGGGCTTGCGCGGCGAGGCGCAGGCGGCCAGCGCCAAGCAGGCCAGGCCGGCTGCAGTTCGGGCGAAGCGCATGGAGATCAAGTGCGTGTGCTGCGGAGGCTCTGAATCGTCCGGGCGGACCATACCGCGCGGACATGGGCGGGGCGAACCGCCGCGGGCTGTCACATAGGACTGCGTCAGGGGAATTGCAGCACGGTCACAAATTCGCGGTCGCCGTGTGGCGGGCAGTCCACAGTCGCTGGCCGGGCGGGTCGGGGATGGCTAGCATCGGCGGCCTATGCCACCGATCGGAGCGCACATGAACAGGCTATCGCTGGCGGCCGGGCTCTGCCTCCTGGGACTGACCCACCCGTCGGCGGCGGCCGAGGCGCAATTCTCGACGGCGCGCCTCTCCGCCCACATCAAGGTGCTGGCGTCCGACGCCTTCGAGGGCCGCGGGCCCGCCACCGAGGGCGAGACGAAATCGGTCGACTACATCACCCGCCAGTTCAGGGCCGTGGGCCTGCAGCCCGGCGGCGATCCCCTGGCCGGCGGCGGGCGGGCCTGGACCCAGGACGTGCCGCTGGCCCGTTTCGAGATCAAGGGCCCGGTGACGACCGGCGTGAAGGTCGCGGGCGCGGCGGAGCGATGGACTCAAGGGGAAGAGGTGGCGCTGCGCGCCGCCTCTACGGGGGCGACGCACGTCGCCCTCGCCGATGCGCCGGTGGTGTTCGTGGGCTACGGGATCACCGCGCCTGAGCGGAACTGGGACGACTTCAAGGACGTGGACCTGAGGGGCAAGGTCGCCCTGGTGCTGGTCAACGACCCCGACTTCGAGACCGGCGCCGGCGACTTCGGCGGCAAGGCCATGACCTATTACGGCCGCTGGACCTACAAGTACGAGGAGGCGGCGCGGCGGGGTGCGGCGGGCCTGCTGGTCATCCATGAATCCACGCCGGCGTCCTACGGCTGGGCGACGGTCAAGAACTCCAACACCATCTCGATCTTCGACATCATCCGCGACGACCCCGCCAAGGCCCACGTACCGGTGGAGGGCTGGATCCAGCGCGACGCCGCCGCGGGCCTGTTCCGCAAGGCGGGGCTGGATTTCGAGGCCCAGAAGAAGGCGGCGCAATCCCGCGACTTCCGCCCGGTGGAGCTCTCCGGCGTGACCTTCTCGGCGGACTACGCGGTGGACGCCGCCAAGATCGTCTCGAGGAACGTCGTGGGCGTGCTGCCGGGCGCCAAGCGGCCGGACGAGCGGGTGGTCTACACCGCCCACTGGGACCACCTGGGCGTGGGACCGCCCGACGCCAAGGGCGACAGGATCTACAATGGCGCGGTGGACAACGCCGACGGGATCGCCGCGCTGATCGAACTTGCGCGGGCGTTCGCCAAAGCGCCGCGGCCGGCGCGATCGGTGATGTTCCTGGCGGTGACGGCGGAGGAGAAGGGGCTTCTGGGCTCCGAGTACTACGCCACCCACCCGCTCTATCCGCTGGCGACCACGGTGGCGGACCTGAACATGGACGCCCTCTCCGACAGCGGTCCCGCACGGGATTTTTCCACGTCCGGCGACGCGGCCCTGACGCTGCAGGACGACCTGGCGGCGATCGGAAAGACCCACGGACGGACCTATTCCCCGGACCCGCAGCCGGAAGCCGGCCGCTTCTTCCGCTCCGACCACTTCCCGCTGGCGAAGGCCGGGGTTCCGGCCATCTCGTTCAAGTCCGGCGAGGACCTGATCAAGGGCGGCAAGGCCGCGGGCGAGGCGGCGGCCAAGGCCTATATCGCCCAGCGCTACCACCAGCCGGCGGACGAGTGGCGGGCCGACATGGACTTGACGGGAATGGCCGCCGACCTGAGCTTGCTCTACGACCTGGGGGCGAAACTGGCGAACAGCGGCGACTGGCCCGCCTGGAAGCCCGGCTCGGAATTCAAGGCCGAGCGCGACAAGACGGCGGACGCAAGGAAGTAGCTGGATGGCGACGCAGGGCGAAGTGCGGGTCGGCATCGGCGGCTGGACCTTCGAGCCCTGGCGCGGCGTGTTCTATCCGAAGGGGCTGAAGCACGCCGACGAGCTGGGCTACGCCAGCCGCCACGTGACCACCATCGAGATCAACTCGACCTACTATTCGACCCAGAAGCCGGAGAGCTTCGCCAAGTGGGCGGCCTCCGCCCCGGAGGGGTTCAAGTTCGCGGTGAAGGCCTCGCGGTTCGCCACCAACCGCAAGGCGCTGGGCGAGGCGGGCGAGTCCGTGGCCAAGTTCCTGGGCCAGGGCTTAAGCGAGCTGGGCGGCCGGCTGGGACCGATCCTGTGGCAGTTCATGCCCACCAAGAAGTTCGACCCGGACGAGTTCGGGGCTTTCCTGGACTTGCTGCCGGCGAAGCAGGACGGCCTGGCGCTGCGCCACGTGGTGGAGCCGCGGCACGCGACCTTCGCCGATCCGGCCTTCGTGGCGCTCTGCCGCAAGCACGGGGTGGCGATCTGCGCCTCGGAGAACGAGAACTATCCGCTGATCGCCGACGTCACCGCCGACTTCGTCTACCTGAGGCTGCTGGGCGGCTCGGACGACATCGAGACCTGCTATCCCCCGGCGGAGCTGGACCGCTGGACGGAGCGGCTGAAGACCTACGCGACCGGCGGGGTTCCGGACGACCTGACGCCGGTGGGGGACAAGGCGGCGGCGCGGACGGCGCGGGACGTCTACGCCTATGTCATCCACTCGGGGAAGGTGCGGGCGCCCCGGGCGGCGATGGAGCTGCTGTGGCGGTGCTACCCCGAGCGCTTTCCGCAGCCGAAGGCGCTCGACTAGGGCCGGTTCAGAAGTCGGCGATCAGGAACAGGTTGAAGCGGCGGACGTCGTCGAGCTGGAAGGTGTTGGCGGCCAGCACCTTCCAGGCGCGCTGATCGAGGATGTTGTTGATTGTCGCGCGCAGGCTCACCGGCGTCTCGCCCACCGTGAAGTTGTGGCGCACCCCGAGGTCGTAGGTGGTGTGGGCGGGCACGTAGAGCTGGCGGCCGCCCAGTTGGGCGTAGCCGACCCCCGAGGCGGCGCGGCGCGCGTCGTGCTGCATCCCGAAGGTAAGCTTCAGGCCGCCCAGGAGGTCGGTGCGGTAGGTGGCGTCCAGG
>Ga0070670_100005004_pt1 | contig 11153 bp, 7 predicted proteins | sample KBSS63metaG_FD_64665 | JGI IMG/M metagenome (GOLD analysis project Ga0070670, IMG submission 64665) | Switchgrass rhizosphere microbial communities from Kellogg Biological Station, Michigan, USA - KBS S6-3 metaG | ecosystem: Host-associated > Plants > Roots > Rhizosphere > Soil ... | reverse complement strand
GGCGAGGTAGCGGATCGTGCGATCACTCACCCAGCCGCTGCGCGTGTCAACGTAAATGCCCTGTGCGACGGAGAACTCCGCGTCCGATCCCTGCACGTAGCGTCGGAACGCAGCGGGGTCTCCCGCGACCGCCGACGGATCTGCGATGTGCCAGCCGTTCTCCTTCAGGGAAGTCAGGTCGCGCGCATCGCCTGCGTGAATGGCCAATGCGATCTCGAGCGTCGTGCCTGGCAGGCGCCCGGGAAGCGAAAACACCTTGCGAAACTCGTGTGCCTTCACGCCGAACGTGCGACCGTTCACCGATACCGGCCCGAACGAGCCTCGCCAACTCGCGACTGTCGTGAAGCGACGAGCGGCGCGTGTCGCGCCCAACGCGGTACAGGAAGGCCAGTCTGCGAAGACCACCGGCTGTCTCACGGCATGCCAGGTCAGACCGCAGGTTGGGATGGAGCAGTCGTCGCGGCCGATGTTCTCCGCGATCGTGAAGAAGATGTCGTGATCAGTGAGCCGCGCGCCGGCGTTACCCTGCTCGTGCCAGAACTGAGTGAAACCGGGGTCGATATCCACATACGCCCGGCATCCAATCCGTTCCAGCAGTGGCGGCCAATGGAGGTGGCCGCTGATGTTGACGAGCAGATCAGCGTTCTGGGCGATGCGGAACAGGTCGGCCCGTGAGATCCCCTCGAACGCTCCGCCATCCCCGCAGATCAAGGCCGCGCTGTCGCAGAGACCGAATGCCCTGACGATGTGGCGGAAGAACGCGAGATTGATGGACGTGGCGAAAGAGGCAGGTCGGCCGTGTTCGTCCACGCACGTCTGCGGCTGGATCTGCTCAACGAAGTACACCCGATACCCGAGCCGCCGGAAACCTAGCACCCAGCTGAGGCGCACCCATGCCTCGCCGCCGTTCCACGGCTTGTTGGCCAGCGCCCCGGCTACGATGATCGTTTGCTGTCGTGTCACGCGGCCACCCCCAGTCGCGAAAGCAGATCTCCCAGAATCCGATCGGAATCGAAGAACCGCTCGGCCAGCGCCCGAGCTGCCCGCGCGTGGCGTGTGTAATCGCCTCGAACTTCTCGCACGGCATCGACCGCTTCGTCGAACGTGCGGAACGTGAGCAATCCTTTACGGACCGGGATGTGATTCGCGATGCCCGTGTCCTGCGCGATGACGGGACGGCCACTAGCGAGGTAGCAGAGACTGCGGTCGCTCAGCCACCCGCTGCGCGTTTGGACGTACATCCCCTTGGCGATCATCAGCTCGGCGGCCGAGTTCCGGATGTAGCGCTGGTACGACCACGGATCGGCGGCGACGCGCGTGGGCTCGACGAGTTGCCATCCGTTATCGCGCAGCAGCGCGAGGTCCTTGGCATCGGCCGGATGGATATCCAGCGCCAGCTCGAACGTACCGCTCGCGTGCTGGGGAAGCGCGGCAAAGCGGCGGAACTCGTGAGCGCGCCGTCCGTAAACCTGGCCCTTGTATTCGACCGGTCCAAACGGCCCCCGCCACGTCGCCACCGACGTGATTGGCGCCGCGGCGCCAGTTGCATCGGCCCCTGTACATGGCCAGGCGTCGAGGACCACCGGCTGCGCGGTGGTAATCCAGCGCAGGCCGCACGTAGGAATCGCGCAGTCGGCGCGGCCGACGTTGAGGCCGATCGTGACGAAGTCGTCGTTCCCGGCGAAGAGGTCGTGCAGGCTCGTCTCTCGCCACATCTGTCCGAAGCCTGGATCGATGTCGAGGAACACGCGCCGCCGCGCCCGGCGGAGCACTTCCTGCCCGTTGAAGAAGCCCATGACATTGAGCACGAGCTCCGCCGACGCGACGAACTCTGCTGCCTCGCGATAGGGCAAACCGAGCACGTGCTCGCCGCCGTTGCAGGTGACGCTGTACGCCCCATCGAGGCCGAACCTGGTCATCACATTGCTGAAGTAATCGAGGTTGTAAGAGCCCGTCATCGCGTGAGGCGAGCCGTGCGCGTCCACGCACATGTCCGGCTCGAGCCGATCGAGAAGTAGCACGTCCCACCCGAGCCGCTTGAACCCCAGCAGGTATTGCAGGAACACCCACGTATGGCCGCCGCAGCCTGGGCGCTGCGCCACGGAACCGGCGATGACGATGCGGCCCTTCGTGCTCACGGTTCCCCCTTCGCGACGTCGGCCACCCCGAGGGTTGCGCCCCAGCGCTGCGAGAAGAGCCAAGCGTTGTAGCCCGCCGCCACGTCGGCTAGCAGGCGCGAGCGGGACTGTCCTTCCAGGTGGTGCAGGGTCGCGCTCGGCAAGATCCAGTTCGTGCGCCCGGCTTGGGACAGTCGAACGCAGAGATCGACGTCTTCGTAATCGCCGGAGGGGTACTGGCCACTCAGGCCGCCCACATCGATGAACTGCTTACGGTCCACGAGCAGGCACGCTGCGCTGACGGCGGGCACTCGCTTGGGGGCCACGTCGCTGGCGAGCAGCCGCGCGTCTACGCCTTTGAGGGGCGACCGCGCCGCCCAACGTTCATCGCGCCGAGCGAGGGTAAAGCCGTCGTGCTGAACGGCGCCATCGGGAGCGAGCAATCGGGCGCCGATCGCGCCGGCATCGATTGTCTTTCGTTGGAAACGATGTAATGCAGTGAGCCAGCCTGCGCCCGCTGGCAGTACGTCTGAGTGCATGAGGAGCAGATCAGCGCCCGTCGCCACCTTCGCCCCCGCGTTACAGGTGCGAGCGAATCCCGATCGGCGCTCCAGCACCGCCAGGCGGAACGGCATCTGATGAGCGTCGAACCACCGCGAAGCGCGGGTGACGAAGTCGTCCTCCCGCCACGGGGAATCGAGCACGTACACGATCTCCGCCAGCTCACGAACCTCGGCGTCGGCTGCGAACGAGATGTACTGCTGCTCGACGAGTTCCGGATGTTCGAAGATCGGTACCACGATGGACACCGCAGGATGTAGCATCTGCTGGCCACACGTCCGCACGGACCTGACACGCGCGTCACCCAGGCCACACTGCACGGCCGAGAGCACTGGATGCGCCGCCTGCATGAGCGCCGAAGGCTCGACGCTTACACGCTCCAACACGGCCAGCGAGGCTTGCTCCGGCTCGACCAACACGACAGGCGCGCGCGATTCGAGCGCCGCGCCCTCAGCGGAATGCATTTCGAACAACCACCCGATAAATGACGATCCCGGCGGTGCATCAAATCTGCAGAAGAACCCGCGACGACATGCGGGACTGCTCCGGGTTTGCATGTCGTCTGCCCGGCCGTGCGCATGCCACGCGGTCGCGTCGGTGGCGTCGATCCGCAGTCCCTCCGGGCTCACTGCCACCAGGCGCACACTCGGCGACTGCCGATCGAACGCCCAGCCCCACGCTGCGAAGCTGCCATCGCCCGCGGCGGCGATGCCCTCGCAGCAGAGCCCACGCACGGCCGACGGGTCGCAAGCCTCGGGCAGGCGACGCCGCAACGCCTCTTGCACGAGCCGCAGGCTTTCGGCGAGGCAATGTGACTGCTGGTTCCGCCTCGATCGCGTGAACAGACCAGTCGCCAGGGCGAGGACGGCGTCGCGATCTCGATCGTCAAGGACCGCGAGGTGTCCGCGCAGAAGCTGTCGCAGCTCGACAAACCGGTGGACGCCGAGTGTCGCAGCGGCGCCGACGAGACTGTTTTCGGATTCCACGAGAAATACGTGCCGCTCGGCGAGGTCGATGAAGTGCGATGTGACCTGTGCGCCGGCGATCGCGCACTCCACACGCGCGTCCGCCACGCCGAGGATGACCCCGTCGGACAGCATTGCGGCAGCCAACACCGTTGGCCCGGCCGGGCGGCGCGATGGCGTCTGGATGTGCGTCTGTACGCTCATCGCCATCGCTCCCCGCACCTTGCGCCCGCCAACTCGCCGCGGCGCGCGTCGATTAACTCGCGATACAGTGCTTCGAGACGCGCGACGTGATCGCGCATCGAATGCACGCGCGGAATGCCTGCCACCAGTTGGTCCCATAGCGCGGGCGCCTCGATCGCCCGGGTGATCGTGACGGCCAGCGATGCAGGATCGCCCGCGCCAAAGTGCAGACCGTTCACGCCGTCCGTGACCTTCTCGGCCATGCCTCCGATGTCACTGCAGATGACCGGGCGGCCGTGCTGGAACGCCTCCTGGATGACCAGCGGCGCGTTCTCCCACCAGATCGAGGGGACGACGACCCAATCGACATCCGCCATCAGCCGCGGCAGTTCGTCGCGCCGGTAGGAGCCGTGCAACGTCGTGTTCGTACTGGTGTTGTCGAGTAGCGCCCGTACCTCGCGCCGGAACGCCGACCGTTGCCGCTCGAGGTTGGCTCCGTGGATGCGCAAGCGCGCGGCGGAACCCTGTTCGGTCAGGAGCCGCATGGCGCGAAGCAACACGTCCGCGCCCTTGAACGGCGTGAGCTGCCCGAAGAAGCCCAGCGTGTGTCGCGACCGCGCGGGTACGGATAACTCAACGCGATCAGCGCTGGGCCGGCCATTCTCCTCAACGATGATCCGCGCCGGGTCGATGCCCCAGTCAACGTAGCGGTCTCGCAGGAAATGGCTCGGCGCGATGAACCGATTGACCATCGCGAATTGCGACTGCGTGTGACGCCGCCGCAGCAGGAATTGGCCGGCGCTAATGCCAGGGAAGCACCTCGCGCAATCCTGCGGCCCCGGTCGAAGGCACGGCGTGCGGTCGTACGTGCGGACCATCTGGCCTTCGTGGTGGCAGATCGGGAGATACTCGTGCAGCGTGTAGACGATCGCGGCGTCCGGCAGCGTACGTCGAACGACGCCGATCAGGTCGTAGCCGAGGAACAGCGTGTGCTGGAAGTGGACGACGTCGGGTTGAAGCTCGCGCAGCACGTCCTCGAAGGCGTCGGCAATCGCCCCGCCGTCATCGGCGCGGCCCGCGAAACGGTCATATGCCGAGGGGTCGCTGAGAAACAGCACTTGTGTCGGATCATCGCCATCGGAAACACGTGCCACACGCGGCTGCCCGCCGGGCGAAGCAGCGTGTGCCAGGAGGATCGGCTCGAAGCCGTCTGATGCCCCGCGCATGGTCTGGTGCAATTCCAGGGCGTACGTCTCCGCCCCACCCACGCTCGTGCTCGGGTGGCCGTGACTGACGAACAGGACTCGGCGGCGCGGCGCGATCATGGCGTGCGCACCTCCGGCGTCAATTCGAACAACTCGCCCACGCCCGCGCGCGACGCGATCAAGATGAACTGCTCGGCATCGCGGCGGATCTGATCCACTCGAGCAGTCGCGTTCGCGGGCACGTCGGGGATCGCCAGATATGACGCACCGCGCGATTGCAAAGCGGCGCCGAGGTCCAGAACGAACGAGATCGTTCGAGATAGCGGGATCTCGACTTGCGGCGGCGGCGAGCCGAGAACCAGCACGCCGGCGCCATCGGGCGTCAGCGCGTCGAGCAGTTCGAAGAGGTGGCGGTACGCGACCGCATCTGCCAGCGGCCGGGAGGGTCGTTCCGCAGCCAGACGGTAGATCGCGCAGGCGGCATCGCGGTGGACCAGGGTCGCCTGCCGGTCCAGATGCGCAGCGAACGCCGGGTAAGACTCCAGCCACCAGAACGCGGACCAGGGAAGAACCAAGAACTGCGCCCCGTCCCGCTGTACCGCGACGAGCAGCGCAATGGCCTCGGCCCCATCCGCGGGGTATTGGGCGGACCACGCACCATCAGCGGACCGAGGGAAGTGCCATGCCCGCAGGCCATGCAGTTCGAGGGCGGCATCGTCGCCGCGCGACGCGACGGCCACGGTGCTTCCCAACGGAATGCACGATGCGGCGGCGAGGCGCAACTCATCGAGTGTTCGACGGTAGTCCGGAGCGGTCGACGTGGCGCCGGCTGAACGCGCTTCACGCAATGCCGAGGTCAGCAGCTCGATCTCGCGCGCCTGTGCACGCAGCGCATCTCGCATGACGACGACGACATCGGGTTCGACGGCAGTCGGTGAACGGCTCATCGCTCACCTCCGGCTAGGTCGAACAGGTGGAAGCCAAGGGCGGGGTCGTGCTGGCACGTGTATTGGGTGTAGAGGTGCCGCGCGAGGGCTGGGTAATGCTCCAGCCACCACGACGCGGACTCCGGCAGGAGCAGGTACTGCACGCCACTGGCGCGCAGCGCTTCGAGTTGAATCGTCGCTTCTTCGCAATTCGCGGGATAGTGGCCGGCATAGCCACCGTCACTACCACGCGGGAAATGACACGTGCGCACGTTCGAGCCGAGATCGATCAGACGCGGGTCCCCTTTGCTCACCACCGCGACGGTGGTGCCGCCCATCGGCAACGCCGCGCGGACGGCGTCCCGCAGTCGCCGCGATTCAGGGGAATTCGACGTGTCGCGCTTCGCATGCGGTCGCCACTCAACGCCCCACTTTCGTTCGAAGCGATCGCGGTTGACTTGGAAAACCCGGCCGTACTCGCCTCCATTCATCAGATTCCCGAGCGAAGCACCGCCGAAGTGATGGACGAAGACGTCTTCCGCGCACACAACGCGGAGCCCCGCCGCGCGAACGCGCATCGCGTAGTCGTCGTCCTCGAACATGCCCACGGCGAACTGCTCGTCGAGCGTCCCTATGCGCTCGTACGCTTCGCGTCGCATCGCATAGCAGAACATCGGGGCCATCGGAATGTCGAACGACTGGCCACGCTGCATCTGTGCGCGGGCGCCAGCGAAGTCGCACAACTCGCCGAGCGTTCGGTACGACACTTCGATTTCCGCCTCGTTGCCGATGCGGTTGGTCGTGGCGCAGACTGCGCCGACGGCCGAGTCCTCGAGGTGTCGCCGCAGACCCTCCAGCCATCCGGGCGGGACGATCGTGTCGTTGTTCAGCAGCACGAGCATCTCGCCCCGCGCCGCGGCGAGTCCCTGGTTGTTGGCAGCGGCGAAGCTGCGATTGGCGTCATTGAGGATGAGGCGTACATGCGGGTTGACCGCGGCCAGATCGCGCAGATACGCCACCGTGCCGTCCGTCGAACCATTGTCGATGACGATCAGCTCGTACCCCCCGTCCGCGGCCGTATGGACGAGCAGCGCGTGCAAGCAAATGTGATTCAGCACCAAGTTGTTGTGCGTCAGGATCACGATGCTCGCTGCCGGTCGCTCGTCCGACGCAGTTACGGGGGCGGTCCCGCGAGGGCGATCCATGTCGAGGACGACCCGCACCGTCTCCTCTGACAGCCGTATCGGGCTGCGGCCGCGGACGGTCAGGTCCAGCTCCGCGGGCAGCGCAGCAGTGATCGGCGCGAGGGTGGTCATAGCCCCACCTCCTGCAGGATGGGGCGGAGAACGACGTCGTGGGCGAAATAGTCGCGCGCGATCGCCCGCGCGGCGCGACGGTGACGCTCGTAGTCGAGATTGATCGCCTCGAGCGCGGCCAGCGCCTCCTTCATCCGGCTGAACGCGAATAGTCCGTCGCCGGTCGGCAAGACGTTGCCGAACCCGGTATCCTGCGTGATCACGGGCCGCCCCGCTGCGAGGTACGTCGCGCTGCGGTCGCTGAACCATCCGCTGCGGAGGCGGATGTTTTGATCCTTGGCGACCGTGAACTCCCCACGCGAGCCGGCGATGTAGGACCGGTAGAGATCGGGGTCGTCGGAGATCTGGCGCGCGTCGCGCACCGCCCAGCCCTTGCCTTCTAGCATCTGCTCGTCCACCGACTTGTAGCTTCCCAAGGCCAGTTCGAACGGCTGGCACGTCTTGCGCGGGAGGTCGATGAACTTCAGGAACTCGAAGTGCTTGCTCCAGTGGTATGTGCGGAATCTGAACCGTACCCTGCGCGTCGGCTGAGCCCAGTTGCCGATCGTCGTGAACGTGGCGCCGGGGCCGGGGTCAGCCTTGTTCCAGAAGTCGAGCACAACTGGCTGGCGCGTTGGCCGAAAGTGAAACTGCTCGCTGACTGGCAGCCCGCAGTCGCGCCTGCCGTAGTTCTCGCCGAACGTGTAGAAGGCGAAGTGCGGCCTGAGGTACTCGATGGCCGTGGGCCGTTGCTTGTACAGCTCAATCTGGAGTTCGACGGGATCGGTCTCGAGGAAGAGCAGGCGCCCGGTCTGGTAGTGCTCCGGCCGGGGCTTGGTGCCGCCGTGCAGGTTGATGATGAGTGCGGCCTCGCGGTAGAGCGTCTTAAGCTCGCCGTCGCTCATGCCGAAACACGGCGCGCCGTCGGTGTGCACGGCGTGGAACGCCCAGCGGCGCTCCAGCCCGAAGCGGCGCATCACGCGGTCGATGAACGCCGCTGCCTTGGGCGAGCAATCGTCCTCCGGCGTCTCCATGAAGCCGGTGGGCATCAGCCCATGGGCCTCGACGTAGTACGCGTCGTAGCCGAGCCGCTCGAGGCCGACGAGGTAGTGCGCCGTCTGCCAGACGACGCCGGCGACGGGCATCTTGGACATCATGCCCAACACCACGACCTTGGGACGCTGCATTACGTGCATCGCGCGCGCGCCATTCCGCAAAAACGACAACGGCTACTGCTACGACTACGACAAAGACTTTTCCGGATGCCCTGCCCGAGGTGATTGCTGCCTACGCTGACGCCGGCGCCGCTTCGCTTGCGGCATCGGCTTCCTCACCTTGCGTGTCTTCCCTCGCCGCCAGCCGCGGCAATCGGCTGGCGGTCGCCTGAATCTCGTGCAACTGCCTGTACAGCCCGTGGCGTTCCATCAGCTCCCCGTGCGTTCCCGATTCCACAAGTCGACCGTTGTCCATCACGAGGATGACGTCAGCCCTGCGCACGGTGGACAGGCGGTGCGCGATCACGAACGTCGTACGCCCCACCATGAGCCGGTCCAACGCATCGAGGATCAGCGACTCCGTGCGCGAGTCGATCGCGCTGGTGGGTTCGTCGAGGATCAGGATGGGTGCGTCCTTGAGGAATGCCCGCGCCACGCAGATCCGCTGCCGCTCTCCACCCGAGAGCTGCACGCCGCGTTCGCCCACCGGCGTCTGGTACTGTTGCGGCAGACGCATGATGAAATCATGAGCGTTGGACGCCGTTGCCGCTTCGATCACCTGCTCGTCGGTTGCGTCGAGCCGGCCGTAGCGGATGTTCTCGGCAACCGTGCCAGAAAAGAGCATTGGCTCCTGGAGGACGATGCTGATCTGCTCGCGCAGGCTGCGGAGGGTGGCGTCGCGAACGTCGATCCCATCCACGCATACACGACCGTGACGGGGCTCGTAGAACCGCGGGATGAGGCTGATCAGCGTCGTTTTCCCCGCCCCCGTCGGCCCGACGACCGCCACCACTTGGCCCGCCTCCACGCTGAAATCGATCCCGCTGAGCGTGCCCGTGCGGCTTGGATAACTGAAGTCCACCTTCTCGAAGGTAACGCGGCCGCGCGCGCGGACGATTTCCTGCGCGTGCGGCCCGTCCTCGATTTCCGGCTGTTCGTCGAGCAGGGAGGAGGCCATCTGCAGGTTCACGAAATGGTCCTGCATCGAGCCGACCGTGAAACTGATCGCCTCCAGCGGTTTGTAGACGGCGGCGATATAAGCCATCAAGACCAGCAACTGACCGGTGGTCATCCCCCCTTGGAGGACTTTGTATGCACCGAGGCTCAGCACCAGCGCGACGCCCAAAGCGGTGATCGTGTTGACCGCCAGGGAGAAGAGCATCTGACGCACCGTGATGTTGATCCGCGCCGCGACTGCCTGCTCGCCCTGATCGCGGAAACGCCGGTGCTCGTGCGACTCGCGGCCGAAGGCCATGATCACGCGCAGCATTCGGATCGCCTCGTGGACGATCGAGAGCGACGTCTCTTCCATTTCCTTGACGTGCCGGATCCGGTCCTGGATGTGCTTCGCGTAGAGCCCGACCGACCAGTACAGGAATGGCACGACCGCCAGGGAGAGCAGCGCGAGCTTCGCGTCGATCAGGAACACGATCGTGAACATGCCCACAAGCGTGAGCAAGCTCTGAGCGAGCGGCGGGACCGAGAGCACGATGCCGGCCGCGGCGTTGGACTGAAAGTTGATCGCGTAGATCAGCGGCCCGGAGCGTTTCTGGTCGTGGAAGCTGAGCGAAAGGCGCTGGGCGTGTGCGAGGAGGTCTGCGCGAAAATCCAGCACCATGTGCTGGTCGAGGCGCGTGGTGACGTAGTTGCTCGCGATACCCAGCAGATTCTGCAGGAGCGTCAGCAGCAAGCCCGTGCCCACGACGAGCAGCAGGAGCGTGAAGCGAGAGTCGGCGGCGGCACCGAGCAGATGTCGCAGCGCGGCCGGCAGAGGCTTGTCACCCAGCACGTTGTCGATCAGAAACTGCAGCGGCCAGGGCAGCAACAGCCCCAGCACGCTGCTCACGAGCACGATCGCCGCGGTGATCACCACGAGCCCGCGATAAGGCGCGAGGTACCGACCGAGTCGCTGGAGATGTGTGGTTTGTCGCTCCTTCACAGTCGTTCACCCTGCGAACGCCGTACGCGCTTCACCCGTCCACAACTACTTTCAGGACAACGTCGTCCTCATCGCTGTCATCGTCGCGCGAAGCCAGCGGTGACGGCACGTTGAGAATCTTATCAACGATGTCTTCGATCTCCTGCTGCCGCGAGTCGGTCGAAGCCGTCACGGCCAGTGGCCTCACCGTTTCGACCACTTCGGTAGTTTCGACATCCTCGGCGACGGCTTGCGACGCCGTAGCGACCTCGTGGCGGTCCTCGATGACGTCGATCACGAACGTCATGCCAACGAGCCATTCGTACACCGCGCGGCACCAGACCACGGTCATCGGCAGGCTGCACAGCAGCGCCGCCGCTACTGGACCGCCGATCAAGTGCAGGAAGATGGCGCCGAAGAACAGGACGCTCATGATGAACACGAGCCGGCCGGGACCCGGACGTGCGCTGACGCGGACGAGTTGATTCCCGTTGCCGTGTTCCTCGCAGAGGAGCTTGATGCGGATCGTCGCAAACAAGCCGGCGCGGACTTCCAGATCCCACCAGTCGAAGTCCCCGCCGCTGCGGATGACGGCGCCACGCTCGCTGAAGCGATCTTGAATCTCTTGCAGGCGCTCCTCGGGCGAGCGCCACGACCCGCTCCACTGCTGATTGCCGTAGCAAAGGTTAAATCGCAGGCCGGAGCGAAATGGCAGCCGCCAAGGCGTCAGTCCGCGCTCAAGCCTTCCGCGCAACCGCGCGAGCGGCTG